>Ga0326726_10002399_pt1 | contig 17260 bp, 14 predicted proteins | sample MHFenrmetagenome_2_FD_207603 | JGI IMG/M metagenome (GOLD analysis project Ga0326726, IMG submission 207603) | Lab enriched peat soil microbial communities from Michigan Hollow, Ithaca, NY, United States - MHF15MN | ecosystem: Environmental > Terrestrial > Soil > Wetlands > Peat | place: USA... | reverse complement strand
TGCCCTTGACCGTGCTGCCTCGATGCTGGTTGAACTGACAGGCGGCACACTCCTGCGCGGATGCATCGATGTCTACCCGCGAAAGATCCGAGAGCGCAAAGTAGCGCTCCGGGTTGAAAGGGTGAATGCGATACTCGGGACCAGTCTGAAAAAGGCGGAGATCGTACGATCGTTGGGACTGCTGGGCTTTCGCCTGGACCCGGCGAAAAGGAATGAATTACGATTCTACGTCCCGACTTACCGCGTTGATATTGACCGGGAGATTGATCTCATCGAAGAGGTCGCACGCGTCTATGGTTATGATAAGATCGAAGAGAGGACATCCGGATCGTTCCCGGGAGTGGACACCGAGAGTGATTTCAAGATTCGCGATTCCTTGCGGGACGCAATCATCGGCCGGGGCTTTCAGGAGGCGGTAACGAATTCGATGCTCCCGGAAAAAGAGTCTGGGATGGCTGGGATCGATCCGGTCAATATTCTGAACCCTCAGAACCAGGACATGAGCACCTTGAGGACGAGTCTCATTCCGGGGCTCCTTTCGACAGTCGCTCGAAACCAAAATGTGGGAAACCCCCATCTCAGATTGTTCGAGATCGGCCATGTTTTTAGGGTCACAAAGGGAGAGCAAAAGGCGCTCATTGAGAACTTCCTTGAGGAAGAGAAAGTCTGTTTGTTGTTAACAGGAGAGGTCTCTCCGATTCATTGGAGCGGAAGTTCAAGGGTTTGCGACCTGTTTGATATAAAGGGTGAAGTGGAAGATCTGCTGACCAAGTTTGCTCTTGACAAAAGTCGGTTTATTTCTTATTCTACCAGCAATGGTTTAACTGATGACACGCTAACGATTGAAATTCAAGGAAGTTACGCGGGTTATCTGGGCCAGGTAAGAAAAGAAATCTTGAAGCGCTACGAGATTGAACGTCCTGTGTTTGTCGCCGAGCTACAAGTAGAACGCTTCAAGGCGGCTGGTTCAAGGACGTTTAACCCACTCCCGCGGTACCCAAAGGTGCGGCGGGATGTTGCGTTCATAGTCGACGAAGGGATCCCGGCAGAACACCTCGAACGGACAATCTTGGAAACGGAGAGTGAACTTCTCACATCTGCCATGCTGTTCGATGTGTATACGGGAAATCCGCTGCCTCACGGTAAGAAGAGCGTGGCATTTGCACTTGAAGTAATGTCGCCGCACAAAACGCTCACCGACGCTGAAATCGAAGATGTCGTTGGCCGTGTCGTGGCGAGGGTGGAACGAACGCACGGGGCCACGTTGCGCAGCATGCGATAACGGATGAGGTGTCCATGTGAGCGACAGCGCGGGTCCACAGTCCGTTGAGGTGACCGCGGTTCCCACGGCAGGGGAGAAGTCCCTTGAGTCAGGCGTCAGATCTCTGTGGGAGGCGGCACGCCGCGCGGCCGAAATCATTGCACGTTTGCGGGAGGAAAAGCGCGAACTCCAGTCGCAGCTCAGCAAGCTTGAAAGAGAAATTCTTCTGTTGCGACAGGAAAACGGTCAGTTGAAGAAAGAGGGGGCGGAGCGGTCCGGCGGCGGTGGTTCGATTGCAACAAATGCCGAACGGGACCGGTTTGCAGCGCGCGTGAAGGAGCTCATTGCGAAACTGGATGCTTATTTGTGATTTAGAAGGAACCGGATGTCGTGTTGTGTGACGACGGTGTGTTAGGAGATGGAAACGGCTAGCAGCTCATGAACACAGACAAGAAGAGTATCAAGGTCAAGATTTTTGGCTCGGAATATCCGCTCCGGGGGGAGAGTGAGGAGTTCACGCGACGGGTTGCCTCATATGTGGATGAGATGATAAATACCATCCACGGAAAGCTCCCGGATCAGCCGACATTGACCGTGGCGGTGCTCTCTGCACTGAATATCACTGAAGATCTCTTCAAAGAGCGGGAGAAGACCCGATCGCTCACCGCTCTCGTTGAGGGGGAACTTGGCAAGCTCACGAACTACCTCGATAATTCCCTGAGGGAAGCTTAAGCTCCGGGCAACCTCTCAGCCGTTCTTTGCATCTCAATACATCCTGACGCGTACGGCATTAACCGCACCGTCAACCGTCTCACACACATTATAAAGAACCAACATTCTTGTAATGGGAGCCCGACTCGTGGGCGTCGATTACATGCCTCATCCCGCCTCTGCGGGATTCTTGCGATGACCTCCGCGTAACGCGGGGCGAGCGAGAGGGTGGAAGTAAAAGACGTTCAGGCGAGCACCCACTGTGTTGGAAGGGTTCTTTCATAAGTGCCTTTCTTTGAGACGGTTGTCGTGTGCGGTTTTTTTTCCGCACACATTGAGTATGCGGAGGCCGTATGCAGTTCGAAGTCGTCATTCCCATCGTACTCCTCTGTTGCGGGGCCAGTTTTTTCATTGGCTGGTACCTGAACGCCAAGACAGGCCAGAGCAGAATAAACTCTGCGAAAGAGCAGGCGCGAAAAGTCCTCGCCGATGCTGAAAAGGAAGCCGACACACTCAAACGTGAAAAGCTCCTCGAGGTCAAAGACGAGTGGTATCAAAAGAAGAAGGAATTCGACAGCGACATTCAGAGCAAGCGCGCGAAGCTGCAGGCGCAGGAAAAGGGACTGGAGGCGCGCGAGGAAAACATCGACCGCAAGGTCGATCTCCTGGGGAAGAAGGAACGCGAGCAGGCGTCGCTCAAAAAGTCCCTTGAAGACCGCACCAGCCAGCTTGATACCCGCCAGGGAGAACTCGATCATCTGATCGAGGAGGAAAACGTCCGGCTGGAACGTTCGTCCGGACTTTCGCGCGAAGAAGCGAAACGTGTGCTGATCGAAAACCTGATGAACGAGGCGCGGAGCGAGGCAGCGCACCTCCTGAAAGACATTCGCGATAAAGCCCGCGATGAGGCGAAACGCGAGGCCCAGAAGCTCATCGTCCAGGCAATCCAGAGAACAGCCGCCGACCATTCGGTCGAGACGACGGTGAGCGTGCTGAACATTCAGAGCGACGAAATGAAGGGGCGCATCATTGGCCGGGAGGGGAGAAACATCAGGGCGTTTGAGGCCGCCACCGGTGTGGATGTCATCGTGGACGATACCCCGGAAGCCGTCATTCTCTCCGCTTTCGACCCCTTCCGCCGGGAAGTTGCGCGCATATCGCTTGAGAGGCTGATAGCCGACGGACGCATCCACCCCGCGCGCATCGAGGAAGTGGTTGAAAAGGTCCGTGCCGAACTGGAAGAGGAAGTGCTCAAGACGGGAGAGAACACACTTCTGGAAGTTGGGCTTCACGGCGCGCACAAAGAGATCCTTCGCCTCGTTGGCCGCATGAAATACCGATCCAGCTACGGTCAGAACATGCTCCAGCACAGCGTTGAGGTTGCGTTTCTCACAGGAGTTATGGCGAGCGAGCTGCACCTTGATGCAAACCTTGCAAAGCGGGCCGGCCTCTTGCATGACATCGGCAAATGCGTCGATCGGTCAGTAGAAGGCCCCCACGCCTTGCTCGGATATGAGATTGCGAGGAAGTATGGCGAGCATCCCATAGTTGCAAATGCCATCGGCTCGCATCACGATGACATTCCGATGGAATCGCCGATTGCTCCCTTGGTTCAGGCCGCCGATGCCATTAGCGGTGCACGGCCCGGCGCACGGCGGGAATCTGTTGAAGGCTACGTCAAGCGCCTGGAGAAGCTGGAGGCGTATGCGCAATCGTTCCAGGGGGTTGCAAAGACGTATGCGATCCAGGCAGGACGGGAAGTGCGGGTTGTGGTCGAGCAGGAGAAGGTGGACGACGCAAAAGCTGACCAGCTTGCACATGATATTTCTGCAAAGATCCAGGCGGAAATGGAGTATCCCGGCCAGATTAAAGTGACAGTCATACGCGAGTATCGTGCTGTCTCGTACGCCAAATGATGTGATCCCGCGCGTCGGGGTAACCGGCGGGATTGGAAGCGGGAAATCCACTGTCTGCACGTATTTTGAGCGTTTGGGACGTCCCGTTCTTTCCGCGGACCTGATTGCCAGGGAGATCGTCGATCACGACCCCCAGGTGCGTGCCGGGATCGAGAAGGCGTTTGGCAAGCAGATTTACTCCGACGAGGGGACTTTACGCCGCAAGGAACTTGCGGCGATTGTTTTTAAAGACACGATTGCCCGCAAGAAACTCAATGCCCTTGTCCATCCCTCTGTCTTCAGGGAGATAGACCGCCTCGTCGCAGCGATCACTCCTCACCCGCCCTACGTCATTATCGAAGCTGCTCTCATCTATGAAGTCGGAATGGACAAGCGTCTGGATGCCGTGATCGTCGTGCGTGCAAGCGCCCCAACGCGTCTTGCGCGGATTATTGCACGCGATGCTCTCTCCATGGATGAAGCCGTGTCGCGCATGCGCTCACAGGAAGGCATGGAGGCAAAAGCACGAAATGCCGACTTCTTCATCGATAATGAGGGTCTTGAGGCCCAGTTGGCTGAAAAGACCGCCTTCCTTGACCGAATTCTGGTTTCGATGCTTGAAGCAGGGTCTCTGGGCCGGAATTGAACAAATTTTCACGGCTATTGCGTTCGCCCGCACATTTTTTTATATTCGGCACCGATGCTGGGTCATCGGTCCTTGAAAACCCTTCGAGGTAAACGGAGGGAATTGTTCATCAACACAAGGAGGCAGTATGGCACGTCGTTTTGCTACCGTCGCTATGCTTTTTGCGGTTTTCTCAGGGACAATTCTTGCAGGTGCGCGCCCTGGAGGCATAGCGCGACAACTGGCACTTGGCGGTTCCGGCTACAGTCCGCTTACCGTCGGGCCTAACATCGTACTCAATCCGTTTATCCATGACGATCCGTCGATTGCGCTGCTCAACCCGGCGTATCAGAAGATGTATTCAGACTACGTGTGGCTGAGCGTTGCTGGCGGGGCAGTCAGTGGGTTCAATTCGGCCGCGGACAATGGCTACGGAAGGCAATTCGGGGGAGTCGCTTTTGGACTCAACCGGGAGCTCTCCCTTGGGGTTAATTTGAGCTTCGATCCCTCCTTCACGAGTACCACTGGCGTTGGTGTCGTACCTCAGCTGGCTTCATTCGTAAATGCAGTCAGCGGACGTCCGGCACAAGGGGGTCTCGCGCCCATCGATGTATTCGAGGCGGTGGCCGCCTACGATCTGGGCTCGCTTGATGTCGGTTTTGGTTTCCTCTACGGTTGGGCAACGAATGCCAACAAGACATCGGGAACTGCCCCTACGCCATCGACCGACAATGAGCTTTCCGCCCGCGTCCTGGGATTCCGGGCCGGTATCATTTTCGACCTCGGAGGTGGAAGCTCCTTCGATGCAGATGCTGCACTCCGGCTGGATAAGGCAACCGACAAGCTAACAACGAGCCCCGTGCCCGCCGCAACACCCCTCGGTGAATATTCCGCCTCCGCAACGGAGTTGCAGATCGATGGCCGTCTGAAGCTCAAGATGTCGAACAAAGTGAACTTCGTTCCATACGCGTCGTTCGTGAATATCTCCGCAGAACCAAAGCAGGATACTCCGCCGACGCCTGCGGCCGTGGGAGTTCCGATCAACAGTCGGAAAATCAGCGCTCTGTTGCTGAGTGTCGGTGCCGGGATGGAGTATAAGCTGAAAGACGTCTATTTCGCCGGCGGTGTCAGCTATCGTATGGGCAAGGTCAAGGCAGAGCAGTCCACTCCTCCGCCCACGACGACAGCGACGAACACGCTGACGGGTTCGGCATTCCCCGTCATCAACCTCGGCGTGGAATGGACGCTGCTTGACTGGCTTACAGGGCGCATGGGATACTATCGCGCCTTCCAGTCGGTCAACAACAAGAGCGAGTCTTCAGCGCCCGGAGCAAGCTCATCCAGCGAGACCGACACATGGTTCGGTAACAGCAATGTCGTGTTCGGGAGCTATGGCGGTTCGGACAACGGGCTCATTACACTTGGGCTCGGCCTCAAGTTCGGGAATTTCGCCCTGGACGGAACGGTCAGCGAAGAAGCAATCCGGCGCGGCCTCGGCTTGATCGGGGCGCAGGACAACGTGAATACGTTCGGATACCTCACCGCCAGCTACTCGATCGAATAGCTTGCGCGTTATGTGTTTATGAAGGGGCGGTAACTCGCAAGGGGGACCGCCTCTTCTGTTTCATCCACCTCCTCAGGTTAAGGTCAACGTGACCTATCAACACGATTTTCTTGTCATTGGAACGGGGATCGCCGGGCTCTCGTACGCCCTTAAGGTAGCGCGGCACGGAACCGTGGGGATCATCACAAAGAAGGATAAGGCGGAATCCAACACAAACCTTGCACAAGGGGGTGTCGCGGCGGTGATGTCGGCCGTCGACTCGTTCGACCTTCACTATGCCGACACGATGTCCACCGGTGTCGGGCTTTGCCACAGCGATGCGGTGGAAGTTCTTGTTCGTGAGGGACCGGCGCGGCTGAGAGAACTTATTGAAATCGGAGTTCAGTTCACGCGGAAAGACGGCAAGCTCGACCTCGGTCGTGAAGGGGGACACTCCATCAACAGGATTGTCCACGCCAAAGACTTTACAGGCAGGGAAATAGAACGCGCACTTCTCCAGGCGATCTCTGAAAATCCCGCCATCACGGTCTACGAAAACCACATCGCGGTCGAACTCATCACCGAACACCACACGGCGGTAAAACGGGTAATCGACAGGCAGAATATCCACTGCTGGGGTGCGTATGCTCTTGACACCCTCAAGCGTTCCGTGGATGTTTTCTCTGCCCACGTCGTGATGCTCGCTACCGGCGGGCTCGGGCAGGTCTATCTTCACACCACCAATCCCCTGATTGCTACGGGCGACGGCGTGGCGATGGCTTACAGGGCGGGGGCATCGGTGGCAAACATGGAATTCATCCAGTTCCATCCAACAACCCTGTACAATTCGGGAAGCCCGTCCTTCCTTATCTCTGAAGCCGTCCGCGGCTTTGGGGGGATACTCAGGTCGGTGAGTGGAGAAGAGTTCATGCACCTGTACGATGAGCGCAAGTCCCTGGCTCCCCGCGACATCGTGGCATACGCCATCGACAATGAGCTGAAGAAGCGCGGAGATGAATACGTTCATCTTGATCTTCGGCATCTTCCTGCTGACCAGGTGAAAGAACGGTTCCCCTATATCTTTGACACGTGCCTGACGCGATTCAAGCTGGATATCACCAAAGAACCGATTCCGGTCGTTCCGGCCGCCCACTACTCCTGCGGTGGCGTGGTCACAGATATTGACGGACATACCAGCATTCGCGGACTCTTTGCATCCGGGGAAGTGAGCATGACAGGGGTGCACGGGGCCAACCGGCTGGCGAGCAATTCGCTCCTTGAGGCGCTCGTCTTCTCCGACCGGTCGTCAAAATCGTCAACGCTGAGCACCGAACTCCTCCGGGGAGAGATACCGGCGATACGGGAATGGGATGATTCCGGGACCTTCAATAGCGAAGAATGGGTACTGGTCTCTCATGATCGGAAGGAAATCCAGGAGATCATGTGGGACTACGTAGGCATCGTTCGGTCGGATATGCGTCTGGAACGAGCACGGCGGCGCATGGAGCTCATCCGGAGCGAGGTCGAGGCGTTCTACAAACGAACCAAAGTGACCCCCGAGTTGATCGAGCTGCGCAATCTGGCACTCTGCGCCGAGCTGATCATCCGGTGTGCAATGAAGCGCAAGGAGAGTCGCGGATTGCATATGACGACCGACTACCGCAACCGCGACGACGACGCCTTCCTTGCAGATACGTTTGCCGATTGACAATCCGCTGTGGCTTTTCGGAGCAGGGAATCGTATATTTGGAGATGGAGATGAAAGAAGCCAAGCTCTTTGACAAACCCCGTTGCCATTGTGCCGTGTTCGGCGTCTTCGGGCATCCGTCGGCCGCTCAGATGACATTCTTCGGTCTGCTTGCGCAGCAACACCGAGGGCAGGAAGGGTCGGGCATCGTTACGGCAGACTACGAACAAGCCTCGGGGAAGCATAGATTTCACGTTCACAAGGATTTTGGACTCGTCAACGATGTCTACAAAGACGACAATATTCTGACCGACGTTCTCAAAGGCTCATCAGCTATCGGTCACAACAGGTACTCCACAGCCGGCGCTTCAAACAACAAAGCCAACATCCAGCCTTTCACGGTCTCGTATAAAGGCGGCAACATCGGGATCGCCCACAATGGGAACCTCACCAATTTTCGGGAAATCCGGAAACGACTCCAGGATGAGGGTACGATATTCCAGACGACCTCCGATACCGAGATCATCCTCCATCTCATCGCCCGAAGCAAAAAAGAAGGTCAGATCGAGCAGATCCGAGATGCTCTCTCGCAGGTCCGTGGGGCATTTTCGATAGTCCTGCTCACAGACACTGCGCTGATTGCCGCACGGGATCATGCGGGCGTCCGTCCGCTGGCCATCGGCCGCAAGGGTCCGGCATTCATTGTGGCCTCGGAAACCGTCGCGTTCGATATCATCGATGCGGAATATGTCCGCGACGTTGATTCCGGTGAGATCGTCGTCATTGACCGCGGGAGCTGCGAGAAGGGTCAGGTGACTTCCCTCAGGATCGATGACCGGCCGGCAAATCCCCATCATTGCATCTTCGAATACATCTATTTCTCCAGGCCCGATAGCCAGGTGTTTGAGCACAGCGTTGACAAAGTCCGGCGCAAGCTCGGTAAGAATCTGGCCCGCACGAGGCCCGTCCGTCCCAGGAATCCTGACGACAAACTCATTGTCATCAACGTTCCCGATTCCAGCAACACTGCGACCATGGGTTACGTGCAGGAAACAAACAAACTGGGGGGGAAGGCAAAACTCGAAATCGGGCTCATTCGGAGCCACTACATCGGCCGGACATTCATCCAGCCTAAACAGGACGTCCGCGAGAACAAGGTGAAGACAAAGTTCAACACGGTCAAAGGCGTTCTCAAGGACAGGGTAGTTGTCATTGTCGATGATTCGATCGTGCGGGGCACTACTTCAAAACAGCTCGTCCAGCTGGTCCGGCAGGCGGGTCCCAAAGAGCTTCACTTTCGTGTGACCGCGCCTCCGATCACCCATCCCTGTCACTACGGGATGGACTTTCCGACCCCTAGCGAACTGATTGCCAACCGGTGCGGAGGAGATGTGGAAAAGGTGGGGAAGGAAATCGGAGTGGATAGCCTCGGCTACCTGAGTATCGAAGACCTTCTTGCCTCCGCCCCCCGTGAGAAGGGACAGGCATACTGCACGGCGTGCTTCAGCGGAAAATATCCAATCCCGATCGATTCGAATCAGTCAAAGGAAGAGAATGAGGGGTGAGTTCTATACCTTTTCAAATCTTCTGAGTCTTTTCCGCGCAATCCTTTCCATCCCATTTGCCTACGTGATGCTTGCTTTCGATCCCCCGTTGCGGCTCTGGGGCGCAGGGATCGTCGTCTGCGCTGCGCTGACCGATAAACTCGACGGCGAACTGGCGAGGAAATTCCACCAGGAAACAGAGTGGGGGAGGATTCTCGATCCAGTCGCCGACAAATTCGGCGTCGCGGTTTTTGCCATCATACTTCTGCGACTCGGCAATCTCCCGCTTTGGTTTGTTGCGGGTCTGATTTTCCGGGATCTGTTGATCCTGGGCGGGGGTCTGTACCTGCGGCTGTCGCGTCAAATTGTCCTTCCGTCAAATCAATATGGCAAATGGACGGTGGGCATCGTCGCGCTTGCGCTGTTTGCCGCACTCCTCGGGGTGCCTCAGAATATCCAGACCATCCTCTTTGCTGCAAGTGTGATTGGATTACTTGTTTCACTTACAGCATATGTGGCCCGCTTTGTGGAAGTGATAGCAGACAAGCCGCGCTAAGCCACCGATGGGTGTTCGTGACACATTTGACACGCTGAAAAGAAGTCTCGAAAAGACGCGGCAGGGAATTTTTGGGAAGGTCGGACAGTTACTCTCATCAAAGGGGACTGTTGACGATGACATGTTGGAACGACTTGAAGAGGCGCTCATAGGCGCTGACGTGGGCGTGACCACGTCACTCGAAGTTATTGATGCGGTCCGTCAACGGATACGCGAGCAGGGTCGGAACCGGCCCGACGATGTCCTGTCGACAATCAAGGGAGAAATTGAAAGGCTCCTGCGTACTTCCGAACCGGAATCCGGTTTCGCAGTTCATGGGGGAGGATCTCCGAAACCATTTGTGATTCTTGTCGTCGGTGTGAACGGCGCAGGCAAAACCACTACGATCGGAAAACTCGCTCATCGTTACAGGAGCGATGGGAAGACAGTGATCATTGCTGCTGCCGACACCTTTCGCGCCGCGGCGAATGAGCAGCTGGAGGTATGGGCGAAAAGGGCAGGGGCGATATTGATCCGGCAGGGAAAAGGTTCGGATCCCGCCGCGGTGGCCTTTGACGCTGTGACCTCTGCAACTGCACGGGGAGTTGATGTTGTTATCGTTGACACTGCCGGAAGGTTGCACACGCAGGTGAATCTGATGGAGGAGCTCCGGAAAGTCAGAAGAGTGATTCAGAAGATCGATCCCGCCATGCCCCACGAGGTCTTGCTGGTGATCGATGCATCGACGGGCCAGAACGGACTTCAGCAGGCCCGGCTCTTCGGCGCCGCTGTGAGCGTGAGTGGCCTGGTGCTGACCAAACTTGACGGGACGGCAAAAGGCGGAATTGTCCTGGCAATCCTCCGGGAACTGAAAATCCCCGTCCGGTACATCGGGGTGGGGGAGGGCATTGATGACCTGCAGCCTTTTGATCCTGCGACGTTTGTCGATGCAATGGTGTCGCCATGAGTGAGAGAAGAATTGCGGTCCTGCCGGAAGGAATCGCGAACAAGATCGCAGCCGGAGAGGTCATTCAGCGACCCGCATCGGTCATCAAGGAGTTATTGGAGAACTCCCTTGACGCGGGAGCGACGAGTGTTGTGGTCGTCGTCAAAGAGGGAGGAAAGAAACTTATTCAGGTGACCGATGATGGGATCGGTATGGATGAGCGGGATGCCGTTACATCATTTCTCCGGCATGCCACAAGCAAAATCGCAACCTACGACGACCTTCAGGCAATTCAGACGTTTGGTTTCAGGGGCGAAGCTCTTGCCTCAATCGCTGCCGTGGCGCAGGTAAGCATGAAAACACGTCGGGAAGAGGATGAGGCGGCGGTGGTGGTGAAGATTGAAGGCGAAGGAGATCCCCGGGTTACCCGTGAGGGGCGGGAAAGAGGGACAACGATCTCCGTGCAAAATCTTTTCTTCAACGTTCCGGCACGGAGAAAGTTTCTCAAGAGCGTCGCAACCGAATTTCATCATGTCTACGACGAGGTTCATCATGTCGCCATCAGCAAACAGGACCTGGCACTGCAGTTCGTCAGCGACGATGAAACCATCTTTCATCTCCGTCCCGGTTCCCTTGAGCAAAGATTACTCGACGTCTTCGGACAGCGGCAGTTCGATGCGTTGCTCCCCATGGAAGAATCCAACGAGCTTGTGAAGGTCCATGGATATATCGGGAAGCCCGGGTTCGGGCACAAAACGAGGCAGCATCAGTTCGTGTTCCTGAACGGCCGGTTTATTATCAACCGGACCATCAACCATGCAGTCTATTCTGCATACGAACATCTGCTTGACAAAGGCACATTCCCGTTCTTCCTGCTGTTTCTGAAAATCGATCCGCGCCGTGTGGATGTGAACGTTCATCCCTCGAAGCTGGAAGCGAAATTCGATGATGAACAGGGGCTCTACCGGATCATCGCATCTGCAGTCCGCAGGTGCCTGTCTGAGGCCGGTGCAGTCCCGGCGCTGACACTCGGAGGCAACGAAGGGGAGCCCGGAGCGATCGGCCTGCGGTTCACACCCCGGCAATTTTCGTGGCCCCAGGAAGATTTTACGCGACCGCCGAGTGCTCCGGGGGGACTGCGGGTGGATACGGCGACGGGGGAGATTCTCCCCTCCGGGACGAGCATCGCGGCCCGCCTGCTGAGTGATGAATCCCGGCAGGACCGCCCCCCGATTGTTGGAATACCTGGCGTAGATTCCTCGCGTGAAACGGAAAAGCCGGATTTGAGTGAGATTTCACTTCTCTGGCAACTGCACAACAAGTATATCCTCTCGCAGATCCGGAACGGGCTCATGATCGTGGACCAGCACGTGGCCCATGAGCGCGTCCTGTACGAGCGGGCAGTCCGTCGGTTTTCAACGGCAATGAGAAATACCCAACAGGTCCTGTTTCCCAGGCCGCTCGAGCTCCCGGCGGACGATTTCGGCCTGCTCTCCGAGCTGCTCCCGCACTTTGTCTTGCTGGGATTCGACATCAATCCGTTCGGAAGGAACACCGTCCTCGTGGAGGGACTTCCGCCGGATGTTCGCGTCGGAGCAGAAGAGAAAATCGTCACAGAAATCCTTGGTCTCTACAAGGAGAACCGCCAGCACGGGCCGATGGATGTAAGGGACAATCTCGCGAAATCCTTTGCTTGCAGGTCGGCGATCAAAGCCGGAGACCCGCTGTCGGAACAAGAGATGCGTTCGCTGCTCGCCCAGCTCTTTGAGACCGAGATGCCGTATGTTTGTCCGCACGGCCGGCCCATTGTTTTACGTATCTCCATCGGAGAACTTGACCGCCGGTTTGGACGAACGGACTAGTCCATTGACCGAATGCATGGAATTTGTTTTCTTGGATAGATGAGCAGGTCTACGGTGTTCCAGTCGTTCGAGGGTGCACGATGACAAGAAACGAGGAGGCTTCCGATGCGAAAGGCTCCTGGCAACAACGGGTGAATGATTCGACCGTTCGTCGCGGCACCAGGTTCACAACGGTGAGCGGGGAGCTGATCGAGGCGCTTTACACCCCCGATGATATCGCGGAGGCCAACCAGCTCGCCTCGATTGGATTTCCGGGGGAATTCCCATACACCCGCGGCATTCACGCTACGATGTACCGCGGGAAGCTGTGGACTATGCGTCAGTTTGCCGGATTCGGCACGCCAGAGGATACGAACGAACGCTATCATTACCTGCTCGGGCATGGACAGACAGGTCTTTCCGTGGCCTTCGACCTTCCGACGCTCATGGGCCGCGATTGCGATGATCCCCAGTCCGCCGGCGAAGTGGGTATCTGCGGCGTTTCTGTAAGCTCACTGGCGGATATGGAGGTGTTGTTCAAGGGGATTTTGCTTCGGGACGTTTCGACGTCCATGACCATCAATGCGCCAGCCGCGATGATGCTCGCGCTCTATTGCGTCGTTGCGGAAAAACAGGAAGCGGCGAACAGAGAGCTGCGCGGAACCATTCAGGCAGATATTCTCAAGGAATATATTGCGCAGAAAGAATGGATTTATCCCCCCAGGCCATCGATGCGCATTGTGACGGATATGATCGAGTTTTGCACGCGTGAAATGCCGCTGTGGAACCCGATTTCCATAAGCGGGTATCATATCCGCGAGGCCGGCTCCACAGCCGCCCAGGAGCTTGCATTCACACTCGCCGACGGGTTTGCCTACGTCGAGGCGGGGATTGAGAGGGGAATGTCAGTGGACGCATTTGCACCGCGCCTTTCCTTCTTTTTCAATTCGCATCTCGATTTCTTCGAAGAGATCGCGAAGTTCCGGGCCGCCCGGCGGATCTGGGCAAAGCGAATGCGCGACCGCTACGGTGCGAAGAACCCCCGGTCGATGACTCTGCGGTTCCACACGCAGACCGCCGGCTGTACGCTGACCGCACAGCAGCCTGAAAACAACATAGTGCGAACGGCGTTCCAGGCGCTGGCAGGCGTTCTCGGCGGGACCCAGTCGCTCCATACGAACTCCATGGACGAAACACTGGCCCTCCCTTCGGAAAAAGCCGTGAAGATTGCGCTGCGAACGCAGCAGATTATTGCCCATGAAACCGGGGTGACAAACACGGCCGATCCACTTGGCGGAAGTTATTTTGTGGAGGCGCTTACGAACCGCCTCGAACGTGAAGCGGAGGCCTATTTTGAGCAGATCGATGCACGCGGCGGGGTTATCGCTGCGATCGAGAGCGGTTACCTCCAGCGGGAAATTGCCGAAGCTGCTTATCGCTACCAGGTGGAGCTCGACAGGAAAGAGAAAATCATCGTCGGTGTGAACGATTTCGTGGAAGACGGGGAAGTGATAGAGATACCTATCCTCCGGATCTCGCCCGAAGTCGAAAGCCATCAGAGAAGTCGGATCGCCGAAGTACGCAGCCACCGGGCGGAATCCGAGGTCGCCCGAACGCTGGGCGAACTGGAAAAGGCAGCAGCCGGCACGGACAATCTGCTTCCGCACCTGCTTGCGTGCGCCCGGGCGTATGTCACCCTTGGAGAAATGTGTTCCATCCTTGCCGGGGTCTTCGGCCTCCATGAAGAAACGGCAGTGTTTTAAATCGTTCGACTTCATCATGTTAAGGTTCGTGATTCATTTCATGGAGTAATAGTCGATGTCGCGTGCAAAAGTCGCGGTTCTTAAAACGTCTCCGGCAACTGTGCTCGATGATTACCAGAAACTTGCCGAGCTCGCTGGGATGGATCGTGCGCTTGCAAAAGGTGCAACTACCATTCTCAAAGACAACATCTCGTGGCATTTCCCATTTCCCGCTGCGAACACCACGCCCTGGCAGCTTGAGGGAACTATTCTTGCCCTTCGGAACAAGGGATTTTCTGATCTCACATGCGTGCAGAATAAGACTGTAGTCACGGACGCGTTCAAAGGGGAGGATCTGAACAACTACACACCACTCTTCCGGCAGTACAACGTCCCCGTGCTCTTCAATTTCAAGGAAGAGGACATGGGCTGGATTCCGTTCCGCCCCAAGGCCCCGATGCACGTTCTGCACAAGATTTTCCCCGACGGACTCCGCATTCCCGACTACTTCCCGGGGAAGAATATCGTTCATCTTCCGACGGTCAAATGCCACATCTACACGACAACGACCGGCGCGATGAAGAATGCCTTTGGCGGATTGCTGACGACAAAGCGTCACTACACGCATTCGTGGATTCATGAGACCCTGGTGGATCTCCTTGCAATCCAGAAGGAGATCCATCCCGGAATATTCGCGTTCATGGATGGGACGACAGCTGGCAACGGACCCGGGCCGCGAACGATGTACCCCGTTGTCAAGGACTATATTCTGGCCAGCGCAGATCAGGTCGCAATCGACGCCGTCGCGGCGCGCATGATGGGCTTTGACCCTCTCAACATAGGATTCATTCGCATCGCGCATGATGACCGCCTTGGCGTGGGGGATGTGAGAGACATAGAGATCGTCGGCGCGGATATCTCGAACGAATCCTGGGGTTTCACCGTTGGTAACAACGGAGTGAGTCTGTTCGGCAACCTCGCGTGGTTTGGCCCTCTCCGCGGCATGCAGAAACTTTTCTTCCGGACACCCATGGTCCATATGTTCATCCTGGGCTCGGAAGCCTACCACGACTACTACCGGTGGCAATTCAAGGATGGGCGGGTATTCCAGAAATGGCGGACTGAAACGCCCTGGGGACAGCTCTTTCAGGAGTACGAGCGGCGCCGTGAGGGTGCCTTTGCGGGAGGGGCTGCGTGACAGCTAAGACCCGTGCCGAGGGGGTCTTGGTGATGTTGACCATGATTTGGGGAAGCACGTTTGCGGTGGGAAAAATCGCCCTCCGCGAAATGACCCCCCTGCAGATGACCGCAATCCGTTTCTCGCTTTCTACCCTGATCATTGGGCTCCTTTTCCGTCACAAGATATTCCCCCTGAGGAAGCAACAGATCATGAAGGGGGGAATCCTCGGCCTGTTTCTGTTTTTCGGATTCATCCTCCAGACCATCGGGCTGACGCTGACGACGGCCTCGAAATCGGCGTTCATCACCGGTATGATGGTCGTCGTCGTGCCCTTCCTCCAGGTGGTCATCGAACGCCGGTTGCCGCGGCTCGGAAATGTCCTCGGAGTTGTCGTCGTAGCGGCGGGCCTCTGGATGCTTACGTCTCCGTCAGGATCAACGTTTAATACGGGCGACGCTTTGACGGTTGCGTGTGCCGTTCTCTTCGGCATCTATATCGTGTATCTTGATTCGATTTCGCGCGACATGAATGCGTATCAGCTCACCTTCATGCAGGTCTCCACGAATGCCGTCCTTGCCTTTGCCGGCATCGCGCTGTTTGAACAACTTTCTGCCTCCTTCACGAGCGAGGCGACGCTCGCGGTGTTGTACCTGACTCTTTTTGCAACAGTGCTCACGACATTGGCGCAGACCCGGTATCAAAAAGACACCACGCCCACGAGGGCGGTGGTCATCTTCGCGATCGAGCCGGTGTTTGCGACGATCTTTGCAGCAATACTCATCCACGAGGAAATCGGAATCACGGGCGCGACAGGCGGCGGACTGATCCTTGCCGGTGTGCTCCTTTCGGAATTCTCGGATTCGCTGCCGTTGCTCAACAAATCACTTGATTTCTCGGATTCTTGATTTTCGCAGCCTCCCACCGTATCATATGCACGCACTAATCAGAGGCGCAGCGTCGTTTGTCAGGTGGAAGCGTGTCTTCATATCGTCGTCCGCGGGCTTGTTCAGGGGGTCGGCTACCGCTGGTACGCTGCGCGAAAGGCAGAAGCGCTCGGCCTGCGAGGGTATGTGAAGAATCTGTATGACGGCAATGTGGAGGTTGAGGCCGTTGGTGATCGATCGCTGCTCGAAGAGTTTGTGCGTGACTTAAAAATCGGGCCAAGATCGGCACAGGTGACTGACCTGACTCTGGAATGGCTGAAATCACCGCCACGAACATACTCTGGCTTTGAGATCCGGTAGACCTGTGACACTCCCACTGCGCATCGGATTCGGATATGACATTCACCGACTTGTTTCGGGCAGAAAACTCATATTGGGCGGAGTGGATATCCCTTCAGAAAAGGGCCTTCAGGGTCACTCCGACGCGGATGTCCTGCTCCACGCCGTTGCCGATGCATTGCTGGGCGCAGCGGCCCTCGGCGATATTGGCCGGCACTTCCCCAATACTGATCCGCGATTCAGCGGCATCTCCAGTCTCATCCTCCTGCGGCACGTCGCTGACCTCCTGACTCACCATCGGTATTCAGTAGGCAATATTGACGCGACGGTAGTTCTCGAAGCGCCGAAGATCCTGCCATACGTTGAACAAATGCGGGATGCCGTTGCTGATGCTCTCAGGGTGGACCGTTCGCTGATCTCCATCAAGGCTACGACCAGTGAAGGACTCGATGCGATAGGGAAGGGTGAAGGGGCTTCGGCATATGCTGTTGCAGTCATTTCTCCGTCTTTGCCTCCGGGGCGTGAGA
>Ga0326726_10002398_pt1 | contig 17263 bp, 17 predicted proteins | sample MHFenrmetagenome_2_FD_207603 | JGI IMG/M metagenome (GOLD analysis project Ga0326726, IMG submission 207603) | Lab enriched peat soil microbial communities from Michigan Hollow, Ithaca, NY, United States - MHF15MN | ecosystem: Environmental > Terrestrial > Soil > Wetlands > Peat | place: USA... | reverse complement strand
TGAAGAAGAACGTCTGGCCGCAGCTGCAGAGCCCGTTCTACGATGTCGAGTCGCGCTACACCGTGCCCTACACGATCTACAGCACCGGCATCGGCTGGCGCAGCGACAAGGTCAAGGAGGACATCGCCCACCTCGAGAATCCCTGGTCGATCTTCTGGAACTCGCAGGCCTACAAGGGCTATGTCGGCGTGCTCGACGATTCCCGGGAGTCGCTAGGCATGGCGATGCTCTACGAGAAGAACTACGACGTCAACACCGAGGACCCGGCGGTCATCGACAAGGCGCTGGCGGACCTGAAGGCGCTGATCCCCATCTGCAATCCCAAGATAAATATCACCGAGTATCAGACGCTGCCGGAGGGCACGTCCTATCTGCATGAGGTCTGGTCGGGCGATATGCTAAGCGCGGTCATCTCCTACATGCCGAAGGACGGCGATCCCTCGCAGCTGCAATATTGGACGCCGCCGCGGGGCAAGTCCCTGGTGCAGAACGACTGCTGGGCGATCTCGGCGACGACCAAGAAGCCGGTGCTCGCGCATCTCTTCCTGAACTACATCATCGACGAGCAGGTCGCCTCCGACAACTTCCTCAACTTCACCGGCTACCAGCCGCCGCAGAACTCGATCACGGCGGACGGCCTCGTCGCGAAGGGCGTGATACCGAAGAACCTGGAGAGCGTCGTGTTGAGGCCGGAGGACCTCGGCAGCGATTCGCTGCAGCTGATGGCCCTCACCGCCAAGGGCCAGGCGCTGTGGCAGAGCGCCTACGCCAAGTTCGTTTCCGGAGTCTAGACCCGCCGGACTACGCCGGGAGAGCAGGGGCCGGGGGGCAGGGGCATGTATCCGCGAGGCCTGTGGCCGCTGTTCGCGCTGCCGGGCATCGTCTGGCTGCTCCTGCTTTTCCTGGTCCCGTTCTACGCCGTCATCGCCGTCGCCTTCGGCACGGTCGATCCGATCTTTCAGAATCCGGTCCCGGTGTGGAACCCGCTCGACTGGAACTACGACTATGTGCTGGAGACGCTCGTCGGATTCCTGCCCGGCAATGATTATTGGCGGGTCTTCGTGCGCACGACGGAATATGTCGCCGCCTCCCTGGCGCTCTGTCTGCTGATCGGCTACCCCGTCGCCTACTACATATCGCGCCATGCCGGGCGCACGAAATCCCTGCTGGTCGCGCTGCTGGTCCTGCCGTTCTGGGTCAGCTACCTCATGCGCATGCTCGCCTGGGTGAACCTGCTGGCCCCCGGCGGCTATGTGAATGATTTCCTCACCTGGACGCATCTGGTTACGACGCCGCCGGACTGGCTGAACGGCAACCCCTACTCGGTCGTCCTCGGGCTGGTCTACGGCTACATCCCCTATCTCATCATGCCGCTGCTGGCGTCCCTCGATCGCATCGACAAGAGCCTGCTGGAGGCGGCGCGCGACCTCGGCGCCAGCCCGTTCCGCGCCTTCGTCCACGTCACGTTGCCGCTGTCGAAGACCGGCATCCTCGGCGCCAGCGTAATCATCACGCTCCCGATGTTCGGCGATTACTACACGCCCAACATCGTCTCGGGCTCGCCGCAGACGAGCATGCTCGGCAACCAGATCGACATCTTCTTCCACGGCGGCCCGCAGCCCGCCATCGGCGCCGCGCTGACGATGGTGCTGTCGACCTTCCTCGGCGTGCTCATGGTCTATTACATGTACACGGTCGCCAAGGCCTCGCGCGAGGCGCGGACGTGACGGCGGCCTCGGCCTCGCTGGCGCTGCCCGCCAATCGCTCGGCGCTGCGGCGCGCGCGCGACTGGCTCGCCAATCCCTGGGCGCGGCCGCGCTTCCTCGTGCTGGTCACCTGGGTCTACATCGTCTGGTCGATCGCGCCCGTCATCATCGCCATCCAGTTCTCCTTCAATGCCGGCCGCTCGCTCACGGCCTGGCAAGGCTTCTCGCTGACGCGCTGGTATTTCGACGATCCCGAGAACTCCGTCTGGAACGATCCGGCACTGCAGGGCGCGCTGATCCAGAGCCTGAAGCTCGCCGCGCTCGACATGCTCATCGCCACGCCGCTCGGCGTGCTCTTGGCGCTCGGGCTCGCGCGCTGGCGCGGCTATGCGGCGGAGGCGGGCAACCTGCTGATGCTGTTCCCGCTGGTGACGCCCGAGATCGTCATGGGCGTCTCGCTGTCGCTGGTGTTCGCCTATCTCTTCGACTTCATCGAGCCCAGCACGACGGCCCAGGTCCTCGGCCACGTCACCTTCTCGCTCTCCTACGTCGTGGTGATCGTGCGCGGACGGCTGTTCTCGATCGGCCGCCAATATGAGGAGGCGGCCGCCGACCTCGGCGCCACGCCGTGGGAGACGCTGTGGCTGGTGCTGCTGCCGTTGCTGCTGCCGGCGATCCTCTCCAGCATGATGATCGTGTTCGCCATCTCGATCGACGATTTCGTGATCAGCCAGTGGCTGTCCTGCGGCGCCGATTGCGACACCATTCCGATCCGCATCTACAGCGCCACGCGCGCGGCACCGCTGCCGTCCATCAACGCGTTGGCGGCGATCATGGTCTACTTCACCATCGCGGCCCTGCTCATCGCCTATTTCCTGTTCCGCTTCCTCACCCGCGGCGAGCGGGCGGCCGCGGGGCGGTCGGTGGTGGCGGAAATGGGCGGCTTCGATATATAGGGCGGCCTCGAGGTCCGGTTCGAAAGATTGGCTGGCAATGATAGTGGGGGCGGAGTGAGCGGCGGCGAAGTCCAGGTCGTGGATCTGATCAAGCGGTTCGGGCCCGTGGTCGCGGTGCACGGTATCAACCTGCATATGCCCGGCGGCGAGTTCTTCTCGATGCTCGGCCCCTCCGGCTGCGGCAAGACGACGACCTTGCGCATGATCGCCGGCTTCGAGCAGCCGAGCGAGGGCAAGATCCTCCTCGACGGCGAGGACATGACGGGCACGCCGCCGCACCGGCGCCACGTCAACACCGTGTTCCAGAACTACGCGCTCTTCCCGCACCTGAACGTCCAGGACAACGTCGCCTTCGGGCTGCGCCGCCAGCGGGTCGAGCGCAACGAGGTCCGGCGCCGCGTTGCCGAGGCCCTGGACCTGGTGCAACTCACCGGCTTCGAAAAGCGCAAGCCCGCGCAGCTCTCGGGCGGCCAGCAGCAGCGCGTGGCGCTGGCCCGCGCCCTCGTGCTGAAGCCGGCCGTGCTGCTGCTGGACGAGCCGCTGGGGGCGCTGGACGCGAAGCTGCGAAAAGCACTGCAGATCGAGTTGAAGGCGCTCCAGCAACAGGTCGGCATCACCTTCATCTACGTGACCCACGACCAGGAAGAGGCGCTGACGATGAGCGACCGCATCGCCGTCATGTCGAACGGCCGGGTCGAGCAGGTGGCGTCGCCGCGCCAGGTCTATGAGGAGCCCTCCACCGTCTTCGTCGCCGATTTTCTCGGCGTCTCCAACCTGATGCAGGTGACCGCCCGCGGTGCCGACAGCCAGGGTCGCTGCCGGATCCGGCTCGACAGCTTCGAGCTGCAGGCCGCACGTGGCGACACTGCCATGTCCGGCGAGACCAAGGCCACCATCCGTCCCGAGCGCGTCCGCCTGGAGCCGCAGAGTGCGACAGGCGAGAACCGCGTACCCGGCATGGTGGAGCGCTGGGTGTATCTCGGCAACGCCGTTCAGCTGATCGTGCGCCTCGCCACCGGCCAGGCGATCCAGGTGCTCATCCAGAACACCGGCGACGAGATTCCCTTCGCCCAGGGTACGCCGGTGCAGGTGCATCTGCCGGCCGACGCCTTGCGCGTGCTCACCGACACCGGCGCGCAGACTCCGCGCGCGAACGGCGGCGGGGCTGCTCCCGGCCGGTGATGGCCGCCGCCCTCGTGTCGGCCGCGCCGGCCGGCCCTCTCAATCGCGAGCTCGGGTTGCTGTTGATCCACGCCGCGGTGAAGACCGCCAGACCTCCGCGGCAGTGATCACGAGCGCCGGCGTTTCCGTGGCGCCGATCGGCCGCGCCGCGAGCGATGCGCATCGAGGAATTTCGTCAGCGTCTCGAAATAGGCCGCCGGTTCCTCCCAGAACGGCATGTGCGAGCTGTTCTTGAAGATGTGGAGCTGGGCGTTGGGCAGGGCGCGCTGCATGGCCATGGCGCAGTTGGGCGTCAGCTCGTCATGCATGCCCGTGAGGATCAGGGCGGGCACGGTGATGCGGGGCATGTCGGGCAGGCGGTCCCAGTCCTTGAGCGTACCGGTGCAGCAGAACTCGTTCGGGCCCCACATGGTGCCGTAAACGTCCTTGCTGACGCCCTCCATCGAGCGCTTGACCGCGAGCGGCCAGGGATCGGCGCGGCAGAGATGGCGGTGGTAGAGGATGGTGACGGCGGCGGTGTATTCGGGGTGGTCGGTGGTGCCTTGCGCTTCGTGGCGCAGCATCATCGCGACGGTCTCGGCGCCGAGGTCGGCGCGCAGCCGGTACAGCTCGGCGACCGTCTGCGGCACGCTGCCGGAGCCGTTGGCGATGATGTAGGTCTTCACGTTGTCGAGATGCTCGAGACAATATTCGGTGCCGAGCCAGGTGCCCCAGGACTGGCCGAGCAGATGGACGCGGCCGAGGCCGAGGGTGCTGCGCACGGCCTCGACCTCCTCGACGAAGCGCGGAATGTTCCAGAGCGAGTTGTCCTTGGGCTTGCTGGAGCGGCCGCTGCCGAGCTGATCATAGACCACGACGCGGTAGCCGTGATCGGCGAGGAAGCTGTGACTGTCGCGCACATAGTCGCAGGTGCAGCCGGGGCCGCCATGCAGGCAAAGCAGGACCTCGTCGCCCTTGCCGAAGGAATAGACGGCGACCTGGCCGCCGGGAACGCTGACGCGGATGAATTCATCGGGTTTGCGGTAGCTCGGCATTGCGGATGTCTCCCCCTCGGAATGTCTTGTGATTTGTCAGGCGATGCCGGTCGCGGAATCGGCCGGCGACGGATGGGTGATGCGCGGGATGGCGGCCAGCAGCTCGCGCGTATAGGCCTCGCGCGGGGCGTCGAAGATGTCGGCGGTGGTGCCGTACTCGACCAGGCGGCCGTGCCGCATGACGGCGACGCGTTCGCAGAGATGCCGGACCACGGCAAGATCATGCGAGATCAGCACCAGCGACAGGTTCATCACCTCGCGCAGCCGCTTGAAGAGGCCGAGGATCTGGGCCTGGATGGTGACGTCGAGCGCCGACGTGACTTCGTCGGCGATGATCAGCTGTGGCTCCAGGGCAAGGGCGCGGGCGATGCCGACGCGCTGGCGCTGGCCGCCGGAGAGCTGCCCGGAGCGGCGCGTCAGCAGCTCGACCGGCAGCTCGACCTTGCGCATGAGTTCGGCGACGCGGGCCGCGATCTGCGTGGGCTTGCAGAGGCGGTGCTGCCGCAGCGGCTCGGCAAGTGTCTGCGCGACAGTGAAGGCCGGATTGAGGGAGGTGAACGGGTCCTGGAACACCATCTGCACGGCGCGCCGGAACCGCACGCGGTCGGCGCCGCTGAGGCCGGCGACGGACTCGCCGGCGAAGGCGATACCGCCGGAATGGGTGGGCGCCAGGCCGACGATGGCGCGCGCGATCGTGCTCTTGCCGGAGCCGCTCTCTCCGACGATTCCGAGAGTCTCGCCGCGGGCGACCGTAAGGCTGACGCCGTCGACGGCGCGCACGACGTGCCGGGCGCGGCCGGCCAGCAACGCGCCTATGCCGCGCGATTGCGGGAAGTGCACGGAGAGATTGTCGAGCGACAGGATGGGATCGCCGGCGTGAGTCTCAGAGGAGGCCGGACTCATCAGGGCCGGCTGAGAGGCGATCAGGCGCTGCGTGTACTCCATGCGCGGGCGTTCGATGATGTCGGCGACCGCGCCGCTCTCCACCACCTTGCCGTCCTTCATGACGACGACGGAATCGCACATCTGCGCGACCACGCCGAGGTCATGGGAGACGAGCACGATGGAGAGGCCGCGTTCTCGGCGCAGGCGCTTCAGGAGATCGAGGATCTGGGCCTGCACGGTGACGTCGAGGGCGGTGGTCGGTTCGTCCGCCAGCAGCAGGCTCGGCTTGCAGGCGAGCGCCGCCGCGATCATTACGCGCTGGCGCATGCCGCCGCTGAGCTGGTGCGCGTAGGAATCGACGCGGCGCTCCGGCTCGGGAATGCGCATGTCCGCCAGCAGCGCGATCGACTGGCGGCGCGCCTCGGCGGCGGCGACGCCGTGATGGACCTGCAGGGCCTCGCCGACCTGGCGGCCGACGGTCATGAGCGGATCGAGATGGGTCGACGGATTCTGGAAGATCATGGCGATGCGCTCGCCGCGCACGCGGCCAAGCTCGCGCTGGTCCAGCGCCAGCATGTCGCGGCCTTCGAACGCGATCCGGCCGCCGAGGATGCGCGCGTTGGGCGACAGCAGCCGCATGACCGAGCGGCAGGCGACCGTCTTGCCCGAGCCGCTCTCGCCGACGATGCCCAGCACCTCGCCGGGCGCAAGCGAGAAGGAGACGCCCTGCAGAGCCGAGACCGGACCATGCGCGGTCTCGAACTCGACGGCGAGATCGTCGACGGCGAGGAGGGGAGAGGCGGTCACGGCGCGGTGTGCAACAGCTTGGCCAGGCCGTCGGCGACGAGCGAGAAGCCGAGCGCCAGAAACGATATGGCGATGCCGGGGAAGACGGCGATCCACCAAGCGGTGGCGAGGTAGAGCTGACCCTCGGCGATCATCACGCCCCACTCGGCCTGCGGCGGCTGCACGCCGAGGCCGAGGAAGCCGAGCGAGGATCCAAGCACGATCGTAAGCACGGCATCGGTGAAGACGAAGACGACGGCCGGCGCGATGGCGTTGGGCAGGAGGTGGTGGCTCATCACGCGGATCTCGCCAATGCCGATGGTGCGGGCCGCGAGGACGAAATCGGCCTGTCGCAGCACGATCACCTCGGAGCGCACGAGGCGGGCGTAGGACACCCAATTCACCAGGGTGAGCGAGATGTAGTAGCTGGTGAGGCCGGGCTCCAGCACAGCGACGATGGCGATGACCAGGACGAAGTACGGGAACGATACCGTGACGTCTACGATACGCATCAATACGGTGTCGGCGGCGCCGCCGAAATTGCCGGCGAGCAGGCCGATGGAGCTGCCGATGACGAACGGTCCGGCGACACCGAAGAAGGCCATCTGCAGATCGATGCGGGCGCCATAGATGAGGCGGGTCAGCACGTCGCGGCCGAAACTGTCGGTGCCCAAGGGGAACTCGGCGCTCGGCGGGTGCAGAGCATGGGCGAGATCGACGGCAATCGGGTCGTGGCCGACGAAGGCAGGACCGAACAGCGCGATGAGGATCCAGGTCGCAACGATCGCGGTGCCGGCCACCAGCGATGCCGGCAGCCGGAGTCGCCAGGAGGCAGGCGCGGCGCGCGGCCCGACGTCGCTGCCGACGCTCACAGCTTCACCCGCGGGTCGAGGGCGACGGTCACGATGTCCACCACGAAACTGGTGAGGACGACGCCGATGGCGAAGAACAGGGTGACGCCCTGCACGATGAAGTAGTCGCGCAGGAGTACGGCGCGGACCATCAGCTGCCCCATGCCGGGCACGTTGAACACGGTCTCCACGACGACGGTGCCGCCGATCAGGAAGGAGACGACGATGCCGAGCAGGCTGATGGTGGGCAGCAGCGAGTTGGGAAAGACGTGGCGGAAGAACACGTAGTTCTCCGACAGGCCCTTGGAGCGGCCGGCGACGGCGTAGTCGGCTGCCGACTGGCTGACCAGGGTTGCCCGCAGATTGCGGGTCAGGATCGGCGTCACCGCGATGGCGATCGTCAGTGCCGGCAGGAACAGATGCCAGAGCACATCGGTGACAGAGTCGCCGAAGCCGGAAACGGGAAACAGCTTCAGCCGCAGACTGAACAGGATGATCAGCATGAGGCCGAGCCAGAAGGACGGCAGCCCGACGCCGGCGACGCAGGACAGGCGCACCGCCTGGTCGATCCAACTGCCCGGCCGGCGCGATGCCGCGACGGCGAGGGCGATCGTGAAGGCGACGGCCATAACCAAGCCATAGAAAAGCAGGCAGATGGTCGGCAGCAGCCGGGCGAGAATGACGTCGATGACGGGTGCGCGGTAGGCCAGCGACCGGCCGAAGTCGGCGCGCAGGACATTCAGCAGGTAGGTGCCGTACTGCAGAAGGATGGGCTGGTCGAGGCCGTAGCGGGCGCGGACGGCCGCGATGGCGTCGGCCGAGGCGCGCGGTCCCAGCATGATGCGAACGGGATCGCCAGGCATCAGCTGCACCAGGATGAACGTGACCAGGCTGATGCCGATGAGCACGGGCACGAGCTGCAACGGACGCCGCAGCACGAAGGCGAATCTGTCCATGAACTCACGCGCCGCAGAGTGTCGCCATGCCGCGCCCGATCGGCGCGGCATGGCGAACAGCGAAACTCATCCGACGAGCTTCGTCTCGTCCATCGTCGAGAATTGATAGCCCGGGTTGAGCCGCAGTCCCTGGACTCGCGGGCTGTAGACATTGCGGAACGGCGGATAGAACAAGCCGATCTGCGCTACCTCCTCGTAGGAGATCTTCTGGATCTCGTAGTAGAGCGCCTTGCGGCCGTCGCCTTCTGGCTCGCTGGCGGCTTTCTCCATCAGTTCGTTGACCTTGTCGTTGTTGTAGCGCGTGTAATAGGACTTGTTCTCGCCCGGCCCCCACACCGCCCAACGCAGCGCATTGTCAGGATCGAGCGTCTCGTTGTACCACCAGTTCAACGTCGCCTGGTAGCTGCCGTCGACCAGGCTGTTCCACTCCTGGGTGGAATCGACCTTTGAAATGTTGACGGTAACGCCTGCTTCTGCGAGCTGCGATTGCATGAGCACAGCAGTCCGCTCGTCGCTGGCGATACCGGCGGAGATCACCAGATCGAAGCTGAGGTTCGGCTTGCCGGCCTGCGCCAACAGATCCTTGGCCTTGGCGACGTCGCGCACGGGCACCGGCAGATCGGTGTTGAAGTAGTTCAGCACGGGGGCCATCAGCGAGCTCGCGGGCTGGGCCATTCCGAGGGTGACGGCATCGGCGATCGCCTTGCGGTCGATACCGGCGCTCACGGCCTGGCGGACGCGTAAATCATTGAACGGCTCGGTCGAGTGGTTGATCAGCAACTCGTTGATGACGCTGGAGGACTCGGCCGTGGCCTGGAAGCCCTCGGCACCGAGCTGCTGGATCAGCTGGAATGGCGTCGCCATGATCATGTCGACCTCGCCCGCCCTGAGCATGGACACACGCGTATTGTCGTCGGGCACGTAGATCAGTTCGACGCCGTCGAGATAGGGCAATCCCTCGCGGTAGTAGTGCGGGTTCTTCTCGAGGACGACGCGGTCCCCCTTGCGCCAGTCGGCCAGGCGGAATGGCCCGGACGATACCGGCGTCTGCGCGAATTTGTCGTCCCCGAGCTGTTGGACGGCAGCCTTGGGCACGATGCCGCTGTTCCAGATCTCGACCAGCTGGATGAAGGGCGTGAATGTCTTGTTGAGATGCATCACGACCGTGTTGCCGTCCGCGGCCTCGGTCTTCTCGAGCGCCGTGAACGGCCCGGCATAGGCCGAATCCTTCTGAAAGCGCATGCGGGTATAGCTGAACGCGACGTCTTCCGCCGTGATCGGCGAACCGTCCGAGAACTTGGCGCCGTCGCGGAGCTTGAAGGTATAGGTCTTGCCGTCGTCGGAGATCTGGTGGCTCTCGGCGAGGCCGGGGAACAGTTGCTTGCGGTCACTGGACGAACGCATCAGCCGCGAGAACATGATGCCCTGGATGATGATGTCCGGGCCGTAGACGGTTTTGATGGGATCGAGGGTGAGGACTTCCGCTTCCATCCCGATGCGCAGGACGTTCTTGCCCTGGGCGCGGGCACGGCGACCGATCAACGGGCTCGCCGACAACGCTGCGACACTCGCAGCAGCCTGCAAAAAACTACGCCGACGCATGGTGCTTCTCCCTGAATTGGTTTCTTGGTGCTAGGAAGTATCACAATGCCACTGGCGGGAGGCCGGCGCAATACGAGGTCAGCGCCGGTGCATATTCCGTGTGTGCCGGCGCGCCTGCTTCTTCTGCGCGTGCTGCCTCTTGCGCCGCGTCAGTGCCTGCCCGGTGGGCAGGCGGCCGCTAGGTATTGTCGAAGTGATTGATCCAGGCGGCGGCGGCGTCTTCGTGGGTGGCGATGCCGCGGCCGAAGGCGGCCAGCAGCGGGGCCTGGTCGAGCTCGTCGTTGCCGAGCATGAACTGGGCGCCGAAGACGGCGAAGCCGGCCTCGGACGTCATCGGGCGGTAGGGGACGGTGACGATGAAGGACTGCTGGCTGGCATAGTCGACGACCTGGGCGATGAGGGCGTCGACGAGCTGGCCGTTGCGGTCGGTGTAGCCGTCGCAGACGAGGACCGCGCGATCGACGCCGTTCGGGTTGCCGGCGATCCAGGCCTGGCCGCGGCCGATGGCCTGGTCGTAGTCCTCGTCGTCGAACATGAGATAGTGGCGGCCCTCGGCGCCTTCGTGGGCGATGGTCGGCGAGAACGGGCCCTCTTCCTCCTCGGACATGCACCAGACCGCGTGGGCCAGCACGCAGCCGGCCAGCTCCGCCGCGTTGCAGAGCGCAAGCTCGGCCGGCGAGGCCGTCTCCCAGGACAGGCTGGCAAGCGAGGATTCCCGACTCATGCGGCGGCTCGACACCCCAGGCAATGGCCGGCATGGGTTCCGGCCAGCCGCTAATGTGACGGGGTAACGCTTAAGGAGTGGTGAGGAGAGAGCGGCCGGATCGGCCGGGACCATTTAACCCGGGATTTACCATGGTCGGCGACCGCCCATTCCGGCCGCCGGCGGAAATTCCTGTAACCGCCTGTAACCACGTCCGCCGCTGCAACAGGCCGTAACGAGGTGCGACGGAATGGCGATGGACCGGCGGCGCGCTCACGCCTAAGTGATCCAGTGCGTCAATCGATCGTACGCCCTGCGCGTGGGCCTCCGGGACTCCGGCCGCGGTCACGCGCAGGACGGTCCGGCTCCAGAAAGGAGATGGCCATGCTCATTCCTCGTCTCGCCCTCGCCGCCTTCGCGGTGTCGGTTCTGGCTTCGTCGGCAATGGCGGCCCCGCCCATCATGTTTTTCCCGCGCGGGCATCCGCTCGACAGCAAGGACCATACGCCCCTGCTCGAACAGTGCACCGCCTATCAGAGCGAGTTCACAAAGGCGGCCGCGCAGCAGCCGCCATCGGCAACGCTCGCGGAGGCGCAGCGGCTCGACCGCGAGGGCGTCCGCTACTGCGACATGCAGCAGTTGCGGGTGACCCAGGGCGCCAATGAAATCGCCGAGGCGCTGCACATGATCGGCGTGCAGCCCAGCCTCTGATCGCCGCCCTCCGCCGGGCCGCAGGCCTATCGCATTTGACGTCGTTGCCGCGGCGCATAAGAATTTTGCACGCGGAGCCGCGGAGGACGCGGAGATGCGAGAATCTTGTCGGGCCGACCGGCAGGTCGCCCGTCTCTCTGTCGCGCCGTGATTCGTCACATCAATCCGGTTCGTCCACGGCCCGGGCGACCTGCCGGTCGCCCCGCCGTCGCCGGCCTGCAATACGAGCTGACGGTCATCGCCTCCGTGGTGATCGGCGGCACCAGCCTCTTCGGCGGCATCGGTACGATCTTCGGCACGGTGGTCGGCACGATCCTCATCTGCGTGCTGCTGAACGGCCTCGTGCTGATGAACGTGTCGTCCTACATCCAGCAGATCATCATCGGCGTGATCATCGTGCTCGCGGTGGCGTTCGACACGTTCGCGAAATCGCGGCGGCGGCACACATAACAGCCGGTTGCTAGTTCGAACGATTATGACTATAATGACTAATATAACCATTAGCGGAGCTTGGCATGACAAAACGCCGGCGCTCGTGGTCGGTCGCCGAAGCCAAGGCCCATCTGAGCGACGTTATCGAGAGAGCTCGCAGCGAAGGCCCCCAGGAAATCGCGCGGCGCGGCCGCCGTGCTGCTGTGGTGGTGTCGGCGGAGGAGTGGGACCGCAAGGTGCGGCGCAAGGGTAGCCTCGTCGATTTCTTGGCGGCGTCGCCGCTGCGCGGTTCGTCTCTGCAGATCAAGCGCCTCAAGGACCGGCCGCGCAAGGTCGACCTATGACCTATCTTCTCGACACGAACGTGGTGTCGGAATGGATCAGGCCGCAGCCGAATCCCAATCTCGTGGCTTGGCTGGAGGAAGTCGATGAGGATCGCCTGCATATCAGCGTGGCGACCTTCGCCGAGATACGTCACGGCATCGAACGGATGACGCCGGGCCGACGACGGCAGGCACTGATGCGCTGGCTCGACGAAGAGCTGGCCGACCGCTTCGCCGATCGAATTCTGCCCATCGATCGTACGGTGGCAGAGTCATGGGGCGTGCTGATGGCGCGGGCCAGTGCCTCAGGCTCCTCCATGGCGACGATGGATGGGTTTCTCGCTGCTACCGCAGCCACTCACAACCTGACGCTCGTGACACGCGATGCAGCGGATTTTCGCGGTGCCGGAGTTCCAACCCTCAATCCGTGGGAAGGTGCCGAATCTTAGGACTGTCGCCCGTCATCAGCTGAACGCCTGGATGCCCGTCTGGGCGCGGCCGAGGATGAGGGCGTGGACGTCGTGGGTGCCTTCGTAGGTGTTGACGGCCTCCAGATTCATCACATGGCGGATGACGTGGAACTCGTCGGAAATGCCGTTGCCGCCGTGCATGTCGCGGGCCGTGCGCGCGATGTCCAGGGACTTGCCGCAGGAATTGCGCTTCAGCATGGAGATCATCTCCGGCGCGGCGCGGTCCTCGTCCTTCAGACGGCCCAGGCGCAGGCAGGCCTGCAGGCCGAGGGTGATCTCCGTCTGCATGTCCGCGAGCTTTTTCTGGATCAGTTGGTTGGCCGCTAGGGGCCGGCCGAACTGCTTGCGGTTGAGGGTGTAGGTGCGGGCGGCGTGCCAGCAGAACTCGGCGGCGCCAAGCGCGCCCCAGGCGATGCCGTAGCGGGCGTTGTTGAGGCAGCCGAAGGGACCCTTGAGGCCGCGGATGGTGGGGAAGGCGTTCTCCTCCGGCACGAACACGTCTGCCATGACGATCTCGCCGGTGACGGAGGCGCGCAAGGAAAATTTTCCTTCGATCTTCGGGGCCGACAGGCCCTTCATGCCCTTCTCCAGGATGAAGCCGCGGATCTCGCCGGCGTCGTCCTTGGCCCAGACGACGAAGACGTCGGCGATGGGCGAATTGGTGATCCACATCTTGCTGCCCTTGAGGACGTAGCCGCCGGCGGCCTTCGTCGCGCGCGTGCGCATGCCCGCGGGATCGGAGCCGGCGTCGGGTTCGGTCAGGCCGAAGCAGCCGACCCACTCGCCGCGCGCCAGCTTGGGCAGGAACTTCTGGCGCTGCGCTTCCGTGCCGTAGGCGTGGATCGGATGCATGACCAGGCTCGACTGCACGCTCATGGCGGAGCGGTAGCCGGAATCCACGCGCTCGACCTCGCGGGCGACCAGGCCGTAGCAGACATAGTTCACGCCGGCGCAGCCATAGCCGTGGATGGTGGCGCCGAGCAGGCCGAGCTCGCCCAGCTCGTTCATGATCGCGCGGTCGAAGCGCTCGTGCCGGTTGGCCTCGAGCACGCGCGGCATCAGCTTGTCCTGGGCATACTGCCGCGCGGTGTCCCGCACCATGCGCTCGTCTTCGCTGAGCTGGTCGTCGAGCAGCAGCGGGTCTTCCCACTGGAAGTCGGGTCGGCTGGATTTGGCTTCGGCGGGCTTGGCGGCGGCCTTCGGCGCGGCGCCGGGGGCTGGAGTCATCGCGGTCTCCTGGAACGGTCGGTTGCTGAGTCAGTATTTAGCACGACTGAGCCGGCGACCCAACCCGTGCCCGCCTACGTTCTGGGTCGACAAGAAGTGAACCGCAGAGACGCAGAGAAGGGAAGGGGACCACAGATGAACACGGATAAGAAGGGATGGGCACGGATGAGGTTGTTGCGCCTGCGGCGCGTGTTTTAGCTATCTGTGTTTATCCCTCCTTATCAGTGTTCATCTGTGGTCAAACTTTCTTCGCGCGATGCTGGTTCGGCATCCCGTTGCGCTGGCGTTCACGGTATCGGCGGACCTTGTTGCGGCTGCCGCAGATTTCCATTTCGCACCAGCGGCGGTTGCGGTTCTTCGTCAAATCGAGGAAGAGCCAGCCGCAGCCATGACCGGGGCACTGCTTCACGCGGTCGTGCTGCGGCCCCAGCAGGAGCGTGGCGGCCGAGCGGACGAGCGGCCGCAGGACGCTGTCGAGCGCGGCCGGGGTCGCCGCCCAGTCCAGGGCGAAGCCGCCCTCCGCCGGACGCAGGCAGGCCTGCGCCATGGCGGCGGCGAGCTCGCGATTGATCACGGCCAGTTCCGGCGCCGGCGGCGATGCGGCGTGGGCGAGGGCGGCGCCGATGGCGTGGATGGCCTCGCGCAGGGCGAGCGCACGACGCAGCACCTGCGCCGCGGCCCGCGGCCGCCGCGCGGCCAGGCGCGCCAGACGCTGGCGCTCGGCCCGCGAGAGCACGCCTGCATGTTCGCTCCAGACCAGCAGGAGATCGTAGCTGCGGAGATGCTCCTGCAGGAGCGGCGTGCCGCGGCCGCTGCTGGTATTGGCGAAGTCCAGGCACGGCGCGCCGCCGATCAGCGTCAAGGTGCCGGCGCGGCTGGGCGGAGGCGATGTCGGTTGCACGACCACATGTTACCATCTAAAATCATTTTGATGGTAACACAGTGTTTGCGACCCTTGAAGGCACTTGTGCGTGCAGCGGTTGCCGGCGCCGTGCTCGCGCTGTCCGTCGCCCCGGCGGCCGCCGTCGGCAACGAGGAGGCCGTGAGCCGCTGTCAGGAGCTGGTGCCAGCCTTCGTCAAGGCGCCGTCGCGGCTCGATATCGGCGTCGAGGACAAGGGCTTCGGCGAAGCGACGGGCGTGCGGCTGAGCTGGCCGGGCGCCGGCGGGGCCGCGGACGAATGGATCGTCTGCTGGTTTCTGCCGCGCCATGCCGAGAGCGACGCCTGGCAGATGACGCAGCTCGACACCAGCAAATACGGCATGCTCCGCCGCTACGACATCCAGCAGCTCTACAAGCTGCTGCGGGTGATGCAGTACAAGCCGCAGCAGTTCCCGGCCAACGCCGACACGCCGACAGCGCAGGCCCTCTACGTGCTGCAGCAGACCGTGAACGGCATCAGCCTGGGCTGCGTCTACGCGCTGATCGCCATCGGCTACACGCTCGTCTACGGCATCACGCGCGTCATCAACTTCGCGTTCGGCGAGATCTACATGCTCGGCGCCTTCCTCACCTTCATCGCCTATGTCGTGGTGCAGGCTTCGGGCGGGTCGCTGGGGATCGCGGCCCTGCTGCTCATTCTCTTCGGCACGGCCGGGATCATGGCGGCCTATGGCTGGAGCATGGACAAGCTCGTGTTCCAGCCGCTGCGCGGCGTGCAGACGACGGCACCGCTGATCGCCGCGATCGGCTTGGCCCTGGCGCTCAAGGATGGCGTGCGCCTGCTGCAGGGGGCGAAGACGCGCTATCTGCTGGTCGAGCAGCTCACGAGCTTTCCCGTCATCACGGGGCAAGGCTTCGACGTCTATGTCAGCAAGGGCCATCTCTTCATCGGCCTGATGACCGCGGCGATCGGGGCGGCGCTCTGGTGGCTGCATACGCGCACCAGCTTCGGGCGCTGCCAGCGCGCGTGCGCCCAGGATATCCGCATGGCCGCCCTCATCGGCGTGCCGATCAACCGGACGATCGCCGCCACCTTCGCGCTCGGCAGCGGGCTTGCCGGCATGGCCGGCGTGTTCGCCGCCGCCGAATACGGCGTCGTCAATTTTCACATGGGCACGCTGATGGGCTTCAAGGCGCTGACGGCGGCGCTTCTGGGCGGCATCGGCTCGCTGCCGGGGGCGGCGCTCGGCGGCTTCATCATCGCCTTCACCGAGTGCTACACGGCCGCATTCCTCGGCTCAGAGTGGAAGGATATTGCGGTCTTTGCCGTGCTGGTGCTGGTGCTGCTGTTCCGGCCCGCTGGGCTGCTCGGCACCCTGGCGGCGCCGGCCCTCGGCGAACGGTCCTAGCGGGTACGACCGGTGGCAACCACTTTCGCCTTGCCGGACGGGCGGACGCTGCTTTATAGGGTCATCAAAATAAACCCGGCGACGCGAGCCGCCGGAACGTCTGGGACAAGACTGCGTGAGGCACATGAACGGCGGGCGACGCTCAGCTGCAGCACTGCCGGCTATGGACTATCGCTGACGGATGATGAGCCGGCGCACGCCTCGGCCACCGATTCGCTTGGGCTGTCCAAGGACGGGCGCTTCAGGTTTGGGCGGGGGCCGATGGTAACTTTCATCCAGCAATTGATTAACGGGCTGACGCTCGGCGCCGTCTACGGCCTGATCGCCATCGGCTACACCATGGTCTATGGCATCATCGGCATGATCAATTTCGCCCATGGCGACATCTACATGATCGGCGCCTTCCAATCGCTGATCGTCATCCTGGTGGTCGGCTTCTTCGGGATAACCTGGGTGCCGCTGGCGCTGCTGTTCGTTCTGGTCATCGCGGTCTCGCTCACGGCGCTTTACGGCTGGGCGGTGGAACGCGTGGCCTACCGACCGTTGCGCGGCTCGACGCGGCTGGCGCCGCTGATCTCCGCCATCGGTATGTCGATCTTCCTGTCGAATTCGGTCCTGTTGCTGCAAGGCCCGCGCGGCAAGCCGCTTCCCTCGGTAACGGAGGACCAGTTCTTGCCGCCGTTCCAACTCCTGACGGAAGACGGCATCAGCGCCCAGATCACCGACAAGCAGATCATGATCATGGTGGTGACCACACTCGTCATGATCGGCTTCACCCTCCTGATCAAGCGTACGTCGCTGGGGCGTCAGCAGCGGGCCTGCGAGCAGGACATGAAAATGGCCTCGCTCCTGGGCGTGAACATCAACCGGACGATCTCGCTGACTTTCGTGATGGGGGCGGCGCTCGCCTGCGTCGCCGGCCTCATGGTCACGCTCTATTACGAGAACATCAAGTTCAACATCGGGTTCGTCGCGGGCATCAAGGCGTTCAGCGCGGCCGTCGTGGGCGGCGTCGGATCGCTGCCGGGCGCCATGCTCGGCGGCCTGCTGATCGGGCTGATCGAGGTGTTCTTCTCGGCCTATTTCTCGGTCGACTACAAGGACGTGGCCGCCTTCGGCGTGCTGGTGACCGTGCTGATCTTCCGGCCG
>Ga0326726_10002397_pt1 | contig 17266 bp, 16 predicted proteins | sample MHFenrmetagenome_2_FD_207603 | JGI IMG/M metagenome (GOLD analysis project Ga0326726, IMG submission 207603) | Lab enriched peat soil microbial communities from Michigan Hollow, Ithaca, NY, United States - MHF15MN | ecosystem: Environmental > Terrestrial > Soil > Wetlands > Peat | place: USA... | reverse complement strand
TGAGCGCCGTGGTCGAGCCGATCGAACATCGCGACGAACCTCGGCGAGCCGCGCAGCGGTGACCCGCTCGCGATCACGCGCGCGACCGAGTCGGCGCTCGCGAGCCGATCGAGCTGCACGACGAGCGTGTTCGTGCCGACCATCGCCCACGCGGAGGCCTGCTCGCCACCGCGATACACCACCACGCCGTGCTCACGCGTCGCGTGATCGCCGCCCTTGCCGAACTGGGTCATCGCGCAGTCGAGCACTCTCGCCGGCACTCCGCGCGCCACGATCACACCCGACACCCCGCCGTGCTCGATGAACTTGAGCCCGCCGGTGACGCGCACGGTGGTCGCGATCGGATCGAAGCCGCACGCGGCCACGAACTGGTCGAGATCCTGCTTCGGCTCGCGCATGAGCCGCGGCTCGAAACGGGACCACACCGGAGTCGTGCGCAGCGCGGCGACGTCGACGCCGAACACGACCTCGGAGTCGATCGGCAACATCGCGAGCACGTCGTCCGAGGGGCCGGAGCCACTCTCGTTCGACAGCGTCGCGGCAGAGTCGTGGAAGCAGCTCGCGATCGACAGCAGGATCGCGAGCCGCCGCATCACGACTACGCGCGGGTACGCTTCTCGTGCGACTGCGCGAGATCGAGCAACTGCGGCAGCGAGAACCCGTCGAGCTTGGCGAGGAAGTCCTTGTCCTTCGCCTTGTTCTCGGTGCTGCCGATCTTCGCGATCAGCTTGGTGCGATCGCCGTACTTCGACTTGACGGTCTCGACGACGTGCTGGAGCCGGAGCAGCTGGCTGTTCGACGCCGTGCGCAGGCGATCCGCGATGACGCCGGTGTCCTCGTCGGGCTTCGCGAGCGACTCGGCAAGCGACTTCGCGAGCGCTTCCTTCGAGACGTGGAGCGCGGTCACGCGACCACGCGGATGACGCGGCTTCTGCTCGCCTTTCGGAGCGGCGGCCTTGACCACCTTCTTCGGAGCGGCCTTCGGCTTCTTCGCGGGGGTCTTCTGCTTGTCGGTCTTCTTCGTCGCCATGATGATCACAACCTCAAGGTCCCGAGGAACCTGCGCCTGGGGGGGGCGAAATTTGCGCCGACCCACCCCCGCCGTCAAGCACCGAAACGAGGTGATTGACGTCGTCTGGATCGAGGCCCGCCTTGAAGCGAACCAGGTTCTGGTCGGCGGTGATCGAGACCCGGTCGACGATCGTGCCGAGGCCCTTCGCCTGGGCCGCCATGCCCATCAGTCCGAGCTGGGTCTTCCCATATGATTCCAGTTCCTTGGCGTCGCTTCCATTCGCCATGATGGCGTCGAGCTCGAGCTTCGCGCCCGAGGTCGGATCGAACGACGCGATGATCGCCTGCGGTCCCGCGCTGATCTTGCCGCCCATCACCTTCACGAGCCCGTCGCGAACGCGCGGATCGACCCGGCCCGCCGCCCACAGCGGCATATGCTGATCGGCCAGGCCGATCCAGGTCGCGAGGTCGCGGTTATCGAGCGCCTTCTTGCCGGTGCCGAGCGCGTCGGTGACGAACGCTTCGTTCGAGCCGAGCACGACCGTGTCGGCGCGCCCGAACGCGAAGTACATGACGCGATTGCCGTCCTTCGCTTCGTACAGCGTCTTGTTGCCGCTCATCGGCTTTGCCGTGAGCGAGCCGCCGCCCTTGCCGACCATCGCGCGCACGCACGCGGCGAAGTCGGTCTCGACGAGCTGCCCGGTGGCGACCATCAGCACCGGACCGGTGCCGGGCTGCGGACCCTGGTGCGGACCGATCGCGAGCACGACGTGCTTGAACTGCTTCACGTCGAGCTTGCAGGCGGCCTGGAGATCCTGCCACCGCGTGGCGAGCGCCGGATCGCGCACGAGCAGCTGATCGACCGCGCGATCGATCAACGGCGCGTCGCGAATGCGCGCGACATCCGCCACGATCACGACTTCTGCCGACGCGGGCACCGCCGCGAGACCCGTGATCTCGGGCGGTACTCCGCTCGTCGATGACTTCTTACTGCAGCCGGTGAGGCTGCTTGCGACGATCAGTCCGAGCGCGACCCAGATGGATCGACAGCTCACGGACCTCCCATGCCGCCGCCCGCGCCACCACCCATCATCCCGCCCATCATGCCGCCGACCATCCCGATCAGCGCCTGCAGCTTCTGGTTGCTCATCGCGACCTCGATCTTCGCGTCCGCGCCGTCGCTGGTGACGTCGAGCTTGTCGAACATCGCCTTGACCTGCGCGTTACCCGTCTGGCCCTTCGCCATCGTCACGAACTGCGACGCCTCGTCGCCCGACGCGAGCCGGATCCGCATGTCGACCGTGAGGCCGTCGGACAGGTTGATCGAGCCGAAGATCGCCTTCGGCTTGACGCCCATCGAGCCCATCTTGCTGAGCGCCGGCGAGTTGCCGTTCATCAGCATCCACAGCGAGTCGGACGTCTTGATCTTCGAGTACATCTCGACGAACGTCGCCGAGCTCTTCAGCGTCGAGGCGCCCTTGGCCGCGTCCTTGACGCCGTCCTTGGTGCCCTTCGCGCCGACGACGCCGAGGATCGTGGTGTCGTTCACGAACGTGAACGCGGTGTTGGTGCCCTTCTTGTCCTTGATGAGAACGACGTCACCGTCGATCGTGACCTCGCTGCCGTTCTTGGCCGCTTCGGCCTTCATCTTGTCCGTGCAGCCCATCACCTTGGCCTTGTCCGGGCCGTGGATCACGAGCGCGCCGTCCGGCGTTCCGCCGCCGAGACCCTTCATGCCGATCGAGATCGACTTGACGGCCTCGAGCGGATCGAACCCGCACGCCGCCTTGAAGTCGGCGAGCCCGCCGGCCATCTTGTCCATGAGCTTCGGCGAGAACTGCTTCCACAGCGCGCTCTGCTGGAGCTGCGCGATGTTGAGCCCCATCACGATCTCGGAATCGACCGGGAGCAACGCGAGGTCACCCGAGTTCTGGTCGTTGATCGGCATGACCGCCGGCTTGTCGTCCGACTTGGCGGGCGTCTTGTCCCCCGTGGCCGTCTTGTCCGCGACCTTGTCGTTCGCGGGGTCGGACTTCTTGGCGTCGTCGTTCTTCTTGCACGCTGCGGCACCGAGCCCGAGGGCGACGACGGCGACGAGCCAACCATTGCGAAAGCGGACCATGGGATCTCCTCTGGAAGTGCGAGTGTACGGACGCTCGGCTTATAACACGCTCGGAAACCTCGGTCGACCCACCGGCAGCGACGGTACGCATGATGTTCGTCGTACGGAAGTGCTACTCCTAACCCCCTGATGCCGTTCCTCCGCCATCGCCTCCGCGACGCCGACGTGTGGGCAAAGGTCGACGCCGCCGGTGCACTTGTCACGGATGCTGACGGTCGCGTGGAGATTGTTTACAAGCCGGTCTCGGGCGCCAAGACCTACCGCGCCGGTGCACGAAACCTGTCCGCCCCCAGCGGCCCCCCGATCGACATCGTCGTCGGCGAAGCGGCGCCTGAAAAGCCGAAGACCAAGCCGGCGGCGGCTGCCGCCCCACCCGCGAACGCGATCCACGTCTGGACCGATGGTGGCGCGGCCCCCAACCCCGGTCCGTCCGGCGCCGGGATCGTCATCGTCGATGGCAACAAGACGATCGAGCTCTCCGAATATCTCGGCCAGGGCACGAACCAGATCGCCGAGCTCACCGCGATCCTCATGGGCCTGCAAAAATTGCCGTCCCGCGACCGCCCGGTCATCGTCTACTCCGATTCGGCGTACTCGATCGGCCTGCTCACCCAGGCGTGGAAGGCCAAGGCCAACGTCGAGCTCGTCGAGAAGCTCCGCGGCGTGTGCCGCGAGTTCAAGGACCTTCGCTTCGTGAAGGTCGCCGGCCACGCCGGGATCCCGCTCAACGAGCGCACCGATCAGCTCGTCGGCGAAGCGATCCGCCGCGGCCGCTAGGCCTACGCCTCGCGCTGGACGTCGATCGCGACCTCGGCGAGCGTCGACATCTGCCAGCGGGCCGTGATGTCGTCGAGCAGGCGGTCCATCCGCTCGAGCTTGGCGTCGATCGGGAGCTTGAGATCAGGCTGGCGATCGACGAGCTCGCCCGGGATGCCGTCCTTCTCGGCGTCGGCGAAGTCGATGCCGTGGAGCTCGAGGTTCCAGAACGCACGCTTCTCCATCGCCGACACCAGGCGTGCGCGCAGCCAGTCCGGTGCGACGAGCAGCGACGTCCCGATCGCGTGGACGCGCATCCACGGCGTCGTCGCGATCGGGAGCTCGACCAGCGGCGCCTGACCGCGGCGCCACGGTGCGGTCATGTCCGGGCGATACGGCTCGGGAGGCGCGGCGAGCAGGCGCGGGTTGGTGAGCACCGCGCCGCTCGGCCGGCGCAGGGCGGCGAGCGCGCCCATCACCGCGGCCTTCGCGGCGTAGTAGCCCGGCGACGGGAACACCGACGAGTCGTAGCGGTAGCCGAGACGCGCGAGCACGTCGAACATCACCGGCGACACGTCGTAGCCGGGCGCGCGGAAGCCACGGACCGGCCCGGCGAGCGCGCGCAGCACGCGATCGCAGCGCACGATCTCGTGGTCGATGTCGGCCACCGGCAGCTTCGCGAGGTCGTACGGGTGCGAGTAGGAGTGGTTGCCGAGCTCGTCGCCGGCGAGCGCGAGCTGCTTCAGCCGATCGGCGTTCGCGGCACGCGCGGTGTCGGCGGGCGCCGCGTCTATATCGCGGCCGATCACGAACCACGTGACGTGGAGCTGGTGGCGCGCGAACAGCGCCGCGGCTCGCGGCAGCGCGCGCTCGAGGATCACGTGCTCGAGCTCGGCCGGTGCCTGGCCGAGACCGTGGATGCGGTAGTAGCAACCGATGCCGTCGAGATCGATCGAGACCGCGCAGCGCATTCAGGGCTTGCCGCCGAAGCGGATCACGCGCGTGAGCTTCGCCATCCCGCGGAGCACGTTCGGCACGCGCTTGACGAGATTGATCGCCGGTGGCCGCTTCTCGGCGAGCCGGATCGGGATCTCGATCACGCGCACGGTCTGACCGGCGCGGATCACGAGCTCGCTCGCAAACAGATCGCGATCGATCACGCACCTCTCGACAACCGGGAGCAACGTCTCGCGATGAAACGCCTTGAGGCCGTGCGTATCGGTGCCGCGAAAGTCGACCGCGATCCGCAGCATGCCGTTCAGGATCCGCGTCGCGGCGCGTCGCATCAGCGGCCGCTGATCGCTGGCGCCCTTCATCGCCTTCGACCCGACGACCATGTCGGCATCGCCGTGGCGCAACAGCTCGAGCGCGCGGACGTGAAAGTCGGCATCGCACAGATCGATCTCCTCGCAGATCACCCACGTTCCGCGCGCTTCGAGGATGCCGCGGCGCAGCGCCTTGCCGTAGTTCGGCTCGCCGAGCGAGAACGCGCGCACCTCGGAGCGCTCGCGGGCGAGGTGCTCGGCCAGCTCGACCGTGCGATCCTTGGAGCCGTTCTCGGCGATGATCACCTCGAACGTGAGATCGGGCGCGTGGAGCGCGGCGCGCACGGCGTCGAACCCGTCGAGCAGGTTGGTGATCGCCTCGCGCAGGATCCCTTCCTCGTTGTAGACCGGGATGACGATCGAGACCTCAGGCACGACGCTTGGGATTCTTATCACGTTGCCGGTGGATCGAAGCTGTTGAAGCGCTCGGTCTCGCCGGCCTTCAGCACGTGCACGTGATCGCGCAGGCCGCGCGCGGTGGCCAGCTCGACGAGCCAGCGCGCGGGCTCGTCGAGCTTCTCGTACGACAGCGCGAACGCACCGTGGTGGATCGGGATCAGGAGCCGCGAACGCAGGTCCTCGAACGCGAACATCGCGTCGAGCGGCGACATGTGACGATCGCGAAACGACTGCGGCATGAAGCCGCCGATCGGCAGCATCGCGATGTCGGGAGCGAACCGCGTCCCGATGTCGGCAAAGCCGGAGAAGTAGCCGCTGTCGCCGCACAGGTACATGCTCGGGCCATCGCCACGCACGACGTACGACAGCCCGCGCGCGAGATCGTGGTCGCCGTGCGAGGTCGGGGCCGCGGTGACCTGGACACCGCGCAGCTCGAGGTCGGCGCCTGCCTGCAGCTCGACGACCCGCGCGAACCCGAGCGCCGAGACCCACGCGGCGGCGCCGGTCGGCACCACGACCGTGGCCGCGCGCGGCATCCGCTTGAGGCTCGGGAGGTGGAGGTGATCGGCGTGGCGGTGCGAGATCAGTACGAGTCCGACGTCGCTGAAGTCGCCGGGCGCGAGCCCCGGCTCGACCGCGCGCCGCACGCCCCCGACCCAGCGGCCGAGCATGGGATCGAACGCGAGCGCGAGCTTGGCGTAGCGCGCGAGGACCGTCGCGTGACCGCCGAACGTGATCGCGAGCTGGCCCGACGTGACCGGGAGCACGGGTTGATGGCTCGCGGGACGCGGCGCGCGGAACCAGCGAGCGATCCAGTGCCCGACGAGGCTGCGGTAGCGCTCGACCGGGACCGATCGATGGAGGGTGGCGAGCTCGCCGGCACGCGCAGTCGACACGAGAAAGAATCTTAACAGTGGTAGGTTCGAGACGTGCAGCTCGGTCGAGCCATCGCGAGCCAAAGGGGATGGTGGATCGCGCTTCCGTGCGTGCTCCTGCTCGCGGCGGCGGTCATCCTGCCCGGCCTCGGCACCTTCGGCCTGTGGGAGCCCCAGGAGCGCCAGCTCGCCGACAAGGTCGCGCCCGGACCGGAGCTCGCGGCGAAGGACAAGGCCAAGCCGCCGATTCCGGAGCCGCCGCCGCCGGCCGACGGCTGCTACCGTCAGGCGCCGAAGGACGCGGTCGCGCGCTCGCTCGGCACCCGGGCGCCGGCCTGGGGTCGCGACGCGTTCGGCGACTCCGACGCCGGTCGGCGGCTGCCGTTCGCGCTGCTCGGGATCCTGTGCGTGCTCGCGACCGCGGGCATCGCGATGCGCACCGTCGGCGCACGCGCCGGCGTGATCGCCGCGATGGTGCTGTTGTCGATGCCGTTGCTCGTCCTGCAGTCGCGGCAGCTGAACAGCGAGATCGGGACCGCCACCGGCGGCGCGCTGTGCATCTACGGCCTGCTCGCGCTCGGCAGCCTGGAGCGCGTGCTCGTCGGCGCGATGCTGCCGCTCGGGATCGTCGCGAGTCGGCCGCGGATGAATGTCGTGACCGCGACGATCGATGGCCTGATCGGCGCGCTCGCGCTCGCCGGCGGACTCGCGATCGGCTTCCTGTCGGGCGGCGGCTTGCTCGGCGTGGTCGTACCGGTCGGCGCGTTCGCCGCCGCCGGCGCACTCGGCATCCCGACCTTGATCGACCTCGTGCGCTGGGGCCACAACCGCGAGCTCGCGATCATGCGCCGCGTGAAGCCGCGGTGGGCGATCGGCCGCGCCGAGCCGTGGGCGTACACGCGGTCGCCCGGCAACGCGATCGCGCTGCTCGCGACCGTGCTCGCGGTGATCGTGCTCGCCGCGCTCGTGTACCAGATGTTCGCGCTGCGCGAGCCGCAGCCCGGACTCGTCCCGCCACAACGCGCGCTGTTCGGTCACGCGATCGTCGCGCCCGGCTGCTACTCGCCCGCGCTCGGTGGGACGTGGCGCCCCGACGACGACCTTCGCTACATCTACGACTCGTCGTTCGAGCAGATCGCGTACGGCACGTTTCCGTGGGGCGTGCTGGCGCCGATCGCGTTCGCGTCGCTGATCGCCGCCACCGACGCCAACCAGAAGCGCCTCGGCGCGATCGCGTTCGCGTGGGCCGGCACCGCATGGATCGCCACCGAGCTGTTCCAGCGCAAGGTCGGATTCACGCTGTGGGCCGGCTTCCCGGCGCTCGCCGTCGCGATCGGTGGCTGGATCGATGGCGCGCTCTCCCGAAGCAGGACGACGGTCGAGCCCGAGCGCGGCATGCCGAAGGGCGCGATGCTCGTCGGCTTGTTCGTCGGGATCGCGATCCTGGATCTCGGCAAGGACCTCCAGTCATTCAGCGAGCGCCTGTCGTCGATCCTCGTCGGCAACGACGCGATTCCCTACCCCACGATGTCGAGGCTCGGCTTCCTGCCGACGCGGTTGTGGGTGCTCGTGCTCGGCATGTACGTCGGCCTCGGGTTCGCGCTCGCGATGATCGCGTGGCGCGACGAGGTCGTCGTGCGAACCTCACCACCGACGCGGCGCTCGCTCCTGCGCTCGCTCGCGATCGCGATCGTGATCGCGCTCGCGCTGCCGCTCGGCATCCTCGTGGTCGTGTTCGTGCGCGGCGGCGGCGATGGCGCGGTCACGCTGCGGCGCGATATCGCTCGCGTCGGCGCGCTGGTCGCCGCGCTCGGCACCGTCGCGATGGCGGCGTTCTGGGCGTTCGGCTGGCAGCCGGCGCTCGCCGAGAACCTGTCGTCGAAGGCGATGTTCGACACGTTCACCGACCTCAAGAAGCCCGGCGACGCGCTCGTCATCATGGGCGATCTCGGCGACGCGCCGCGCGACTACGCGCCCGGAACCACGCCCGAGCTCGCGACGGCCCGCGAGCAGATCGTGGCCTCGCTCGGCCGGCAGACGCGCGTGTTCGCGATCGCGCCGCAGACCGAGCTGTGCCAGCTCCACCGCGAGGTCGGCGGCAAGCCGTACTTCGTGATCGACGAACGCAACGTGCGCTCGCTGCTGCTCTCGAACAAGGTCGACGGCAAGACCGACAAGAACCCGCTCCGCACGGCGATCGTCCATGCCGAGCCCACCGGCATCCCGTTCCGCGCCCCCGGCCGCATGGTGTGGGACGGCCGCATCCAGCTCCTCGGCTGGGACATGCCGAAGACCGTCAGCCGCGGCAGCAAGTTCACCGTGAAGATGTTCTACAAGGTGTTGCAGCCCGTCGGTGGCACGTGGAAGGTGCTGTTCCACTTCGACGGCCCGCTGCGCTTCAACGGCGACCACGACCCGATCAACGGTCGCTGCCAGACCTCGACCTGGCAGCCCGGCGACTTCATCATCGACACGTACACGGTCATGGCCGGGGGCGGCGCGTTCGCCGCCGGGCCCTACGAGGTCTGGACCGGGTTCTTCACCGGCACGGCCCCGAACTGGAAGAACATGACCGTGTCAGAAGCCCCCGGAGATCGTCGGGACAATGCCGATCGCGTGAAGATCACCACGATCACGCTGGAGTAACACTTCCCGTTGCTTGTGTTTTCGATTCGGGGTTATGACCGCTGCATGGTGCGCAAGGGTGGGTCAGCTGAGGTTCCGGTGGTCGATTCCGACCGTCGCGCTGCACCGCGCGTGCTCGTCGATCTCGAGGTCGACTACGCGAGCGAGGACAACTACCTGTTCGCGTACATCGTGGACATCAGCGAGACCGGCATCTTCGTGCGGACCACCACGCCCGAGCCACCGGGCACGCACTTGAACCTGCGATTCCGTCCCGACGACGCGAGCGCGCAGATCGAGATCGAGGGCACGGTCATCTGGGTCAACCCGTACCGTCCGGGCGCGGCTGATAACCTGCACCCTGGAATGGGCATCCGGTTCGTCGAGCTCGACGACGAGATCAAGGATCGGTTGCTCGAGCTCGTGCGCCGGTTCGCGTATCTGAGCTGACATGGCGATCATCTGCGGTACTGACCTGACGCCCGCGTGCCGCGGTGCCCTCGACGTCGCGCGCGCGCTCGCGGCCCAGCGCGGCGATTCCGAGGTCGTGCTGGTCCACGTCGCCGCCGAAGACGACGCCGACATGGAGGCCGCCCGCGCCAAGCTCGACGCGCAGGCCGCCGAGGCCGGTCCCGGCGTGCCGATCCGCGCCGAGCTCGTCGTCGGCCCGGTCGATGCCACGCTGATCTCGTTCGCCGAGACCGAGGGCAGCGACCTCATCATCATCCACGCCACGTCGACCTCGGGCACGCTGGGCTCGACGGCCGAGCGCGTGATCATCACGACGCGCGTGCCGGTGCTCGTGCTCCGCGATCCCGCGCCGTGGCTCGCGTTCGCCCGCGGCACGCAGCCGATGCGGCTGCTCGTCGGCATCGACGAGTCGATCGCCAGCGAGCTCTCGATCCAGTGGACGCACGGGTTGCGCAGGCGTGGCCCCGTGGAGGTCGTGCTCGGTGCGGTGTACTACCCCGACGACGCTGCCGAGCATTACGGGGTGCAGGCCAAGATGCTCGTCGATCGCGATCCCGAGATCGAGAAGCTGCTCGGGCGCGATCTGCTGCGCCGGTTCGGCAGCACCGACCACGTCGTCGCGCGCACGCGCCGCGGCCTCGGCCGCATCGGCGATCACGTCGTCGAGCTGGCCAACGAGGAGAAGGTCGACGCGATCGTGGTCGGCACGAGCCAGAAGACCGGCCTCGGACGTCTGGGCTCGGTGTCGAGCGTCGTCGTCCACGACGCGCCGCAGTCCGCGATCTGCGTGCCGCCGAACGCCGAGATCCCGACGCTGGTCGCGCCGAGCCTGAAGAGCGCGCTGGTGGCGACCGACCTGTCGCCGTTCGCGAATCGCGCGGTCGCGTATGCGTTCGTCGCCACGCCCGAGGGCGGCGAGATCCATCTCGCGCACGTCGTCGATCACGACGCGGCGGTCGACGAGGGCGAGATCACGCGCCAGCTGCTCGCGCTCGCGCCCAACAACGTCACCCGCACGGTCCAGGCGTACGTCGTGCGCGGCGACGATGCCGCCATCGCGATCGCGCAGACCGCGGCGCGGCTCGGTTGCGACATGATCTGCATCGCCTCGCACGGCCGCTCCGGCCTGACACGCGCGCTCATGGGCTCGGTCGCCGACCGGCTGCTGCGAGCGACGCGCAAGCCGGTGCTGGTCTTGCGGCCGGGCTAGTACGGGATTCCGACAGGTGACGGGCGTCCGACGACAGCGTCGGTCGCGGGCCATGGATCGACGGGACATACGGCGGCACGGACGTTGCTGCAGGAAGGGACGATGAAGCGGGTCATACCGTTGATAGTGCTGGTGGTCCTCGTCGGCGTGTACGCCGTCTACCGGCACTACCTCGCGGGCAAGCCGTTCGAGTGGGCCGGCACCGTCGAGGCACGGACCGTCACGGTCGGATCGCGAACCGGTGGGCGCGTGAAGAAGCTCGCGGTGCAGGAAGGCGATCGCGTGACGCCCGGCCAGGTCCTCGTCGAGCTTGAAGCCGGTGACCTCGACGCGCAGCGCGCGATCGCGGCCGCGCAGCTCGAGCAGGCCACCGCGGCGCTCGACAAGCTGAAGCAGGGCGCACGGCCCGAGGAGATCGCGCAGGCGCAGGCACGCGCCGCCGAGGCAAGCGCCGCGCTTGCCGAGACCCGCCACGGCAGTCGCGCCGAAGAGATCGCGACCGCCGAGGCGCACCTCGCGCAGGCGCAGGCCGTGGTCGACAAGGCGGAGCTCGACGCCGATCGCGCGCACCGGCTCTTGGCCGTCGCCGCGATCGCGCGGGCCGAGGCCGATGCCGCGGACACCGCGCTCCGGACCGCGAAGGCCCAGCGCGACGCGCAACAGACGATCCTCGCGCAGGTGCGTGCCGGCGCACGCGTCGAGGAGAAGGCGCAAGCTGCCGCGCGCGCGCAAGAGGCAGACGCCGCGGCGCGGCTCGTGTCGGCGGGTGCGCGCGTCGAGGATCTGCGCGCCGCCGCGGCCCAGGTGTCCGCCGCCAAGGCGCGCGTCGATCAGCTCGACGTGATGCTCGGCGAGCTCGCGATCCGTGCGCCGTCCGCAGCGCGGGTCGAAGCGCTCGACCTGCGTCCCGGCGACATCATCGCGCCGAACGCGCCGGCCGCGACGCTGCTCGAGGACGGCCAGCTCTACGTCCGCATCTACGTACCGGAGACGGAGATCGGACACATGAAGATCGGCGACACGGTGCCGATCAGCGTCGATTCGTTTCCGGGCCGGACGTTCCAGGGCAAGGTCGAGCACATGAACGAGCGCGGCGAGTACTCGCCGCGCAACTTGCAGACCGCCGACGAGCGCGCCGACCAGGTGTTCGCGGTGCGCATCGGCCTCGTCGAGGGCAAAGACCAGCTGCGCGCCGGCATGGCGGCGACGATCCACGTGCCGAAATGACCGAGCGCCCCGCGATCCGCGTCGACCGTGTCGGCCGCAAGTTCGGCGAGTTCGTCGCGCTCGAGGACGTCAGCCTCGAGGTCCCGACCGGCATGGTCTACGGCCTGCTCGGCCCGAACGGCTCTGGCAAGTCGACGTTGATCCGGATCCTGTGCGGGTTGCTCGCGCCGACCACTGGGACCGCGTCGGTGATGGGGCTCGACGTGGTCGAGGACGGCGAGGCGATCCGCCAGCAGATCGGCTACATGAGCCAGAAGTTCGCACTGTATCCGGATCTCACGGTCACCGAGAATCTGGAGTTCTACGCGCGGGTGTACGGGCTCCGCGGCCCGCGGCTGCGCGCGCGTGTCGACGCCGCGATGGCGCTGACGCACATCGAGCCGTATGCGAGCCGGCGCGCGGGCTTGCTCTCCGGCGGCTGGAAGCAGCGGCTCGCGCTCGGCGCCGCGCTCATGCACGAGCCGCGCGTCGTGTTCCTCGACGAGCCCACCGCCGGGATCGATCCGGTCGCGCGTCGCGAGCTGTGGGACCTGTTGTTCGCGCTGTCGGCCCAGGGCGTCACGCTGCTCGTCACCACGCACTACATGGACGAGGCGGAGCGCTGCACCGAGGTCGGCTATCTCTACCTGTCGAGGCTACTCGTCACCGGGACCCCGGATCACCTGCGCGAGCGGCCCGAGGTCAACGCACCGGACACGCGGCGACTCGAGCTCGAGACCCGGAGCTCGACGCGCGCGCTCGCGTGGCTGCGCAGCCAGCCGTTCTGTCGCGGCGCCACGGTGTTCGGTCAGTCCGTGCATGCCGAGCTCGACTCGTCGATCAGCGATGCCGACCTGCTCGCGCGCATGGCCCACGCCGGCTTCCCGTCGACCGCGCGCGCGATCGTGCCATCGCTCGAGGACGTGTTCGTCGCGCTGACCGAGCGCGCCGCCCGCGACCGCACCGCCGAGAAGGTGGTGGCGTGATGTGGAGCTCGTTCGTGGCCATCGTGGTGAAGGAGTTCAAGCACATCTTCCGCGACCGCGGCACGCTCATCATCTTCTTCACGATGCCGATCCTGCAGCTGGCGCTGTTCGGCTTCCTCGATCAGAACGTGCGCGACCTGCCGACGGTCGTTGTCGATCAGGATCAGTCGCGCGAGAGCCAGGAGCTCATGGACGAGATGCGCGCGACCAAGACGTTCGCGATCGCGCATGTCACGAACAGTCCCGACACGGCGCGGGCGATGATCGCGCGTGGCGAGGTGCGCGTCGGCGTGATCCTGCCGCCGGATTTCCACAACAAGCGCGCGCGCCGCGAGAACGCGCAGTTCCTCGTGCTGATCGATGGCTCGGACTCGAACGTCAGCGCGCAGGCGCTCGCCGCGATCAACGGCCTCATCGCGCAACACAACCTCGATGCCGCGGAGGCGACCGGTGCGCACCCGCTGATCTCGGCGCAGCCGATCGTGCTGTTCAATCCCGAGGGCCGGACCGCGAACTACATCATCCCCGGTCTGGTCGCGATCTTGCTGCAGATCGCGGCGCTCGTGCTGGCGTCGATCTCGATCGTGCGCGAGCGCGAGCAAGGCACGATGGAGCAGCTGCTGGTCACGCCGATCAACCCGACCGGGCTCGTGTTCGGCAAGCTCGCGCCGTATCTGCTCATCGGCCTCGCCGAGATGGCGATGATCCTCGTCATCATGCGCTGGGGCTTCCGGGTGCCGATCAACGGCAGCCTGCTGTTCCTGTTCGCGACCGCCGTGATCTATCTGTTCGCGCTGCTCGCGCTCGGGCTCACGATCTCGATGCGCGCGCAGACCTCGCTGGCCGCGATGCAGATGTCGCAGATGTTCCTCCTGCCGTCGATCTTCCTGTCGGGCTATATCTTCCCGGTCGCCGGGCTGCCGCGCGTCCTGTACTGGATCGGGCGCGCGCTGCCCGCCACGCACATGATCGACATCATGCGCGGTGCCGTGCTGCGCTCTGCCGGCCCGCTCGACATGCTGCCGAGCATCCTCGCGCTCGTCGCGATCTCGACGATCCTCGTGACGGTGTCGATCCGTCGCGTCCGCAAGCTGACGGTCTAGGTTCGGCTAGTTACAGGCCGGCAGCTGGTTCGCCTGATCGCACTCGGTGCGGATGCCGCCGGCGAGGACCGACTCGGCCCACGCGACGCCCTCGGCGTGGTGATCCATGATGGTCGTGTGCGACGCGTCGCTGATGACGCACGTGTCGACGTCGACGCCGGCACCGGCGAGCTTGTCCTTCACGCACGCGGCCTCGTTGGCGGGCGGCATGATCTGATCGAGCAGGCCCTGGACGATCAGCACTGGGCCGGCTGTCGGATCGGCGGCGAGGTGGTTGTGCATCAGGAAGTCGTAGTAAGCCGCCGCGTCGCCGGTGCAGCCGGCGCCGGGGCCGAGCGCGTCGACGCACGCGAGCAGGCCGGTGCGCAGCGTGGGATCGATGAGGTCGCCGGTGTGCAGCATCTGGGTCTGGATCCAGCCGCCGAGCGCGACCAGGCACTGGCTCTGGATGCTGGTCTCGAGCCCGGCGCGAAACTGCGAGGGCGCCGAGTCCTTGCCGTGCCCGGTGGCCACGTGATCTTCGAGGAACGCGTACTGCCGCATGACCGCGACCGAGCTGTTCGACAGCCCGGTGAAGATCGTGAGCTGCGTCGGATCGCGCAGGATGCCGATGTATCCGAACGACGCCAGCCGGATCGGCCACTCGGGTGCGTACACCACGGTCGCCACGAGATGTCCGGCACCCGGACCGTCGGCGTGGATCAGCGAATGTGCCGACAGCGCCGCGCCACCGCCCTGCGAGTAGCCGGTGACGATCAGGTCCTGCGCCGCGATGCCCGGCGCCATCAGCGCGCGCAGAGCGCGCGCGCCATCGAGGACCTGCCAGCCCTGCGCGTGGTTGTCGAGATAGTCCTGCGTACCCGCGTTCCCGAGCCCGGCCAGATCGGGCGCGATCGCTGCGAACCCGCGCGCCGCGTACGGCAATGGCAAGCTCGCGTCGACGTCCGTCGACGGCGTACACCCATCCGCGAGGCCCACGCTGCCGTGTGCCGCGACCACGATCGGCACCGGCCGCGCGCGCGGCGTCGATGGCAAGTACACGCGCGCGGTCGACACCGCCGGCATCCCCGCACCGTCGCGCGTCTGGTACGCGATCCGGAACTGCGCGACCGCGCTCGTCACCATGACGCCGCTCCCCACCATGCCCGGCAACGCGCCCACATCGAGCTTCGGATCCGGCGCGCACGCGAGGATCGTGCCGAGCGGCGCACCGGCATGCGGCGTCGCCGCATACACCGCCGCCGGCGTATCCGTGCACGGCACCGCCGGCACATCGGTCGCCGCGTTCAGGTCGGCATCGGCCGGCACCGCATCATGCGCTGCATCCGGTCCGTGGGTTGCCGCATCGAGATCCGGCTGCTGGGAGTGGGATCCGCATCCAGCGAAAACGGATGCGAACGCGAACGCGAACGCAGCAGCAACCCATGCATGCATGCGAGCTTGTTACGCGTCGGACGTCGCGCGAACAACGAGCAACTCGGCAGGTCATCAAACCGTTACCGCGCGTAACAGCGTCATGTCAGAGCAGGGTCGTGGAGCAGGGGCGTGGTCAGGGCTGGACTACCGGTTGCCTGTCGCCTGTTGCCTGTTGCCTGTTCCGAGCATTTAGATCACCGGTTAACCGGTTAACCGGTTGGTTAGCGGAGGGCACGAGAGCGTCCGCGCAGCTCCAGCAGCCCTCGCAGCTCCAGCTGCCGGATCCGCTCGCGCGTGAGGTTCGTGATGTTCCCGACTTCCTCGAGCGTATGCCCACCGTCCTCGGCGACATCCAGCGCGCACGTGTGCTCGAGCTCCCACGGCTCGAGGTCCGGGAAGTTGAGCTTGATCGATCCGGTGCGCGGGTTCACGTCCAGGTACAGGTGGTGCTTGCACGCCACCCACGGGCACGGCCGCGCCTGGCCGCTGCACTCGGCACGCGTCTTCGGTCGCCCCTCGTCCTGGTCGGGAAACGTGCGCCCGAAATGGCGTAGCTCCGCGCTCGTCAGGCGGCGTGGCGCGATCGTGCGGCCGCGCGGGCGCGTGCGCCGGGGCCGAACCTTGCGGCTCGTGACCGGCAACTGGATCACGTCGCCAAACATCGGCTCCCCGAGATCCGTGACTGCCTCGTCGAAGTGAGACCGCATGGTGTCTCCGTCTGCGTCGTCGGCGTTCATGGCTGCTCCCCCTGATGCTGCATAGCCGTGGCACGCGGGCCTGGCCACGCGCGCGCTCGGCACGCGTCTGACTCTTGGCCAGAGTCCCTCGCGCCTCACACGTCAGTGGTCCCAGGTTCCCGCACCGTCACCATAATTCCACGCGAGCGAGCTTGGCAAGAACCTTTGCTAGAAATTTGGACAGAAGAGATCTCGGCGATTTCATCTTTGCGATGAATCCGCCACGCGGTAGCGATCGCCTCCGATGACGACCTGGGGTGGAGCACGCGTCGGAGCCGGTCGCCCGGCGCGCCACGCGATCGCGAGCGAGCCGCACAAGACGCGCCCGTCGCTCTCGCCTCGCCATCCGGTCCACGTCGTCGCGCGCGTCGTCACCGCCGTTCGCAACCTGCGCGGCCACGAGGCCTATCGCGCGCTCTCGCACGCCCTCGAACGCTCGCTGCGTCGCGCCGATTTCCGGATCGTCCAGCTCGCCATTCGCGGCAAGCGCCTGGAGCTCGTCGTCGAAGCCAGCGATCGCATCGCGCTCGCCCGCGGCATGCAGGGCTTTCAGGTCTCGGCCGCCCGCGCGCTCAACCGCGAGCTCGGCCGTCACGGCGGCGTGTTCGCCGATCGCTATCGTCCCCGCGCCGTCGCGACCCGCCCCGCCCTGCGCGCGCTGCTCGAGCTGCTCGCGCCACCTCCGCCGCCGCCGCGCCCCAGTACCCGAACCTCCGCACCGGCTCGCTCAGCCGCGCGACCCCGCAGCGCCTCGCGCGCGCCGCCGCGCCGCGGCTACTACCACTCGCTGTCGTGGCCGCGTCACGCCCTGCCGCAGTCGTACATCCTCGTCCTCGAGCTATCGAAGCTGATCGCGCGCCGGCTGCGGCGGTGACCCGCGCATCCGACCAGATGCTCGACGATCTCGCCGAGGCAAGAAGAACTGCGGATCGCAACCCGCGTACACTGCTCGCGTGTCGGTTCGGGGCCAGCTCAAGAGCGTGAAGATCCTCCTCGAGGAGACCCGCGACGCACCGGTCACGCC
>Ga0326726_10002396_pt1 | contig 17271 bp, 9 predicted proteins | sample MHFenrmetagenome_2_FD_207603 | JGI IMG/M metagenome (GOLD analysis project Ga0326726, IMG submission 207603) | Lab enriched peat soil microbial communities from Michigan Hollow, Ithaca, NY, United States - MHF15MN | ecosystem: Environmental > Terrestrial > Soil > Wetlands > Peat | place: USA... | reverse complement strand
AACTGAGCCCGACGCCTCGACCGCGCCGAACGCGTCGCCGCCCGCCGGCTCGACGACACGGTCCGAGCCGGGCCTGCCCGGGATCGAGATGACGTTCTTCCCGGATGCCGCCGCCCTGGCGGACGCCTACCGTGCCGGCGACCTCGACGCGGCGTCAGGACTGACGCCCGAGCTCGCGGACCAGCTCGCCGCGCTGCCCGGCAGCCGGCTCCTGAGCTATCCGCGGACGACCCTCAGCGCGGTCGCGCTCAACCTGCGGCCGGGGGCCACCGACCTCAGGACGCCCGCGGTCCGGCACGGCCTGCTCGCCGCGATCGACCGCAAGCGGATCATCAGCCAGGTCTTCGGGGGTGCGGCGACGCGGGCCGACTCGCCGATCCCACCGTCGTCGTGGGCCTTCGACCAGAAGGCCAGCAAGGTCGTCCGGTACGACCTCAAGCGGGCGGCCGCCGACCTCAAGAGGGCGGGCTGGAAGCGGCTCGCCGGCGGCTGGGCGTCGCCGGGCACCAAGACGCCGTACCAGATGGAGCTCATCGCTCCCGACGCCGCGTCGAACCCGACCGCGATGGCGGTGGCCGAGGCGGTGGCGGCCGACTGGCGGGCGTTCGGCTTCCAGACGAAGGTGACGCCTCTGTCGCCGGCCGCGTTCGTCGGGGACCGGCTGCGGCTCGGGAAGTTCCAGGCGGCATCGATCGACGTCAACATCGGGCTCGACCCGGACCTCTACCCGCTGCTCGGCTCGACCCAGGTCGCCAAGGGCGGCTCGAACGTCGGTGGCGTCCAGGACGTGGCCCTCGACCGCGACCTCAACCGCGCCCGCGCCCCGGGCACCCTCGAGGCGCGGAAGGTCGCCTTCAGCCGGCTCCAGCAGCGCCTGACGAGCAAGACCTACCTGCTCCCGATCGCGTTCCGGGACGAGCTCGTCGTCTTCCGGGACCGGGTCCGGGGACCGACCGCCCGCGAGATCGGCGATCCCAGTGACCGCTACTGGGATGTGCTAACATGGCGCCTCGCTGACGGCGGGTGAGCGCGCTCATCGGCCGTCCGGGACTCTCGCCGAGGTGGCGGAATCGGTAGACGCGCTAGCTTCAGGAGCTAGTGTCCGCAAGGGCGTATGGGTTCAAATCCCTTCCTCGGTACCACCCTCGACCGAGTAGCTCGACGGCGCTTCGTTGCCCAGGTGGCGGAATTGGTATACGCGTACGTTTGAGGGGCGTATGAGGCAACTCATCCGGGTTCAAGTCCCGGCCTGGGCACCACTCCCTCGCTGATCACGACGGCGGTCCGACCGGGACCGCCGTTCTGATTCCGGACCGCGCAGGGCGGGCTCGCGCGGGCCGGGTATCCTGCCCCTGCCCGGGCGGTTAGCTCAGTTGGTCAGAGCGCCTCGCTTACACCGAGGATGCCGGGGGTTCGAGTCCCTCACCGCCCACCACGTTCTGAGCACGAAACGCGGTTCCCTACGGGCGACGCGGCTGGCTGATAGAGGAGCTTGGCAGGACGTGTTGATGACGGCGCGCTGTTAGGCTCCGCCGACAGTGCCCGGCGGCCGATCGGATGTCCACCATAGGCTCGGCAGGCGCGCGCACTTGGCAGGAGGGGAGATGCGTCCCGCGCCGATGATCCTCATCGTGGCCGCGGTGGGCCTGCTGGTCGCTGGCTGCGCCTCGTCACCAACCGCACCCGGGTCAACGTCCGCGGCGGCGGCGGTCGCCTCGTCACCAACCGCGGCCGCGAGCCCCGACCCCTGGGCGGGTGACCTGTCACTGCTCGACGAGCAGGTTCGGGCTCTCCACCCGGATCCGTTCGCCATCAATCCGCAGTCGGCATGGGTGGCGAAGCTCGCCGAGCTGCATCAGACGCTTCCGGGCGCGACGCCGGATCAGCGGATCGTCCAAATCGCCAGCCTCGTCGGTCTGCTCGACACGCACTCCTCTCTCTCTGGACCCTTCCATTCCTACGATGTTCTTGTCTACCCGTTTAAGGACGGCTGGTTCGTGGTGCGCGCGAAGGATCCGACGCTCGTCGGGTCGAAGCTCGTGTCGATCGGGGGGCATCCGACCGCGGATATCGAGGCCGCGATGCGACCGCTCGTGCCGGCCGACAACGAGAGCGGCAAACTGGATGGCCTGCAGGGTTCAATGACGACGGTCGAGTTCTTGCACGGCCTGGGCATCGTCGATGACCCGGCGAAGCCGCGGTTCGTCTTCGAGCGAGCCGAAGGGACGCAGTTCACGGTCGACCTGACCTCCGAGGACCAGTCGATCTGGGAGCTGCAACTGGGGATCATCGGCTACCTCCTCGGCGACGCGCCGGAGGCGGTCGCCCGCCGCGGTGAGGCCGCCTGGGCTCGCCTGGACAAGCGGACGAAGACGTTCCTGATCGGCTACAACGACTACACCGAGGACGGGCTGACGAAGCCCCTGGCGGCGATGAAGGCGGCCCTAGACAACGGTGCCGCCACCCGCGTGATCCTGGACATGCGCTACCTCCGTGGCGGCGACGGGGGCCTTGCACAGCCCTTGATCGATGCCCTAGCCAGCGACAGGCGTATCAACCGCCCCGGCGGCCTGATCGTCCTGATAGGCCGTGAGAATGTCTCCGCGGGCACCGTCGTGGCAGGTGCGCTCGACCGCGAAACCAAGGCGACCCTGATCGGCGAGATGACGCCGGCGCGCGCCGACAACTTCCTGTGCGACTGCAGCGACATACTCCTTCCCGATTCCCGGCTGACCGTTACCGTGCCCACGCAGTTCCTCAGGAACGGTGATCCGCGTCCCGCCGTCGAGCCCGACATCCCGTTCGCCTTGACAGCCGCGGACTTCTTCGCCGGCAAGGACCCTGCCCTGGAGCTTGCGCTGAAGAGGCGACCGCCCGCGCCCTAGTTCCGTCTCGCCTGTCAGCTTCGCTCATCGTGGCCGGATGACGGGAATCGCTCCCAGCAGCGGTCGCGGGCGGCCGGCGTCAGGTCGCCCTCGGACTCGGGGTCGCGCCGCCGTCGGTCTGGAGCGTGGGGTGCCGCCCTGCTAGACTTCATCGTGTCGCCGGCCACCGCCGAGTGCCCGTGTCGGCCGAGGGCCAGAGGAGGACCATGACACTCCCGCTGATCATCCTGATCGTCGTCATCGTCGCGATCGTCGGCTTCGTGATCCTGCTCTACAACAGCCTGGTCCAGCGACGGCTGAGGGTCGACGAGGCGTTTGCCCAGATCGAGGTCCAGCTCAAGCGACGCCACGACCTGATCCCGAACCTCGTCGAGGCGGTCAAGGGCTACATGCAGTTCGAGCAGAAGGTCCTGACCGACGTCACGAACGCCCGCGCCTCGGCGATCGCCGCCGGCGCCCAGGGCCCCGCCGCCCAGGCCCAGGCGGAGAACGTCCTGACCGGCGCGCTGCGCTCGCTGTTCGCCGTCGTCGAGAACTACCCGCAGCTGAAGGCGAACGAGAACGTCCTGTCGCTCCAGGAGCAGCTGACCACGACGGAGAACCAGATCGGGTTCGCCCGCCAGCACTACAACGCCACCGTCCTCGACTACAACACCGGCATCCAGACCTTCCCGGCGGTCCTCATTGCCGGCATGCTCGGGTTCGTGAAGCGGGAGTTCTTCGAGGCAGAGGCGGAGGCGCAGGCCGTCCCGACGGTCGACCTCGGCTTCGGCGGGGCGGCCGCGCCCGCCGCACCCGCTGCGCCACCGGCCGCCCCCGCGCCTCCGGCCGATCCCGGCACGGCCGGCGGTCCGAGCGCCGGCCCACCGGCCGGCTGATCGCGCCCAGGTCCTGTCCGTCGCGCGGACGGGACCTCGGCACCGACAACGACCATGGCGGTCACGTTCTACAGCCAGATCTCCGCCAACAAGCGGAATTCCGTCCTGCTCGCGGCCGGTCTCGTGATCATCCTCGCGATGCTGGGGCTGAGCATCGGTTACGCGCTGACCGGGTCGGCGTCGGGCGCCATCGGCGCCACGGTCTTCGCGGTCGTCATCGGGTTGATCGTGGCCCTCGCCTCGTACTTCCAGGGCGACACGATCGTCCTCGCCGCGTCGGGCGCGAAGGAGGCCAGCGAGGATCAGCTGCCCCAGCTGTTCAACGTCGTCCGCGAGCTGACGATCGCCGCCGGGATCCCGATGCCGCGCGTCTACGTCATCGACGACACCTCGATGAACGCGTTCGCGACGGGGCGCGATCCCCAGCACGCGTCGATCGCCGTCACGAGCGGGCTGCTCAGCCGGATGGACCGCGAGGAGGTCCAGGGGGTGATCGGCCATGAGCTGTCGCACGTGCGCAACTTCGACATCCGGTTCGCGCTCCTCGTCGGCGTCATGGTCGGGAGCATCGCCCTGCTGTCCGACTTCTTCCTGCGGTTCACCTTCTGGGGCGGACGAGGCCGGTCGAGCAGCAACGACAAGGGCGGGGGAGCGCTCCAGCTGATCGTCCTAGCGATCGCCCTGGTCCTGGCGATCCTGGCCCCGATCGCGGCGCGGCTCGTCCAGCTGGCCGTGAGCCGTCAGCGTGAGTACCTGGCGGATGCGTCCGGCGTGGACCTGACCCGCAACCCGGTCGGGCTGGAGCGCGCCCTGGCGACGATCGCCGGCGACACCGAGGTGCTCGAGGTCGCCAACCGGGCCACGCAGCACCTCTACTTCACGAACCCGATCATGAAGCTCGGCCAGACGGCCGAGGAGGACCAGAGCGCGTGGTTCTCGACCCATCCGCCGCTGCTCGCCCGGATCAACCGGCTGCGCTCGCTGCGCGGCCTGCCGCCGGTCGATTCGACGGCCGAGGAGCTGGCCGGCCCGGACCGGGCTGTGCCGCCCGCCGCCCCGCCGGCCGTGCCCCCGGCCGCACCACCCGCCGCGCCGGTCGGTTGAAGGCCGTTCGAGGCGCATGGTATCCTCCGCCTCGCCGACGGGCGGCCAAAGCCTGGTCAGGCCATCGGGCCGAGATAGCTCAGTTGGTAGAGCACGCGACTGAAAATCGCGGTGTCGCCAGTTCGAATCTGGCTCTCGGCACCATATCGGTGGTCCGCAGCTCTCGAGCGGAAGTGGCTCAGTTGGTAGAGCATCACCTTGCCAAGGTGAGGGTCGCGGGTTCGAGTCCCGTCTTCCGCTCCATTTTCTTGTCCATCGACCGGTCGGGCCGGCCGGCACCCGCCGACGATCCGATCGGTGCCCCTTCGTCCAGTGGTAGGACAGCGGACTTTGGATCCGTTAACCGAGGTTCGAATCCTCGAGGGGCAGCGACCACCTAGACTGGCCGCAGGGCCCACCGCCGATCCCCTTTCGGCGGCCCTTCCGGGGCGACGTACCCAAGTGGTTAAGGGGGAGGTCTGCAAAACCTCTATTCAGCGGTTCGAATCCGCTCGTCGCCTCCACGATCCCAAGCCCTGACTGACCCGCCGGGAGACCAGCGGGTCGTCGTTTGTCTTGGCCCTCCTCTGCCGGCCCAGGCCGCGCGGTCCCGGCGTTTCGTTTCATTCGGATGATGCCGTCGGCGGGCCCGCCTGCTCCAATGCAAGGAGACAGAGAGGAGGGCCACCGATGGTGGACGGAACGACCGATGTCCTCGTCGCCGGATACCAGGACATCGACACCGCGACCCGGGACTTCGAGTCGCTGCTCGGGCTCGTGAAGGACAAGAAGGTCGAGATCGAGGGCGCGATCCTCGTCACCCACGCCGCCGACGGCGAGGTCACCGTGCAGCGGACGGGCGACCACCTCGGCCGAACCGGGATGGGCTGGGGCGGTGGGGTCGGCTTCCTGGTCGGGCTCGCGGCACCGCCCTTGCTCGCCTCCGTTGCGGTGGGTGCGGCCGCCGGCGGGATCGTCGGCAAGTTCGCTGGTCACCGGCTGGAACAGGGCCTCCACGATCACCTCGGACAGGCGATGAAGCCGGGGACGGCGGCGGTCATCGCCATGTTCGACGACGACCAGCGGCTCGCCGCGCAGCAGGCCCTGCCGGGGGCTCTCGCCCGCTCGGTGGTCCAGACGGACAAGAAGGGTACCGAGGCGCTGAAGGAGTCGCTGGCCGAGGCGATGGGCAAGTTCAGCCCCGATCGGACGGTCCTGCCCATCCCCGACCGAACCTTTGGCGGCGTGGCCGGACGGACCCTCAGGGACTCCGTGGCGGATTGGACGATGATCCCGGGGGCGAAGGCGCCCGAGGGCGCGCCGAACGTGCTCCTCGTCATCATCGACGACGCCGGCTACGGCGCCCCGGACACCTTCGGTGGTCCGGTCCGAACGCCCAACTTCACGCGGGTCCAGCGGATGGGCCTGACCTACAACCGCTTCCACGTCACCGCGGTTTGCTCCCCGACCCGCGCCGCGCTGCTCACTGGCCGCAACCAGCACCGGGTGGGCTTCGGCTCCGTCGCGGAGTTCCCGGGCCCGTTCCCCGGCTACACCGCCAACAAGCCGAAGAGCTGTACGGCCCTGCCGCGGATCCTGAAGGAGAACGGCTACGTCACCGGCGGCTTCGGCAAGTGGCATCTGACGCCCAACAACGTCCAGGGGGCGGCCGGCCCGTTCGACCACTGGCCGAAGTCGTGGGGCTTCGACCACTGGTGGGGCTTCTTGTCGGGGGCGGCCGGCCAATATGACCCGATCGTCACCCAGGACGACGCGGTCCTCGGCGTGCCCGAGGGCAAGAACGGCAAGCCGTACTACTTCCCCGACGACATCACGGACCAGTCGATCGAGTGGCTTCACCGGGTCCGGGCGCAGGACCCCGCCAAGCCCTGGTTCCTGTTCTACTCGACCGGTTGCGCGCACGCTCCGCATCACGTCCCGAAGGAGTGGGCGGACAAGTACAAGGGCACGTTCGACGACGGCTGGGACCGGCTCCGCGAGCGGACGCTGGAGCGCCAGAAGCAGCTCGGGATCGTCCCGCAGGACACCGAGCTCACCGAGCGCCCCGAGGCGTTCCCGGCCTGGGATTCGCTCGATGGTCCCTCGAAGCGGCTCTACACCCGCCAGGCAGAGGTCTATGCCGGCTTCCAGGAGAACGCCGACTGGAACGTCGGTCGCCTCCTCGACGCCGTCGAGGGGATGGGCGACCTCGACAACACCCTCGTCATCTACATCTGGGGCGACAACGGCGCCAGCCTCGAGGGGACGGTCACCGGCTCGTTCAACGAGCTGACGTTCCTCAACGGCATGGTCATCGATCCCGAGCAACAGCTCAAGCTCATCGAGGAGTACGGCGGGCTCGAGGCCCTCGGCGGCGACCACACCGCACCGCACATTGCGGCCGCCTGGGCGCACGCGTTCAACGCCCCGTTCCAGTGGGGCAAGCAGTCTGCCAGCCATCTCGGCGGCACCCGTGACCCGATGGTCGTCGCCTGGCCGAAGCGGGTGAAGCCGGACGCGGTCCCACGCTCCCAGTTCACCCACGTCATCGACGTCGGCCCGACCATCCTCGAGGCGGCCGGCATCCCGGAGCCCGAGGCGGTCGACGGGATCGCCCAGGAGCCGATGGACGGCACGAGCTTCCTGTATTCGCTCGACGACGCCACCGCGCCCGAGCGCCACACCATCCAGTACTTCGAGATGTTCGCCAGCCGCGCGATCTACCAGGACGGCTGGTGGGCGGCGTCGCGACCAGACCGCCTCCCCTGGGACCTGTCGCCCGCGACCCTGGCGAGGTTCGGGCCGGACACCGACTGGGACGCCGACCGCGACGTCGGCTGGGAGCTGTACGACCTGGGCACCGACTTCAGCCAGGCCCGCGACATCGCCGCGCAGCACCCGGAGAAGGTCCGGGAGCTCCAGGAGCTGTGGTGGGCGGAAGCGGAGCGGAACCGTGTCCTGCCGTTGATGGCCGGCCTCTCGGTCCTCTACGGGATCCTGCCGCCGCTGCCGACCCAGACCCGTTTCGCCTTCGCCGGCGATGTCGACAACATCCAGTGGGGGATGATCCCGCGGATCTTCGGACGCTCCTACTCGATCGAGGCCGACCTCGTCGTGCCCGACGCCGGCGCGGAGGGCGTCATCGTGGCCATGGCCGACTTCATCGGCGGCTTCGGCCTCTGGGTCGACGACAAGGGGAGCCTGTGCCACACCTACTCGCTCCTCGGGGTGGAGACGTACAAGCAGGTGTCGAGGAGGCCCATCCCTGTTGGTGATGTGAACGTCCGGATGCTGTTCGAGGCTGCGGAGCCCAAGCCCGGCACCGGTGGACACGTGTCGCTGTTCATCAACGACGAGAAGGTCGGCGAGGGCAACATGCCCCGAACCGTCCCGGTCACGTTCACGAGCTACTCAGGCATGGACATCGGCCGCGACAACGGTCTCGTCGTCGACCTCGCCTACGAGGACAAGGCGCCGTATGCGTTCACGGGCACGGTGAAGCGGGTCGTGTTCGACCTTCATCCAACGGCCCACGTGGACGAGAAGGCGCTCCACGAGCACGCCGCGATCCAGGCCGTGGGCGCGGGCGCGGCCGGCTGATCGGGCCGATGGGAGGTCGGGCGGCCAACGGGCCGATCGAGCGCTGATGGAAGCCCCGGCGTCCCGCTCGAATGCCGCGACCGCGGGTCCGCCGAGCTTCCACCTGCTCGCGAAGCCGACGGGCGCGACGTGCAACCTCGACTGCGAGTACTGCTTCTTCCTGTCGAAGGAGATGCTCTACCCGGGCAGTCGCTTTCGGATGGCCGACGAGATGCTCGAGACGTACGTCCGCCAGCTCATCGAGGCGCAGCGCGTCCCGTTCGTGACCATCGCCTGGCAGGGTGGCGAGCCGACGCTCATGGGGATCGACTTCTTCCGGCGGTCGGTGGAGTACGTCGAGCGCTATCGGCGGCCCGGAATGACGGTCGAATACACGATCCAGACGAACGGCACCCTGATCGACGACGACCTGGCGGCGTTCTTCAAGGAGCACGACTTCCTCGTCGGGATCAGCATTGACGGGCCGCCGGCGATGCACGACACCTACCGGGTCGATCGGGGCGGAAAGCCGACGTTCGAGCGCGTCCGGCGCGGCCTCGACCGGCTCCGCGAGCACGGGGTCGAATACAACACGCTGACGACCCTCCACCACGCCAACGCCGACCACCCGGTCGAGGTCTATCGCTTCCTGCGCGACGAGTGCGGTTCCCGGTTCATGCAGTTCATCCCGATCATCGAGCGCCTGCCGGGGCCGCAGGTCGATGTCGCCATCGAGGACCTTGGCCTGGCCCCGGGGCTGGCCCGGAAGGCGCCCTGGCGATCGTGGCGCGACCGGCCGCTCTATCGTCAGGAGGGGTCGCTCGTGACCGACCGCTCGGTGACGGCCGAGCAGTACGGGTCGTTCCTCATCGGGGTCTTCGAGGAGTGGGTCCGGCGCGACATCGGATCCGTCTACGTCCAGATGTTCGACGTCGCCCTGGCCAACTGGCACGGCGAGCCGCCGACGCTGTGCATCCACTCGGAGACGTGCGGGACCGCCCTCGCCCTGGAGCACAACGGCGACCTCTACTCGTGCGACCACTTCGTCGAGGAGGGCTACCGGCTCGGGAACATCACGGAGACCCCGATGGCCGAGCTGGTGGCGTCGGAGCAGCAGCTCGCCTTCGGGCTGGCGAAGCGCGACACGCTCCCGGCGTTCTGCCGCTCGTGCGACGTCCGGTTCGCCTGTCACGGTGGCTGCCCGAAGGACCGCTTCATCCGGACCCCCGACGGCGAGCCGGGTCTCAACTACCTGTGCGCCGGCTATAAGGCCTTCTTCCACCACGTCGACGGGCCGATGCGGGTCATGTCCGAGCTCCTTCGCCGGGGCCGGGCACCCGCCGAGCTCATGGAGCGCTACGTCGCGGAGGACGCCCGGATCGCGGCGGAGCTGCGCAGCCTCGGTCGGAACGACGCGTGCCCCTGCGGGAGTGGCCGCAAGGTCAAGCACTGCCACGGTGCCGTGGCGTAGCGGGCGGCATCCAGGCGCTACCCTTGCGACGGCCGAAGTGGCGGAACCGGCAGACGCGGCGGACTTAAACTCCGCTGCCCGCAAGGGCGTGTGAGTTCGAACCTCACCTTCGGCACCACGGCGTCCGCTGCTCGCGGAGGCCCGGTTCCGCGATCGGACCGGCCGAGGGCATCCGACCCGACAGGGGCGGGGTCGGCGCGGCGATCCCCGTCCGTCCCGTGCCGGCCTAGGGTTGCGTCCCAGGAGGTGGGGAATGTACGAGCCGATGAGTCCAGAGACGCTCCAGCGCCTGATGACCGAGGAACCGCCCGAGGCCGCCGAGCAGGAGCTCGAGGCCGAGAGCTACAGCCGGGCCGTCCAGGTCGCCCGATCGCTGATCGCCGGCCTCGGGCCGGAAGGCGCCGAGCGGTTCGCCCGCCAGCTGGAGCGACAGCTCGCCCGCCAGCTCGAGCTCGCGCAGGCCGATGACGTGAGCGCCAGCCTGCACGCGGTCCGCTCCGCGGGCTGACCGGGGCGCGCTCGGGACGGCCGTCAGGCAGATGGCGCCTGCGTCGACGGGGACGCCCACAGGAGCGCGCCGGGACGGCAGCGGCTGATGCACAGCCCGCAGTGGGTGCACAACTCCTCGTCGAGGATCGCCTTCTTGTCGACGACGTGGATAGCGTCGGCGGTGCAGGACAGCTCGCACAGGCCGCAGCCATTGCACAGGTCAAGGTCGAGGAGCGGCGCGCCGAGCCCGCGTCCCGGATCGCTGAGCCGCAGGGTCAGGCCGCGGATCGCGTCCAGGCCCGTATACCCGTGGCTCGCCAGCCACGTCGCCATCTCGCCGGCGATCTTCCCGAAGACGGCCGGACCACGCAGGATCGCCGCCGTGCAGACCTGGACGGCCGAGGCGCCCGCCATGATCATCTCGATCGCGTCCGTCCCGCGTGACACGCCGCCGCAGCCGATCACCGGGATGTCCACCGCCCGGGCGACGTCGTGGACGCAGCGCAGGGCGAGGGGCTTGAGCGCCGGTCCGGACAGCCAGCCGTAGCCGTCGGCGCCGCCCATCCGGGGCAGGCCGGTCTCGATGTCGATCGACAGGCATGGCCCGAACGAGTTGATCGCCACGATGGCGTCCGCGCCGGCCGCCTGGGCCTGGGCGGCGGCGGTGCCGATCTCGCGGCCGAGCGGGCTGAGCTTCACGAAGACCGGGACGTCGAGGGCGTCCTTCGCCGCCCGGATCGCGGCGACCATCGGCCCGGGGTCCTCGCCGATGTAGTGGGTCGACAGCTCGACGGCGTCGGCGAACGGCCGGACCCGCGGGGCGAGCGAGGCGATGTCCTCGGGGCTGTAGCCGAGGCTGACGACGAGCGGCAGGCCGGCCGTCCGGGCCATCGTGTACTCGGTCTCGATCCAGCGCTCGGGCGGGAGCTCGGACCACAGCTCGGCGTTCAGGAAGCCGTGCGGGATCTCGGCCATGTTCGGCGTCGGGACGACGGCGGCCACGACCGAGATCGTCTTCGAGACCAGGCCACCGGCGCCGCCCTCGGCGCACGCGAGCATCGCCGCACCATCCCGGACCGGCGGACCGGCGGCGGTCAGGACCGGGTTCGGGAAGCGGATCCCGCAGATCTCCGTGGAGAGGTCCACGTCGACGCCCGCGACGCTGCCAACCGGGATCGTCCGGGTGCCGGTCATCGGATGGCCAGCCCGGCCGGGCGATACGGATGCTCGTCGAGCGCGTCCACGCGTCGCCACAGCCGCTCGGCCGCCTCGCCCGCCGTCGCCGCGATCCGGGCTCCGTCCGCCGTCGCCAGGCGGTGGTCGGCCACGACCACTCGCCCCGCCACGACGACGTCCCGGACCATGCGGGCCGACAGGCCGAAGAGCCAGTGACCTGCCAGCGACTCCGGAGACAGCGGGGTCGGGGCCGGGTAATCCAGGACGACCAGGTCGGCCGGGGCGCCGGGCTCGATGACGCCGAGCTGTGGCTCGTTGAAGATCCGGCCGGCCAGGCGGGACCCTTCGGCGAGCCGATCGAGCGGCCAGTCCACCGCCGGGTCGTCCCCGCCGTCACGGAGCCGGAGGTACCCGAGACGCGACTCCTCGAACATGTCGGCGCCGATGCCGTCCGTCCCGAGCGCGACGCGGCTGCCCAGCTGTCGAAGCGGCGCCCGGCCGACGCCGTTGTTCATGTTCGAGCGCGGGTTGTGGGCGACGGTCGCCCCGGACGTCACGACGAGCTCGGCCTCCGCCTCGTCGAGGTGGACCCCGTGCGCGAGGAGGGTCCGGTCGTCGAGCGCGCCGGCGTCCGCGAGGCGGGCGATGACCCGCCTGCCGTGCGTGGCCACGGCGTCTCGCTCGTCGATGGTGTCCTCGGCCGCGTGGATGTGGAGCCCCGTGCCGAACCGGCGGGCCGCCGCCGCGCAGCGGTCGAGGGTCGAGTCCGACAGCGTGAACGAGGCGTGGGCACCGACCATCCCCCGCGTGAGGCGATGGTCGCCCGCCTGGATCGCGCGCAGGAATCGCTCGTTCTCGGCGAGCCCCGCAACGGCCGGGCCGGGTCCATCGCGGTCGGTCACCTCGTACGCCAGGACCGACCGGAGGCCGAGGCGCTCGAACTCGCCGGCGATGATGTCGAGCGAGCCGTCGATGGCATTGGGCGAGGCGTGATGGTCGACCAGCGTGGTCGTCCCGGCCAGCAGCGCCTCCATCGCGCCGACCGCCGCCGACGCGGCGATCGAGTCCGCGTCGAGCGCCCGGTCGAGCCGCCACCACAGCCGGCGCAGGAGGTCGAGGAAGTCGCGCGGCGGCTGGAGCCGCTGGGGCATCCCGCGGGCGAGCGCCGAGTAGACATGGGTGTGGGCGCAGACGTTGCCGGGGACGATCAGGCAGCCCGAGCAGTCGATGGTCACGAGGCCGTCCCGTCCGACCCGTGAGCCGTTCGCGCGGCTGGCAGCGGAGGGGCCCACCGCCGCGACCCGGTCGGCCTCGACCAGCACGTCCGCGCGGAGGACGCGCGGCGCGTCGAGCGACGTCACGACCGTCCCGCCGGTCAGCAGCAGGCTCATCGTGGCACCGGAGCGACGAGTGGTGGCGGGGGCGTCTCCGCCTCCGACGGCGCCGCGTGGTTGGCGGACCGCGAGGTAGGCCGGGCAAGCCGCGGGAGGACCGCTCGTGCGGCGGCCGTGTCGCGCATCGGGAGGGTCGTCCGGCGGATCCCGTCGAACCGGTACAGGGCTCCGGCGACGGCGCCCGCGGTGGGCACCATGACCGCCTCGCCCATCCCCTTGGCGCCGTAGGGACCCTCGGGCTGCGGGTCCTCGACGAACACGCACTCGACCGGGGGCATGCCGGCCGCGGGGATGATGCCAAGCGACTTGAGCGTGTCGGTCGTGGGCACGCCGTTCTCGACGACGAGCTCCTCGGTCAACGCCTGGCCGAGCCCCATGTGAACCCCGCCCTCGACCTGGCCCTCGAGCAGGGTCGGGTTGATGACCCGGCCGACGTCGTGGGCCGCGATCACCCGGGCGATCCGACCCTCCTCGTCGAGGACCACGACCTGGGTCGCCCAGCCGTAGCCGAAGTGGGTGACCGGCTCGTCCGTCTCCTCGATTGGGGTCGTCCAGTCGACGGCCACCTCGCCGGCGAACTCGCGCCCGGCGAGGCTCGCGATCGCAGCGCCATCGGGAGCCCGTCCGCCGAGTGCCTCGGACAGCCGATGGGCCGCCTCGACCACCGCCCGGCCGCCGAGCATCGTGGCCCGCGATGCCGTCGTCTCCCCGGTGTCGAGCTCGCGCTCGGTGTCCACCTCGACCCGGATCCGCCCGGAGGTGATGCCGAGCTCTGCGGCGGCGATCTGGCGGAAGACGGTGTGGCAGCCCTGGCCCATCTCGGTCCAGGAGTGGTGGAGGGTCAGCGTCCCGTCCGCCTCGGCCCGGAGGACGGCCCGGCCGACCTCGCGCAGGCCGTTGCCGATGCCGGTGTTCTTCGCCGCGCAGGCGATCCCCGCGTAGCGGGCCGACCGATACGCGTCGCGGACGGCGAGCAGGGTCGGCTTGAGCCCGACCCCGGGCCCGAGCCGCTGGCCGGTGCCGAACCGGTCGCCCGTCTCTAGCGCGTTCCGCCAGCGGATCTCCCAGCCGTCGATGCCGACCCGCTCGGCCAGCGCATCGAGCACCGACTCGAGGGCGAAGTTCGTCTGGCTCACCCCAAACCCGCGCATGGCCCCGGACGGTGGGTTGTTGGTGTAGACGGCGCGCGCCTCGACGTCGACGTTCGGCACCCGGTAGGGGCCGCAGGCGTGGCCGGCTGCCCGCTCGAGGACCTTCGCCCCGACGCTCGCGTAGGCCCCGTTGTCACCGACGATCCGGGCGCGGACGGCCACCAGCCGGCCGTCCTCGTCGCAGGCCACCGTGTAGGTCATCCAGAACGGGTGTCGCTTGACGTGGAAGCGGAGGCTCTCGCGTCGGCTGAGCGCGAGGAGGACCGGCCGGCCGGTACGCAGCGCCAGGAGGGCCGCCTGGCCCTGGACGTTGAGGTCCTCCTTGCCGCCGAAGGCGCCGCCGGTCGACACCTGGGTCACCCGCACGGCGCGCTCCGGGAGCCCCAGGAACGAGGCGATCTGGCGGCGATCCTCCCAGGCGCCCTGGCCCTGCGAGTAGACGCGCACGCGGACGGCGTCGCCGGCCGTGCCGGTCGCGTCGGTGGCCTCGGACGCCCGGCCCGTCGGCACGGCGAGGCACGACTCGGGCTCGAGGAAGGCGTGCTCGATGGCCTGCGTCCGGAACGACTCGGTCACGACGTGCGCCGCTCCGGCGACGGCCGCGTCCACGTCACCGCGATGCACGACCGAGCGCGACAGCAGGTTCCCGCCGGAATGGAGAGCCGGGGCGTCGACGGCCAGCGCGGCGAACGGTTCGGTGATCGGCTCGAGGACCTCGTAGTCGACCTCGATAAGCGCGGCGGCGCGCCTGGCGACGGCGCGCGACTCGGCGGCGACCGCCGCCAGCACGTCGCCGACGTAGCGCGTCGTCTCGCCTTCGGCCACGAGGAGCGGCCAGTCATCGACGATCAGGCCCTGGTTGCGCTTCCCCGGCACATCGGCAGCGGTCACGACCGCGACGACCCCCGGCTCGGCCAGGGCCCGCCGGCAGTCGATCCGACGGACGACCGCGCGCGGGTGGTCGGAGAAGCGGAGAGCGCCCTGGAGCATGCCCGGCTCCAGCAGGTCGGCGACGAATGGCTTCTCCCCGAGGGCAAGCTCGCGGGCCCCGTAGCGCATCGCCGGGTCGCCGATTGCCGGGACCGCGTCGTCGGCGACGACCTGGCGGAGACCGGTCGCGTCCGGCTCTCCCGCATGGCCGTCGCGTCGAGTCGCGGCCGCGGCCCGGATCGCCTCGATGATCTTGACGTAGCCGGTGCACCGGCAGAGGTTCCCGGCCAGGGCCCGGGCCACCTCGTCGCGGGTCGGGTCGGGCACCCGCCGCAGCAGCGCCTCGGCCTTCATCACGATCCCCGGCGAGCAGTAGCCGCACTGGGAGGCGCCGCTCCGGGCGAACGCCTCGGCCCACGTGCGGCGCGCCTCGTCCGGGAGGCCCTCGAGCGTCTCGACGGTCCGACCGGCGACGCGCGAGGCGGGCTGGGCGCACGACACGACGGGCCGGCCGTCGACGATCACCGTGCAGGCGCCACACGAGCCCTCGGGCGCGCAGCCGTCCTTCATCGAGCGGAGGCCGGGCGCCCCACGCAGGAGGTCGAGGAGGCTGTCCTCCGACTCGACCTCGGCCGATACCGCCCGGCCGTTGAGGATGAACTCCACGGACCGTCCTTCCCTCGGCAGGCGGCCATCCGGCCCTATCGGGGACGCCTGTCCGAAGCCAATCGTAGGTGGGTGGTCGCGAACGAGACCCTGCTGTTCGTCCTGAGCACAGTGGCCCGTTCGGACCCGAAGTCGACCGGGCCGTGACCGGCGATCAGGAGGGAACGATGCGACGACTGGGACTGGAGGGCGAGCTGGTCGACCCGGCCGTCTACGAGCGGACCGCGGGCCGGTTCCGCGAGGCTGGCATCGTCCTGCCGACGTTCGCCCAGCTCGCCGAGCCGTCGCGGATCCCGGACGCGATCGCGGCCCGGCTGGCGGGTGTCGACCCCGACGCGGCCGACCCGCTGAACCTGTTCCGGGTCCACTGGTTCAACGGCCCGGATCGGCGCGAGCGGGTGGCGGTCCCCGTCCACGTGGTCCTCCCACCGGAGCTGACCGGTGTGCCGTGCCGGATCGTCGTGGCGCTCGGCGATCGGTTCCCGATGATCGGCTCGCATAAGGTCATCGCGGCCTACGGCTGCCTTGCCCCGCGGATCGTGACCGGCCGGTTCGACCCGACGGCCCACCGCGCCGTCTGGCCGTCGACCGGGAACTACTGCCGCGGTGGCGTCGCGATCTCGCGGATCATGGGCTGCCGCGGCGTGGCGGTCCTCCCGACGGGCATGAGCCGCGAGCGGTTCGACTGGCTCGAGCGGTGGGTCGCCGATCCCGCCGACATCGTCCGGACGCCAGGGACCGAGAGCAACGTCAAGGAGATCTACGACCGCTGCGCGGAGCTCGACCGCGAGCCCGACACGGTGATCTTCAACCAGTTCTCGGAGTTCGGGAACCACATCGCCCACTACGCGCTGACCGGCCGCGCGGTCGAGCGGGTGGTCGAGGCGCTCCAGGCCACCGAGCCGCGACTGCGCCTCCGGGCGTTCGTGTCGGCGACGGGCTCGGCGGGGACGATCGGCGCGGGGGACTACCTCAAGGAGCGGCACGGGTCGAAGACCGTGGCGGTCGAGGCGCTCGAGTGCCCGACGATGCTCCGCAACGGGTTCGGCGAGCACAACATCCAGGGGATCGGCGACAAGCACATCCCGCTCATCCACGACGTCATGGCCACGGATCTGGTCGTGGCCGTGTCGGACCGGGCGACGGACCACCTGGAGGTGATGTTCGCGTCGCCGGCCGGGCGCGATCACCTCCTCCGCAGGCGGCACGTCCCGGAGGCGGTCGTGGCGGCCCTGCCGTCGCTCGGCTTCTCGAGCCTGTGCAACGTCGTGGCCGCGATCAAGGTCGCGAAGTACGAGGGCTACGGACCGGACGACGTCGTGGCCACGGTGGCAACGGATGGTGCCGCGATGTACGGGACGGAGATCGAGCGGATCCTCGGGCGCGACTTCGACGGCGAGTTCGATCCGCTCGACGCCGCCGAGACGTTCGGGCGGTTCATCATGGGGGCGGGCACGGACGACCTCATCGAGCTGACCCGGGTCGATCGCGACCGGATCTTCAACCTCGGCTACTACACCTGGGTCGAGCAGCAGGGGGTGCCGCTCGACGAGTTCGAGGCCCGCCGGC
>Ga0326726_10002394_pt1 | contig 17276 bp, 11 predicted proteins | sample MHFenrmetagenome_2_FD_207603 | JGI IMG/M metagenome (GOLD analysis project Ga0326726, IMG submission 207603) | Lab enriched peat soil microbial communities from Michigan Hollow, Ithaca, NY, United States - MHF15MN | ecosystem: Environmental > Terrestrial > Soil > Wetlands > Peat | place: USA... | reverse complement strand
TCCGGGGCCGGCCGGCCCCCCGCTCCCCCCGGGGCCCGCCGGGGCCCGGGTTCGGGGGGGGGGGGGGGGGGGGGGGGGGGGGGCTGGGGGCCCCAACCCCCAGCCCCCAGCCCCCAGATCAGTCCTTCGGCGACCGCGACCAGCCCTCCGGATGCCGCTTCGTGAGCTTGTCCTGATTGTGCTCGGCGACCGCGGAGAGCGAAATGCCCATCGAATCCGCCGTCACCGCGAGGCACCAGAGCACGTCGCCGAGCTCCTCGATCATTTGCGTATCGCCGGGCTCGCGATGCTGGAACACTTTTTTTCGCACGAGGCCGAGGACTTCCGCGGCCTCCTCGGCGAGCCCCGCGCTCGCGTCGAGGAGTCGATCGCGCGCGTCGAGAGTCGGGTTGATGGTGCGCAGAGCCGCTTGTTGGTATTCGTCGAGATGCATGGTGGTCACTCGTAGCTGACTCGCGGGTCCGCCTTCGCGTACGCGAGATCGGTAAGCAGGTTCACGAGCACGAACACGACACTGAGAAAGAGCACGGCGCCCTGGATGGCCGGCAGGTCGCGGCGCGAGATCGCGTTGACCACGTAGCGGCCGATCCCGGGCCACGAGAAGATCGTCTCGGTGAGAATGCTGCCGGTGAGATAGGAGCCGAAGTCGAGCCCGAGCACCGTGATGACCGGAATGAGCGCGTTGCGCAGCGCATGCTTCGCCGTCACCGACCATTCGCCCAGTCCCTTGGCGCGCGCCGTCCGGATGAAATCGGCGCCGAGCGCGTCCAGCATCGCCGAGCGGGTCATGCGCGCGAGAAACGCGATCGAGCGCATGCCGAGCGTGAGCGCCGGAAGCGCGAGAAAGCGCAGGCCGCCGTACCCCGATGGTGGCAGCCAACGGAGCGTGACGGCGAAGAACAGAATGAGCAGCAGCCCCACCCAGTACACCGGAAACGAGATGCCGAGGTAGGCGACGCCGAGCGCGAACCGGTCGGCGAGCCCGCCGGGCCGGCGCGCGCTGAACACGCCCAGCGTGACACCGAGCACCGTGGCGAGGAGCATCGCGGCGCCGGCCAGCTGCAGCGTCTTGGGAAACCGCTCGCGAATGTCCTGCGCGATCGGACGGTTCGTGATGTACGAGCGCCCGAGGTCGCCGGTCACGGCGCCGCGCACGTAGTGCGCGAAGCGGGTGGGGAGCGGATCGTCGAGACGGAGCTGCGCGCGCAGGCGGGCGATGGTCGCGCTGTCGGCGCGCTCGCCGACCATCGACTCCACCGGATCGCCGGGCGCGACGTAGAGCAAGAGGAACGCGACGACGAGCACGCCGAACAGCGTCGGGACCGAGAGCAACAGGCGGCGCAGGATGAAGCGGGTCATTTCCGCGGCGTCTCGATCGTCACGTCGATCCAGCGCTGGCCGTTGAAGATCACCGGCGGCACGAAGTGCTTGACCCACGGCTGCACGGCGTACAGCTCGTCGTAGAAGTACAGAAACACCATCGGGGCGTCGTTGAATGCGATCGAGTCAGCCTGCCGGTAGAGCGCATTGCGCTTCGTCTCGTTCAGCTCGCGGCGCGACGCCGTGACTACGGAATCGAAGGCCGGGTTGGCGTAGAACGAGACGTTTCCGCCCGCACCGCGGTTCGCCGAATGGAGGAGCGGGTAGAGGAAATCCTCGGCGTCCGGATAGTCGGCGTACCAGTCCTTGATGATCATGTCGGTCTGGCCCTTCCGTGCCGCGCCGCGCGCCGCGGCCGCCTCGCGCTGCACTAGCTTGACCCGGATTCCGACGGCGTTCAGGTACGCCTGCACCGTCTGCGCGATCGTGAGGTAGAGCGGGACGGTCGAGCTCCACAGCTCGATGTCGATGCCGTTCGGGTGCCCGGCCGCAGCGAGAAGCTGTTTGGCCCTGGCGGGATCGTACTTGTACGGCTTCCGCGTGCTGTCGTAGCCGCCGAGAGCGGGCGGGATCACGCCGGCGGCGTGCGTCCCGCGACCGCTCACGAGGCGCTCGATGATCCGGTCGGTGTCCACGGCGTAGTTGATCGCCTGGCGCACGCGCGGGTCGGTGAGCGGGCCGCGGGTGGTATTGATCCCGATGTACACGAGCTCCAGCGCCGGCGTCGACATGAGCATGGGCTTGCGGCTTTCGTCCTCGAGCCAGTCGGACGCCTGCTGCGCGGGGATCTGCAGGATGTCGACGTTCCCGCTCTCGTACTCCGCCACCGCGGTGCTCGGCTCCGCGATGACGCGGGCGCGGAGCGAGTCGGTCTTCGGCGCGCCGGCGTAGTACGTCGGGTTCCTGGCGAACAGGAGGTAGTCGTCGTGCTTCCACTCGACGAGCTTCCAGGGCCCGGTGCCCACCGGATGCTCGCCGAAATCGGGCGGCGTGTGTGCGGGAACGACCGACGCGACCGGCATTGCGAGCATCTTGATGAAGATCGCGAGCGGCTCGGCCAGCGTGACGACGAGCGTCGAGTCGTCGCGGACGACGACACCGGCGACCGACGGCGCGTGCCCGCCGTTGAACTCGCGCGCGCCTTTGATGGGAAACAGGAACTGCGCGGCGCCGCTCTTCGTCGCCGGATCGAGGGCCCGTTGCCAGCTTGCCGCCACGGTGCGCGCCGTCACGGGCGCGCCGTCTTGGAAAGTGACGCCGCGGCGGAGATGGAAGGTGTATGTGATGCCGTCGGGTGTGACGTCCCACCGCTCCGCGAGCGCCGGTTCAACCCGGGCGTCGGGCGAGAAACGTGTCAAGCCATCGAAGAGGTATCCGACCGCTCGACCGGTTGGGACGTCCGTCGACAGCGCCGGGTCGAGGGATCGGGGGTCGTAGTTGTCGCGCGAGTCGATGAGCTCGTGGCGGTGCGGCGCGCCGGGCGCTCCGCATCCCAGGGCGCATTCCGCCAGCGTGAGCGTCGCCACCAGGACGAGGAGCGGTCGTATGACTTCCATTGACACTGGCAAAATGGCGCGAGAACTTACGAGATCCCGCCGTCAAGCGTCAATCAGATGCGCCCGCCGGAGGTTGTCCGCGCGGGCGCATTGTGCGTCGGTGCGGCTCAAGCGCCGGAGAGTCGACGCCGGCGATCCGCGCAGCGCTTGTCGCAGCCCAAGATCGTTCGAGGGAGTCATGCTTGCAAAGACTGATCCGCGCGACGAGCGGGCGGAAGCACGAGAGTGTCGAGCGCCCAGGGGGGCTCGACCCATCGTGTCGCCCGTCTGGTCGCCGGCGGTGATCGCGCGATTCGGCGGTTGATGCGGGCACGGCTTGGCGCGCCGCGCATGCGGTGGCTCGCTGTCGCGGCGCTGGTGGTCTTGAGCATCGCGCGACCCTCCGTCGCGCGCGCGCAGGACATCTCGTGCGACCGGGCGGGCGCGAAGGAGGTCCGCGCGCTCCGCTTCGAGGGGAACACCACGTTCAGCGACGACGTGCTGTCGACGATCGTCCTGACGACGGCGTCGTCATTCACGCGTCGACACTTCCGATGGCTGTTCAACATCGGCACGGCGCGGTGTCTTCCCGAGGATGGATTGGGGGACGACCAAGAGCTGCTCAAGACCTTCTACAAGAACAACGGGTTCTATCAGACCAAGGTCGAGGGCACGGTGACGCCGGTGCCATCCGACCAGGTTGACGTCACCTTCCATGTCACCGAAGGGGCGCCGCTCCGGTTGGATTCGGTCCTCATCACCGGGCTGGATTCGGTGCCGGATTCGGCAGCCATCGTGCGCGATCTCCCGATCGGCAAGGGGAGACCGGTGGGCGTGCTGCTCGTCCTCACCGCAGTCGACACGATCTCGTTGCGACTGCGAAACGCCGGCTACCCGCGCGCCGAGGTCTTTCAGGTCTTCACGGCGAACGCCGCGAAGCAGTCGGCATCGGTGGAGCTGCAGGTCGTGACGGGCGCGCGGGCGCGCATCGGGACCATCGCCGTCACGCGCGGCGGCCCCTCGCCGGAGCGGGCGCCCGAGATCGACAGTGCGGTGGTGCTCCGGTTGCTCGGCTTTCGGAGCGGCGACTGGTACAGCGATCGCGCGCTCGCGGACGCGCGGCGCAATCTGTACAGTCTCGGGACCTACCGGCACGTCGGCATCGAGCTCGATTCCGCGCAGCAGGCGTCCGACACGCTGGCGACGATTCAGGTCGACGTCCGCGAGGACTACGTGCGGCAGATCCAGTCGGAGCAAGGGTGGGCTCAACTGGACTGCTTTCGCCTCGAGGCGACGTACACCGACAAGAACTTCCTCAATCTCGCCCAGCGGCTCGACGTCACCGGGCGCGTGTCGAAGCTGGGGTTCGGCGCACCCACCGACTGGGGCCCGCTCTGCAGGCGGCACGATCTCATCCCCGACAGCCTCGCAAGCTCGAAGCTGAACTACTACGCGGGAGCAACGGTTCGGCAGCCGGGGCTCTTCGGGAGCGCCTGGGTGCCGGCGTATTCGGCGTACACCGAACGGCGCGGCCAGTACAAGTCGTACCTCCGGACCACCTTCGTCGGCCTCGACGTCTCCGCGACGCGGAACATCGCGCAGACCACCCCCTTTCGACTGGGGTACGCGCTCGAGTTCGGTCAGACGCTCGCCGAGCCCGCGTTCCTCTGCGCCGTGTTCACCGCGTGCACCGCGGCGGAGCAGGCGGCCATTCAGCGACGCCTCCCCTTCGGCGTCGCCAGGATGTCGCTTCAGCAATCGCGCGTCGACAATCCGGTCGAACCGCGAAGCGGCTACATCGTTGGCGGCGAGCTGCGAGGATCGTCGAACGTCATCGGTTCGGCGCAATCGCTCGAGTTCTTCAAGATCACCGGCGAGGGATCGCTGTACCGTCCGCTCGCCGCGCGCGCGACCGTTGCCCTGCGAATCCAAGGCGGACTGATCGGTGGAACGAACCTGCCGCCGCCGCAGGAGCGGCTCTATGCCGGCGGCGCGGCGAGCGTGCGAGGCTTTCAGCAGAACCTGCTGGGCCCGCTCGTTTATCTCGTCGACTCGGCCGAGACGACGGTCATCAAGATGCCCGACGGAACGGTCGCGCTGGTGTCGACGGACACCACGACGGCGCTCCGCACGATCCCGACGGGCGGCAACCGCCTCGTCGTGTTCAACGCCGAGCTTCGGATTCGCGATCCGTTCATTCCGAACCTGCTGGAGTACGTGCCGTTCGTGGATGCCGGCGAGGTGTTCACCAGCGAGGCGGGCAACATCGTCAACCTCAACCTGAACCGGCTGTCCGTCACGCCGGGCCTCGGGCTGAGATATTTTTCTCCAATCGGGCCCATCCAGGCGAACGCGGGGTACAATCCGGCCAAGATTCGCGCCGGTCCGGCGTACTTCACGCCGCTCCGGTCGAACGGCACCGCGCCGCTCGTTTGCGTGACCGCGCCGGGGGCGCCGTTGGCTCCCGCCAAGGTCGACAAGAACGGCGCGATCATCGGGAGCGTCACGTCGGATTGCCCGGCGAGCTTTGTCCCGAAGGGGTCGTCGGGGTTCTTCAGTCGTTTTGTATTTACGCTGTCCATCGGTACCGACTTCTAGATGAAACGCCGCCGCCTCGTGGCGCTGGTCGCCGTGATCGTGCTCGGCCTGCTGGGCCTCGTGACCACGGTCGCGGTGCTCTTCGTGACGAGCACGGATACCGGTCGCGAGCGGCTGCGCGAGTTCGCGCGGCCGATGATCGCCAATAGGGTCGGCGGCGGAAGCGTCTACCTCGGAAAGCTCGGCGGCAATCTCATCACGGAGCTCACGATCGACAGCATCGCGATCCGTGAGAAGCGCACCAACGAGCTGTTCCTGAGCACAGGACGCGTCACGGTTCGCTTCGACATCCGCGACATCATCGACGGACGCGTCTTCATTCGTGCGGCGCAAGTCGAGCATCCGTACGTCCATATGGTGCAGCACGAGAACGGCGTCTGGAACTTCAAGGAGATCTTCGCGTCGGCGAAGCCCGAACCGCCGCAGCCGAAGAACGAGAAGCGCCGCGGGTTCGGCGACTACTTCGTGATCGACTCGACGCACACGCGCGACGGCCAGTTCCTGCTGACGCTGCCCTGGCACCCCGACAAGGACCTCCGCGGCGCGGCGCGCGACAGCGCGATTCAGTATCACCTGACACATCCGGAGAAGGCGGTCACGCGGCGCGCGGACGGCTTCGGGCGGACGTATGCCTGGACCGGCGCGCACGGCCTGATCACGCACGCGCGGCTCGCCGACCCGGACAGCGACGTGAGCTCCGGCCAGCAGTTCATCATCGACACGCTGTCGGTCGACGAGCACGAGCCGACGTTCCGGTTCCGGAATTTCAGCGCCCAGGTCCGGCACCGCGCCGATTCGGTGTGGTTCCAGGTGCCGCACTTCGAGCTGCCGGCATCGCGTGGCAGCGGGACGGGCAAGGTCTGGTGGGGCAGCGACCTGCCGATGCGCTACGACGTCGCCATTCGCGGCGACACCGTCGCCCTCGACGACGTGAACTGGGTGTATCCGACGCTGCCGCGCACGGGCGGCGGTAGCCTCAACCTGCTGATCAAGAACGATCCCGACCCGAAGAAGCTGCAGATCGTCGACTTCAAGCTGGTGAAGATGGACGTTCACAGCACGCGCTCGCACCTCACGGGCGACATGAGCTTCGGCATCGGGGCGCCGGTGCTGCTCGTGCGGAACGTCGACTTGCGAGCCGACCCGGTCAACTTCGACCTGCTCCGAACGCTCGCCGGCAAGCCGTTCCCCGAAGACTGGCAGGGCGACGTGTACGGAACGGTGCGGGGGCGTGGCGGTCCGCTGACGAACTTCGTCGTCGACGACGCCAAGGCCACCTTCCGCGACGCGCACGTGCCGGACGCGGTGTCGCGCTTCTCGGGACAGGGCGAGCTCGACATCCTGAATCCCGCGTTCACGGTGTTCCACGGATTCAACGTCGATGCGACGTCCCTCGACCTGCGGACGATCGAGTTTCTCTTCCCGAACTTTCCGCGCCTCGGCGGGTTCGCGTCGGGCGTCGCGAGGCTCGATTCGTCGTGGCTCGACGTTCGTTTCTCCAACGCGAACCTGACGCTCCAGGACGGGCCCGGCGAGCCGTCGCGCTTCACGGGCAGCGGCCGCATCACGTACGGCGACTACATGACGTACGACGTGGCCCTCGACGCGCAGCCGCTGTCCTTCACGATGCTGGCGCGATCGCCGAAGGTCTTTCCGGCGCCGCTGCGCGGCCTCGTGAGCGGACCGATTCGGGCGCGAGGCACGTCGCAGGATCTGGCGCTGCAGACGTCGCTGCAGGGGGCGATGGGCGCGATGACCTTCGACGGCCGTGTGGACCTCGACTCGATCGGTGGATACGGCGTCCACGGGCACGGCGAGTTCAGCGCGCTCAGTCCCGCGAAGCTCCTCGAGTCGGCGACGATTCGGAGCGGCACGCTGAGCGGCCACTACGACGTCGACGCGGCCGGCGAGACGGCGGCGAAGATCGTCGGGTCGGCGGACGTCGTTCTCGAACGGACGATGTTCGACAGCCTGCGCGTGTACGAGTCGCAGGCGCACGTGCACTTCGCCGACGGCAAGATGGCGATCGACTCGCTGCGGTTGCACACCGTGGCGGCGACGCTCACCGCGACCGGCGCGATCGGCCTACCGAACGGCACGCCCGACACGATCACGTTCAAGGCGACCGTCGATTCGCTCGGCGGTCTCCGGCGCTACCTGGCGACGCGCGACAGCGTGGTCGCCGACGGCGAAGCCGTCCCGGTCGATTCGCTTTCGGGCAGCGCCTCGCTCCAGGGCAAGGCCTTCGGCACGATGGACCTGCTGAACCTGAGCGGCCGTCTGGACGCCAACAACCTGTACATCAACAAGGACCGCGGCGAGCATGTCGCGGTGACGTTCGATCTGCGCGACGTGCTCGATTCGGCGTCCGGTTCGGCGCACGCCGGCATCGACACTGTGACGCTGGCCGGCATCGAGCTCGACTCGATCGGCGCGACGCTCCGCTTGAGCGATTGGCGTCACCGGCGATTCTCGGCCGCCGCGGCGAGCCGGAATGGGCCGACGGCGACCGCCGGCGGCCTCTGGTCCAGCGGGGGCGGCGCGGACAGCGTGATCGTCGATTCGCTGCAGGTCGCGATCGGCGGCGATCGGTGGGGGCTCTCGCTGCCCTCACAGATCATCCGCGACTCGGCGGGGTTCACGGTCGACACGCTCATGCTGCACAATCGCGACTCGGCGTTCGTCGCGTTCGCCGCCAACGTGCCGAACGCCGGCCAGGCGTTCGCGCGACTTCGCGCCAAGTATCTGGCGATGGGCGAGCTCGGACTGGTGGAGCAGCTCGCCGACTCGTTGAGCGGCGTGCTCGACCTCACGGTGTCGGCGACGGGGACGAAGCTCGCGCCAGTGATCGTCGGCGATGCGTCGCTCACGTCGGTTCGCCTGCGCTCGGTGGAGGTGGACGGCGTGACGTCCACGGCGCGATACGCCAATGGCCGCGTCACCGCCGACATGCAGGTGACGAGACAGGGCCGGCGCTCCGTGACGGCGAGCGCCAGTCTGCCGGCTGCGGTGACGTTGTTCGGCCTGCGTGAGCGCGACGACTCGATCAGCGGCGTGGTGGTGGTGGACACGACCGATCTCTCGATCATCAAGGCGTTCATTCCCAACCCGAACGGCAAGCTCCAGATCGGCGGTCACCTGACGGCGAACATGACGGTGTCGGGCACGATGCGGAACAAGATCCTCGGGGGCCGGCTGTCGATCGCCGACGGGTCGGCGTTCATCCCGCAGGCCGGCGTGACCATCAACGCGATCAACGGCTCGATCACGGGGCGGGGCACCGCCGCGCAGGACAGCCTCGCGGTGAACCTGCAGGCCGTGGGCGTCGGCAAGCCGACGGGCGGCGACGTCTCCGTCACGGGCTTCGTGAAGAACCTGCTTCAGACGAGCAAGGCGCAGGTGTACGGTCTCAAGTTGAGTGCGAACAACTTTCATGTGTTCGACAAGCGGACGCTCGCCGATCTCTACGTCTCCACCGCGATCGACGCCACGCCGCGGCGGCTGCGCGACACGTTGCGCTTGACCGGTACGTCGCTCGCACCGGAGCTGAGCGGGAGCATCCTGGTGGACCACGGCTCGATCTTCCTCGCCGACCGCGACATTGCGCGCAAGCGGGCGGTCGAGATCATCGCCGACAGCCTCAATGTCGTGGATACCGCGGCGCGGTCGCGGTCCCGCGCGCGCTCGGCGCTCCTCACGAGCCTGATGACGAATCTGCGCACGCGAAACGTCACGGTCGCGCTCGGCGACAACGTGCGCCTCCGGTCGGCGGAGGCGAACGTCAAGCTTTTGGGATCGGCCAGCCTGTTGACGTCCAGTCAGTCGACGCGCGCGGTGCCGATCGCCGGGCCACCGTTCCAACTCGAGGGGACCCTCCGCACGGCGGGCGGGTCGTACAACCTCAACCTGGGCTTGGTGCAGCGCGAGTTTCAGGTGCTGTCCGGCGGCACGGTCACTTTCGACGGCCCGATCGACAATCCGCGGCTCGACATCCAGGCGCTCTACAACGTGCAGCGTCCGCCGCCGGACAAGGATCTCGGCGTCATCGTCAAGCTATCCGGCCGCCTCATTCCGTATCCGGGCATCGACCTCTCGAGCAATTCCGACTACGACATCGGATCGTCGGACCTCGTGAGCTATCTGCTCACGGGCAGGCCGGGCTTCGACTTCGGCGCAAACCCGCAGGCGAGAGACGTGCTCGCCTCGTTCCTCGGGCCGACGATCAGCGCGTTCGCGGCGGACAAGCTTCGGAACACGCTCGGCTCCTCGATCGACTTTTTCCAGTTTCAGCTCGGCACCTCGAATGGGCCCGGCACCGCGGTCGCCGGATCGGCCACGAATCAGTCGCTCTTCAGCTCGTACCTGTACAACTCGACCGTCGGCGCCGGAAAGCAGTTCGGCAAGGTCTCGCTGAGCGTGAACAGCAGCTTCTGCGGGCTCAACAACGGCGCATACAGTGCGCGCGACAATCTCGGCGCCCAGGCCGAGTATCGCCTCAGCACGAAGCTCTCGACCAAAGTCGCCTACGATCCGGGGACGCAGGGCCGCGTCTGTAACGTGACGCAGGACTTCATCAACTTCGTGCGTACGCCGAGCCAATTCAGCTTCTCGCTGTCGCAGACGTGGCGCCCCTGATTGGCCGAGCAGTCGTGATCACCAACCCGGCGTCGCGCCGGGGCCATCGGCTTGCCGAGGAGGCCCGCGACGCGCTGGCGCAGCGCTCGGTGGAGTGCGACGTCGTTTTCACCGAGCGTCCGGGACACGCCGCGGAGTTGGCGCTCTTGCACGCGCCGCACTACGACGCGGTGTTCGCGCTCGGCGGCGACGGCACCGTGATGGAGGTGGCTGGGGCGCTTGCCGGCCGGGCGACGCCCATTGGCGTGCTCGCCGGCGGCACCGGCAACCTGCTGGCGCGCGCGCTCGGTATTCCGCTGTCGGTACGGGAGGCGATCTCGACGCTGCTTGACGGGGATGAGCGCCGCATTGATTTGGGTCGCTTCGATTCGGGCCGGCGGTTCGCCATCGCGGCCGGTGTGGGGATCGACGCGTCGATGGTCGCCGAAACCCCGGGCTGGCTGAAGCGTCGATTGGGGGTGCTCGCGTACACGATGATGGGCGCGCGCGCGGCGGTCCGGTCGGTCCTGCGGCGGGAATTCTTCCTCGCACGCCTTGTGATCGACGGCACAGCATACGAACGGTCGGCGGCGGCAGTCATGGTGGCCAACTTCGGAGCCGTGCTGGGTCGGCGAATCACCCTCGGTCCTGGAATTCGCACGGATGACGGCCTCTTGGACGTGTGCGTGTTCTCCCCACGAACGCTGCGCGATGCGGTTCGCATCATGGGGCGGTTGCTCCGCCGCGACTTCGCGTCGGATCCCTGCATGCTGTACGTCCGCGGCCGCGAGGTGCGTGTCGAGACGACGCCGCCGTCGCCCTGGCAGGCGGACGGTGAGCTGATGGGCACCACCCCCTTCCACGTCATCGTCGAGCCGCTCGCCGTGCGGCTTCTCGTGCCCCGCGACGGCGCGCGCGTGTGAGCTCGCAGCCGGGACGAGGCGACGCGCCCGGGTCCTCGATTCTGTCGCAGGCGCGGCTCCTTCGCGAACGGGATCAGCTCTTCCTGCTGCACGAGGCGCTCGCCGACGTCGAGCGTGCGCGGACGCTCGAGGAGCGGATGCGGATCCTCGTCGACGCCATTCGGCGCGTCGGCTACGGGCGGGTCGACACCGTCGACGCCTACACGATGCCCGAGGACGTGTCCGTCGTAGCGTGGATCAGCAACTCGGTCTTTCTCAATTCGAATGAGCTGATCGTCCCGGTGCGGACGGTCGGCGGCACTGCGGTCGCCACGCTCGTCCTCGGCGAGCCGGACGAGCCGGGCCCGCCGATCCTCGCCCGCGTGCGCACCGTCGAGCTGTTCGCGCAGCAGGTGGCGTCGATCATCGAGAACGCCCGGCTGTACGAGGAGAGCGAGAGCGAGCGACGGCGCGGCGAGGCGCTCGCCGACATCGCGCGTGCCGTGAACGGCTCGCTTCGCCTGACCGACGTGCTCCAACTGGGCCTCCGCCACGCCGTCGCCCTGCTGCGGACCCGCGGCGGGATGCTCGGTCTCCTGCGGGACGACCAGATCATCCTCGTCGCGGCGACCGGGAGCGCCGAGCCGCTGCTCGGCGCGCCGCTGCCGGTCCACGCCAGCATCAGCGGACGGGCGATCATCGAGCACCGCGCGATCATCTGCAACGACGCGAACGTCCCCGAGGCGTACGGACCGACCCGCATCGCCGCGAACGTCGAGCGCACGGTCGTCGCGCCGCTCCTCTCCAGCGAGGGGGTCCTCGGCGTGCTGGCCGTGGTCGACGGCGTCGAACCATTCACCGAGGACGATGCCCTCGTACTCCAGCGATTGGCCGACCAGGTAGCCGTCGCGGTCGCCAATGCGCGTCTGTACGAAGAAGCCCAGACCGCGGTCGAGCGCTACCGCCGGACATCCGAAGACGAGCGCCGGGCACGCGACGCCGTCGCACAATCCGAGGCCCGGTACCGGAATCTGTTCGAGACCGCGAGCGACGCGATCTATACGTTGGACGTCGACGGTTCCTTCACGTCCGCCAACGAGGCGACGTACCAGATGGCCGGACAGTCGCGCGAAGCGCTGATTGGCCGCAGCCCGCTGCCGATCGTCGAGCCGGCCGATGTCGCGACGATCAAGGAGGCCTTCAGAGCGGCGCTGGCCGGAGCGGCTCGCCGCTACGAGTGCCATTTCGTGCGGCCCGACGGCTCGCGGCGGCTCGCTTCCGTCACCAACTCGCCGATTCGCCACGGCGACCAGATCATCGGCATTCTCGGCGTCGCCCGCGACATCACCGATGAGCGCGAGAAGGCCCTGGCGCTCGAACGGTCGGAGACGCGCTACACACGGCTCGTCGAGTCGGCGTCGGACGCGATCTTCACGGTCGACCGCCGCGGCATCATGAACGCCGTGAACCGCTCGCTGGAGCGCTCCAGCGGCAAGTCGCGGTCGAGCCTGCTCGGCACACCGTTCTCGGCGCTGGTCGATCCGCGCGATCACTCCGCGGTGCAGCAGGCCCTCGCCGCGACGTTCGAGGGCCAACGCCGGCGCGTCGAGCTCCGATATCCGGACGCCGAGGGCGAGCTTCGATTCTGTTCGCTCACGCTGACGCCCTTCGGCGAAGGCGAGGAGCTGACCGGCGCGCTCGGCGTCGTGCGCGACGTCACCGACGAGCGCCGGTTGACCGAGCAGCTCATGCAGCAGGAGAAGCTGGCCGCGGTCGGCCAGCTCGTGAGCGGCGTCGCCCACGAGTTGAACAATCCGCTGGCCAGCGTGATGGCGTTCGCGCAGCTGCTGCTCGCCTCGGCGGCCGGCGCGCCGCAAGACCACTACGCGATCGACGCCATTCACCAGGAAGCCAAGCGCGCGGCGAAGATCGTCTCGAACCTGTTGACGTTCGCGAGACAGCATCAGCCCGAGCGGCGCGTGACCGATCTGAATCGCGTCGTCGAAGACACGCTGGAACTGCGGCGCTACGCGCTCCGGATCGCGAACGTCGAGATCGGAGCGGAGCTCGACCCGAACCTCCCGTTGACCTGGGCGGATCCGTTTCAGCTCCAGCAGGTCATGCTCAATCTCGTGTCGAACGCCGAACACGCACTCGCCGACTGGGACGGACCGCGGGCCATCACGATCGCGACGTCGTACGGCGACGGCCAGGTCGTCGTACGCGTCTCCGACTCCGGGCCGGGAATTGCCCCCGAGCATCAGCGCCGCATCTTCAATCCCTTCTTCACGACAAAGCCAGTGGGCGAGGGAACCGGGCTCGGTCTGTCGATCTCGGACGGCATCGTGCGCGAGCACGGCGGTCGGATTCGGCTGGAGTCGTGCAGCGGTGGCGGGGCGACGTTCGTGATCGAGCTCCCGTTCGTAGAGCCGCCGCGTCTTGCCACGCCCGTCGACTCGGCGGTGTCGGTTGCGTCGAAGCCGAGCTGGCGCATTCTCGTGGTGGACGACGAGCTGTCGCTGCGTCAGGCCGTGGCGGCCTATTTCCGCTCCCTCGGGCACGAGGTGGACGCGGTGGGCACCGGGCGCGACGCGCTCGAGCGGGCGTCCGCCCTCGAGTACGACGCGGTGATGCTCGATCTTCGTCTCCCCGACATCCCCGGCGACGAGGTGCTGACACAGCTCCGCCGCATGTCGCGCGCTCCGGGACGAGTCGTCTTCATCACCGGCGACACGCAGGGCGAGGCTGCCCGCCGGGTACTCGAAGCGACCGGCCATCCGACGGTCTCCAAACCGTTTCTGCTCGACGAGCTGGCGGCCGTAGTGCTCGCGGAAGAGGCCGCGTGACGCATATCTTTCGAACATGACCAAGCTCCAAGAGCGGGACGCCATGGTCTGCCGGTCGTGCGGGAACGAGGAGCGCGCGTCGGAAGGCTATCCATGCGTGGACTGCGCGACGTTCATCTGCCTGATGTGCGACATGCGCGGCATCACGCGATGCCGCGCCTGTCAGGCCAAGCGTGCGTCAGCGGCGGGTGCGGCGGGTCCGAGCGGCGACGCTCACCCGACGGCGAAAGCGCCCGGGTGAGCGACGGTCCCACCCTCACGCGCCTGGCGGACGGCTGATGGCGGCCGAGGAGCGCGTGATCCAGGAAGATCTGCCGGTGTTGTTTACGGCGACGGTGCGCACGCCCATCGCCCCGATGCACGGCGAGCCCCGCGTCGCGAGTCAGATGATCTCGCAGCAGCTGGCCGGCCATCGGGTCGACATCGTCGACGAGGAGGGCGATTGGGTGCGTGCCCGCGGCGCCGACGCGTACGAAGGCTGGATGCATCTCGGGTTCCTCGCGCGCGCGCCGCGCGGCTCGGCGCGCCAGAGCCGGCAGGCGTCGCGCATCTCGCTTGGCTGCGTGACGCGGAGTCCGACCGGCGAGCGGCGGTCCCTTCCGCTGCGCGCCATTCTCTCGCCCGATGAAGCGGTGAGCGCCGGTGATGCGCTCGAGTCGAACCGCCTGGCCGAGCGCTTTCCCGCCGAGGCGGGCGCGGTCGTCAAGACCGCGCAGGAGTACTTCAGCGCGACGAGCTATCTGTGGGGCGGCGTGACGCCGTGGGGCGCCGATTGCTCGGGCCTCGTCCAGAGCGTGTTCGCGCTCCACGGCATCCAGCTTCCCCGCGACGCGTGGCAGCAGGGCGAGACGGGACGCGACGCCGGCCAGGATGTGGGCGAGCTGCTGCCGGCCGATCTGCTCTTCTTCTCCGATCGCGACGACGGCCGTGTCACGCACGTGGGTATCGCGCTCGGCGCCCGGCGGATGGTGCACCTCGCGCTGGCGCGCGGCGGTTACGCCGTCGAGCGGCTCGACAACCGAAAGGACCCGCACGTGGACCGGCTCAGACGGCGATTCCTGTTCGCGCGGCGCGTCCTCGGCTGATGACGGTGCTCGCTAACTGAGCAGCGTTCCCGCGGGAACCTGCGCCGCCGGTCGCACGTGCACCGGGACATCCACGGTGTGGTCGCCGTCGATCGCGATGGACATCGTGAACGAGCCCGCCGAATCGATCGGCAGATCGATCTGCGCGATGAGCGGGAGGTCCATCTCCTGGGCGCCCGGCGGCGGCGCCCCGACGCTCAGGTCGCCCGAGCTGTTCCAGAGCTCCGTGCCCGTTGGGCTGATCCAACGGAAGTTCACGGTGTGCGAGCCGACGTCGGCGCCCGTGCCCTTGATGTGGATCACGAGGTGGGCCCGCGGGTGCACCGCGGGGAGCGCCGCGACCTGGAGGGCGTCGAAGACGCCGAGAATGTTCAACTTCCCCTCTTGCGAGAGGTTGGCCGCATCGGCGAACAGCGCGAACGAGACGTGCATGGTTGCAACATAGACAGGTCAAAGGTCACGCGTCTACTTTCCACACATGGGTTCGACAGCGGGAGAGAGCATCACGCCCGGTCGCGAAACGTCCACGTCGCGACCGGGCGTTTGGCTGACCGAGGCGTCGCTCGTCGCGATGGCGGTGATCTGGGGCGTAAACTTCAGCGTCGTGAAGTTCGGCACGACGCTCGTCGATCCGCTCGCGTACAACGGCGTCCGCGTCGCGCTGGCTGCCGCGCTTCTCAGCGCGATCGTGTTCCTCGGCCGCGCACCGCTCCCGCCGCGCAAGACGATCGCCGCGCTCCTCGGCCTTGGCGTGTTGGGCAACGGCGTGTATCAGCTTTTCTTCGTCGAGGGGATCGCGCACTCGCGGGCGAGCGACACGGCGCTCGTCGTCGCCGCGTCGCCGGCGTTCATCGCGATCATCGGGCGAGTGCGCGGCGTGGAGCGCGTGAGCCGTCGCGGCGCCCTCGGCATCGCGCTGTCGGTCATCGGCATCGGTCTCGTGGTGCTGTCCACGACGCAGTCGGGCGACGGACGCTCGTCGATGCTGGGCGATCTGCTCGTGCTCACGGGGTCGCTCGCCTGGGCGGTGTACACCGTGCTGCTCAAGCCGTACACCGAGCACGTCAACGGGCTCCAGCTCTCGGCGCTGACGATGACGGGCGGCGCGCTCTTGCTGCTCGTCGTCGCGGCGCCGGAGATCATACACGCCCCGTGGGGCTCGATGCGCGCGATCGGGTGGTCGGCGCTCGTCTACAGCGGCGTGTTCGCCCTCGTCATCGCGTATTACTTCTGGTATCGTGGCGTGCGCGTCATCGGCCCCACGCGTACGGCGATGTACTCCAACCTGCAGCCGGTGATCGGCGTCGCCATGGCCTGGGTCCTGTTGCGCGAGACGCCCACGACCTGGCAGATCGTGGGCGCCATCTCGATCATGAGCGGCCTTCTCCTCACGCGATCGTGAAGCTGGTTCTGTTCGATATCGACGGCACCATCCTGTTGACCGACGGCGCCGGAAAGCGCGCGATCCACCGCGCGCTCATCGAGGTGTTCGGTTCGACCGGCCCCGAGAATCACACGTTCGGCGGCAAGACCGATCCGCAGATCGTGCGCGAGCTCATGCGCCTGGTCGGACACGGAGACGATCACATCGATTCGCGCATGACGCAGCTGCTCGATCTCTATGTGGGGTACTTGCACGAAGAGCTGCGCACGGGCGCCGAGGGCGTTCGCGTGATGCCCGGCGTGCGAGCGCTGCTCGACGCACTCGACGCGCGCGACGACGTCATCGTCGGGCTGCTCACGGGGAATCTCGAGGAAGGCGCGCGAGCCAAGCTTCGATCGGCGGGAATCGATCCCGGCCGATTCGCGGTCGGCGCGTACGGTTCGGACCACGAGGAGCGGGGCGCGTTGCCCGCCGTCGCGCAGCGGCGGGCGCGCGAACAGCTCGGCGTGCATGTGTCCGGCGCGGACATCGTCGTGATTGGCGATACACCGGCGGACATCCACTGCGGCCGCGTCGTCGGCGCGCGGACGATCGCGGTCGCCACCGGGTTCGTCACCATGGCCGAGCTTCGAGAGCACGCGCCCGCCGCGCTGTTTCCCGATCTCTCGGCGACCGAGGACGTCATGCGCGCCATCCTCGCCGAGGCGTCGGCCGAAGCTCAGAGATCGCGGTGAACCCGGGTCCGGACGTCCGTCATGGCGCACTTGCCGCTCGTACATTTTGAGTATGACGGATCGCTCGCTCACTCCGGTCTCGGTAACCGCCGTTCGCATCGGCCGAACGAATCTCGGCGCTGGAAGCGTCGTGCTCGATGACGACACCATCAGCGTCCTCGTCCGCTCGACGGCCGACGATCATCCGGTACGCATGGG
>Ga0326726_10002393_pt1 | contig 17279 bp, 18 predicted proteins | sample MHFenrmetagenome_2_FD_207603 | JGI IMG/M metagenome (GOLD analysis project Ga0326726, IMG submission 207603) | Lab enriched peat soil microbial communities from Michigan Hollow, Ithaca, NY, United States - MHF15MN | ecosystem: Environmental > Terrestrial > Soil > Wetlands > Peat | place: USA... | reverse complement strand
ATCCGTTTCCGGGGACTCAGTCCTCGCTGCTACCGAACGACAGAGCAAAGGCTACGAGGCTGTACGCGATGGCGATCAAGAAGAGGTTGAACACGAAGTTCATCAGCGTGTCGCTGACTGAGTGCGACCGGGAATCGATGTCGACGAACACGCGGACCACGTACCCCGCCGTCAGGGCCACAATCATCCATCCGGGCCACCGCACAGGAACAAAGAGAGGGCCAATCCTTCTGAACCAGGGGAAGTTCATGAGGCTGTCCTATGAAGTGCACGCCAGGCACCCCCGCCTGGCGCAATGTCTCGGTTCACCCCGGGGATGCGTGGCCCTGGCTCGTGTTCATGCGCTGATTATTCGTGTGGCCGTGATCAGTCCCAGCCGCGCTCAGCGGATGGGGCTGCTCACGGTCCGCCGCAGGCGGACAAAACGCACTTCACTCAGTCTGAGTTCTCACGCCGTAGCGGTCCTGTCCCGCTTTGCGGGACCATGGCCAGAGCTTGCCCGCCTGAGGCGGGACCATGGCCACAAAAGTCGTCGTAGCCACACAGCAAAGATCCGGTCGGTTCGTGTTGCAACCGTATGTCGTCAAAGCAAAGCGGACTGCAGTGTCTGTAATCTAAGAGACGGAGTTTGCGGGCGCGACCGATCAAGCGGGATTGCCAAGAAGCGAACGACGCCAAGAAAGGTATTCTCTGCCTTTGGGAGTAACATCAATCAGCCCCTCGTTCTGAACTTGGATGAGGTGGTGAGCCTCAAGCGCGCTGATCATAGCTCGTCTTTCGTCAGCGCTCGGTACGATTGGGAGCCACCATGAATCGTACAATGCTATGGTCGTGCGATCTTGGAGTCCGGCGAGCCACTCCAGTACGCGCTGGGTATTTGATACCAAGAAGTAGTTCAAATATCTGTACTCCCAGAGAAATGCTCGTTGGCGTTCAGTTCGGATAAGATCTTGGACTTTTCTCTCTTGCTCATTCGTAAGCGAAATGCCCTCCGGGAGGACTGGGTCGGCACCAGAAGCAATAACCGGGACAGTCTTTGGAGATGCTGCTTCCTCGGTGGTTCGATTGAGTTGTGCGGAAAGCTCCGTGCCTCCGGGAAATCGGATCGATGCTATTCTCAGCATTAGGGCTCGGATGTCGCTCCCGAAACGGACAAGAAAGAAAACAACGATTGCGCCTGCAACGCATTGAGCTGAAAGGGCGATCCTCAAGTACTCGAGTATGATCGAATTCACGGAGATCCCTCCGACACAGTACTTTCTGTTCACTCAACGCGTCATCGCTTGCCGTCTGGCTGCGGGCCGCCCGGATCTGTGAGGAAATTCCGAGACAATCTCGCGCAACAAGTATGGGGCTACGATCAGCAGATCGCCTGTGCTTCCAAAGCTCTCAGCTTCACCTGTCCATACAAGTGACACCGAGTCAGAATTCGGCAACAAGCCCGCTGCGCCGACCCAGATTCGTCGATAGTACGAAGTGCGAACGCCTCCGCCCACTTGCAGTTGCTGAGTTGTCCACTTACTAGTGGAAGCGTTGCCGGACACCCGAGTAGTCCCCACGTATCCGGACAGCGATGTTGAGCTCGTTTCGAGTTTTGGCCACGAGATCGTCCTTGGAGGAACATATTCTTGGTAAGGACCAATGTAGCCAGTCAGACCAATGGAGATTTCGGAGGAGTCGGGTGAATAGATGTGACCATGAGCCACTAGGCTGTCCCGTAGAATTGCGAGCAGTTGCTTCTCAAGGAGCGGATTTCCTGTCATTCCAAGTTCGACTGTGGTGAATCGCACTCTGGTCGGGAGCTCAGCGTCTGGGTCCGAATAGGACACGACGTTCATCTCGATCTTTGGCGGTCCGCCGCAATTCAGGAAAGCGGTACAAAGAGCGCCTGCTGCTGCTGTCATCAGCAGAATGACGATGCGTCGCATAGTTCCACCTCCGGATCGACATAAGTGAAGACTGCTATTACAGCCGCAAGAACGGGGGTGTGATCATATTCGTCAATCCGCACGGCTCGTGGGAAGCGTCAAAATGGTGACCGGGCAGAGCTCGAATCGGCACTGCCCGAGCACAACAGGCTGAAGCCTGTTGCTCCTATAGACAGGACAGACAGGCTAAAGCCTGTGCTACCGGCGCTGGGCAGGAGGGGCGGGCTTCAGCCTGCCTGCCTTTCGCAACCATCAGCCCCACAATGTCTTGTCGCTCCGCCTGCCCGGTGGGCACTGGCTCCCACCCCCAACTCCCCGGTTGAAATTCGCCCTAACTCTCCGTATCATCAAAGTTTGCGCCGGACTGGTTTTTGCCGGTACGGCGCCAGATCAGGTTTCGGCGTCCCGCGGCGCGTGATCGTGTATGCGACCGCTGGACGCGGTTTTATCGCGTCCCCTTTGCTTCCTGGCAGGGAGACGGACGGAAAGGAATATGTTCGACCAACTCGGCGATCGTCTCGAACGCGTCTTCAAGACCTTGCGTGGTCATGGCAAGGTCTCAGAGAAGAATATTGAGGAAGCGCTTAAGCAGGTGCGGCGCGCCTTCCTCGAGGCGGACGTCAATTACAAAGTCGTTAAGGAGTTCTTAGAGGACGTTCAGAAAGAATCGCTCGGCGTCGAGGTCCTAAACTCGATCACCCCCGGCCAGCAGATCATCAAGATCATTCACGACAAGTTGGTCGGTCTCTTGGGCGGGCAGCATCGCGCGGTGCAGTTTGCCAAGTCGCCGCACCCGACAATCTGGATGCTGGTTGGCTTGCAGGGATCCGGGAAGACCACGACCTGCGCCAAGCTCGCGGCGCGTTTCGGCAAGGCCGGACGCAAGCCGATGATGATTGCGTGCGACCTGCAGCGTCCCGCCGCCATCGAGCAACTCAAGACCCTCGGCCGCCAGCTCAACGTTCCAGTCCACACTGGCACCGGCTCGCCCTTGGATGTCGCGCTTGCCGGGCTGGCCGAAGCCGCGGCCAAGCAGTGCGACCTGGTCATCATCGACACCGCCGGACGCTTGCACATCAACGATGAACTGATGGCCGAAGTTCTCGGGATCAAAGAGAATGTCCAGCCGACCGAGACCTTCTTCGTCGCCGACGCCATGACCGGGCAGGATGCGGTCTCCTCGGCGCAGGCGTTCGCAACGAAAGTCGGGATCGACGGAGTCATCTTCACCAAGATCGACGGTGACGCCCGCGGCGGTGCGGCGCTCTCGGTAGTCAAAGTCACCGGCGTGCCGATTCTCTTCGCCGGCGTCGGTGAAAAGATCGAAGATCTTCAGCCCTTCTATCCCGATCGCATGGCCTCGCGCATCCTCGGCATGGGTGACGTAGTCTCGCTCGTCGAAAAGGCGCAGGAGACTGTCGATTTGAAGTTGGCCGAGAAGATGCAGGAGAAACTGCGCAAGGCGCAGTTCGACTTCGAGGATTTCCTCGAGCAGATGCAGCAACTCAAGAAGATGGGGCCGCTCGAATCGGTGATGGGGATGATTCCCGGTGTGGGACGCGAACTCAAGGGGATGCAGATCGACGATCGCGCCCAGAAGCACATGGAGGCGATGATCCTGTCGATGACCCCCGCCGAGCGCCGCCGTCCCGAGATCATCAACGGGTCGCGTCGCGCCCGCATCGCGCGCGGCTCGGGCGCCTCGATTCAGGACGTCAACCGCTTGATCAAGCAGTTTGGCATGATGCAGAAGATGATCCGGCAGTTTGCCAAGCCGGGACGCAAGGGAATGCCCAAGTTGCCGTTGGGCATGCCCATGGGATGACGATGTCATTGATGAGGGTGATAAATTGGATCGTAGCGGCGCGGATCGGGGAGGGCGAGGCTCCCGCCGAGCCTGCTCTGAAGGCGGGTGAGGCAAGAAATGCAGGCTCGGCGGGAGCCTCGCCCTCCCACTGCGCCACATTTGAAATGAACAATTCACGTTCGTGATTCACTGTTTCTAACGGGAGGTTTGGTTTGGCAGCAATCATTCGTTTACGCCGGGGCGGGCGGAAAAACGCGCCGTACTACCGCGTGGTCGCGGCCGACTCGCGCATGCCGCGCGACGGACGCTTCCTCGAGATCCTCGGGTGGTATCGCCCGCTGAACAAGCCGGCGAAGGTTCAGTTCGACCTCGACAAGACTCTGGCCTGGCTCAAGAAGGGCGCCGAGCCGTCGGACACCGTGGCGGCACTCTTCAAGCACACCGGCCTGTCGGAGATCTGGAAGAAGGCGAAGAAGGGCGAGGACTACAGCACGCTGGCGCTAAAGGACTCGATCACCGAAAAGCCGACGAAGATCAAAGCGCGCAAGCGCGCCCGCATGGCCGAGGCCGCCGGCGCGAAGAAAGAAGAGTAGGGGATCGCGGGTGGCACGGGTCCTTGGGCCCGTGTGTGTACGGTTTGGTGGCACGGGTCTTTAGACCCGTGTGCGTACGGCTTGGTGGCACGGGTCTTTAGACCCGTGAATGTTGGCTTCCATGGCTCTAAAGAGCCATGCCTCCAGAAGAGTCCGTAGAGGCGGCTCTCGAGCCGCGGAGAACGCAGAGCTAGGTGTATTGAGGAGTACGATGTGGTCTCAGGGCGAGTCGCGTTGGGCAAAGTCGGACGGGCGCATGGAATCGACGGCGCCTTTCGGGTCTGGCCATACGCCGACGACTTCGAGCGCTTTGAACGGCTGAAACGCGTGACGATCACACGCGGCCCAAAGAGCGTCGAGACCAAAGTCGAATCGGTGCATGTCGCGGCGGGATTTGTGATCATGCAGACCGACGCGGTCCACACGCCCGAAGAAGTCACGATCTGGCTCGGTGGTGACGTGGAAATCGACGCCGAGGAACGCGTCCAGCTCCCGCCCGGTCAATACTTCCACGATCAGATCGTGGGCCTGCAAGTGGAGACAGTGAAAGGCGAGAACGTCGGCGAAGTGGTGCGCGTGATCGATGGACCAGCCAACGATGTCTATATCTGCTCCCAGGGCGACAAGGAGTACATGATTCCGGCGGTCGATGTCTTTGTGAAATCAATCGACCTGAAAGCGAAAAAGATGGTGATTGACCCGATTCCTGGGATGCTGGAATGAGTGTGCCGCTGACCATCGACGTGGTCACCGCCTTTCCGGCGATGTTCGACGGATTCCTGGGCGAATCATTGATGGCACGCGGCCTGGCCGCCAACCTGCTGCAAATTCATGTGCACGACCTGCGCGACTACTCCGATGATCCGGCTCATCATTCCATCGACGATACCCCCTTCGGCGGCGGTGGCGGCATGATTTTGAAAGCCGAGCCCGTCGCGCGCGCGGCCGAGGCGCTGGGAGTCGTGCCCGGTGGCGATGATCCCTTGTGCATCATCCCGACGCCGCATGGCCCGCTTTTCGACCAGGACGATGCCGATCAGTTCGCATCCAAGCAGCACTTGCTGTTCATCTGTGGGCATTACACTGGAATGGATGAGCGTGTGTTCGATTACTTGCATCCCGCGCGGCGCTGCATCGGCGATTATGTCCTTTCGGGTGGCGAATTGCCGGCGATGGTGATGATCGAAGCGATCGCGCGTCGCATCCCTGGCTTCCTGGGCAACGAGGATTCCGCATGCAACGATTCATTCATGCGCGACGACGGTGGTCTGGGCACGCCGCAGTACACGCGTCCCGCCGAATGGCGCGGTATGGCTGTGCCCGCAGTGCTGGTGTCCGGCCACCACGCGCAGGTGGCCGATTGGCGCGATGAGCAAGCCCGTGAGTACACCGGGCAATTCCGCCCTGACCTGGCAACCCGTGCATTGCGCCCGAGAAGCCGGAAGGCGAATGATGATCATCTTGATCTCGGCGGTGAAGGCTAAGTACGCAAGGCGCTGTGGTGCTGAGGCGTCGCTGATTATCGAATGATGGGTTCGTTGCAGATAGCACTGAACGATTCGCAACTTCATGAAGGAGTGAACGATGATTAACCTGACCACCGTGGGCCTGCCCGAAAATCCGGCGAAGCTGACGCCGTTCAACCCGGGCGACATCGTGCGTGTCCACGTGAAAATCAAAGAGGGAGACAAGGAGCGCATCCAGGTCTTCCAGGGAACTGTGATTCAGAGGCGCGGCGCCGGCGCCAACGCCACCTTTACGGTGCGCAAGCTCTCCGAGCACGGTGTTTTTGTCGAGCGCGTCTTCCCGACCTTTTCCCCGAACGTGGCGAAGGTCGAACTGCTCAAGCAGGGGAAGGTTCGCCGCGCCAAGCTGTTCTACATGCGCGAACTGTCCGGCCGCTCCGCACGCGTCAAGGAGCGTAAAGAAGTCGAGAAGCCCGAGGGAGCAGAGGCGTAACCGCCTTGCCTCTTTCCTCGCGAATGTCTTTGAGCTTCTGGTTCGTTCTCGAGGGCGCGCCTTGCGGTGCGGCCTCGGTGTTTGAGGATGACAAATAAGAACGCCTTCTCCCGCAGTGGAGGGGTCGGTGGACCGCTGGCGTCACGAAAAAGACTTCTGGGCATCCGGCTTCAACCTCGTCGCTGGAGTGGATGAGGTCGGACGCGGCCCGCTCGCCGGGCCCGTGGTTGCGGTCGCCATCATCCTCGACGAGTCGTTCGAAGATCCCGGCGTCAACGATTCCAAGGCTCTTTCTCCCGCTTCACGCATCGCGTTATATCCGCGGATTTCCGAGACCGCCGTCAGTTGGGGCGTGGGCCTAGTCGAGGCCGATGAGATCGACCAACTGAACATCCTCAACGCCACCTTTATGGCGATGATCCGCGCCATCTCGCAACTCTCTGTGCCGCCGCAAGCGATCTTAGTGGACGGCAAATTGCGCATTCCCAATCTGCACTGCCCGCAACGAGCGATCGTGCGTGGCGACCGCGACAGCATCTCGATCGGCGCCGCCTCCATTCTCGCCAAGGAAATCCGAGATCGCATCATGGAAGAGTACGATCAGACGTACCCCGGTTACGGATTCGCGCAGCACAAGGGATACGCCACCACCGAGCATGCCGAAGCACTCGCACGGTTGGGCCCTTCGCCGATCCACCGTCGCAGCTTCGCCCCCGTGCGCGAGTGGCGGCAAAATAAGCTCGCACTGGAATCGTGATGCTGCCCCCGAAGAAAAGTCCTGCGAAAGCGGCCGCCCCGCGTTCTTCACCCAGGCTGGACCTGGCGCGCTTGGGTGAGAGACGCGCCGCCGAATTTCTCGAATCGCTCGGCTACAAGATCATCGCCAAGAACTGGCGCTCTCGCGACACCCGCAACGAGATTGACCTCGTGGTCGAGGATGGGCGCTGCCTGGTGTTCGTTGAAGTGAAGACCGCACGCACTCTCAGCTATGGTGATCCGATCAATTGGATCACACCACGCAAGCAGGCGGCGATTGTGCGCGCCGCGAAGAGTTATATCGCCATGATCCGCCCCACCCACGACGAATTTCGCTTCGACACGATCACCATCACCCCGCCTTTGAAGAAGGACGAACTGACGCTGGTCCACACCAAGAACGCCTTCTTCGCCCGCGAGTCGTAGGGTCACAACCGGTTGCTAATCTGTCATTGCGAGTCCCTCAGTCCCGCGGAGCGGAACAGGGACGAAGCAATCTCCCTCACGGAGACTCTCCAGTGTAGGAGATTGCTTCGTCGTTTCGGCTGCCCAAGGCAGCCGAAACTCCTCGCAATGACAGAGTAGGCCACGCTTGTCGCCGGCCATGATGGTGGGGAACATCAACCCCCGGAGGATGCGGGAGTCTGCGCGGAACGCTTCTGCAATTCGGCTTGGATCTTTTCCCAAAGAGGATGCCACAATTCGGGCCGGTCGTTGTATGAGGCCAGTTGCTTTTCCACCGCTTCCGGTGTGACGCCTAGCCCTTCCAGCACCCGCTTCTTCTCGCGCTCGTACTCCGGCGTCCCAATTGGCATGGATTCGGCCAGGGTGGCCAGCTCGACGTAGGCCTTCACAAAGGTCGAATCGTCGATGGCCTGGCCTTCGACCTTTTTGTTTTCTGGATTCACGATGCCGAGCTTGCCGGTCTGCCAGAGGTAAATGAAAGCGGCGAATGCAAGAAGCAGTACTGCGACGATGGCGATCTTAATCTTCATGTGGAGTATCCCGGCGACCCGCCGACTTCTAATATACACTATTCCAGCGAAATCGCGCCACCGGCTCAGGCCGTTTCCGACCCGCCCTCGTGATATCCGGGCGGTGGTAGGGGCCGGACCATCAGGGTCTTTTCCCGCTCGAGGGTGACCGTTCCGGCCGGGGCCTTGCGGGGCTTACGGACGTACCGAGCTTCGGTATAGACCACCGGCACCAGTCCCGAGTGCTTGGATTTGGAGAAGAAGGCTGCCACCTGTGCTGCCGTCATCAGGACCTGGCGGTCGACCTCCTGATCGCCTTCGGCCCGCCGCAAAATTACATGCGAGCCCGGGGTCCCCTGGGCGTGTAAGAAGATGTCGCTGGGCCGGGCATGGCGAAGGGTGAGCACATCATTGTCGCGGGAGGATTTCCCGACCCAGAGACGGTATGTCCCCACCATGAACTCACGATAGGGAAGACGCGGGGCGGGCCTGGCCTTCGCGGACGTGCGGGCATCGTCCTTGATTCCCAGCCGCTCCTTGGCGGCATCGAGAATCTCCGGATCAGGGGAATCCGATTCCAAAGCGCCCAAGAAGTCGATCAAGCGGTCCCGTTCTGCAGCCAGAGACGGTCGCTCCCGCAGAGCCGATTCAACCGCGTCTGCCACCTTTCGCGACAGCCGATAGTAGTCCTCGATATTCTGCTGCGGCGAGCGCGCTTTCGCCAAGGAGATTGACACGGTCTTGTCTCCCGACAGGTCCGGTACCTCGACCTCGGCGAGTCCGCGACGAAGCAGATGCCGGTTCGCGCCCAGCAAGTCCGCGTAGAGCTTGTACTCATCGGCGCGCGGCGCCTCGGCCAGTGTCTTCTCGATGCTCGCGAGCCGGCGATCAAGCTTCGCCTTCTCGACCTCGAGCGCTTTGATGACCCGGCCAATCTCGGCCGCCGAACTCGATTCTTCACCCACTCGCGAATCGAAGATGGTGAGCAGTTCGGCTAGCGAGTCAGACCGCGTCCCTTGCGCGTTTTCTCGAGCGATCATGACATCGCCCAAATCCCGCGAGCCCTCGGATAACATTAACGCCTGGTCGGCCCTCGTCATCTGCCGCACCGCGCCGAGTAAAGCCTGGAATTCCGCCCATTGGACGCGAACCGCGTTCGATTCTCGAGGGCTTGAGTCTGGTGTGGCTGCGAGCAGCGTCGCCATCTCACCGGTGATCGCGCGATCGATCCCCCAGAAGCAGCGCTTCACAAATTCCTCGGCGCTGAGATCGGCCTGACGCAGCCGCGACTGCCGGTACTCCGGGAACGTGGTGATTCGCCAATCGAGTAACGGTGGTGGAGCGGGGAGAGTTAGCAGCGATTGGGAAGCTCTGGAATTGGCATCTGCATCGCGGTGCCACTGCTCGAGGATTGTGTTGTCGCCGGGATCCAGAAGCGTGGCGTTCGCGGTGCTCCCGACCCAGGCAAGCAACAGATCGAATCGTCGATCCGGTTCACTCTCGCCTCCGGATCGACTGCAGCACAATCGAATCACACGGTCAGCACGGAGAAGTTGTGCATCCAGCAGTCGTGCATGGCGCAGCCGATTGAACGCTTCCGTGTTCTCGTATTCCGTCCAATCCGCGATCCGCGCACGGTCGCTCGTCCAGAAAAACCCAGTCGCCGCCCCACGGACTCCGATGATCAGGTACCGTTTTCCTCGGGCAGAACCCAGCACCAACGCCAGACGCTGTTTGCCCCGGTGTCGGCGGATCTGCTCGATGGAAGCGCCCACCAACTCCCGTTGCGCTTCCGCGACCAGCCGCACCAGATGCCACCCGATAACCTTCATAGCCGCAATGCCTTGTCCATCTGCAAACGCTATAATCGGATTGACTTGGCGGCAGAAAAAGGGGATAATGGAAGTTTGTATCATGGCGACTAAGCGCACTACAGTCTCGAGTATGACCGGATTCGGCCGCGGAGAGGTCTCCCGTGACGGGTTCCGTGCCGTGTTTGAACTCTCCTCCGTCAACAGCCGCTATTTGGAAATCTCGCTTCGACTCCCGCGCTGGCTTCTGGCGATGGAGGCATCGCTGCGTTCGGTCATCGACAAGCGGCTATCGCGTGGAAAGGTCTTTGGCCAGCTCACCTGGGAACGCACCGATTTCGCACCGACCCAATCATTCAATGAGCCGCTCGCGGCGTGGTATATCCGCACCCTCCAGGATGTCGGCCAGAAACACGCGATTCCCGGGTCGCTGACACTGGGTGATCTCGCACGGATTCAGGATCTGTGGGTCTCGGATGCCGAGACCGTCAACGAGCACATTGAGGCCATCCTCAACGAATCGCTCACGCAGGCGCTTGACGCGCTGGCGGCGGCCCGTGACGCCGAAGGAAGCGCGCTGGCCGATGACATGCGCCACCGGGTGCAGTTGGTCGAGGAGTATGTCGGCACGATCAAATCCCACTCCGCCGAAGTCCCCGCCGCCATCCGTGACAAACTCGCGGCGCGTGTGCAGGAACTCCTAGGCAGCGGCGGGTATGATCCCCAGCGCCTGGCCCAGGAAGTCGCGTTCATGGCGGAGCGTGCCGATATCACCGAAGAATGCGTCCGCTTGCTGGTCCACTCGAAGCACTTTCTCGACGCGCTGGGCGCCGAAGATGCCGCCGGGCGCAGGCTCAATTTCCTCACGCAGGAAATGAACCGCGAGGCGAACACCATCGCCTCGAAGTCCGCGTCGGCCGAAATCTCGACTCTGGCCGTACACTTGAAGGAAGAACTCGAACGCATTCGCGAGCAGGTGCAAAACATCGAGTAAGCCGGACCGCCCGGTGACGGAGTGTGACTGGTGCCTTCGGCAGGCCGTTGGACAGGAACTGAGCTTTTGGTGGTAATCTCTGCCCCCTCGGGGGGCGGTAAAACAACTGTGATCAACGCGCTCAGACGAAAACACCCGGAGTTTCTCTACTCCGTCTCCGTCACCACACGCCTTCGTCGCGCCGGCGAACGATCGGGGACTCACTACTACTTTGCAAAGCCGTCCGAGTTTGACCGCATGCGCGAATCGGAGCAATTATTGGAATGGGCGGAGGTGCACGGCAAATGCTACGGTACCCCGCGCAGCAATGTCGAACGGGCGCTCAGCCAGAAACGAGTCATGCTGTTTGACATTGATGTCCAGGGAGCCGCCGCATTGCGAAAGAGTCTGCCCGAAGTGGTTTCGATCTTTCTGCTGCCGCCGTCGTTGCGGATTTTGATTCAGCGCCTGCGCGGCCGTCACTCCGAGAATCGCGTCGAAATGAAACGGCGCCTCGAAACCGCGCGAACTGAGCTGGCACGGGCCGGCGAATATGAGTACTTGGTCACCAATGATGAACTGGGCGATACCGTCGCGGATTGCGAAGCCATCATTCGGGCTGAGCTTTTGCGCAAAGAAAGGCGGGTGGCGAGTGGAACATTCGCCCCTGCCAGTCGTTAGAATGCGGACACGTACGAGGAGGATCTCATAATGGCATCACTTGATTTGGATGAGCGCACGTCACCGGACGCCGAAGCCGATCAGCAGACGTTTTCGCCGTCGGCACAGCATGCCGAGAAGCCAAAGGGCCGTGGCCACCGCTACGTTCGCTTGATTTCCCTCGAGACTCTGCCCAAGTATGCCAAGAACCGCTACGAGGGTGTGCTGATTGCGGCCGCCCGGGCGCGCCAGTTGAACGCCAAAAAGGTCGCTCTCGAAGAGCGTGGCATGGAAGAAGCCCTTGAATTGAAGCGGCTGAAGATGACCTCATTCGCTTTGGCTGAGTTGGTTGAAGGAAAAATCGACGTGGTCCGCCCATCGTAGGTTGGTCCTCCAGTCAAATAGTTAAGCTGCTGAAGCACAACACATTAGAAGTCTGAATCGGTCGAGTCCTCCGTCGGCTCGACCGATTTTCCTTGTGGGAATGGCTCGGCGGGGCGCACATTGGCCGCCCTTTGCGGAGAGGCAACCCGCCGGAAAATCGCAGTGTGGACTAAATCCCACATCTAATGACCCGATATATCTCAGCGTACATGTTCCCCGGTGATACATATCTGGCCGGGAACACTCTACATAATAGCGTGGTTGCTGAGACTCGGATGATGGTTACGAAGAAGGTAGGTTAACACACAGATGGCCAAGAACTTAGTAATCGTAGAGTCGCCGACAAAGACCAAGACCTTGGCGAAGTTCCTCGGCAAGGGGTACTCCGTTGAGGCGACCATGGGGCATCTGGTTGATCTTCCCGAGAGCCGTCTCGGCGTCGATGTCGAGGATGATTTTAAGCCTGAGTATGTGAAAATCGAAGGTAAGGAAAAGATTATCAAGAACTTAGTCGCAGAGGCTAAGAAGGCCGAAGTCGTTTACTTGGCGCCCGACCCGGACCGCGAGGGAGAGGCCATCGCCTGGCATGTGGCCGGCCTCCTCAAGGGAACCAAGGCCAAGCTCCGTCGCGCCACCTTCAATGAAATCACCAAGTCGGCGGTGCTTGAAGGACTCAAAGAGGCCACGCAAATCGACCAGAAGAAGGTCGACGCGCAACAGGCCCGGCGCGTGCTCGACCGTCTCGTTGGCTATCAGATCAGCCCCTTCCTTTGGAAGACCGTCTGTCGCGGCCTCTCGGCCGGACGTGTGCAATCCGTGGCGCTACGGCTGATCTGCGAACGCGAGGCGGAGGTCCGCGCTTTCGTCCCACAGGAATACTGGTCGATCGATGTCGAGCTGCACAAGAAGAGCGATAAGAAGAAGACCACCTTCCTTGCGGCGGTCTCGGAAAGGGATGGCGAGAAGCTCGATATCCTTGATGGGGAGACCGCACACAAGATCGAAGCCGACCTGCGTGACGCTTCGTATGCCGTCGCTTCAGTCACCACGACCGAGCGTCGCCGCCAGCCGCAGCCGCCCTATATCACATCGACTTTGCAGCAGGACGCGGCCGCCCGCGTGCGTTTCTCGCCCAAGAAGACCATGAGCGTCGCCCAAGCCCTCTACGAGGGCGTGGATCTGGGCGACAAGGGCTCTGTCGGTTTGATTACGTACATGCGCACCGACTCGGTCCGCGTCGCCAATGAGGCGCAAGTTGCGGCGCGCGAATTGATCCTCTCCGAGTACGGAAAGCCGTACTGCCCCGAGACGCCGCCGGCCTACTCAAGCAAGAAGCGGACACAGGACGCGCATGAGGCCATTCGGCCCACCTACTTTGATATGACCCCGGCGAAGGTGAAGCGCTACCTCTCGCCCGATCAACTCAAGCTCTACACGCTGATTTGGAACCGCTTCCTCGCCTCGCAAATGACGCCGGCGCAGATCGAGCGCACCTCGATTGAGATCACAGCCCAGTTCACCAACAAGAAATCGGTCAAACACAGCTACACCCTAAAGGCTGGCGCTGAGCGGATCGTCTTCCCCGGCTTCCTGAAGGTCTACGGAGACGTCAAACTTGAGGACGAGAACGGTGAAAAGCTCGAGGCCCTTCCTGAGTTGGAGAAGAACGACGCCCTCTTGTGCGACGATGTGAAGCCGGAGCAGCATTGGACTAAGCCGCCGGCACGGTACTCGGAAGCGACTCTGGTCAAGGAACTGGAAGCCAATGGCATCGGGCGCCCCTCGACCTACGCGCAGATCATTTCCACGATCATCTCGCGCAATTATGTGCGCCTCGAGGAGCGCCGTCTGCACCCGTCCGAATTGGGTGAAACGGTGAATCGCATCCTCGTCGATGCCTTCCCCGAGTTGTTCAATGTCGAGTTCACGGCGGAGATGGAACTCGAGTTGGATCGCATCGAAGAGGGAAGCGAGACTTGGACGGAGATCATGCACGCCTTCTACGGTCCCTTGTCAGGGTCACTGGCGCATGCCAGCGAACGCATCGCCGAGATCAAGCAGTCGCAGCGCGAGACGTTGCCTGATCCCTGCCCCGAGTGCGGTTCGGAGTTAATCGTGCGCTGGTCGCGTACCGGCAAGTTTGTCGCCTGCTCCGCCTATCCGAAGTGCCGCTATACAAGTGACATGAAGAAGGACGGCGCCGCCGAGCCCGAAACCACCGACCAAACCTGCGACAAGTGCGGATCCCCAATGGTGATCAAATCGGGACGCTTTGGACGTTTCCTCGCTTGTTCGGGCTATCCCGAATGCAAGAACACCAAGCCGATTCCCACCGGTGTCAAGTGCCCGGAATCCGGATGCACCGGGGAGTTGGTTCCACGCCGCACACGCACCGGGCGTACCTTCTACTCCTGTTCGCGTTATCCCAAGTGCAAGTACGCCGTTTGGGATCGCCCCGTGCCGCGCGAATGCCCGCAATGCGGTGCGCCCTTCATGCTCTCGAAGATGACCAAGGCGCGCGGCGAGCATCTGCTCTGTCCGGCCTGCAAGAACGTCGTGCAGTCGGAGACGGCCGCCGAACCCGCAGAGCCTGTCGAAGCCTGATCCCCAAGACGAATCTCTTTGCCGGGGGGCCGATGCCGTTGCATCCGCCCCCTTCTCATCGTAATTTCCCTTCCGATCACCGCGCAGCGACGAACGGCACGATTCTGTGATCGAAGGCGCGACTTCGCGAGGATCGGGGGGACGATGGCGGAGACTTTGGCCGGATGGGCACAACGGTTCGTGGTGGATCTGGAAGCGGTGCGCCGCTATTCCCCACTAACCGTCATCGCCTACCGACGCGACCTCTCGCGTTTCATCGACTCGCAGAAGCTTGCCGACTCGCCTCCCACGGATCGAGCCTTCGCACCTCGGCGGTTTCAGGATCACCTCGCTTCACTGGCAGTGGCGGGGCTGTCGAACCGTTCAATCGCCCGGGCCGCTGCCGTGCTTCGATCGTTCCTCTCGTTTCTCCACCGTCAAGGCGCAACCACGGCGGATTGGTCGGAGCGCGTCCCGTCCGTGAAATTTGCGGCCGCATTGCCGCGCTTTGTCGGGGAAGCTCAGATGGGTCGCTGGCTCGATGCGATGCCGGCGCAAACCCGATGGGAAATTCGCGACCTGTGCCTCATCGAGTTCATGTACTCAACCGGCGCACGTGTCTCCGAGGTCGTCGCTCTGAATTGGAACGATGCGGAGTTGAGCACCGGGATGGTGCGGCTGTTCGGAAAGAGGCGCAAAGAGCGAGTCGCGCCTTTGGGGACAAAGGTCGTGGCGGCGCTTGAGAGTCTCCGCAAGCATAGTCCCGTCGAATCCAGCGCGCCTGGCCACCCGGTGTTCGTCAATCGCCGCGAGGGGCGGCTGACCGTGCGCTCCGTCTCGAACATCGTCGCCGATTCGTTTGCGAAATCAACCGGCGGGCATGCATCGCCGCACCGTCTGCGCCATACCTGCGCCACCCATCTTCTCGACCGCGGCGCCGATCTCTTGTCGTTGCAGCAGTTGCTCGGACATGAAAGCGTGGCCACCACGCAGATCTACACCCACACAACCCCGCACCGCCTCGCCGAAGTCTACAAGCAGTGCTTTCCGGGCGAGAAGGATGGACATGTATGAGAGAGGGCATCTGGCGCTCTACCACCGTGATCGCGCTCTCGGTGCGCGGCCAGACCGCGATGGGCGGCGACGGACAGGTCACGTTCGATGACACAATCATGAAGCACACCGCCCAGAAGGTGCGCCGCCTCGGCGACTGGCCGATTCTTGCCGGCTTCGCCGGCGCCTCGGCCGACGCCTTCACGCTCTTCGAGCGCTTCGAAATGAAACTGGAAGACTTCAACGGCAATCTGCCACGCGCCGCCGTCGAACTTGCCAAGGACTGGCGGCTCGACAAGTACCTGCGGCGGCTTGAGGCCATGCTCGCGGTCATCGACGCCGAGCACGGACTTATCATTTCGGGGAATGGTGACGTCATCGAGCCCGATGACGGGGTTGTCGCCATTGGATCCGGTGCGCCCTACGCCCTATCGGCCGCGCGCGCCATGGTCCGTCACACGAAGCTCTCAGCGGATCAGATCGTGCGCTCGGCGCTGGAAATCACCGCGGACATCTGCATTTTCACCAACAAGGATATTACGGTCGAAGTCCTGTGACAAAATCCGTACCGGAACCCATATACTCCAGCTCCGACTCCGGAGAAGTCTCTCTGGCGGACGAATTGACGCCGCAGCAGATCGTCACCGAGCTGGATCGTTACATCATCGGGCAGGATCGCGCCAAGCGTGCGGTCGCCATCGCGCTGCGCAACCGTTGGCGTCGCCAAAAAGTACAGGGGCCGTTGCGCGAAGAGATCATGCCCAACAACATCATCATGATCGGCCCGACCGGTGTCGGCAAGACCGAGATCGCCCGCCGCCTTGCTGCTCTCTCCAACGCCCCGTTTCTCAAGGTCGAAGCTTCGAAATACACCGAGGTCGGGTACGTGGGGCGGGATGTTGAGTCGATGGTGCGCGATTTGGTTGATCTCTCTGTGGCGATGATCAAGCGGGAGCGCGCCGGCAGAGTCGCGGAGAAAGCTGCCGAATTGGCCGATGAACGCGTCCTCGATCTGCTCCTCCCACCGCTCACGCGCAAGTCACGACCGAATTCGACGCCCGAGCCCGCCGAGCAGGAAGCGCACGCCAAGTGGGAGCGCACCCGCGAGAAGCTGCGCGCGCAACTGACGCAGAACCTGCTCGACGATAAGCATGTCGAACTCGAAGCCCCGTCCACCCGTTTCCCGGTGGTCGAAGTCTTTTCCCCCGCGGGGATGGAGGATCTGGGCGTCAATCTCCAGGAAATGGTCTCCGGGATGATGCCGAAGAAACCGAAGCGGCGTAAAGTCTCGGTGGCCGATGCCCGCCGCCTCTTGACCGCCGAGGAAATCGACCGCCTCGTCGACATGGATGACTGCGTCACGCAGGCGGTGGCCCGCGTCGAAAACTCGGGAATCATCTTCATCGACGAACTCGACAAGATCGCCGGTGATCGTTCAAAATCGACGGCCGGACCCGATGTGTCCCGTGAAGGTGTGCAGCGCGACATCCTGCCGATCATCGAAGGCACCAGCATCATGACCCGCTACGGCATGGTGAAGACCGATCACATTCTGTTTGTCGCCGCCGGAGCCTTTCACATCGCCAAACCGTCTGATCTGATTCCTGAGTTGCAGGGACGCTTCCCGATCCGGGTCGAGCTGGACAGCCTCACCGCCGCGGAATTCACCCGTATTCTCACCGAGCCGCAGAACGCCTTGAGCAAGCAGTACAAGGCGCTATTGGAGACCGAGGGAATCACCATCGAGTTTACCCCCGAGGCCATTGACGAGATCGCTCAGACTGCTCAGACAGTCAAC
>Ga0326726_10002392_pt1 | contig 17281 bp, 7 predicted proteins | sample MHFenrmetagenome_2_FD_207603 | JGI IMG/M metagenome (GOLD analysis project Ga0326726, IMG submission 207603) | Lab enriched peat soil microbial communities from Michigan Hollow, Ithaca, NY, United States - MHF15MN | ecosystem: Environmental > Terrestrial > Soil > Wetlands > Peat | place: USA... | reverse complement strand
GATCAGCCGGTACATCCAACCGGCCGATCCGGTGTACCAGCTCCAACCGCCGCGGCCGGTGTGCGGCGGCACGCCATAGACGTCGGCTGCGACCACGTAAGGCTCGACCTTGTAGAGCGCCACCTCTGCCGCCGTGCAGCCATGGTGCAGCGGGTTGATGAAGTCCATCAACCACCAGGCTCGGGACGCGTTGCCCAACGCGGCGAAGGCCATCGTCGCCCACACCGCACCGTGCGTGTACTGGCCGCCGTTCTCACGCACGCCGGGCACATAGCCGGCGATATAGCCCGGGTTGGGGCCCTGGCGGTCGAATGGCGGATCCAGCAGTTGCACGACGCCCACCTCGGGTCGCACCAGCCGGACCGCCACCGAGTCCATCGCCCGTTGCACGCGCTGCGTTTCGCCGACCCCGGACAACACCGCCCAGCTCTGCGCGATCGAGTCGATCTGACATTCGACGTTGTCCTTCGAGCCCAGCGGCGTGCCGTCGTCGAAGTAGGCACGGCGGTACCAGTCGCCATCCCACGCGTTCGCCTCGAGCTGCGCGCCGAGCTGCTTGCGCTCGTTGTCGCATTGCTGCGCGAACGCTGCGTCGCCGTGGCCTCGCGCTAGGTCGGCGAACTGGCGCAGCACTTCGCAGAAGAAGAAGCCCAGCCAGACGCTTTCACCCCGGCCGTGGTGGCCGACCTGGTTCATGCCGTCGTTCCAGTCGCCGGTGCCCATCAGTGGCAGGCCATGCGCACCGTAGCGCATGCCGTGCAACACGGCACGCACCGCATGCTGGTACAGGCTCGCCGAATGGATCGAGCGCTGCGGCAGATCGTAGTACGAGTCGTCGGTCGGTGGCACTGGCCGCCCCTCGAGGAACGGCACGCCCTCGGTCAACACGCCCATGTCGTGAGTGGCGTGCACGTAGCGGCACAGCGCCAGCGGCAACCAAAGATAGTCGTCGGAGATGTGCGTGCGCACGCCGCGGCCCGATGGCGGGTGCCACCAATGCTGCACGTCGCCCTCGACGAACTGCCGGCTCGCGCTGAGCAAGAGGTGCTCGCGCAGCAAGGCCGGACACGAGTGCACCAAGGCCATCGCGTCCTGCAACTGGTCGCGGAAGCCGTAGGCGCCGCCCGACTGGTAGTAGCCGCTGCGCGCCCACATGCGGCAGGCCAGCGTCTGGTACATGAGCCAGCCGTTGGCCAACAGGTTCAGCGCGGTGTCGGGCGTGTTCACCTGCACCGCACCCAGTGTGGTTCTCCAGTGGGTGTGAACAGCCTCCAGGGCCTCGTGCTTGGCAAACTTGCCGCGAAAGCGCTGCACCAACTGGCCGGCTTCGTCGGTGCTGCGGCCCATGCCGAGGCGAAAGACGATCTCGCGCGTCTGCCCGGGAGTCAGTTCGAACGGCACCTGGATCGCGGCGCAGGCGTCCAGGCCGGCTCCGACACGGCCCGCGAGCCGAGCCCGACGCAGCGCGGCCGGGCGCCGCAGCGACCCGTTGCGGCCAATGAACTCGGTGCGGTCGCAGGTGATGGTGGCGAACGCGCGGTCGCTCTCGTCGACGTCGAAGAAGCCGACCCAGTCGCCGAAGTCGTTGCTGTAGGGGTTGCGCGCATACAGGGCGCCGTTGTCGGCAGCGATGTCGGTGTTGATGTGCGGCCCGCACTTGGCGCGCATGTCGCCCAGCACCCATTCGACGTAACCGGTGGCCGATAGCCTGCGCGAGCGGCCGCTGTCGTTGCGTAGCACGAGCACCGAGAACTTCACCGCGGCGTCGATCGCCACGAACATCGTCAACTCGCTGTGGATGCCTGCCGCGTCGTGCTCGAACACGCTGTAGCCGAAACCGTGGCGCGTCAGGTACGGCAGTGCGTCGCTGTCGTCACGATCGTCACCAGGGTTGGGCAGCGGGGTCGGATGCCAGACTTCGCCGGATTCTTCATCGCGCAGGTAGATGGCCTCGCCGCCGGCATCGGTCACCGGGTCGTTGTGCCACGGCGTGAGGCGCAGCTCGTGCGCGTTCTCGCACCAGGTGTAGGAGCTGCCGCTCTCCGACACCACCGTGCCGAAGCGCGGGTTGGCCAGCACATTCACCCAGGGCGCGGGCGGGCGGCGACCTGCTGGCGGCGCGATGACGTACTCGCGCCCGTCGGGCGCGAAGCCGCCAAGGCCGTTGTAGAAACTCAGGCCCCGCGCACCCGCGTACTGGAAGGCGGGCCGCACTGGCTCGGCGGCGCGTGTGGGCACGAAAGGTGGGAGGCGCCGCTCGGCGAGCGGTTTGCGCGTCACCTGCTCCGACAGCGAGCCATGCCGGTCGGAGATGATGGCGCGCGCCACCGCCTGCAGCAGGATGCGATCTTCGTCGGCGATCTGCTCCACATGGCGCACGAAAATGCCGCCCGGACGGTCGACCACGTGCGCTTCGATGCCGGCGGCGATGAGCCCGAGGATTTGCTCCTGCAGCCGTTGGCGGTAGACGTCGCGCTCCTCGTTCCAGATCACCAGATCGACGGCCAGCCCTTTCAGGCGCCACCAGGCGTGCGCCTGCACCAACTGCTTGACCAGATCGATGTTGGTCGCATCGCTGATCTGCAGCAGCACGATCGGCAAATCGCCCGAGATGGCATAGCCCCAAAGCCCCGATTGGCTGCGGCGATTGCGCACCAGTATGTTGGCGTTGGCGCGCAGCGCCGGCTGTGAATAGACGATCGCGCCGGCCAGTCGCACGTAGAGCTGCGCATCGGCCTCGCTGGCATTGATCTGGCGCAGCACGACCTGGCTGTGCGTCCACGAGAGCTCGAACACCCGATCGGCCAACCGCCGGTCGACATACTTGTGCACCAGCGCCACGCACGCGTCGCGTGTGTCGGCCATGCCGTAGACGATGTCGATGGTGGCGGTCTGTCCCGGCTGCAGCGTGATCACGCGCCGCGTCGCGGCCACCGGATCGAGCACCGAGCCCGTGCTGCCTGACAGCGCGCCGGGTTCGCGCAATGCCTGTGGCGCGTGGAGACTGCGGCCGCGGCCGATGAAGCGCGAGCGATCGGTTTCGTGCGACACCGCGCCGGCGTTGGCACCGTGCACCGCCATCAGGTGGAACATGTGCGGCGGACGCTCCTCGGCGGAGCGCGGCCGGCGCGTGCACAACAGCGCCGCCGGCTCGGCCAGCGCTTCGGTCTGCACGAAAAGCTTGCTGAACGCGGGATGCTGCGCATCCGCGGCCGCGGGTGCCATCACCACCTCCGCGTAGCTGGTTACCTCGACGCTGCGCTGGGTGCGGCTCAGGTTGGTGATGCGTAGCCGCCGCAGCTCGATGTCGTCTTCCGGCGAGACGACGATCTCGGTGTAGGCGTCGATGCCCTGGTCGCGGCGGCGAAACTCTGCGCGGCCTTCCGAGAAGATGGCTTCATAGGAGTCGGGCCGCCACTGCGTCGGCTGGTGGGTCGTTGACCAAAAGGTGCCGGTGTCGGTGTCGCGCAGATAGCAGAAGGTGCCCCAATCGTCGCAGGTGGTGTCCTCGCGCCAGCGTGTGACCGCCAGATCCTTCCAGCGGCTGACCCCGGCACCGGCGTGGGTCAACATCACGTGGTAGCGGCCGTTGGACAGCAACTGCACTTCGGGCGCCGGGGTATCGGCGGTGGTGATTACGCGCAACGGCATCTCTGCGGCTTCGAGGTCGCTGCGCATCTCGGCACGGTCGGCGGTATGCGGATGGAAGGCAACCCCCTTCGGAATGCGTTCCTGCAGCAGCAGCAGCGTGGCCTGCAACTCGGGATCGCTTTGGAAGCGGCGCTGCATCGGCTGGTCGAGCAACAGGTAGGCCAGCGACAGCAAGCTCATGCCCTGGTGGTGTGCCATGTACGAGCGCACGATCGCGCTCGTGTGGCCGCGCGGCAGCCGCGCCGGCGTGTAGTCGATGGCCTCGTAGTAGCCGAAGGTGCCGGTCAGGCCCAGGTCGGCGAGGCGCTGCAGGTTCTGGTAGGCCGCCCGGGGCTCGACCATCAGCGCCATGACGGTGGCGTACGGCGCCACCACAACATCCTCAGCCAGCCCGCGCTTGAGGCCCAAGCCAGGCACGCCGAAGGCACGGTATTGATAGTTCAGGTGCGCGTCGGTGGCGTTGTAGCCCGACTCCGACATGCCCCAGGGCACACCGCGTTGGCGTCCATAGCTGATCTGGCGTTCGACGGCCGCGTGCATGGTCTGGTCGAGCAAGGTGCCCTCGTAGCTCGGCATCACCAGCATCGGCATCAGGTACTCGAACATCGAGCCGCTCCACGACAGCAGGATCGCCTGACCGTCCACCGTGGTGAGCAAGCGGCCGAGGGCGAACCAGCTTGTCTGCGGCAGCAGGCCTTGCGCGATCGTGGTGAAGCTCGCAAGGCGGACTTCGGAAGCCAGCAAGTCGTAGTAGCCCGCATCGAGCCGATGCTCGTCGACGTTGTAGCCGATCGACATCAGGTTGCGCGCCGTGTCATAGAGGAAGTCATAGTCCTTGCGGGTCATGGCGCCGGTGCGGTCGGCCAGGAGACGCAGAGCAGTGCTGCGTTCCAGCAGTGCGGAAATTTGCCACCCCGTCGAGTCGCCGGGCGCGAGGAACCTCAACTCAGCGATGGCGGCGCGGCATTGCGCGAGCAGAGCCTGCGCCCAGCGTTGCGCTTCGGCCTGAGCCTTCTCATCATGGCCGTCGGACTGGCCCGCTGCTGTGTCGCGGCGTGGGGCTGCAGCCACCCAGTCGGCCACCTCGGTTGCACAGTGCGCCAGCGCGTCAAGGGTCGGGCCAAGCGTGACGGGCGTCTGCTGCGATTGCCTCAGCGCTTGGTCCAACAGCGCCGCGAAACGGCCGAGCACGTCGCCCGGTCGGTTGCGTCCGGTGGCCTTCTGCAGCAGGCGCAGGGTGTCGCTCAGGCCGTCGAGCAGCCGCGTCAACTGCGGCAGCTCGTCGACCAACAACAGCAAGCCGGCGCGCAGCGTCAGCAGATGGCCGGCCAGATTGCCGCTGTCGATGGTGGATACATAGCGAGGCCGCAGCGGTTGGAGCGTCTGCGTGTCGTACCAATTGAAGAAGTGGCCCTGATGCCTTTCCAGCCGTTCCATTGTGTCGAGCGTGGCGTTCGTCCGCTCGATCAATTGGCCGAGCGTGATGTAGCCGAAGTCGTAGGCCGCCAGGTTGGACAGCAGCATCAGGCCGATGTTGGTGGGCGAGGTGCGGTGCGCGATGCGCTCGACAGGATGCTCCTGCATGTTGTCGGGCGGCAGGAAGTTGTCTTGTGGTCCGACAAAGGCCTCGAAGAAGGCCCAGATGCGGCGGCTCAGCAGGCGCAGAAAGACGGTCTGTCCGGCGTTGAGCGTGAGCAGCCGCCGCTGCAGCGGACGGCTGATCCACCACACGATGAGCGGCGACATGAACCACAGCGCGAGGACCGGCGCGGCAAACGCCAGGGCCATCGGCCTATAGGTGCCGAGGCCGACGAAGGTGATCAGCGCCAGCGTCGGCGCGATCCACATGCGTTGCAGCGTGCGCAGCAGATCCGCCACGCCCTCGACCGCAACGCCGCGCGCGTCTTCGGACGATGGCTGCCACTCGAGCAGGTGCCGCCGCGAGATCCCCAGGCGCCAGACCGTGCGCACCACCGCGTCGAGGCTGAAAGCTGCCTCGTAGGGCAGGCATGCGAGCTGGAGTGTGGCCTGTCCGAGTTGGCGCAGCGTGGCGGGCAGCAGGGCCGTCAGGTGCTGGCGCAGGCGCAACTCGTCGGGCTTGCGCAGCAGGCTCACCAACGTGGCGAGCAGCGACGGGCTGAACAGGATCGCGAGTCCCGCCAGGGTCCACACCCAGGGTGGCTGCAACACGCTCCAGCCGAGCATGAAGAGCACGGTGAGCGCGGCGGGCGTCAGGCTGCGCCGCAGGTTGTCGACGATCTTCCATCGCGACAGCGCCGACAGCGGATTCTTCAGCCTGGCGACGCGCGCGCGCCCCGCTCCGTCGCTCGCGCCTTCGGCGACCGGAACCTTCAATCTCGGCATCAGCCAGCCGATGATTTGCCAGTCGCCACGGATCCACCGATGGCGGCGCCTCACGTCGGCGTCGTAGCGCGAGGGCGATTCCTCGACCAGTTGCACATCGCTGATCAAGCCGCAGCGCGCGTAGCAGCCTTCCAGCAAGTCGTGGCTGAGGATGCGGTTGTCCAGCAGGCGACCGCCCAGCACATGTTCGAACGCATCGACGTCGTAGATACCCTTGCCGATGAACGAGCCTTCTCCAAACAGATCTTGGTAGACATCTGACACAGCACGGGTATAGGGGTCGATGCCGGGCTCGCCGCCGAACAGGCTTGCGTAGCGCGAGCGGTTCGCGCTGGGAAGGCTCACGCTCACGCGCGGCTGCAGGATGCCGTAGCCACCGACCACGCGCGGCGCTTCGGCTGCGCCGCCGAAGCGCGGGCGGTTCAGTGGGTGCGCCATCGTCGCGACGAACTGCCAGGCGCTGTCGCGCGGCAGCTGCGTGTCGGTATCCAGCGTGATGACGTAACGCACTTCGCGCAATGGCAAAGTGTCGCCCACGATCGCAGAGAAGCGCTCGCCGGGCCCGGCGCCTGCGCGTCCGCGCAGCATCGCATTCAGGTCAGCCAGCTTGCCGCGCTTGCGCTCATGACCCATCCACACGCGCTCGCCCGGATTCCACAGGCGCGGGCGATGGAACAGAAAGAAGCGGTCCCCGTTTTGCTCGCCGTTCACCGCAACGCCGTGCTTGCGGTTCAGCGCCTCGATCTTCTCGCGCGCCAGCCGCAGCAGCGCATCGTCGTCGGCTCGTTCTTCGCGCGACGAGTCGTGGAAATCGGTCAGCAGGCCGAAGTACAGCTGAGGGTCGCGGTTAGCCAGGAAGCGCACTTCCAGCTGCTCGACCAGGTCCTCGATACCCCGCTCGCTGCCCAGCAGCGTCGGTACCACGACCAGGGTTCGCGACTGCGGCGGAATGCCCGACGAGTAGTCCATGCGCGGCAGCATCCGGGGCGTGGCGAGCAGGCCCGCCGCCCAGTTGGTCAGGGCCACTGCGAGTTGGCTCGCCGCAAGCAGCAGCGCGGCGCCGGCGGGCAACAACCACCAACCCAGCGGGATGGCCGCGAAGGCCGGATCAAGCCCGCCAGACGCCCACATCACCGCCCCCACGCTCAGCAGCAGCGTGAGCGCCATGATCGAACCGCTATACAGCCGCGATATGTGGCGCGCCGCCATGCGGCGCGTGCGCTGCCACCGAGTAATGCGCACCCGCGCAACGCGCTCCAACTCGGCCTGGCCGTCGCCGAACAGGTAGTGACCGACATGCGCAGTTCGGTTCGCGCCGGCGTCCGTGGCCGGCGCATTGGCGGCGAGCTCGACGACTGCCTTGGCCACTTCGGCCTCAGTGAGCGGGCTGACCTTGGCCAGTCTCTCGATCGCATGACGGTAGTTGTCGCGCGACGTGAAATCCATACGGGCGTAGACGTCGGCGGGGTCATGGCGCAGCGTCTGCTCGACCATGGACAGCGTCTCGACGAATTCGCGCCAGTCCGTCGCTCCCAACATCCGCAAACTGCCGATGCTGTTGCTCACCGAGACCTGGGCAATGGCCTGATTCTGCGCATCCACCTGCACCAACTGCTCGATGGTCAGATTGGATTCCGCGAGCCGCTGCTCGATCCAGGTCAAGGGCAGCGCGAGCGCCGCACTGCGACCCTGCAGGCGGCGCGCCAGCTCGGCAACGAAGGGGCCGGACATCGGCGGCTCCGAGCGCGCCATGTCGGCAATGACGAGAATCAAGCTCTTGGGGTCTTTCTCGGCCACCTCGATCATCTCGTCGGCCCACACGTTGGCCAGGTTGCGTTCGTTGCGGGCGGCGGCGATACCCACCGCCACGCGGCGCAGGTTCTCGATCAGCGCCAGGCGCAGCATGATCGGAATCGCCCACAGCTCACCGAGCTGCAGCACCTTCACGCTCTGGTACGACGCAACGAAGCGGCTCAGGGTGCCGCGGCCCACGCGGGCATCGCCGTGCGCCACCGTCTGCAGCGCGAGATCGTAGACGCGTGGCAGGCCGCCCGAGGGCCCGCTGCGCAGCCGCGGCAGCTCGCGGCTGTAGCCGGGCGGCAGATGGCGCTTGGCGGTGCGGATCTCTTCTTCGATCAGGTAGAAGTTGTCGAGCAGCCACTCGCCGGCGGGCGTCACGCGACGCTGCATCTCGGCGCTACGGGTCAGCAGCGTGCACACCTCGACCAGCAACTTCTCGTTCGACGCCAACCGCGGCAGTAGCCGGTCCGGCGCGCGAGACGACGTCAATTCGTGGGTCGCAGCCAGGCTCTTGCCGTGCTGCGCCATCTGGTCGGCCGAAAAGAGTTCGGCGCGCAGCGGCGCTTCTTCAGTGCTAGCCACCGCTCCCGCTGCGGCTCCGAGCAGGCCGGGTCGCCTGATCAGTGATTGGAGAGAGCTCCAAAGCCCGCTTGTCGCTTTCAGGAATCCTCCGAGCGATGGGTTGGCATGGCGCGAAACGCGCCCTTGCGCCGCCGACAGGCAGTGTACAGAGGCAAGGGGGAATGATTCGACGCCGCACGATCGCTTCGAAGATATGATGCTTGCATCTTGATGGGGTTCAATGCAACGCGTGCGCGGGTTTCATCGACAGAGCCGGTGCTGCGGATGACGCATGGTTGGGTCCGATGGCTGAGATCTTCGGTCTGGATGCGTATTCACCGAAGGAAATTGCCGCTCGCGTGAGCGCGGTCGGTGTGGGCAAGGCACGGCTACCGTTGCGATCTCGTAGCAGTTCTGGACGAGGCCGATAGCAGACCGAGAGCGACGCGCTGTTGCACAAGGTCGTCGCGCTGGCCGAGGCTCACCATGAGCCACGGCCGGATCTGCTCGCCTGCCGCACGGCCTGCTCGAGCGCGAGAGCTCGCCGCTTCAGCGCCGCAATCTCTGAACGGTACCCAGCGCTGAAACTCGGGCGCACGACGTTCTTCGGTCGTTTGGCCCGCGGCGCTCTGCAGTGACCGCCCGCCGCGCTTGCTGGATGTCCATCTTTGACAATGTCTGATAATATTCAACCCATTGGACTGCCACTATCGGTGACCGCTCATGGGCATGAATGTCAATCTGACGCCTCAACTGGAAGAGTTGGTGCGCTCCAAGGTTGCCTCGGGTCTGTACACCTCTGCCAGCGAGGTCGTGCGCGAGGCACTGCGCCTGATGGACGAGCAAGACCGGGTCCGGGCAGCCAAGCTGGATCAGCTCAAGGTCGACGTACGCCGCGGCTTGGACAGCGGCAAGAGTCAGCCTTGGGATGCAGCGGCAGTCAAACAGAAAGCCAGAGCGCGGCGTAGCAGCAAGACTGCAAAAGCCTGATGCCACGCATGACCCGCCGGCCGCTGGCCGAGGCGGATATCTTGGAGATCTGGGACTACATCGCCGACGACAGCGTCGCAGCAGCCGATCGCTGGCTCGATGAGCTTGACGCGAAGTTCAATCTTCTGGCGACGCAGCCGATGATGGGCCGGGTGCGTGACGAGCTTGAACCGGGGATGCGCAGCTTTCCCTTCGGGCGCTACGTCATCTTCTACATGCCCATCGACGAAGGCATCGATGTGGTGCGCGTCTTGCACGGCGCCAGGGACATCGACGCGGTCTTCACGAGCGAGTGGCGGCAGACCTTCTACCCATCAGGGGTGTTCGGGGCCACCGGCCGCGGCGTCGGCAATGTGGCGGTCAGCTGACCCACAGCTTGCCTGTGCGCCAACGGCCGCAGCGAACTGGCCAATCGCGACGAGTACTGCGGCTTCTTCAAGACGCCGACCCTGCACAACGTGGCGCTGCCAAGGTCTTCTTCCACAACGGTGTCTTCCACTCGCTGAAGCAGGTGGTCGAGTTCTATGCACAACGCGACATCGATCCAGGCCGTTGGTACTCACGTAATGGCGCCGCGGGTGTGCGCAAGTTCGACGATCTCCCAAGGCGGTTTCACGACAACGTGCTGATGACGCCACCCTTCGGTGGGCGGGTTGGAGAACCGCCGCGGCTCAGTGACGCCGAGGTGCGCGACATCGTTGCGTTCCTGCAGACCTTGACTGACGGTTGGCAGTCCTTGAGCCGGCCGCCCGAACACCTCGGCACGAGCTACAGCGTCGGGCAGATACGGCGCCGGTGACCGTCAGCCCGTAGCCGCGAAAGCCGCATCGTTGTCCTCTCTGGCAACACGCTGGAACCATCCCGTCCGTTGCTTCCATCGGCAGTGCATGAACGGCAGCGAGCCGCACATAGCCGATCATCAAGTGCGCACAACGAACGCGTCCAGCGCGCGTCGCGGCGCGGCTTCCACCGGCGGCGCATAGCCGACGCGTGCCCACATCTGCACGGTCTGCGCAGGATGTGGCGCCTCGAGCAAGCGCCGAATGGTGGCATGGGTTCGTGCCTGCTCGAGGTACTCCTGCAGAGCCTGCTGCATCGGCTGCATTGCCACATCGTGCGCCGTCGCGGCCAGCTGCACGCGTGCGTAGGCACGCCCTGCATTGACTTGCGTCGCGCGTTCATTGCCCTCGGTCACCATCCACAGGAAGCCCGGTGTGGACTCGAGTTTGTGGTCGAAGTCCTTGATCTGACTCGTGGTGGCATACCCGTCGGGCGCAGGCGCCTGACTCCGATCGAAGAGGCCGACGCGATCAAGCAGCACCACCAGGGGATCCATCACAACGAGCCCATCGCGGTACTTCTCCACCTCGTGGGCACCGACGCGCAACACCTTGAACGACTCGAGGATGGTGCGCGGCGTGGTCAATTCGATACGCCACGCTTCAGCCGCGATCGCCCGGTGCTGCTTCAACTGATCCGGGCTGTCGGCGCCAACGAAACCGAAGCGCAGCGGATTGGGTCTCACTGCGTCGGCCATGGCCTGCCACGCGTCCGCGGGCACCGGCCGATGGATGTCATACAAGCTTCGATTGGTGTGGCGCCGAAGAATTTGCGCGAAGAGTGGATCCCTCTGGACTAACGGGTCGGGCGTCAGCCGGATGTGCGCCACGGGACGCTGATCGAGCTTCTCCGGCCCGAAAGCACCTTCGGGAAACAGCTCGACCGTGGCTCGCAGGCCGCGTTCGCGTGCGGCGATGTCCAGCAGTTCGATGAAGGTGCCGTGACTCATCATGATCTGGCGCGAATAGGGATCGGTCTCGGGCAGAAGGCGATTCAAATCGCAGCGCAACAAGATCTCGTTCGGTGTGGCCAGATCCACGAGCCACGATTGCAGGTTGTGCGAGTGGGGCGCAAGGATCGCGTAGCTGAGGATCCAGCGGCGGACATCCGACTGTGGCGTGGGGCCCGACCACGCCTCGACGGCCGCGGCGGGCATCCGCGAGCTGCAGCCCGCAAGGCCGGCCGATGCTGCAACGATGACACCACCGCCAGTCACGCGAAGAAAGTCACGGCGTCCCATGCTGCTCCAACTCAGGGTCGCCAGCATCCATGACCGCGGCGACCCAGTCAACCCGCGCGATGGGGACCGAATGCGATGCCACTGAGAGCGGGCCTCGTTGGGCTCCTCTTTGAGCGGCCGATGCCGCCTGCATGCCGAAGAGAATTTCTCGCAGACAAACGAGGCTTCCAGAATTGGGCAGGCGAACGCTTGCGTATATACTGTTTATACGGTTATTGAGTCAGGAACAATAGATGGCAGCACGCAAGACACAATCGACAAGGCCGACACCCAAGTCTGCAGGGCCAAGCTCCGCAGCCAAACGCAAAGTCGCTGCCAAAGCGAAGAGATCTGCCAGATCTCGAGTGGTCCAGGGCGTTGCCGTGACCGACCAGCCCAAGCACAAGCTGGTGCGCGATAGCTTCACCATCCCAAAGACCGAGTACACGGTGCTGGGCGACCTCAAGCAGCGCGCCGGCAAGTTGGGCAGGTCCGCGAAGAAGAGCGAAGTCCTCCGGGCCGGAATTGCATCGCTAAAGGCGATGTCGGACGAGGCCTTCCTGGCTATTCTGGGCTCAGTTCCAAGTCTGAAGACCGGGCGGCCGAAGAAGAGCAAGGGCTAGAAAAGGCGCGCGCGGCTAGCAGCGTTGGTTGTTGCGCTTCGATCAGCGACCGGCGTAGCTAGAAAGCAGTGACAGGACCATGACACGCCGAGCATCGGGGCCCATTGATCGCGACAATACCCTGGCCTCATCCCGCCAGGCCGGCGCTGGCCGGGCCCGTGTGATTCGATCAGGAAAAGTCATGCCCCAGGTCACAGCTGCGTAGATCGAGCGCTTCGCCACGCGCCTCATTCAACTGCAGGCGGGTGTACACCCACTTGACGCGGTCCGCAACGCGACTGGCGCTTACCGCGAGGCCTCGGAAGTGACCTCGCAAGACGCAGCCAAGATCCACCTGGGCGCCGCAGACCCGCCGGCCGAACCCGGCCCGTCCGATTGAATTCAACGTGCAGTCCCGCGCACGGCGCCTGCGTGCGGCATGCTGAGGTTGGGCCCGGACGAGCGACAAGATCTTCTCCAGGGCATGCTGCGCGGACCGGAGAGTTCAGCGCTGCACCCCATCCGTCACGCCGCTGTCATCGGCCATGCAGACGATCGATGGTTCTAACTGACCGAGGCCGGAGTTTTGACCATGTTCGAGAAGCCCTTGCTTGCGCTCCTGGTTTGTGCCGCATTCGCGTCTGCCGCCAATGCGGGCGTGGATTTGATCGCCATCGGAACCATCAGTGGCACTTACGAGGACCTGTCCAGCCAGACGCGTGCCCGGCTTGAGAACGGCGTGCCCGGTAACCGTCTTGGCGGCCTCGGCTCGGGTCTGGCCCACGCGGGCGGCACGACCTTCGTCGCGCTGCCGGACCGCGGCCCCAATGCAAGCCCCTATGACGCGCTCGTCGATGACACCGTTTCGTACATCAACCGCTTCCAGACCTTCACGCTGAGCCTCGCCCCCAGCGACGCAGGCTCGCCGCTGCCGTTTGTGCTGACGCCGACGCTGCGCAGGACCACCTTGCTGTCCAGCCACAGCCCATTGGTCTACGGCAGTGGCATCGGGCTCGGGTTCAGGATCAACGGGTCCACGCCACTGGGCAGCGGCGCACCGGCCCTGAACGCCCTGAACCACACCCACTACTTCACCGGTCGGTCGGACAACTTCGACCCGGCGCGGCCGTCGACCGAACCCGCCGACGCGCGACTCGACCCCGAGGGCATCCGGGTCGCCAACGACGGTCGCAGCGTCTTCATCTCCGACGAGTACGGGCCCTACGTCTACCAGTTCGACCGCGCGACCGGTCGACGTCTGCGCAGCTACGCGATGCCGGCGAACCTGGCGATCACCACGCTGAGCCCGCAGAAGGATGTCGAGATCTCATCGAACACGACCGGCCGCGTGACCAACAAGGGCATGGAAGGCCTGGCGATCACGCCGGACGGGAACATGCTTGTGGGCATCATGCAGGCCAATCTGGAGCAGGACAAGAAAGGCAGCCTGCGCATCGTCACGATCGATGTCCGATCCGGAGCCACGCACGAGTACGCGTACTTGCTCGGCGACGGCTCCGGGGTCAGCGACATTCTGGCCGTCAACGACCACCAGTTCCTGGTCGACGAGCGAGACGGCAACGGCTTGGCCGACACGCCGCTGCCCACCGACACCGCATCGGCGGCCAAGGTCAAGAAGCTGTACTTGATCGACCTTGCTGGCGCCGTCGACGTCACAACCCTCAGCGGCAATCTAGCAGCCCACGCGGTGAGCAAGCAGGCCACTCCGTTCCTGGACATTGTGGCCAAACTCGTCGCGGCTGGCATCGATCCGCACTTGATCCCGTCCAAGATCGAAGGGGTCGCGTTCGGTCAGGACGTGGTGATGGGCGGCGTCACGCGGCACACGATCTTTATCGCCAACGACAACGACTTCCTGCCCATGGTGGCTGACCCTTTGAAGCAGCCGGGTGATCCGACGCGGGGCATGGTGCCCAACCCGAACATGTTCTACGTCTTTGCGTTCGACGACGCCGACTTGCCGGGCTACGTGCCGCAGGCGCTGCGCGCCGATCGAGACAGCGATGACGACAACGATCGGCGTGATTGACGAGCGCGAAGCCGCGTCCCGAAACCAGGAAAGGGTCGGTTAGACGAGCCGACCCATCGAACAGTGCTTGCGGCTTCGCATTCGAGCTCGTGGGCGTCCCGACCCTCGCGCCGATGCTCCAACTCCATCGTGCCGGCGTCAGAGGTCCTGCTCGGCGATGAAGCTTGCAATGGCCTGCGCCGCAGATTGTGGATTGGTGTACATCGCCAAGTGCTGCCCAGAGATGGTCACCACTTTGACCGACTGGCGTAGACGAGCAATCTCGTCGACGTTCTCCTTCGGCACGATCTTGTCTCGGCTGGAGGCGATATACAGCATCGGCTGGCGACACCTGCGCAGCGCCTCGCGCGCGTCGACACCCAGTACCGCTCGGAGGCGAGCGGCAATAACCCCGGCAGGTACCTGGGTCCATGTCCGTGATTTGGCGCGCCGGAATGGGTCGTCGCGCGGCCTGAGGAGCCAAAGCGGCAGGCGGCGCGACGCCCGCCATAGCCACACCGCAGGTCCGACCAGCACGAACTTCAGAAGCGCCAAAAGCTGGTGCGGCGAGCGAATGAAGGTCGCTGAATGAATGACCCCACGTACCTTCTTCGGTTCTGCATCGGCGAGCATGAGCGCCAGGGGTCCCGAGAATGACCAACCCAGGACGAAGAATTCGGGAGTCTCAGCCACCGCCGCGCGAACCACTGTGAGCAACTCACCGTATTCGGTTCCGCGGCTGCGCGGGTAGTCAACCACCAAGGGCTGCACCCACCCGGGCAAGGTGGCGAGCAGCGGCTCGAAGAAGGTCTTTGTCCCATCCAGGCCCGGTAGGAGAACAAGTGATGTCATGCGGGTTCGCTCGCTACGTTATTGCTCAGCCTTCTTGAGATCTCGGTAGAAGGACAATTGCGTCAGTTCGTATTGCACCGACCCCAGAGGGGTGATCTGCATGTACTCGAAGGTTTCCGGGCCAAGAAGATTGAGCCAGCCCAATCCGACGACTTTCGCTCCTACAGGCTGCTGCAACGCATCTGAGATGACGAAGCTGGACGAGGGGAGCCAAATGTGGCGCACGCCTTTCGCCATGAAATTCAGCGCCTGGTGAGTGTGTCCACTGACAACGAGACGCAAGTTCGATTGCAGCGGACCCGACAGCAACCAGCGCGACGGCTCTTGCGCGACATAACGACCCGCGCCAGCGCTTGAGTCAAGCAAAGGGCGCCGGACAGGCCTGTGAAGAAACAGCGCAACTCGGTCGGCCCTGCCAAACTTTGTTGCCTGGGCCTCTAGCCAATCGCGCTGTATGGACTCCTCGACCGTATCGGTGCCAAGGAGCTGCGCGTTGATGCCGATCAGCGTCCATCCGCGCACGCGGAGCTTCCATCGACCGGAGCCGATGGCAGCGACACAGTGTGCAAGAGCTCGGGCAGAAAGAGGCTCGTCTCCGCTACCCGTTCCCATGTCGTGATTGCCGAGCACGCAGTGCATCGGAGTCGGCCATGCACGAATCAGCTGCGCCGCGAAGGGAATCTCCTCAGGATTGTGCTCACCGTCAAGTGTGACATCGCCAAGATGGATCGTGAGATCTGGCTTGGCTTCGGCCACCATGTGCGCGGCCGAGTGCCAATTGTCAACGCACTCTGGTGCACGCGCGGAGAGGTGGGAGTCCGAGATCAAGGCGATACGCATCGGGCGAGAATGACGTAGGCGCGTGTCACTTCGATTACCCGCTGGCCCACACCGCCGAAAACGCAACCCAGGCGCTCATGCTGCAGTCACGGTGCCGGCATGAAATGCCCGTGGCCTGGGCGCCGATGAACAGGATGGCTTGAAGCAGGTCCTGCGCGTCGGTTGCCTCCGAGCTGGCGTCACGACCACGGACGGGCTTGGCCGTGGTTCGAACAGCCCCTTGACCGCCGCCTGACTGATCACGGTCAAGGCAGATGCGCGCGACCGCAGACTGTCACGCGGCCGTCACGGTCGCCACCAAGAGTGATCGCCGGATCGATCGACTGACTGGGGCGAACATGATCAAACAAGATGCGGTGGCCTCTCTCGGGCAGGACGCGCTGGTGCGGCCGGGTCGAGTGCGGGAGGCTCTGAAGGCCAACGACCGGCTCAAGTTGTACCTCACCGTGCTGCAGGGCGCGGTCTCTCATGCCAGCGCGCCCGAGCGCGCCGCGGCCGACCTGACGCACGAGATCGTGGCGGCGGACATTCGCGATCGCGACGAGTCGGCGTGGCTGCGCGAGCTGGCAGCGCTCGCGGCCCGGGTTGACGATGTCGTTCGCTTGCCGGGTTTCGAGCGGCTGCTGCGTCGTTTGCAAGACGACCTGACCACGATGGCGCGGCCGGTGCTCGATGATGTCGACGCCGACCCTGCGCTGGCGGAACGCGTCGCCAGCTGGCAGCAGCGGTTGCAAGCCTTGTCGGGCGACGCGCTCGACGACGCGCGCATGGCCGATCTGACGCGCGGGCGGCGCGATCAGGGCGACAGCCTGCACCTGCTGGTGATGGATCTGCACAAGGCGCTGAACCGCATCGCTTCGCGCTTGAAGGGCGAGACCATCGCCGGTGCCCATACGTGGCACCTGTCGGCTGACGGCAGCGACCAGCCGCGCGTCGAGGCTTTCATGCGCGGCATCGAGCGCACCCGCGCGCTCAAGCTCGACCATCCCGGGCTCGATACGTCTGCCACCCGCGATGACCGACGGTTGCTGATCCAGAACGACATCGGTACCAACGACGCGCACGTGCTGGTGCTCCAGGTCGAGGATCGGAATCTGACGCTGACCTATTCCGATCTGCACCGCCCACGCTTCGAGTTCTTCCAGCGCTTGCTCGGCGAGATCGGCGCGCAGTGGTCCGATGCGGCGACGCGCACCTCCCCGCAACTCAACCGCGGCGAGGCCTATCAGGTCGGCACCGCGCGTTGGCAGGCCTCGGACGAGGCCGAATTGCTGCGACAGCTCGAGGCCGTCGGAGCGCGCATCGTCTTCCTGATCGATTGGAACCGCGCTCGCAAACGGCTGCAGTTCTTCGTCGGCAAGGATGAGGCGGTGGCCGTGCTGCACGAGGCAGCGCAGCGCGAAGCCGGCCACATGGCGTGGCTCGCGGCCGGTGGCGAGCGACTGGTATGGAACGCGATGGCGGCGCAGGGCGAGGGTCAGTTTCGCCTCGGTGACCGCCTCGACGACGTGCTCGGGGCCGACGCCGCGAGCG
>Ga0326726_10002391_pt1 | contig 17285 bp, 14 predicted proteins | sample MHFenrmetagenome_2_FD_207603 | JGI IMG/M metagenome (GOLD analysis project Ga0326726, IMG submission 207603) | Lab enriched peat soil microbial communities from Michigan Hollow, Ithaca, NY, United States - MHF15MN | ecosystem: Environmental > Terrestrial > Soil > Wetlands > Peat | place: USA... | reverse complement strand
GTTGCCGTCGTAATTTTTTTATTTGGATCTAAAAGTTCATTCCATTCCCATCCAAGAGCTTCGATTATACGGGAAATCGGTTGTTTTAAGGTTTTTTCTAACATTAGATCTAAATCAACGTGAAATTCTTTTGGAACCTGATCGGCATATTCAAAGCAGATCACATTGGTATCAGGATATTTCTGCTTCCCGATACCTGATGGGTCAATACATTTGATGTATACCCTCTTCGGCTTACTACCTCTTCCAAATTCGGTTCGGAAGTTTTCATTCGAATATTTCGCACCACGAATATGAGCATCATCTATGTCATAATTATTGAGATCCTTTCCAATTCCGCCCGGGATTCCAATCTCGTCGAAAGAATACTCTCCTGCCCGATATTTTTTTACAACCTCTATCAAATATTTTCGAATCTGTTCTTTACCTTCTCCTTCTAGGATCATCTCCATTACGCGCTGCTGCACAACCTTTGTGATCTGAGGAGTATCGCTGCGTCGGATCTCGAAGCCCACGATATCGGTCTCTTTAACATCCTTGCCCTCTTTCCAGACAAGGGATCCTGCGTACCGTTTCTTCTTACCAGCCTGGAAGAAACGGGAATAAATCTTCTCGAACTTGATGGAGAAGAAATGGACATCGGCGTTGAGTTGATTTTTAGCAAAATCCTTGTAACTTTCGTTAAGATGTTTTTCAATTGCTTTGGCAGTTGCAATAGTCTGCTCACGATCAAGTGGTGGCAACTGCACCATGCAGGAGTCGGTATCTCCGTATATCACTTTAACTTTTAAGTCCATTTTCTCGATCACATTTCGGGTGTGTTCGATGATCGCACGTCCGACCGAAGTTGCCGCAGAACCGATCTCCCGGTCGAAGAGCCGGAATCTCGGGTACCCACTCACGCCGTAGTAGGTATTCATGATAACCTTCAGTACGTTCTGCTGCATATCGTAAAGGATATACTGCGGTGAACCGAATTCAAAAGTGTTACGGAGTGCCTTCTTCTCATCCCGCTCCTTGAGTAGTTCCGATATGATTGTTCGGGTCAGTCCGTCCGGCTTCTTCCGGAAGCGGATCCCATTCGGCGCCCGGAGCTCGCCATTAGGGTCCTTGGTTTCCATTGACGCGTTGATCGTCATCATCGCCATTGGGTAGAGGGATTTTAAGTCCAGCACCACCACGTTCTCTCTCACGCCCCTACTCGGTTCGAAGACCGTAGCACCTTCGAACTCTTCGGCATTAACAAATCCTTTCGAAGGCAGGACATATCTTCCAAATGCCTTCCTCAAAACAAAGATATCAACAACACTCGATGAGTTGAGGGTTTTGTCCAACGGACACCCTACGTAACGGGCAATCTCCCGATAGAATTCGATGATATTGTCTTTTTTATTGATCTTGACACAGAGTTCAACATCTTTGAAATTATACTCAACGAGGAGCTCCGGCTGTTTTTTCCAGAGATCGGAGATTGTCCCGGTGTACCTGACCTTTTGCTCCCCAACTTCTTCGAGAGCGACCGCGTCAAGCCGGTACGACTCTTTCTGGCTTAAGTGCATCTTCTTATATGCTGAAAGAAGATCGAAGAGCGCACGTCCCCTTAAGGCATTGCGTTCCGTTGATCCCTGAAGCCGGGCAAGCTTATCCTGCCGAAGTCCGAGTCGCTCCATCCTACCGGTGATGTAAGATATGTCAAATTCAATAAAGTTCCATCCAGAGAGGACATCTGGATCACGCTCAGTGATGTAACTGGCAAAAGCGTTTAGCATCTCCGACTCGTCCCTGAAGGGACAGATCGTGTGTTTTTCTTTTTGAAAACAGCCGTTTACAAGACCACCAGCATCCTGCTTTTCCTTAATTGACTCCGGTATGCCTCCCCCGACAAGGAGAAATGTCATGTAATCGCCCAGAAATGAGTCAAACGCAGTAATAGATATAATTGCGTCACGCTGGGGATCGGGGAACCCCCGCTCGTCCTCGCATTCGATATCAATGATGCAGGATCGGGCAGGAGCGTCTACTTCGGTTGGTTTGAGTTCTTTATAATCTACATTTGTCGAGGGGGCAGAAACACCTCCGGTTAAACCTGTATCAATCATGAACCTAGTAGCAAACGGTATGTCGGCTTCGAAATGCTTAAACCGTTCACGTTCCTCACGCACATCTCCTGGGTTCAGAGTATACAATCTACGAAGATGCTCTCCACGGATCGATAGGTATTTTGTCCCGGGTTCAAGGGATGCGTGCGATGATGCAGGAAGTACTTCGGCTTGCTCGGCTGGTACGTAAAAATAAGGGCGAAATCCAGTCACATTAATCTGAATTGATTTTCCTTGAATATCTCTCCCGAAGATGTGTATAACCGGACCTTCTGAAGTCCTAGTGTACTCGACCTGGTTAATGGCAATTTTTATACCGGAAAACTGATCGGGTGTGCAGCCAGCAGCCGCAAACTTCTCTGACGGGGAAGATGGTGACTCCATTTCAGGACACCGCCCGTGCGCAGAGGCCTTTGACAAATGATCCCGCTTCATTCATTTTTTCTGTTTCCCATGCATCAAGATCCCATTCTTCGATCTTCTGGATACCACTTCGGCCTATATGGGCAGGAACCCCGAGGGAACATCCCGATAAACCGTATTCTCCTTCAAGCACTGCGGAACAGGCAATCAGTTCCCGTGCATCTTTGAGAATGATACGGGAAAGATGGGTCAGGTGGAGAGCCGGACCAAATACCGTGCCCCCTTTTCCCTTGATTACCTCCATACTCGCGCCTCTCAGTTCGGATAAGATCTCTTCCCGCTGTCCGATATCTACGGGAGAAGCGAGCCCGGAGAAGTACGGTACTTGATGTTCCCCATGCTCTCCCAGTACAAATGAGAATCCGGTGATCCCACGGTTCCTGAGCGCAAGGCCGAATCGTGCGCTGTCGAGCTGCCCGCCAAAACCGATGCACCGTTCCCTCGCAATTCCGGTTCCCCTGCAGATTAAGAAATTGTTTGCATCCATCGGGTTTGTTACCGTGACAAGAATACCGGAAAATCTTTTAAGCATCGAGATACAGTCGCGGGTGGCCGACAGATTTGTATCAAGAAGATCAGCACGGGTTTTTACTGATGGGTTTCGTGGCAATCCTGCAGAAAAAATGCAGATGTCTGCTTCTCTGATTGCAGCTGTGTCAGTTCTTATGGATATCTCGAGTCCGGTATGCTCGAGATCCAGCACCTGTGCCTTGAGTAGACGGGGATCGCAGTCATACAGGACCAGTTCATCCACAATTCCCATGGATGACGTGAGGTAGGCAACTTCACCACCGATTCTGCCGACTCCCACTACCGCAAGACATGCCATCCAGATATGATATGGGAATGCTGATAATAATTAAGTGACGCAACGCCAGGCCATAACCGCATATAATTCCTGAATAATTACAAGACCGCGGGTTTAGCATATCTGACTTCACACTACTTTTTAAGTATAACACAAAAAAGATGCACTTTTTATTATAAGACGACAATTTTCTGATGCATGGTATCGATCAGGCCGGGTCCGGTTACTCTGGGTGGCGTGGCGCTCGATAACCATCTGCTGCTCGCGGCCGGAATTCTCGGGACGACGGGGTCGTCACTTTCCCGGATGCTCTCGTTAGGGGCCGGGGGTGTGGTGACCAAATCGATCGGTCCTTATCCCAAAGACGGTCATGCTGGACCATGTGTCGTAATCCTTGAAGACGGGATTTTGAATGCCATGGGTCTCCCCAACCCCTCAAAAGAGTTTGTGGATGAGATTGCACCTCTCGTGAAAAAACCCGTAATAGTAAGTATTTTCGGGGGAAATTCTGTCGAATTCGCTGAGGTTGCCGGCTGGTTTGAGGGCAGGGCTGCCGGTTTTGAACTCAACCTCTCCTGTCCCCACGCCGAAGGTTACGGTGCAGCAATCGGAACAGACCCGGCACTTGTCGAAGCATGCACCCGGGCAGTTAGCAAAACCGGGGTCCCGACCTGGGTAAAACTAACTCCGAATGTTACCGATATCACCCTGATCGGCAAAGCTGCAGAGCGCGGCGGAGCCAGCGCAATCGTCGCAATCAATACCGTTAAAGCGATGAGGATATCAACAGGGATTGGACGACCGGTACTGGGAAATCGCTATGGCGGTCTCTCCGGAAGTGCGGTGTTCCCCATTGCTATCCGTTGTGTTTATGAGCTCTACGAATCCTGCAAAATACCCATTATCGGGTGTGGAGGCGTCGCAACTGCGGATAACGTCATCGAAATGATGATGGCCGGGGCAAGTGCCGTGGAGATTGGTAGTGCGGTACTCAATAATGTAAAAATCTTTGAAACGATCAAAGCCGAGATCTATAAAAAGGATGGATTAGCCCCGAAAGAGATCATCGGATGTGCTCATCATGACTAATCATCTGCCTGCACCTGTGACAATCCTCCGGGTGAAAAAGGAGACCTCTCTCATCCGCACATTCGTATTTGATCGCCCGTTCTCATTCTCCCCGGGGCAGTTTGTTATGGTCTGGATCCCCGGGGTTGATGAAATTCCGATGGCGTTGTCTTCGGAGAACACGATTACCGTACAAAAAGCCGGTGATGCAACCAACGCCATGTTCGCTCTTAGTGCCGGCAAAAAACTGGGAATCCGCGGCCCGTTTGGGAACGGGTTTACCAAAGGTGAAAAAGTCCTCGCGATTGCAGGAGGTGTTGGTGCTGCGCCTCTTCTCCCGCTTGCGCGGGTCGACTGCGTTATGACCCTTCTCCTGGGAGCAAGAACAGAAACAGAACTTCTTTTTGTCGACCAGCTGGATGAGTGTACCGATGTGCTCATCGCGACTGACGACGGCTCACTGGGACTGCACGGGTTTGTAACTACGCTTATGGATGATCTGAACCTTGGGGTGTACGACAGGATCGCAGTCTGCGGTCCGGAAACGATGATGCGTGCGGTCCTTGCCAGAGTCGAAGAAAAAGGGATTGCCCACAAAACAGAATTCTCATTGCACCGCTATATGAAATGCGGGGTCGGTATCTGTGGTTCATGCTGCGTCGATCCATCCGGGTTAAGAGTCTGCAGGGATGGTCCGGTTTTTTCCGGAGATCTCCTCCTTAAAAGCGAATTTGGTCACTATATGCGAGATGCAAGCGGCCGGAAGAAAAATCTCTGATGCCTTGGTTATATTATCCGGGTTCCGGAGTTATCTGCCGTTTTACCGAGCCGGTACATGCCTTTCGGAACCTGAATCTCGAACCGTGCCCCGGAGTCCGGTTCTCCGGTCTCGGTGATAGTGAGCCCGGTTATACTCAGGATCTCGGCGGCTAAGAAGAGCCCGTAGCCCGTGTTCCGGTAATATTCGCGCCTGAAAATTCCCTCCTTCATGCTTTCAGGGACTCCGACACCGTTATCTTCACAGAAAATAGTGATGCCCTCGCCGGTATCTTTTAACGAGAACCGTATTTGTGTGACTTTCTGCCCATGCCGCAATGCATTATCCACGATGTTGTAAAATACCTTCTCGAGCAGCATATCCGCGTATATCTCAAGGTCACCCACATCCTTCTCAATGTGGACATTGCTCGTGTCAAGGTCGGCGACAGCTTTGGTAATGGTTGTATCAATCGAATGCCAACGGGGGGAGCTGACCCCAAGTTCCTCATAATTACGGGCAAACCGGATCTGTTTCTGGATCATCTGGGTGGTTTCTTCGATCTTCCTGAGATAGGAAAGCAACGCCGGGTCCTGAACCATCTCTTCTGCAAGCGAGACGTACATCACGATCGCTGTTACCTGGTTGAGGATGTCATGACGGGTAATTGAGGAGAGTGTGTTCAATTTCCGGTTTGCTATCTGGAGTGTTGCTTCAAATCGTTTCCGTTCCAGGATCTCTGCCTTGAGCCCCTCGTTTGCCCGGATGAGTTCTTCAGACCTCTCTTTTACCTTCCTTTCAAGATCCTCCCGTGCTTTCTGGATTACCCGTTCAGCCAGTTTCCGCTCAGTAATATCGATGGCAGAACAGATCACACTTTTACCGGGAGAGAGAGATGCAGAAACAAGGAACTGGCGCACGTTACCATCCCGCTTACGAAGGACGAGTTCGATATCCCCGATCTCTTCACTCTTCTGGATGCGGTTGATAAAAATATCTCGCTCACAGGAATCAGGAAAGATGCAACTCAGTTCTTCATGGATAAGTTCGCTCCGATCGTATCCCAGCATCTGTGCGGATCTTCCATTGATTTCCTGGATACGCTGGGTGGTGAGATCAAAGGTAAATATTCCAGCTTGGGAATTCTCGAATATTTCCCGGTATTTTCTCTCTTCTTCTTTGAGCCCTTCGGCAAATGAGGATGTGACAAAGCCAATGATGACAAAGATCACAAACCATCCGGTAGAAACTGCGATCATGTTCGGATCGAAGTTACTGAAAAAATAGACCAGCACAAGGAAGATCGAGCTGAGTGAAAGCGAGAAGATAACACCTCTGCTGGGATAATAATTCACAAAGAGAATTATTGGCAGGAAGTAAAGGAATGGAAAAACTTCATCGATACCACGGGTCAGGGAAAAGATAGTTGCGGAGATTGCAACAATTACGGATACGATGATAGTTATCGTCCAGAAAACCCGTTGCCTGGTGGCAAAAGGAATCGTCATATATTCTCCTTTTCCGGTCGCGTGGCCTGCCCGGAAACGATCGTGTTCTCAAGTCTTCGGCATTCAAGAATCTCCGCCCGAAGTTTTTCGTTGATCCGCTCCAGATCTCCGGTACGCGCTTTGACCTGTTCTTCAAGATCATTGAGGGTTTTTATAATCTCTTCGTCCACAATTTTATTATTGGTAATATTTACGGCGGAACAGAGCACGTGGCCCTTTGTTTCAAGCATCGCCGATATAACAAACCTGAAAACATGATTGTCACGTCCAAGAAAGCTCACTTCCTGTTCCGTGTGTTTTTGACCTTTGGTGATGTCGGCAATCCACCGTTCCCGTTCCCCCTTGTCGGTCCAGATGAAAGACAGATTCTTACCAAGAAGGTCTTCGCGATCATAGTTCAGCCATCGTGCACACTTAAGATTTATATCGCGAATCCGCAGATCCTTAAGGTCAAAACAAAAAATGCCATCCTGGGAAGTGTCCAGGATATTCCGGACCCGGGTGGTTTCTTCGCGCAGCTTGATAGCATATGATGAGGCGACGACACCGATAGTAATAAAAATCGCGAACCATGCCGTTGCAATTGCGATCAGGATCGGATCAGAATTTCCCAGGAGGTAGATGAGGCCTATATACATCAGACCCAAGCCCAGTGAGAAGATCACACCCCGTTCAGGGTAAAAATATACGACGAGGATGATCGGGAGTATGAAATGAAACGGGAAGACGTTGATAATACCGTTCAGAAGGGAAAAGGTAGTCGTGAGTATGGCAATGATCGTGGCACCGGTAACGATGAAGAGGCGCAGTACTTCCCTATTTTCAACAGATAATTGCACGACCGTCGGTCCCCTGCCGAATTCCCCGGCAAACCGGTAGCTAAAATCCGGTTTAATAATTAGTATTAAATGAACTACAAATATTTATATACTCTGTGGTAAGTTGCTACATATTCCCTATAGTTAATATTTTTTCCGATTGATGGATGGCTGGGACGATGATTCCGGGGAATTGATGCGTTCAAGATCTTCAAGTTTATTGATATTGGTGAATGTCCGGAGCTTGGGGTCGATCAATTGCAACTCGTCAACCATGATATACCGGGCAGAAAGGTTCAGGATCATCTCACGGAGCGATTGGGAATGATGACTTTCCAGGTAATTGACCAGGGCAGTCTTTCGGTAAACCGCATGAAGAGGTTCGAGCATATCGGGGTTCCACTGGGGAATCACCGCATCATAATCATCGATAAGGTCAAAAAGGTATGCAATTACCCGCGGGTCAATACATGGCATATCGCAGGCAGAGACAAAGATCAGATCTCCTTCTGCAGCCAGTGATCCGGCGTGCAGCCCTCCGATTGGTCCGATTCTCATCCTGATATCGCTGATGCACCGGATTCCTTCGATACTCCCGAACCTTTTACATTGTTCAGGATCCCTCGCAACAAGTATGATTTCATCGACGACCTGCCTCAGGGAATCGACAAGCCGTTCAATAAATGTCCTGCCAAGATAGGTGAAAAAATACTTTTCCTTGCCGTTTGCACGTCGTGCCTCCCCGCCAACCAACACAACTGCAGATCTCATGAGAAGGTTCCACGCATGGAAGTGATTTTTCCGCTCCCTGTCCATGGGAAGGCCGACAAGAGGCGATAGCAGAAGCTGCGGGTGATGTTATTTTCCCCCCTTCCGTAATCCTTTTTTTTCCATCATGCGCAACGCTTCCTTTATTTCAATTGGCGAAGAAAATCCTCCGATACCATTTACCGCGGTGATACGGTGGCAGGGAATGACAAGGGGAACCGGATTGCGGGCCATAGCCTGCCCGACAACCCGGGGGGAGGTTCCGACTCTGCCGGCAATCTCCCCGTATGTTGAAGTGCCGCCATACGGTACCTGCTGCACCGCCCGATAGATCCGGGAGTACACGCCATCATCATGGGTTGCGATGCTGTCGAGCACTGAAAGACTTACGACCTGCCCGGCACAGTATTGCCTGAACAGACCCGGTACATTGCCGTGTATTCCCGTTGTCGCAAATCTGACACGGTGAACGGTGGTATCGTTCCACCAGACATGGACGAACCAGAGCCCAAACCTGCATGAACCTCCTATGATTTCCATCGTGAAATCACCTCCCGGAATAAGGCCGAATCACATTCGATCAACTCTTCCCTTATCCATGCAGGAAGGGCATTGCGGATCCTTTTTTCCAGGAACCGTTTTTCAGCCAGGACAAGCACCCCCCGATCTTCCGGTGTGCGCAATACCCTCCCTAATGCTTGGAGAGAACGATTGATTGCTGGCAGGGTGTAGCAGAGAAATTCTCCCTCATCGCCAAACTTATGCCTGAAATATTCTATCATCATCCTTCGCACGCGATTAAAGGGGGCGAGCGGCAGTCCGATGACCATCGCACCTTTCAGCATCTCACCCCGGTAATCCAGTCCTTCGCTCCACTTTCCACCACACACGGCAAACAGGATTCCTGATTCTCCCCGGGCCGGAAGGGACAGGAACGTCGAAAGCGCCGTGCCGGCATCTACGGCGTCCCTTGGTTCGATAAAGATCTTTCTTCCCCGGATATGCGGGACGGTAAGGTTTGCGTATATCTCAAGGATCTGGTAACTTGGAAAATAAATCGCTCGGTTGCCCTGAGGGGTACAGAAAGTTTTGATGTAGTCACTGATCCGCGAACTGTTCTCCTTATTCTGACGCATAGAGAATGCAGTTGTAATGTCGTTTGCACAGATGACTATGCGGTTTTCCTGGGGAAACGCATTGGGCAATGAGAGAGTTTTCACGGGGGTATCCCCGAAGTAATAGCGGGAGTAGCTATCGACCGGGGAAAGAGTTCCCGAGATCAGGATGCAACAACCATGTGCGCCGCAGATTTCCCGGAGGGAGACAGAGGGATCGATGCACCGCACTTCCAGGGTGATCCCCTCCTCGTTTTTCCGGTAAACCGTGAGATACGCGGGATCCGTTGATGACTGGGAGAGCCGGAACAGGAATTCCGCAAGACGCTCGATAGCAGTTTCGTGATATTCCCCCCCTTTCAGGTTCTTTTCCCGTATGGATTCTGCAAGCACCAGTAAGTCATCGACGATCTCGTCCATGTTTTTGTAAAGCGATTCCCGCACGACCATCCGGTCAAAGATGGAAGGATCAAACCAGTCTTCAGCTTCCGATGAGTTGGTAAGTCCCCGTATAAAATCGGTGAGCCGGGGCAGTACATGCTGGACTGCATCAGCACCTTTGTAGCGCTTCCGCATCCCCGAGAGCTCCCGGGATGCCTGTACGAGATCCCGTTCTTCGAGGGTCACGCTCTCGATACTGGTGACAACATCACCACAATTGTGGGCCTCGTCAATGAGGAGCAGAATATCCTGGGGTTCGACACCGAGACTGGCATAGAGCTGCTCCCGTATGTTCCGGTCAAAGAGATGGTAGTAGTTGAGGATGATAACATCGGTATTCCGGGCGGCATGCATCATCATCTCATAGGGGCAGACGTTACCGCAGAATGACCCCAGTTCCTGGGGAGGTACCGGGCTCGCGATCACCCGGTCCGCCTTGGTACGGAGAGCTGTCGAGGGAACCATCTTGACGCCCACCGCTTCCGCATGCACAAACATCCTGCTGTTAATATAGTACGGGCATAGGAGCGGATGTTCCTTATCCATGCGCCGGATCTGCTGGAGGATAAACGGATCCTCTGCAGGTAAAAGAGCTCCCCGTTCTGCACGGTCACGCATAAGCGAATTCGAGAACGCCTTCACGCCTTCACATCTGCGGTATATATCCCCCTCCCCGCCGAGCGGGCACATGCTCCCTTTGCCGACGAGATATACCGCTTTAATATGAGGATTTTTCGCACGCACGAGTTCGAGCTCGCGGACAAACGTGGTAAGCTGGCTTACCGTACGGACTGCAATCACGATCTTCCGGTTTTTTCTCTCTGCGAGGAGTGAGGCAACAACACTCGATTTCCCGCTGCCGGTCGGAGCATCGACCATCGCGATGCCACCGTCCCGTGCCACCCGGGCGGCGATTTCAAGCATATGGCGCTGGCCCGGGCGATATTCACTATAGGGGAAGTAGGTGTCGATCGCGTCCATCAGGATCAGTGTTGGCGTCAAAGGATAATATGGGCGTCGGAATGGGGATACCGTGATGGTAAAAAGTATTCCCTTTCATTTCCGGGATCATCCATCCGGGATAAATAATCCTGTGCCTGGATCCTTTGTCCGCCGCGTCAACCCTTTATTATCAATCCCGATGCAGGCGCATCCTATCCTGGCAGGATCTCCATAAAGAAACACTGGTTCCCTCATGATCGCAATAGGTGGTGGTGATCAGGTACGGGTACGGTCATCTCACACTTTCAGGCTTCTTAACGTCTGACTGGAAAAAGGATTTTCCCGGAGCCGGAAAATCAAATGGTTCTGGTCCTGGCTTACGACTGATGGAGGCGAAACAATAGTCGATCGAACATAATTCCGAAAGGTTAATGGATCTCCACTTCCAGCAAGAATTAAGCACTGGTATCTTTCTTGTACCGGTGTTCGGTTCATTGCAGGAAGATTTTCATGATCGATCAGTTACTAGCAGGGAACGTCAAATTCAGGGAAACCTATTTTAAACAGAACTATGAACGCTATTCTGAACTTGCAAAAGGGCAGAAACCTTCCGTCCTCTGGATAGGGTGCTCGGATTCACGGATCCAGACCGGACATATTACCAGTGCCGACGCCGGGGTGCTCTTCATCCAGAGAAACATTGGAAATGTTGCTCCCATCCATGACTGGAATTTTGCCACGGTGCTGGAGTATGCACTCAAACACTTAAAAGTCACGGATATCGTGATCTGCGGACATTCTGATTGTGGGGCGGTTAAAGCGCTCGACAAAGAGACAGATGACAATTACATTCCTCTCTGGCTCAACAACGCGATGGAGGCCAAACATCGTGTTGACGCAAAAATTAAAAAACCATCAACCCCGGTTGACGTAAAAGAACGCTCACGGATGATTGAACAGGAGAATGTACGCCTCCAGATCGAACACCTGAAAACATATCCCCTGGTAAAAAACGCGCTTCAGGAAAAAAAGGTCCAGATCCACGGGCTTTATTATAATCTTGATAATGGCGAACTCTCAAAAATTGTATAATCAGAACTCTTTCTCAATCTCTTTTTTTATCCGGTCAAGCGATATTCTCCCGATTCGGGTGATGCGTCCATTGACCAGGATCATGGGAAGAGGAGGATATTCGGTTTCAATTATTGAGCGAATGTAATGCGGCGTACCCTTGTCGATCAGCGTGAGTTTCAGTTCAACCCGGTTACCGAACTCGTTCTTCAGGACTTTTTTTAATTCTTCAAACGACGCTTCGAGTTTTCCGGATGGATAGCATCCCGACAAATTACAGGTACGGTTATCATCACAGGGAAAGGGGGAACATTCGGCATTTTTCAGGCCGACAATTTCAATGAGGACGGGACCGGTCATATCAATACTTTTGGTCTGGGCGGTATTTGAGGATTCTTCAAGAGACATTATTGACGGTAAAGAGGGAATAACGGGTCAGATAAACCGTTCGAACCGTTCTTTCTTTGCTTTGCAGACCGGGCAGATCTCCGGAGGCTGTTCGCGGGCGCAGAGATATCCGCAGACCGTACAGCGCCAGACGGGCAGGGGAAGGGAGTTGAGCCCTGCTATCGAATAGGTATGGGTTGCACCCTTTTTCACACGTTCAGATCGGGGGGGTCTCCGTTCCGGGACAGGACCGGTGAGATTTTTTCCGTGGAACACTGTTTCGCTTACATAGAGCGTACAGTAGCAGGCACCGAACTCATTGAGATCAGGATCCCGATAGATACATGGGCAGATTATATCGAGGTCTTCTTCTTTTTTTCCTGATGCGAGTCTGCAGGGACAGGCACGATACCCGTAACGATGATCATTTTTCAGGAGCCCCCGGACGAGATTTTTTGTAAAGTCTATATCAGGGTTAAGGAAATACCCCCCGCCTTCCGCCTCAGTTTTCAGGATGTCATATATCTGGTCAATCTCATGTTCATCAACCACCGCCGGATTCATTACGTTAAAACCTCCCTAATCTCTTCCTCACGAAACCCGACGATACTCTTCTTATCCCCGATGATGAGAGTCGGGAAGGAACCTTTCGGATTCCATTTCTCAACTTCATTCATCGCTTGATCCTGTTCCTGGCCCTCAAGGAGATCAACATACAGGTAGTCGAAGTCTACACCAAGTTCCCGTAACAGGTCTTTTGTCCTGGCGCACCATCCACAGGTGCTCAGGGCATATAGTATAATTTTTCCCTTCTTTTTCCCGTTTACGTGCTCGACGCCCATCAAAAAAACCTCAACGCTATCATGTGCATGGAGATTGCAGGATATACTATTTATAAATGGCCATCATGATTCCTCCTCACCGAGCAGGTACTCATATCTCTATTGACGATTCATTTCTTCTTGAAGACCCGATTAAAATACCGGTTATTACCTACCGTATCCCAGCCTGCCTTCTGGTGAGTAGTATGGGGTTAAAGACGAATGTGGTCTTTCGATCTGAGGAATTCAGGTACCTGCATTATCGTTAATAACTATTCCGGCACATCATATATGGAAATCATGAAGGCGGTTCTGGGTCTTGAAGACGGGGAATTTATTGTAGGACAGGGATTTGGTGTTGAGGGGGAATGCTCCGGGGAACTTGTTTTCAATACGCAGATGACCGGGTATATGGAATCTCTCACCGACCCGAGCTACGTCGGCCAAATCCTTATGTTCACCTTTCCCCTCATCGGCAACTACGGTGTCGACCGGCAGAATTTTCAGAATCCTCGGATAAGTGCACTCGGCTGTATAACCAAAGAGATCTGTGAGAAGCCTTCTGCCCAACCCTCGATACGATCCTTTTTTGAAGAGAACTGCCTCCTTGGCATGAGTGGGGTTGATACCCGTGCACTGACCATCAAGACCCGTGTTCACGGAACGATGCGGGCTGCGCTTGTCGTTGGGAGTGATGATGGGGATTATGCGGTAACACTCGCCTGCAGGACTCCCACGATATCAGACATTGTCCCTATTCCGGAAGTCTCCTGCAAAGAGCCATATCATATACCGGGCAGCGGGAAACGAATCGCGGTCCTTGATCTCGGGATAAAAAAAGATATGATTATCAGCCTTGCAAAGCGTCATGGGGATCTCCACATCTTTCCCTATAACACTGATTCCGATCAGATTCTTGCCTGCAGACCCGATGCGCTCCTCATAAGCAACGGGCCGGGGGATCCGCGGCAGGCAACGGATGCCATCAGGTGCACAAAGGACCTCCTTGGCCAGTTACCTATCTTCGGTATATGCATGGGTATTCAGGTCTGTGCACTGGCACTCGGAGGAGAGACATACAAGCTTAAGTTCGGTCACCGTGGCGCCAACCAGCCGGTCCGTTTTGAAGACGGGAGGATCTTTATGACAACCCAGAACCATGGGTTTGCGGTGAATGCACGATCTCTTCCGGCAGGATGCAGGGTTACCTATACGAACGTGAATGATAATACCCTGGAAGGATTCGAAAACAAGGATCTTGACATTACCACAGTCCAGTTCCATCCTGAAGCACACGGCGGGCCTTTGGATACCGAAGCACACTTTTTTGATGCCATGTTCCGGAGGATTCCCTGATGCCAAAGAGAACTGATATAAAAAAAGTTCTGATGATCGGGTCAGGTCCGATTCAGATCGGGCAGGCCGCCGAATTCGACTTTTCCGGGTCCCAGGCATGCCGGGCACTCCGCGAAGAAGGCATAATCATCGTCCTTGTTAACTCAAACCCGGCCACGATCATGACCGATCCGGAGATGGCGGACGAGATCTATATCGAACCTCTCCGGGCCGACGTGATTGCAAAGATCATCGAAAAGGAAAAGCCGGATGGAATCCTGTCTGGCATGGGGGGACAGACCGCACTTAACCTCACGGTAGAACTCGCCGAGATGGGTGCCCTTGAGGATGTGGAGATACTGGGGACACCGCTCGAAGCGATTTATAAAGGAGAAGACCGGGAGAAATTTCGCGATCTCATGACCGAGATCGGTGAACCGGTTCCCCGGAGCACGATAATTAATTCATTGAGCCAGCTCGATGAAGCAATCAGGATAATCGGGTTGCCTGCAGTGGTGCGTCCCGCGTATACCCTGGGTGGAGCCGGTGGGGGGATCGGGAAAACAAAAGAAGAGCTGACCCGGATCATCGAACTCGGACTCTCCCGCTCACGGATCCACCAGGTGCTGATTGAGGAGAGTGTCCTTGGCTGGAAGGAGATCGAATTCGAGGTGATGCGGGATGCTTCAGATACCTGCATTATCGTCTGCGGGATGGAGAATGTGGATCCTATGGGTATCCATACCGGTGAAAGTGTTGTTGTTGCACCTATTCTTACCCTTCGTGATGATGAATTCCAGATGATGCGAAGCGCTGCAATTCATATCATCCGGGCGCTCGATGTGCAGGGAGGCTGCAATATACAATTCGCATTCCGGGAGGGGGATTACCGCGTAATTGAAGTAAATCCCCGGGTCTCCCGGTCATCAGCGCTCGCCTCAAAGGCTACCGGGTACCCTATCGCCCGTGTAGCAGCAAAGATTGCCATAGGTCTCCGGCTCGATGAAATCACCAATACGGTGACCGGCTGCACTCCTGCTTCCTTTGAACCGACCATTGATTATGTTGTGGTCAAGGTTCCCCGCTGGCCGTTTGACAAGTTTAAAGGGGCGGACAGGACACTTTCCACATCGATGAAGAGCACCGGAGAGGTCATGGCAATCGGCCGCATCCTCGAAGAGGCCTTCATGAAGGCAAAACGCTCCATCGACACGGATGTCATTCCCCATACCAGCCCAAGCGAGATCCGCATGATCCTCTCCCGTCCCACCGATGAACGTTTCCACTGCCTTTTTGATGCCTTCCGCCAGAACTTCACGCTCGATGAAGTCGCTCAGCTTACCTCTATCCTCCCGTTCTTTTTAGAGAAGATCAAAAATATTGTCGATGTCGAGAAACGTCTTGCGACAACCAGTGAAGTTGAAGAAATCCAGATGGCAAAAAAATACGGGTTTTTAAACACCGAAATTTCAAAGATTACCGGAGTACCTCTTATCGATATCGAGAACATTGCCGGTCTTCCCTCCTATAAGATGGTGGATACCTGCGCCGCAGAGTTCCCCGCCAGCACACCGTATTTTTATTCGACCCGGGAACCGGTATGTGAGATCATCCCCAACAACCGACAAAAAATCCTTATTCTTGGATCCGGTCCCATCCGCATCGGTCAGGGAATCGAATTCGATTACTGCACTGTCCATGCCGTGCAGGCATTGCGCGATGAAAGTGTTGAAGTCCACATCGTCAATAACAACCCGGAAACGGTATCAACGGACTTTGACACATCGGATCGTCTCTTTTTTGAGCCGATGCAGCTTGAAGACGTGGTAAACATCCTGAAAAAGGACTATTATTATGGTGTGATGGTGCAGTTCGGAGGTCAGAATGCGGTTAACCTCGCGGTACCCATCGAAGAGGAGATCAAACGGCTGGGGCTAAAGACAAGAATTCTTGGGACAAGTCCGGATGCAATGGATATTGCAGAGGATCGCGACCGCTTCAGTGTCCTTTTACGAAAACTCAACATTCCCAGCCCGGCAAACAGTTCTGCGTATTCTGAAGGGGATGCCAAGGCTATGGCAGAAAAGATCGGCTATCCGGTGCTTGTCAGGCCCTCCTATGTTCTTGGAGGCAGGGCGATGGAGATCGTTCACGATGAAGGTGAACTCGAGACGTATATGAAGGAGGCCGTCCGGGTCAGCAGGAACCACCCGGTGCTTATCGATTCCTATCTCCAGAATGCAATAGAACTCGATGTTGATGCCGTCTGCGATGGTCATGAAGTCCTCATTGGGGGTATCATGGAGCATATCGAACAGGCAGGTATCCATTCCGGTGATTCTGCCTGTGTCATTCCGACCCAGTCGTTTTCTCCCATGATTCTGGACACGATAAGGGATTATACCAGAAAGATCGCCCTGGGGCTTGGTGTTGTGGGACTGGTAAACCTCCAGCTTGCGGTCAAGGACAATGTTGTGTATGTTCTTGAAGCAAATCCCCGGGCAAGCCGCACTGTTCCGTTTGTCTCAAAAGCCACCGGGATCCCCATTGCAAAAATTGCGGCAAAAGTTATGGTGGGAAGGAAACTGCGCGATCTGGGGTATAAGGAGCGGGTGATAAAACATGTCGCAGTCAAAGAGGTTCTGCTCCCGTTCAATAAGCTCGCCGGTGTCGATACAATGCTGGGTCCGGAGATGAAAAGTACCGGCGAAGTGATGGGGATTGATTACGATTTCGGGCTGGCATTTTACAAGGCATGCGTATCAGCAGATAACGAGCTCCCCCTCAAGGGCAACATTTTTGTTTCAGTCAATATCGAGCAGAAAGAAGAGGTAATTCCTATCGCACGACAACTGCGCGATCTGGGGCTTATATTGTATGGTACCGAAGGGACCGTAGATTACCTGTGTGAGGCGGGTGTTGAA
>Ga0326726_10002390_pt1 | contig 17285 bp, 23 predicted proteins | sample MHFenrmetagenome_2_FD_207603 | JGI IMG/M metagenome (GOLD analysis project Ga0326726, IMG submission 207603) | Lab enriched peat soil microbial communities from Michigan Hollow, Ithaca, NY, United States - MHF15MN | ecosystem: Environmental > Terrestrial > Soil > Wetlands > Peat | place: USA... | reverse complement strand
ATGTTGGGTGGAGACTGTGGGGATGGAGATTGCTGAGCAGTATAGTTTATTCCACTGATGATTACGGAGCTGATGTTGTCAGAGTTAATCTGCAAGTTTAACGTACCGTTTGCTTAAAGACACATTTTCGACCACCGTGCTGTTACTTATTACAGTGTTGACGTTTGCGTTTGAATTGGTAATGTTTATCAAATAACCGCTTTCCTGAGCATAAACTAAGCCAACACTTAATGAAACCAGCAGAATGATTGCTAAAGGCACTTTTTTCTTCATCAGCTGACACAAACATTTATTTTTGAGGCGGGTTGCAATAGAAGGCTTCTCGTAAGAATTTCTTGACGAGATTAGTCAAGGTTTTTCTTGACTAAACGATTAGCCACCATGAAACTCGGTTATGAAGATTCAAAAATAAACCTAACCTACAAAACTTAGTTTCAGCCTAGAGATAAACATATACAAACTGGATAATTCTTAAATCATTAAACTGCATCACAACAAGGGTAAGGTGTAAGAAATTGACACAACCGAGTTACAAAACAGTTTTTGTTTTCCTTGACACAGACAGATTCTGCAGTCCATTTGACATGCTAGTAGCTATAGATGCTTTTCCAGATTCAATGATATTCAAATACGAAAATGTAACAGCCGAAGACGCACCAAAAATCGTCTATGATCTACTATTTCCAAGAGGACCTGAAGGCGCAAAACACACAAAAATCTTCATCAATGGAAGCAACTTCGAAATGGTTGAAAAAGTAGTCGAAGCAACACAAAAAGCCATGAAAGCAGCCCCATGGGGAAACAGTATAATAGTTGATCCACGAGGCGGATACTCAACAGCTGCAGCTGCAGTGGCAAAAACATTCGGAGCAGCAATGGAAAAAGGATTTGGCTCATTAGAGGGCAAAAAAATCACAGTGTTAGCGGGAACGGGACCAGTGGGACAAACTGCAGCAAGAATCTACGCAGCTGAAAAAGCAAACGTAACAATCACTTCACGCTCAATGGCAAAGGGCCAAGTGGTGGCAGACAAAATCAACCAAGAAGTCGGGGCACAAAGGGTCACAGTTGTCGAAGTCACAAAACCCGAGCAAACATCAGAAGCAATCAAAGGCGCAGAAATTGTGCTCTCAGCAGGTGCAGGAGGTATTCAACTTCTTTCACAAGCAGACCTAAACAAGTCGCCAACATGCAAAATCGTCGCTGACATTAACGCTATCAAGCCATTGGGAGTTGAAGGTTTAGGACCAAACGACGATGGCTTAGAAATTAAGCAAGGCGTTTATGGCATAGGTGCACTAGCAATTGGAAAACTAAAAATCAAAACAGAAACAGAAATGATAAAACGCGCAACCACCGAACCACAAGGATTATTCGACTACTCAATCGCTTACACAATCGCAAAAGATGCAATTCTAAAGAAGCTCGCAAAGGCAGCTGCAAAATAAACAGCAGCAAACCTTTCTTTTTATTCCTTTTGCTTAAACCGTTTTTTTCTTCGCCTTTCCGTTCCAGTATCATTAGCATCTGCCATCAAAGCAACTTCGTTGACGGTTGTTGGTTTGTTAGTGGCTTTAAGTACGATTTTTTGTCTCCAGCCACATTCACGACATTGATAATTGGGCGGAGCAATCCCAATATGGGACCACATATCTCCCAGAGAATCAATCCGAAATACTAATGGACTTTTGCATTTAGGGCAAACCTGAATGTCGACATATTTTTTCTCCTTCGCTGCCTCATCCAACGCGGAAACGAGTTCTGGCAAAAGTTTGCTCTCAATTTGCTCTGTTTCTAATATGCTGATTTGAGTTTTCTTCTTTTTCTTCTTTCGTTGTTCTTCAGACATTCGAGAGCCCAATACCAATTTCAAATCAAATGAATTAAAATTTTATTAGAAAGTATATTAGAAAGCGCTAGCGATTCTGTTGCAAGCTTCAATTATTCGTTCTTTCGGCTGGGTGAAAGTTATTCTAGCATACCCTTCACCAAATTTACCAAATCCGATACCTGGTGTTATTGCCACGCCAACATCAAGCAATTTTGCAGCAAACCTCATTGAATCTCCCCTACAATCTACCCACACATAGAAGGTTGCCTTGGGTTTATCGCATTTTAAACCTATCTTTGACAACGCTTCAACTAGTAAATCTCGACGTTCCTGCAATTTTTTATTATTCTTCTTTAAGAATTCTGGCATTTCTTTGCCAATGTAGGTTGCTAAAGCTTTGACCGCTACTCTCTGCGTGTAAACTGGTGGTCCAGAATCAATTTGAGACTTGATTTTGGTTAAGCCACTTACAAGTTGTTTGTTACCTACAGCAAAAGCAATGCGGTCGCCTGTCATGTTAAAAGTTTTTGAAAGTGAATGGAACTCAATTGCAACATCCATAGCTCCATCAACTTCTAGTATGCTTGGTGCACGGTAACCGTCGAAAGTGACTTCAGAGTATGCGTTGTCATAGCAAAGAATGATATTGTTGTCTTTAGCGAAATCTACTGCTTCTTTTAAGAATCGTTTATCAACGGTTGTTGCAGTTGGATTGTTGGGGTAATTAAGAAACATCATTTTTGCCCCATCGGCATTTGTTGCATTAAAATCAGGCTTGAAGCCATTTTCTTCAAGGAGAGGCATCGGTATCGTTGTGCCATCGTTTAGGATTGTGCTACCATTTGCATAAACTGGATAAGCTGGGTCAGGAACGAGAACTTTGTCTCCTGGGTTCACGAAGGCGCGCGCTACATTTGCTATACCTTCCTTCGAGCCCAAAAGCCCTACCACCTGATCCTGCCGCATTTCAACATTAAATCGATTTTTGTACCAGCCAACAATTGCTTCTCGAAAATCTGGCTCACCTTGACTAAAGGAATAATTATGATTCTTTAGGTTAGAAACTTCTTTCTTCAGTGCTTCAATAACAAAATTTGGAGGAGGAAGATCTGGATCGCCAATGCTTAATGATATTAAATCGACGCCTTGCGCCTTTTTTTCTTTAATAGTTTTTTCAATTTCAGCGAACAAGTAAGGTGGCAACCGCTTTACCCGCTCAGCATATTCAAATGTCAAGATTATACCTCTCCAAACAGCGTTCCTTCAAAAACCTTTTCAGCTGGACCGATTAAAAATAAATTTTCAGCTACTACTTCCACTTGTAAAATGCCACCAAGCACATTAACAGCAACATTGTTTCCTACTTTTCCAAGTTTGTTTGCAACAGCCACAGCTGCACAAGTTCCTGTTCCACAAGCTAACGTTTCTCCGCAACCTCGCTCCCAGACCCGAACTTTCAATTCATTTCGGTTTAGGACTTGAACGAATCCAACGTTGATTCTGTTAGGAAAGGCTTCGGAATTCTCAATTCTAGGACCGATTTCTTCAACTGGGAAATCATCTACTTTATCCACAAACAATACGCAATGAGGATTACCCATTGAAAGACATGTTACTTTGTAGGTTTTCTCTGCAACAGCTAAGTCTTCATTGATGCATGTGCCCGATCTGATCATAGGAAGAGAGCTTCTTGCCCAATTTGGTGCGCCCATATCAACCTTGATGGCAGCAACTTCTTTCTCCTTTAGTATTAGCCAGACATTTTTTTTGCCAGAAAGAGTCTCAACTGAAAACTCTGACTTGATAACAATTCTGTTTTCGTAACAGTATTTAGCAAAACATCTTATCCCGTTACCACACATTTCCGCTTCACTGCCATCGGCATTAAAAATACGCATCTTAACATCAGCCACTTTCGAGCAAGAAACCAGCAAAATCCCATCTGCTCCAACCGAAAAACGACGCTCGCAAAGCTGCTTAGCTAAAACCATGGCCTGCTCACCGCTTATTAATTCATCTCTGTTGTCAATAATGATGTAGTCATTGCCTAAGCCATGCATTTTCCAAAAACGCACACAATCACTCTGCCATTTTTTGATTAGCCGTTAAATTGCCAAGCTGTTCTCTTTCTCTAATGATGAAGGACTTACCCTGCCTGATTAAAACTTCTGCAGCTCTTGGCCTAGCGTTATATTGTGAACTCATACTGAAACCGTAAGCACCAGCATTCAAAATTGCAAGCAAATCGCCTTCTTCAACGATTGGCAACATTCGATCTTTGGCTAAGGCATCACCTGACTCGCATATTGGACCCACAACATCATAGGTTTCCTTATCCGCTATTCCAAGCTTATTGGCGACTATTATTGGATGATAGGAACCATACATCGTTGGTCTAACCAGAGTGTTGAAACCTGCATCTACACCGATAAAATTCTTAGTAGGTGTAATTTTTACAGTGTTAACTCTTGTAAGAAGAATGGATGCATCGGAAACTAAGTACCTGCCTGGCTCAATAAACAGAAAAGGTTTACCAAGACCATATTCAGCAACCTTACTCTTGAAAAGTGCTACCACTTTTGAAGAAAATTCGGACAAAGCGAAGTCTTTGTCTTCTGGTATGTATGCAACACCAAACCCACCGCCAATATCTATGAACTCAAACTCGATACCTACCTCATCATGAACCCGTTTAGCAATACTCAAGAGTTTCTCCACTGCTAAAACGTAAGGTTCAATATCGAGAATCCCTGATCCAATGTGCATGTGAATGCCGAATCGTTCGACTCTTGCCTTCTTGGCAGTAGTATATGCTTTTATAACGTCTTCTTCCCATAGCCCAAATTTTGAGTCTGGACCAGCTGTTATGCAATGGCTGTGATGTCCTGCCCCGACTTCTGGGTTAACACGTACAGACAAAACCGGAGGGACAGCAATTTTTAGGAGTCTATCCAATTCCGATTGGGAATCAACGTTTATAGTGACTTTTGTGTCAGATAGAAATTTTAATTCGTCATTTCGCAGGCTAGTCCCTGTAAATAATAGTCGGTCAGGAGCATATCCGCTCATCAAGCCCATAAACACTTCACCCGGACTAACAGTATCTAAATATGCGCCCTGGGTCTGCAAAATCTTTAGTACAGTAAGGTTAGAGTTAGCTTTTGCAGCATAATACACTCGTGCATACTTATAGTTGCGAATTAAAGCATCATGAATCCGATTATAGTTATCCCTAAGTCGTTTCTCACTTACTAAATACAAGGGGGTATCGTATTTTTGCGCCAATTCTTTAACTGAACAGCCATCAAAGAATAAAGATCCTTTTCTATCCTCTAAGGGTTCACGAAGCGTCCTGTTTTTCACCATACTTGTTTACACCCGTGCCAATGCTATTATTGTCAGCTTAAGCTAAACCTTTAGCGACAAAGAGTTCAGCGCTTAAGATGCCTGCGCCTGCACCGCCACGAACAGTATTATGTCCCAAGCACATGTATTTGAAAGTCATAATTGGATCCTTGCGTATTCTGCCAACTACAACACTCATTCCACATTCTGTATCCCGATCAAAACGAGGTTGAGGCCTATTTTTCTCATAGCGAACCACTATCGGGTTTACAGGAGCGGAAGGCAACTTGAGCTTTTGTGGCTCTCCGCTAAAGTTCTCAAAGGCAGATACTATTTCTTCAATCAAGGGAGTATCTGAAAGCTTTATGAAAACTGATTCTAAATGCCCATCTTTTACCTGAACTCTGTTACAGCTTGCGCTAAGCTTGAATTCAGCGTTTTGAACAATTTTGCCATTGAAGCTACCAAGTATTTTTAAAGCTTCAGCTTCCATTTTCTCTTCTTCGCCTGAAATAAATGGAACGACATTATCAATTATGTCAAGTGAAGGAACACCAGGGTATCCGGCTCCGCTTAGAGCTTGCATAGTTGAAACAATAATTTCCTTTAGGCCAAACTGCATCAAAGGCTTAAGTGTAATTGCGAGCTGAATAGTACTGCAATTAGGATCGGTTGTAATGAAGCCTTTCCAACCTCGCACTGCTTGTTGAATTTTTATCAACTCAGCATGATCCGGATTAATCTCTGGAATAATTAAAGGAACATCTTTTTCCATCCGATGAGCGCTAGCCTTGCTGAAAACTGGAAAAAGCGCTGCGAACTCTGATTCAACTGGACCCGCTAAATCGCCTGGTAACGAAGAAAAAACCAAGTCAACGTCACCAGCCTTCTCCACTGACTCAACATCAGCGTTTGCCACAGGCATTTCAGCGATTTCCCTAGGCAAATTTGACTCCATCACCCAGTTGCAAGCGTCTCCGTATTTCTTGCCTGCTGACCGCTCTGAAGCTGCAAGCACCTCTATTTGGAACCAAGGGTGCCCTTGCAATAGTTGTATGAACCGTTGGCCAACAGCTCCTGTCGCGCCTAATATTGCTACTTTACGTTTCATCGCCATGTTTTGTTTCTTCCTTCGCTCTTTTGAGTTGGTTGTCCTCGATAAAAAAGTTAATGGTTCAAGTTAACATCAAGACAAGCCTAAAACGTTAGCCATACTAAAAACTTTAGGATCGTTTTGTTTGCTTAACCATTCGGCAGCATAAACGGCCCCCTGAGCAAAGACATTACGCGAGAACGCTGTGTGTTCTATGCGCAACATTTCATGTGGTCCTGCAACAATTAAATCATGAATGCCTGGCACTCCACCTGCACGCAAAGCCATAACCTCAAGTTCATCTGGTTGCCTTGGACTAATACCATTTCGGCCAGAGACAATTTTTGAATAATCACGACTTTTTGCAACAATTTCTGCAAGTTTTCTAGCGGTGCCGCTCGGTGCATCTTTCTTGCCAGTGTGATGGATTTCATTTATGCTAAAGTCATATCCAGAAGGGAACACATTCAAAGATTCTGCCAACTTAAAGAGTATGTTGACCCCCACCGAGTAATTTGGTGAGAAAACAGCTGGAACTTTTCCTAACATCGCATTTACAACTGTTAGGTTTTGTTCTAAAGTGAAACCTGTAGTACCAAGGATTATTCGTTTTCCCAGATTCGCCACAATTGGGATGTTTGTTACCTCAGCTGCAGGCGTGGTGAAACTGACATAAGCGTCTGCACCTTGGACAGCTTCTTTTATTTTGTCTGAACTTAGAACAAATGTTTCGGAATTAGTGATGCCGAGTTCTCGTAAAGATTTGCCTATGGAGGGAGCATTTGGTGACTCTATTGCTCCAACAATTTGATGCCCTCTCGAGATTGCTTCAGCGATGATGACTTTGCCCATTCTTCCAGCGGCGCCTGCTACACATAAATTAAGCATAATAAAGCCCCTCCAAATACTTCTCATTGTAGAGACGTTCTTTGAGGTCGACATCAAAGAAGTCGGCGACTGGCTGAAGAATCTCTGGGTTGACTTCATAGACTTTTCGCACGTTTGCAAGGACTACTTCTAAACCGGCTCGCGTCATCTTTCCTAAAGGCTGCCTGCACGGTCCTGAAGGCATGCCGAGAACATTCATAAGCGTCTTGTACGCAAGTGGATTTCTTGCTTTGCAAGGTACGGGACCGTACGGAGTTTGTTCTTGCGTTTTAACGGTAACTAAGCTAAAAAGCGGTTGGAGTGCTTGAGCGATAACGCTGGCAGCTTCTTCGTTACCATCCAATAGGTAATGCACCATATCCACAATCGAACTAGGAGCAACGTTGGAAACAACCGAAATGACGCCGCTCGCGGTAATGTCAGGAGAAACCATCATTGTGTAAGTTTTGTCATCATCTCCTGAAAGGATGTTAAAATTTTCTCCACAAAGTTGCCTTGTTAATTCCATGTTTTTCAGGTCGCCAGTTGCCTCCTTTACGCAACTGACGTTAGGATATTGCTGATGAAGAATTGCGAGATCTTGAGGGTAAAGTTGGGTTCCTGTTCTGCCAGGAATAACATAAGGGATAACTTGGACTTCTGGGAATTGCCTTGCAATTGGTTCAATGTATTCCTTGCGAATTTCCATTGAGCTTGGTCCATTGTAGTAAGGATCAACAAGCAACACACAGTTTATGCCTGTACGCTGAGCGTGTTCGGTGCCTTCGATAGCTTCTTGGGTTGAATTGCTTCCGGTTCCAGCTATCGTTAAAATCTTTCTACTTGCATATTCATGGGTTTTTTCAATGACTGCGTTATGTTCATTCCAATCCAAGGTAGGGCTTTCGCCGGTTGTGCCTACTGCGAGTATGCCTTTTACGCCTTGATCTATTTGGAAATCAATTAATTGCCGCAACCCATCGTAATCAACTTGATGATTGCTAGTCATCGGAGTTACTAGGGCAGTATAACATCCGCTAAATTTCATCATTTTTAGTTTCCTCAATTATGTGACATGAAGAATTACTAAAATCATATTTAAATGTTACTTTTTCGTCATTTTTTTACTAAAAACGAAAAATTAAATCATGATAAGAAACAACTTGCGCCAATATTAGATTGTTTCCGTAATTGCCTGTGATTAACCAATCATCAACTCTATGTTTTCTTAACATAGTAAGCTGTAAAAATACCATCATTACACTGACCGTAAAGCATATGCAAATAAGCGATGGCTTCTTCAAAATTCAATGCAGAAGGAATAATCAACTTAAAATTGTCTGCTCGAACAATTGACCCTAATATCCCCGTCTCAGTTTTGGCTATTTTGAGCCTTAAAACTCTTTGGCCGGAGAGATATACAGCAACTTCTCCTCGGAACGGTTTACCTTTTCGAACATCGATTGTCTTTTCGCCTGAACTTAACCAATCAAATGCTTCTTTTTTTGTTCGGAAAGGGGGCAATTTTGTACCTAAATTGAGAACAAACGAATTATAGATAAGCTTTCAGTAAAAATTAGAATAAACAAAATATGGAAGTGAAAAAATAGGTTGGTTTGAGATTGACTAGTGGTTTACCCTTTGCCTTTCTCTTCTTTACCGAAGTACTTGGTCCACTTTAGTTTACGAGCATCTCGTTTAAATTGTAGCGAGCTTTTTTTGCATTTGCCAGAATCGAACCATAGAATTGATCCGTCGTTTTTAACGAACATCATGCCTGTGCCAGCTGGGAAATCAGCGCCACAGAATGAGCATTTACGATTTTTTGGCATGATACTTTTTCTCCTTAGTGTGTCTATCTTGTGATTTTCTTAGCTTCTCTCTCTGTTTCTCGCAGCATCAAAATATCTTGGACACGTACAGGTCCTTTTACGTTGCGTGTTATGATTCTGCCTTTGTCTTTTCCTTCCATTATGCGAACTCGAACTTGTGTGATTTCGCCAGTGACACCTGTACGACCTATTACTTGGATAACTTCTGATGGAATAAGTTCTTCAGCCGCATCTTTACTCATTACTGAGCTCCTCGTTTGACCTGGTCAATGCGTGTAACTATTTCCCTGATTAGTCCTGCGGCTTCGCCTTCTTTTAGAATGCATGCTGCTGCACATGGAACATCTATGCCTATTGCGTTGCCTAGTTTCTCCTTGTTTGGAACGAAGACGTATGGAATTTTTCTCTCTTCGCAGAGAAGCGGTAAATGTGCCACGACTTCCGGTGGATCAACATCTTCAGCTATTACAACAAGTTTTGCTATGGATCGCTCAACAGCTTTTGTAGCTTCGTTTGTTCCTTTCCTAACTACTCCTGATTTAGAAGCAATCGTTAGGGCTTCATAGGCTGCATCTACGATTTCTTTCGGTACTTCATACTTTACATAAAATGGTTTTGACATATTAGCCTCACCCTTTTAAGGCACAGACTTATCCACACTTCTTATTTAAGAAGCTTTCGACTCTAAAACGCCAGACCAAACTTTCAGCCTTTAAAGACCTTAGAAAGCTTTAAATACGGTATTACGGTGTCCTTCATTGTTTTTCGAGAGGGGAATGGCGCGTTTGCAGAAATTGGGCAGAGTGCGGGCGTTAACTCCATCCAAAAACATTATTATTAAGAGCGAAAAAGCTCCTAGAATCGGTTCAGAAGTTGTTGACGAGAACTTAAGCGTTATCGGTAAAGTTTTTGACATTATAGGTCCAGTCTCGTCTCCTTATGCAGTTGTTAAACCAACCGTTAGGGAACCCGCTAAACTATTGGATAAACCGGTTTACTTGCTTCTCTCGAAAACGAACCGGAGCAAGAAATAATGAGCAGAGATAGCAAGCTAGAGACAGACCAAACTACAAAAACAGAACCAGCAAAAATACAATCTTGTCCTGAATGCGGAAGCACCAGACTTATGCGCGATTATGAATGCGCTGAAATCGTATGTATGGATTGCGGCTACGTTGTTGCGGCTAAAATTGCTGACCGAGGACCTGAATGGAGAGCGTTTGATGATGAGCAAAGATCGAAGCGAACCAGAGTCGGAGCTCCTCTAACATATACTATTCACGACAAAGGTTTGTCAACAACCATTGATTGGCATGACCGTGATATTTATGGCAAAAGTCTTTCGCCAGGGCAGAAGGCACAAGTTTACCGACTTAGGAAATGGCAAAGACGAATTAGGGTATCAGATGCCACTGAAAGGAACTTGGCATTTGCTCTCTCTGAAATCACAAAGATTTCTAACAATTTGAACCTTCCAAAAAACATTCTTGAAACTGCCTCAGTAATATACCGAAAGGCTGTTAAGGAACGCTTGATTCGGGGCAGATCAATTCAGGGTGTCACTTCTGCAGCGATCTACTTGGCGTGTAGGCAATGCGGTTTGCCACGAACCTTAGATGAAATCTCGCAGTGTTCAACTGTAAACAAGAAAGAAGTTGGAAGAAGCTACCGTTTCCTTATAAGAGAATTAAACTATTCTATCCCACCGCTTAGACCAAGTCAATACATAACAAAGTTTTCTAACCAATTGACTATGCAGGGAAAAGTTGAAGAAATTGCTCACAAAATCTTGGCTGCAGCGAAGGAACTTAAGCTTACTTCAGGCAGAGGGCCAACCGGAATTGCTGCGGCAGCAAGTTATGTAGCATCTGTTTTAACTGGCGAGAGGAAGACTCAAAGAGAAATCGCTGAAATTGCACAAGTGACTGAAGTTACTATCCGTAACAGGTACAAGGAACTTGTTGAACGATTAATGTTCCAAATAAGCATCTAGTTTATGTCAATGAAGAGGTTTGCAAAATGGCTAAATCAAATAAAACAGACTTAGAAGCACCAAAAATAAAAGAATTAATTGACAAACTAACAGAAATACAGGAAGGCTTTAAACGAAATTTAGCAGATTTACATCAAAAAATAGAAACTATTGAATCTGAACCTGAATTATCAATTAATCTGGACAACTTCAAGAGAGATGCTGAATTACGGGTCGATGACTTGGAAGAAGAAGTAAAGCAGTTGCGTGAACAACTATCAGCTATTAAAGAACTTTTAAGCTAAATATTACAAAAAAATCACTTGCTAATTATTTGATGTATATAGGTATTTTTTTAAGGACCTTATTATCTATGCTATCGTATGCCCTATAAATTCACTTTCGATTTGTCAAAGGTGCCACGTTTTTTCTTCACTGAAATTGCTATGATAAGTTACCAAAAGGGCATGCACAAATCACTGCTTAACAAACTAAATGAAATGATCTTGAAGTTTAGAATACAAGAAGCAACTGGACTAAATCTTGCTGATGCTATAGTTGTACTTCAGGACCTAATTGATTTGCAAGCAGTTAACATGATTGAAAGAAACAAGTTCTTGCAAACCAAGAAAAGGGCAATCTTCCTTCCACATTGTTCACGCAAATATATGGATAGTCGTTGCAAAGCAATATTTGACGCTGATATTCCATCTTACAAGTGTGCACATTGTTCACAAGATTGTTTGGTAAATAATGCCGACCAATTTGCAAAGGAAAAAGGTTATGATGTATTTCTCTTGCCAGGAGGGTCATGCATCCCTAAGATTCTTAAAACAAGACAATATGAAGGGATTGTTGGAGTTGCCTGCGGCGAAGAAATGAAAATTATGCGTCCGCTTCTAGAAAGCATGAGCGTTAGTGGGCAGGGAATTCCATTGATCAAGAATGGATGCGCAACTACTGTTTTTAATATGGAAACTCTTAGGAAAGTCCTCTAGAATATAAACAACAGTTCAACTTTAGAAACAAAAATCGGTCCGAAACAACTTTTTCACGAATAGTAGATATCTGTTATTATTCTTTAACAATTGACTTGTCAAATTAGAGCCAGGACAACGCTAAAAGCTTGACAAAATCAATTGACCCATTTCGTTATTATTGAGAATGATTGAGCGATCAAACAAATCAAAAAATAAGATTAAAAAAGAGTTATTACTTCACTATTTCTCGCTTTTTCCAGCGCAGGTTCTTGCCTTTGCACTTTCTGCATTTTAATGCAGTTGCAGCGTTGCGTGCCCCACAGTCTCTGCAGATTTTCATGTATAATCTATGCTTTTGAGCTATGGCTTTCTTAACTGGATCTAATATTGGCATTTATTGTTTAACCTTCTATTTTGGGTAAGTCTCTGATGGTTAAGTATCAAATATACCTTTTGTCTTAACGTAAACCTTCTTACACTCTATTCTGACACTTAATTGTTGAAAATTAATAAAAAGGAATTACTGAATTTCTTCAATTGTGACGTAGGAGCGTGTATCTTCTATTCCATCAATGCTGTAGAGTTTCTTTAGAATTTCATCAAGATTATCGCGTTCAACAATAATTAAAGCGTCTACTTCTCCAGCGATGCGGAAAGCTCTGGAAACTTCAAGCTGACGAATTTGATCATAAACATGTATTCTTTTAATTGGGGCCACTTTGAGGAGAATAAATGCGGGGGTTGTTGAAACTCCGAGTGCATTCAAACCTTTATCGGTAACATCAATAAAACCTCTTCCAGTTCGGATGTAACCTCGATTTTTTAGTTTACGCAAATGAACATTTAACGCTTGTCTACTTATCCCTAATTGGTTTGATAATTCGTCTTGTTTAACTCTTAGGGTGTAGGTGTTTGTGGATTTTCCTTTCTCGTAAAGTGTTTTTAGTAGCTGAATTGAACGTTTAGTTAATGGTTCCAAATAAGGTCACTTTTGTGTTAGTTTGTTAAGTTTAACCTTTACAATAATGAGGTTGCTTAAGAATTTGATGCTGCAGAATAGTTAAGTGTGACAATAATCTTTCATTAAACTGTAACATTTACTAGCGTAAAAAACAGCATATACAAATACTGCAAACTAATTTTGTAAATGTTCAGCTAGAACTTTGTGATCATACCACAATGTATTTATTTTTAGAAAAATCTTACTGAAGCCACTTAAAAAGTAAACTAGGAGTTGGCGAGGGCGTGACCGAAAGTAATGCAGTCTTAATCGGCAAGAAACCAATAATGAACTATGTGCTCGCTTGCATTACTACCTTTCATGGCGGGGCGAAAGAAGTAAGTATCAAGGCGCGTGGAAGATCAATCAGCAGAGCAATAGATGTAGCTGAAGTTGTAAGACACAGATTCCTTCCAGACGTGAAAATAAAGAGCATAGGAATCGGAACAGATCAATTTCAGCCGCAAGATGAAGGCGACTCAGCGACCAATGTTAGCACGATAGAAATCAAATTGGTAAGATAAGTCACGAAATAGCTAAACTTCTAACTTTGCAGGATAACGACACTAAAATGAAAACGGAACTATGCAGTTTCTGCTTGAAAAGTGGCATACTTTGCCAAAAATGTTCATCTAAAGTGAAGACTGGCGAGATTAGTGATTTAGACCTGAAAATAGCCCGTTTGCTTCTTTCGTTGGAAGAGAAGTATCCTTCCTTGCAAAATGTCTGTTTCTACAAGGCAGTTGACGTGGAAAAAACGCTAGCCATTATTGTTGGGCATGGAGATGTTCCGAAACTTTTAGGTTATAGTGGCAAAATCATAAAAACCATAGGTGACGAAACAGGCAAGAACGTTAAGGTTTTGGAGTACGGTGTTGACGACCGTAAATTCTTAGAAGACCTGTTCATGCCTTTCAGCATATTAACCATCAACACTATCTGGCTTCCCGATGGAACTACAGAAACCAGAGTTATCCTCAAGCGTAAACGTGGATCACAATTACCCTATGATCTAAAGGCTTTAAAAGAAATCGCTCACAAAGTGCGTAAAATGTCTTTGCGTGTAGAAATCGCAGATTAAGGATTGGCGCTTAATCATGAACTTGGACTCTATTGTTGAATGGTCTAGAACTCATTATACCCGCAATGTAACACCCGAAATTGATGGACAAGAAGTCACTCTTTTTGGTTGGGTTCAAGAAATTCGAGATTTAGGCGGAATCCGCTTCCTGATACTTCAAGACCGAGAAGGAACAATCCAGATAACTATCCCTAAGAAAAGAATAGCTTCAGAAGTTTTGGGTAAATCCGATTTGTTGCAAAAAAGATTCAGCATAGCGGTTAAAGGCATCGTTAAAAAAACAAACATGACGCCAAGAGGAATAGAAGTAATACCTCAAGCTATCAAAATATTGAGTACTGCCACTGAACAGTTACCTATTGATATTACTGGGAAAACGCCAGCTAACATAGAATCAAGGTTAGATGCGAGACCTCTAGATCTTTGTCAAGAGAAGACTTTAGCCGCCTTCAAAATTCAGCATGTGACCCTTGAAGCGGTAAGGACCTTCCTTTTTCAAAAAGGCTTCTTAGAAGTTCATACGCCTCGGATTATTGGTTCAGCAACAGAAGGTGGAGCAGAGCTTTTTAGTGTTGACTATTTTGGACAAAAAGCATACCTCGCACAAAGCCCTCAACTTTACAAAGAAGAACTAATTTTGAGCTTTGAAAAAGTGTTTGAGGTTGGTCCTTTCTTTAGGGCAGAGGAATCACATACACGGAGACACTTGAGCGAGTTCACGTCGGTTGACATAGAACAAGCTTTTGCCAATGCTCAAGACGTCATGGCGCTTCTTGAGCAAGTCATTCACCACGCTTGTGTAACTGTAAGAGAAAAGTGTGTCGATGAGCTTTCCTTGCTCAAATATAAATTTGAAGTACCAAACGTCCCTTTTAAAAGGTTAACTTATGACCAAGTCTTAGATGACCTCAAAAAACAAGGTGTCGTTATTCCTTGGGGAGAAGATATCCCCACAGAGGCTTTCCGAGAATTAGGTAAACTCTATCCCTTCTTTTACTTCATAACTGATTGGCCAACACATGCAAAAGCATTCTATATTAAACCACGCGAAGACAAACCTGAAGTTTGCGAAGGATTCGACCTCATGTGGCGATACATAGAGCTTGTCTCAGGCGGAACAAGAATTTCTCAAAAAGATCAATTGATCCTGAGGCTGCAGGAGAAGGGTCTCAATCCAGAATCCTTCAAGTTGCATCTTCAAGCTTTCGATTATGGAATGCCACCTCACGCAGGTTGGGCTATCGGGCTTGAACGGTTTACAATGATTTTAACCGGAAAAAAGAATATTCGAGAAGTAACGCTTTATCCACGTGATCGAGTAAGGTTGACTCCCTAAGCGTTAGAATACACAACTAAACAGCTGAAATATTATCCACTGTTCATCTTTTTTTGAATTTGCAATCCAATGGACTGTTGTTTTGAGATTGCATGTTCTTGAATTTTTATTTATTCGACTATGTTTTTGAGAGTCTCTTCAAGTTTGGAAAAAGTTTTCACAACTGTGTCGGAATGGGCTATAATCCAGGGACTGAGACATTCGATTTCCGACACAATAATGATTTTTTTTCCTTTTCGTTTTGCATAAAACATTTCCATGCAGGCTCCAGCCGACAGTATTGGCATATAAACTACCATGATATCGCATCTGTCGGCGTCATCTAAGTCTCTTTGGATAAAATCAAAAGTCGGAACTTTATCCCACCAACATTGCTCATTGCCATTGTAGAGGACTTTTTCTCTGTGCCATGGATCAATAACATCAAAACCCGTTCCGATAAGTATGTTTGTGATTTTCTTACGGTATTCTTGATTTTTTTCCATGCCCAGAATGGGACCTGAAATGAAAACTTTCTTTTTCATTTTGTTTAACTCAAACAGAGTTAGACAACTTGCGTTTTTCTTAAACTTTCTTATTTTTAAATTAACAGATAAAACTATTTTCCAAAAACCATTGTAATCAAGCAACAAAGAAAATGATTAAAAACTGCTTACTGTTTGCTATTTAAAAAAATTAGTTTCTTATAACTTTCCTAGAAGGATGGTACCATCGCCAAACTGCTGTAGCGACTTCTTTTGAATAACCATAATCTGGCAATTTGGTAAATACCTGCGTTGATTTCTGGCTAATTTGTTGAGGCATAACTTCAATTTACCAGATTTCAATATAAATCTTCAGAATCCTGACTACGATTTGTAGATATGTACAACAAAAATACAGATTAAATATCATTCTCAATGAAACGGCAAATTATGCCTATAATATTTTCGATAACAATATAAGAAAATCAAAAAACAAGATTGCCACTTGCAAATTAGATGATAAACCTGAAAGGATACGAAACTTCTATATGTTAGGTGTCAAGCTTTGATAGCAGAGATCAAGATGAACCGAGAAAGTTATAAAACGAAAAGGCGAGGTCAGCCCAAACGAAATAAAGCACTCATTAGGTCCAAAATTCGGTTAGCCGCCAAGGCTCCAAACACCACTCCAAAACTTCGCGAAATCTATTCCACTAAAATTGAATGGGTAACTAAGATAATGCCCAAACTGAAAGAGTAGTTTGTTATCAAATTACATTTCTAAGAAAATAAAAATCGGGTAAATACAACTCATTTTACTTTAGTTGGTTATTCTGGAGTACTAGGCTTCGTTCTCAGTGGAGATCCGTTAGGTTTTAACGCTGAAAAATGAATGTGTAAGAGGAATCTTTTATAATCATTATTCTTTTTCAAAATGGTCAAGTGAAGTTAGATGACTGAGTCAATCGAAAAAAGAGTACAAAATGCACTTGAAGAAATTAGACCGCAAATCCAAGCTGATGGAGGAGACGTAGAACTTGTTACGGTTGAAAACTTGACTGTAAAGGTTCGATTAACTGGCGCTTGTGCTGGATGTCCAATGTCGGCAATTACCCTTAAAAATGGTGTTGAGGCTCTCATAAAAGAGAGAGTTCCAGAGATATTAGAAGTTGAAGCGGTACACTAAGTCAAGTCGTCGAAATCTTGAATAAATTGGCAAATTAGTATTTCCACTTTTTTTGCTCGTGTTTTCCTCTTGAATTAATTAAAAATAGATGTTGAAAAATCTTAGTCAAGAAAGTTTGACTAATTCATCCCCCTTTTAGTCAAGAATTCTTGACGAGAACGCTTTTACACCAAGATAAATTATGCTTTTTACAGGGAAATCAGGATGAGCAAAAGAGTCTTCCTAAGTCTAATTTCAAAATCTCATTCCTCTTTCTTATTATCCATGCCCTCGAAGGAGAATTGACAATGGTTAATGT
>Ga0326726_10002389_pt1 | contig 17288 bp, 16 predicted proteins | sample MHFenrmetagenome_2_FD_207603 | JGI IMG/M metagenome (GOLD analysis project Ga0326726, IMG submission 207603) | Lab enriched peat soil microbial communities from Michigan Hollow, Ithaca, NY, United States - MHF15MN | ecosystem: Environmental > Terrestrial > Soil > Wetlands > Peat | place: USA... | reverse complement strand
CATGCGACGCTGAGCGACAAGCGAGATATGCGCCCCCTCACCGATCTTGCGGGTCAAAATCGAAATATCTTCATCCCTGCCCCAGAAGCGATCGCCACTTACCCAGTTTCCCTGGGCCTGCATCAACTTTCTAGCCATACCATCTCCCTCTGCCGGATTCAACATTTTTGTTGCCAACGTTCTTGCTGTAAAAATAACTCAAATAAGTTCGCCAACAAAATCATAGCCAGCAATTTTGTTGGCGAATACTTGCATAAAAACTGACGGATGTAACTCATTGGGCATGGAACAGCGACAAAGAGAGCCGGCAGGCTGACGACCGGTTGGGGTTCCGGCCGCCATTGCTGAATAAGCGGTTGCCTCGAGGAGTTTATAAGCCTCCCGCTTCGAGCTCTCGCTTCAGGGCTTCGCGTTCGATTTCGAGACGGCGAAGTTCGCGGTTGATGCGGTCGAGCTCCTCCGGTTCGCTGTCGATTTCGAGCCTCAGGCGCGACGAAGCCTCGTCGATGAGGTCGATCGCCTTGTCGGGCAGGAAGCGGTCGGCGATGTAGCGGTTGGAGAGCTCCGCGGCGGCAACGAGCGCGGCGTCCTTGATCCTCACGCCGTGGTGGATCTCGTATTTCTCCTTCAAGCCGCGCAGGATCGACACGGTATCCTCGACGCTCGGCTGGTCGACCACGACGGTCTGGAATCGACGTTCCAGGGCAGCGTCCTTTTCGATGTGCTTGCGGTATTCGTCGAGCGTGGTGGCGCCGATGCAGCGAAGCTCACCCCTGGCAAGTGCCGGTTTCAGGATGTTGGCCGCATCCATGGAGCCTTCGGCCGCTCCCGCGCCGACCAGCAGGTGCAACTCGTCGATGAAGAGGATCACGTCGCCTTCTGCGGACTGAACCTCCTTGATGACGGCCTTCAGCCGCTCCTCGAACTCGCCCCTGAACTTGGTGCCGGCGACGAGCGCCGCAATGTCGAGCGCAGCCACCTCTTTGGTTTTGAGGTTCTCCGGCACGTCGCCGCCGACGATGCGCTGGGCGATGCCTTCGACTATGGCCGTCTTGCCCACGCCGGGCTCGCCGATCAGAACAGGGTTGTTCTTTGTGCGACGGCTCAGGATCTGGAGCACCCGGCGGATCTCGTCGTCCCTGCCTATAACCGGATCGAGCTTGCCCTTGCGAACCAGGTCGTTCAGGTTCCTCGAATATTTCTTCAGCGAGTTGTATGTCTCTTCTGCATTCTTGCTGGTCACGCGCTGGGATCCCCTGAACGAGGTCAGCACCTTGAGTATGGCGTTCCTGTCGATACCTGCATCCTTCAGAAGCTTCGAAACCTTGACGCCGGCCTCGCTCATGGCGATAAAAAGATGCTCCGAGCTGATGTACTCGTCCTTGAGCTGCTCGGCCTCCTTGAGGGCCGTATCGAACACCTTGCCGAGGTCTGTGGCGATATACTGGCCGGTGGCCGATGCACCCGTCACTTTCGGGATCCGGTCGAGCTCCCGGTCGAGCACCGAAAGCAGCGCATCGATGGGCGCTTCGAGTTTTCTTGCGATCTGGCAGGCGATATTGTCGCTGTCGCCGAGCATGACGCTGAGCAGATGCTCGGGTTCGATCTGCTGGTTCTGCCTGCTTCCGGCCATCATGGAGGCTGACTGGAGAGCCTCCTGGGCCTTGACGGTGAATTTGTTCGGATCGAAATGCATGGTTCTTTCTGTTCTTGCTGTTTTTTCGGTTCTGTTTTCAAATCGTCAGCTGACCGCCTCGTTTTTCAAGGCTCTATGGCGCCGCATGTTATGATAACCTTGAAAAAAGCAAAAACGTCACACCCCGGGATCAGGATGCGCCGAAATACTTCCGGAACGTCAAATCGTCATTCTCGGAAGTCCTGGATGGTAAACTGCACGATGATGAGCCTGTCCGGTCGTGTTATCGTCCGGAATCGTCCGGCCTGGGCAGATTCTTGATAAATGAGTTCACGACAAGCTTGAGGATCTCTCCCCCGGTGACAAGGAATTCCGCACCCTTCTCGCGGATATGGACCTGGGTCGCCACCTGGTCCTTGAAATAGTCGACGCTGTCCTTATCGTAATTTTTACCGCTCACATAATCGTCGATGAGCTCTTCGGCCTGGCTATAGGGCAGATTGAAGACCTTCAAGCCGAGTTTTGCGCGTTCGATGGGATCAAGGATCCTCTGTCCTGACTCTTGCTGCTCCATATCGCTCCGTTTTGCTTCTGATGAAAAAAGAGGAGACTACCGCTCCGCCCCTGCCTGCGAGAATTTAACAATCTTTTCGACAAGATGCCAGAACCGTGCTTCCGTCAGGGCATCAGCTTCTGGCGGCCTTGGCAACCGGACGACGGACATCGGACATCGAGGTCCCGGCAAGGCAGAGCAGAATGGCGGCGAGGACGCACTCCCTGTGAACGGGTCGCCGTTGACCCGGTACCATGATCCAGCCCGCCAAAGCAGACTCGGCGGCAATATCTGACGACACGCTGTCGTGGACCAGGTCATCAGGCCTGCTATGATAGAACTTGCCTCCGGACTCCCGGACAATCGCACCGAACTCGTCGGGCCTGAATCGAGTCATGACGATTTCGCCGCTCTTGTCGCGCTTCGGGCCCCCAGGCATGGGAATAGGCACCGGTTCGCCGGTACCCACCCCGATCGCATGGAGATGAACGCCCTGGCTCCGGAGAACGCCGGCGACGTCGCCCAGATCCTGGCCATGGTCTTCGCCGTCGCTTGCAAGCACGAGAACCGTTTCACTGCCCGAAGAACCTCTTGAGGTACCGGACAAACGAAGAGCGGTCTCGAACGCCCGGCGATAGTCGGTGCCCTGCGGCCCGATCAGGTCAGGCGATGCCATGTCGAGCAGGATTTCGAAATCCTCCTGGTCGTCTGTCAGGGGACACTGCACAACTGGTGCCCCGGCAAACAGCATCAGCGCTTTCCGCCCCTCACCGAGGCTTCGGCTGATCTGCAGCATCTCCAGTTTGGCCCTCGAAAGACGGTCAGGCAAGAGGTCTCTGGCAAGCATGCTGTTCGATACGTCGAGCATGAAAACGACATCGACGCCTTTGCGTCGCAACGGCTTCTGGCCGCTGCAGAGCTCAGGTCCCGCGATGGCCAGTATCAGCAGGCCGATGCCCGCGCACTGCATGGCACGACGGATGACGAGCTTGGGCAGATCGAGGCGGGGAAGGATGCTCGACGCACCGGCACCGTCGACCAGCTTCCGAGCGTTCAGTTTTCGCCGGACGCCATAGGCCGAAAGAGCGATCACCGGAACGATGAGCCAGAGGAATATGAGATATTCGGGCCTTGCGAAACACATGGTTATGGAATCCTGATGATACGTGTGGCCGTCAGGGCCTGTTCGACGACAAGAAGAAATACCGCGGTCATGAGCATCCAGGGATAGAGCTCCACAGCATGGCCTGGCGTGCGGCTCTTCAGGCGCGTTTTTTCGAGATGATCGATATCCCGGAAGGCCTTCAACAAGCCGAGCAGGTCTCCGGCACTGAACTGGCGCCCACCGCTGATCCGTGCCACCTCGGCAAGCTCCTGGCGGCCCTTCAGGTTCAACGCCGGCGTTACGCCTGCGTCGAACAACTGCCCTGCCTTGCCGGCAAACACCGTATAAATCCTTATGCCGTCATGAGCCGCGAGCCTTGCTGCAGTCACGGGACTGACCTCACCGGCGTTGTTCTCTCCGTCGGTGAGCAGCACGAGTACCTTCTCCTTCGATTGCGACGCCCTGAGGCGGTTGATAGCAGTCAGCACCACCGTGCCTATGGCCGTGCCGGGCTCCTCGAAAAAACCGGGGGTGACCGTTTCAGTCAAACGCCTGAGTACCTCGTGATCGAGCGTCAACGGGCAGCGAGTGAAACTCCCGCCGCTGAAGACAATCAGGCCGATGCGGTCGGAAGGCCGGTTGTCGATGAACTTTATTGCGGCCTCACGCGCAGCGGAAAAGCGGGTTTTTCCGCCGAAATCCGCCTGCTTCATCGACTCTGAAACATCGAGGGCAAGCATCATGTCGATCCCGGAAGTATCGCGAGAGGTCGGTGGAAAGGGGGCCCTTGGCCCGGACAGGGCAATCACGCCTGCAACCAGGGCTGCCCAGCGGATCCCGGCCGGAAGCCTGGAAACCAGCGGATTTGCGGCAAATCCGGCCAGCCGCAGCGCATCGACCGAAGGAAAAAGGACGCCCGGCCGATCCTTCCTGCCATAAAACCGCCAAATGACCCCAACAAGAACCGCCAACGGCAGCAGCACCAGCCACCATGGCTCATCGAGCCTTATGCCCGATACGATTCTCAATAATGGGTCCATCTTACAAGAATGTGTGTTTCCTGAAAATGCAAAATCCATCGAACACAACCACGGTTCTTTTGATCAATGAATTAACCCGGAGTTAAGAGCGGAGCTTCAGAACGAGAAAAACTGTTTTTCGACTTAACGGTATCCCTTAAAACCGTAGAGGCGGACCTGCGTGTCCGCCCTTTTATGGATTTTTGATGCCGATCTGTCGACACCGACACTGTAGGGCACCTCTAAAAAGTGTCGTGAGCGACCTGAGAGCAAGGCGGACGGAGCGCAGAAACCGGAGTGTACACGTAGTACATGAGGATTTCGAGCACCGCCCAACGCAGCTATCGGGTCGCGGAACAAGTTTTTAGAGGTGCCCTGTAATCGAATGACTATACCTGTTATCCGAGGTACCCGTAAATAATATCTCAAAAATGAATTATCGATCACTCATTGCTGAAATCGACCTTCACCATCCCAAACCCTTGCGAATTCTTCTCGCCGAATCCGCAATCATAACCGATCTCAATCAACTCAGGTGGTGCAACAAGACGGAACGGAGCAAACACCCCCCGGATCTTTGTCTCATCAGACCGCCCCTCTTTCAAGGTAATCAGCTTCTGAGTATGCCCGTTCTTGCGCTCGACATAATCTGCATCAAGTTCAAACATCACATCAGCATCGCTACACGCAAATGATTTGCCGTGCAATACCTGATACTTGCGACAAAGATTATCCACAAACACACGCTTGAAGTCGGGGTCATGAGGCAACAAATATTGCGGATGCTTATCCATCTCATGCTTTAAGCTACACACAACAGGAGAAAGCATAATAAAGCGCATATCACCAGTCAAAACGGGAACATCGAGCTTCCTGACCGTCTCAACCCGAAACCGCTCATTGCCTATCGATACAAGCGGTTCCCGCATAAGCCCGACGACAAGGTGCTCTATAAACTCCTCTTTCGGGGACGACAAAGTCACATGCACCGACTGCTCACTCGTACTCATCGTACCATTTTCATGCATCACCCACTTCCGCCGATGCCCAGGATACACTGGCGAAAAAGTAAAGAGCTTGAACGCTTTGTTTTCAAGCCGATAACCCTGCTCATGCAGGCGCTCAGCATATTCACTTGAACTTCGGTCGACTATGTTATAAATGAGGGAAGAAACAAGGTAGGAATTGTTTATCGGCAGCGTCACAAACGACTTCCGATGTGAGAGCTCGAGTGTTATGCGCATAGGTGCCTGTTATTGTTTATTAAGCTCTTATAAGACATCCATTGTCATCAAATTCACTCATTAACTTATACTTTAAAATATCAACCTTACCATATATACAATTCAGCATTTTCTCAACAAATTCTTTAAATTGCTCAACATGCTTTTTTTGAGCCGCAAGAGAGGTTATATGAACAAAATCATTTCTTCTTTCTATCACCTCCGTTATATCACCGACAGCATCTTTATACTTTCTATTTGACTCACTGTTCTCAATATCAAACAAACTCACAAAAGCATTCTTGATTTCATAATTTTTATTTTTTACAATCTTATACTCAACATCGCTCTTCCAATTCAAATTTTGAGTGCACAAAAGCCAGCTCACAACACCTGATAAGGGCGCATAGTCGATCTTACACTCTTTCCACGCGCCTTTTAATTCTCGAGAAAGCGACACCTCTTCATTATTACCATATAATGCAACAAGACCATCATCAACAACATATTTTATAAGTTTACTTTTACAACACATTTCCAGTGATTGCGCATATCTTGTAAGAGCATCCTCATACCGACCCTGTTCATACCGTCTCTCCGCATTTGCATATCTATCAAGGCAAAGCTCTTTGATATACTCAAACTGATTTATGGCCTCATAGATTAATTTATCTTTATTATCTTCTGATATAAATTTTCTTAGATCAGAAAAATCTATATAATCTTTAATATTATCCATAGCATCAAAAGCATCTTCATACTCAAATCGATCCCAATACATTAAACACTCTGACACTCTCATCATTCTATTGATTTTTTCTCGCTCACTTTTCAGAGCCTCATTTATCAAAGGGTTCGCCTCATTTATCATGTCTTTTAGAGCCTCATCAAAAAGCTTGTATGAAGCATAATAATTTGAAACCCTAAAGAGTTCTTTTGCCTGATTAATTAATTCAATATTATATATCCTGTATGGGTTGTCAAGTTTGTTCAAAAACTCAGTTCCCCAGACCGGATACCCATCATGTTGATTGTAGTCCTCATAATCAACATAATAGATACCGACCTCTTCGTGCATAGCCGCAGCAAGAAAAGCGGCGGCATCCATAGTTTTTTTTCCTCCGGTAACATCGACGGCCAATTTATCTTTAGTCGAGTATTGCTTTATCTTTTCGTGTACACGTGCAAAGACTTCTGCGGTATCTGTACTCTTTAAACAAATCTTGTCTATGTCTGGTTTGTAAGAAGAATCATAGTGCTCAGTGAGAAAATCAATATATTCAGCTGCTGCTCGTTCGCCATCAAACTTCGCACTTTCCTGGGAAAAAACGAGTATTACCTTATCAGGCAGAAGCGTAAGCAGGGTATGCATAACAGGTTCAAGCGAGAAACCAACCATCGAAACCAGCACTTTGCACGGTTCAGCATGTGGGTAGTCGATTTTGTAAAGCGTTTGGAAAACTTGAAGTGATTGCCCAAATGGAGTTTGGTCAAGATCATCAGTCGACAGTTCAATAGTTTCGCCATCTCTGAGACGTGTCCCGAAGTAGGAATGCACAGATTCATGGGGCTGAGAGTTGCGCCGGATGTTCTTCTGTCTGTCAGCCAGTCCGTTCAGCAGGTCATACCAACCCTTCGACCCATCAAAAGACTGTAGCTTTTCAGCCCTCCTTTCTATCAATTCAGAACTCACACCCTCCCCCAGAATTCGGCTTTTTGAAGCTTTCCATTGGAAACGACCAAGGTCACCAATACTTCAGAGTCCTGCGTTAATTGCAGACATTGAAGCGTCTTAGGCATGACTGTTTCGACATTATTGTATTGCCCCTCTTTCACTTTGATCTTTGCCGGACTGCTCTTCGCATCAACAATAATGGCTTTGACATGATTTTGAGGACGAGATGCGTGCTGCACCGCTGGGACACGTGAAGTTTTGGGATGAAAAAATTCTTCCGTATCAACTCCGATGTATCGAAGAATGCACCAGCCAAGAGGAGTTTGTGCTTCGTGGTTGTTAACATGTAGGCATCTCGATTTTGGAGCCACGGCACACCCTCTATCCGTTATCAGGTTCCGAATTGTTTTCCTGTCAGGGTCGGACAAGTGTAAGAACTGGGTTTTGCTCATCATTCCGCCACCCCAGCCAACACGAAACAGTAATGGAGATTCTACAACAGACCTCTCAGACTGCATTTTATAGGGTTTATACCAATCCTGCACGGCCCGGACATTTGGACTATGAAGGGCTGAAGAGAAAAACTTCTGTTCCTCATCAGCAACAGTTCTGAAGAAGCTGTTTACGGCTTTCAAAAGAGCTGGCACTGAATTAAGGTAGCTGGGTATTGTCCCACTGAAAATCTCGGCAGCAAGGGCTTTATCTATCGTTATTCTGAACCGGGCTTTTACGTTCTCCGGGAACCCATTGAGTGTTATGTAAGTATTTTCCTTAGGTGTAAATACGTAACTTCCAGCCCCGGATTCTTGTTTATAGGTTTCTACTGTCAAAGCTTCAGTTTGCACAGAACCGATAAACGCAGCATCGCTGATTTTCACAATACGGAAAAGATCTTTGTGCATTTCAGTTGCAGAAGACCAATGGACATTATAGTCACGAACATAACCTTCACCATAACCATGAGATCCCTGAAATTTCGGATCAAGTCTTGAAAACGTTTGGGCGTTCAGACCGAGTCCGCATTCCCTTGGAGGTATGCAAAATTTCTCAACGACATCCTCTTTCTTTTTTTTAATCAAGCGTCTCTTTTCATCCCAACTCAAACCTCTTTTTTGATTGATTTCATCTAATGTGGCATTTAAACCTCTTATTCGACTCTGAAAGAAAGAATCAAATACTGTTTTCAGTGCCGGGTCGGTTGTAAGCATGGTCCAGAGCAGCGCATTCCGAAAAGCACCCCTGATCGAACTGCCCGGAATGTAGGGGGTACCTAATCCGTTCACAATGAATTTTTTACCTCTTCGAACGTCAGCCATGCTCATGACACCCTTAGCCATAGCACGAACAACCGGCTCGGCATCCTGTGAATTCCGGCTGATCAATTCAGTCGTTTCAAGAAAAGACTTTATGGATCGACCACGTAAGTCATCTGAACGATAATTTTGATTCAGAATCTTGCTGTATTCATCCACATAGTCTTTACCCTGCTCCCTCAGGTTGCCCTCGGCATCATATGTCCGTTCATACAGAAACTCGCAAAGCTTGTCGTTGTCGAGCAGGTAAATCTTGTCGCCGAGGGGGTATACTCCCTCGCCATATTCAGGGTCCTTGTCTTTGATGAACAGGGGAACAAGCGTTTCCAGTTCGATGATACCGGTTTCCTTTGTCATAGCCGATCAATCGTTGAGGTTGATCCTGATCGGCACGAGAAAGGCGAATCCGTACCGATAGATGTCATGCAATCCTCTCCACTCTGGCGTCACGTTCAGGTCAGGCGTCAGCGTGACGAGACAGCCTGGCTCTCTGCTGACAAGAACACTCCCTTCAGAGAGCATATGAACGGTTTTACGTTTTCTCTGCATGGTCGTTGACAGTGAGCCAGTCCAACCTTTACGAATGACCGTATCGTATGCGACATACTGGTCAGAAGAGTGCGCCGTCGATGATGGAATACACAGTGAAAGCAGACAATGGGCATTCGGATTTTCAGGACCCCGAAGACACGCCCATGAATCGTCATCGTCCTGAATCTGCCTGATTGTACAGGAACGTAACTCCCCGCATCCGGAACTGACATCGCCTCCGATACCCCCGGCATCAATGATGACTTGCAGAACCGTTTCAAGCGCACCGACAACGCTGTCATCGGCCGTTCGAACAAGAAAATAGAGGCCATCCCGATCCGAAACCGGCTCCATATAGGTAAGGGCGCTGTGAAACAGGTTGGAATTGTTTGTCAGCCTGTCGATAGCTGACTGCGGCCGGATTGCATCATCGCCGATTCGTTCAGATTGTTCAAGGAAAACACTACGACCCATCGGTCTTGTGAATTCCTGCCAACCTGCAAAATGTTCTCGTGAGATAAAGCGGGATGACTTCAGCGTTTTTGCAAACTGCTTACTTTCGTTGCTTCTTTTATCGGGCTGGTTCAGTTGTGACAACCCGAAGGAGACCGAAAGAGGCTTTGGTAAGCAGTATCGACTGTCACGTCCCTTGACAGAAAAGAGAAAAGCCGACGAAATGGTAAATAGGGGAACGTTCGAGGATTTCGTCGATTCATCATTATTTCCGCGCCTAAAACTATCGAGAAAATCCTTGAACGAGATGCCATTGGCCGAACCGATAATGGCCCAGTAATTCGCTATTGCGGCCCAAAGCGTATCGGAATGGATAAAGTCCAGCGACGATTCAACCCCCGCACCTGATCTCGGTGAACCGATATGCAACGCATTACGGAAAAAGAGCCTGACGATATAGGTTTTTTCTGGCATAGGTTTCGTGATGACTTATGCTGTTGGCTCTTGTAGTGTCGGCTCGAATTCTATTTCTTTGGCTTTTGTTTTAAAATCCTCAAATGAATAGTCTTTTGCGTCTCCTTGACCGCCCTTTTCCCGAAGGTCTTCCGTGGCCAAGTCGTCGTAACGTGTCACAAGCATCGAGCGCAGATGAAACTGCACGACGCCATGACCACGAGCCGTGTTCCCCCCAAGGCCGTCATGGTTCTGAATCTCTTTGAGTGTCCAGAGGATATTCTCCAAATCCTTGGGAATATTCTTTAGGGCATCTGGCAAGCCAAAACGTTCCTGCACCCTGTAGACGAGGGTAAATCCAAACCGTGCCCCTGAAGGTACTCGTTCAATGGTACGGGGCAAAGCTTGGGCCGTAATCCGGTCAACGGCGATCTCCATCTTCGCCTCGGTGACCGGCAGGTCTTTATCCATATACCTGCCATTACGTGAACTACCCGTTCTTGTATCCGGGGAGTACAGGGCGTCCCTGACAAGCAGGACAGACGGCAAGCCCGTTTTTGAATTGCCGAACAGACGACACACCTCGGACGTTCTGGCATCAGCATCGTTGTCATACATCTCCATCCAGATCTCTTGGGTCATCGGAGAAAGCTTTTTGCCATTTCTCTTTTCAAGCAGAGAACGCATCCGCCCTCGCAGTGAACTTCCTGGTATATAAGGCTCGTTGGTCACCGGATTTTTGATCACCGGCGAATCAATCCCGCCCTTGTCGATGGCGTCTGCGGTTCCACCGATATGCAGACCGGTCATCGCCTCGATTTCGCCTGCAATCGTGATATGGCCAAGCAACCTAATTTGTCTTGTCTCACTCATCACAAAGCCCCCCGATTAGTTTTAGTATCCACTTTTTTCCAGTGAGGCATGGTAGTCGAGAATCGCCTCGAAAAACTCTACGAACACCCGAAGATCGGCTACTGTCAGTATTTTATTGCCTTTCTGGAGGCATATAGCAAGGATTTCATAAAGACCGATGAGACATTCCCTTTCCCTTTTTCCAGTGCCTGCAATCTTCGGCAGAATAAAGCGAAGTTTGTACCTATCCTTTATCTCATGAGACCCTTGATCGGAATGCCTGTTGGCCATTTCGATCGCCTTGATGTAGGTGTAGAACCTTCGAAGTTGCGTTGAGGTTATTTTCGAACCTATATCTTTCGCTATTACGGCTGCATACTCGGGAAATTGGTCCCTTGCCTGCAATGCCTGTTGAGAGCAAGATGAAAACGTGTCAATAGCCCCAAGTCTTCTTTTTATTTCTTCCATTTTGGCCTTAAGGGCCTTGTGGTCGGGAATAGGCCCAAACACACTAATAAAATCTGCCATTATGCGGTTCTCCTGAGGTAAGCAAGCCAGTTGAGTGCAGTATGAAAATGAGATATCCAGTTTTGTTTATCCTCATCCGATGTGTAAAGGTAGGTGACCAGCTCTTCGAAGAGATCAGTCTCTTTTCCGAAATCTTTTTCAATACCTCGCATGACCCTGGCCATAGTAGGCAAGTAAAGCTGATTGCTTCGTTGATATTTCTCGGTCACTGAAAACCACTTTTCAATCGTACCAAAGCTGAATTTATCAACCTCCATCCGTTTCCTTTCCGATACTTTTTGTGAAACAGTAGAACACCGCCGATAGACCTGCATCAACCGCAACAGAAACTGATCGGCGAGCGCCCATTCCATGGAAAGCATGTATCGAGTTCGCTCAAGAGGGACAAGGCGCATCTTTCGGCGCAATTTCGAGTGGTCATAAAACAGCGAAATACGGTTTTTCTGTGGCTGGCCATTGCCATCGTCGTCATGTTTAGCGTAGGCCTCTGCTTCTGCCGACAAGTGAGCCATCTGATACAGCGGGAACTTGGGCTGGTGGAGCGTCAGACCTCCGGATATTCCGCCATCACCCTCAGGCCGTCCATAAGAAAATTCCTTGAAGTTTTTCTGAATGTCGAAGGCAAGTTCAACTGTATCATCCCAAGCACCAACAATAAACAGGTCGTCACCACCAGCATAAACGATTGAGACATTTCGGCCAGCTTTTCCCCATTCATCATTTTGTGCTCCATTCTTTCCGAGAATATCAACAGAACGGGTTGCACTGATCTGATTGAGATAGACCTTGAAAAAGAGGTTCAGCATTCTTGATCTCGCGGAGAGCGTAGCCAAACTGCCTATGGAGCTGAACAGGTTCCCAAGATTATCGACGTCCATACGAAGCGCTCCAATCAGATCGGCACCGCAGGAACTCGATGCCAGCCCCTCAAATGTGGCTGTATCGTCTTTCTTTATTGATGCCCTACCCTCCGTCATCAGGCTTTCGCGCTCCTGCTGCTGAGCATAAACAGACAAATCCCCATGCCTCCTGACATAGTTGGCATAGAGCAATACGTTTTTGCCATTCCACGAGTTGATTGACCATTGAGCCTCTGGAGTGGCGTCAGCAACTTCTGCAACAGTGTAATAGACCTTACCCCTGATTCCAGGTAAAACAAGGGTGCCACATAAATCTTTTTTCGATCTATCAACTCCTGAGGTATAACGATAAAGATGCTCGGCGCCAATCAGTTGATCACCAAGCATAAACTGGTGATAACAACTTTCTGAAACCCAAAGATAATCATCACTCTCCTGCTCGTTTACAGGCACTGACGCCATGCACCTGTATCGATTCGGTTTTTTGATGTCGAACATCTCCGTATCGAAAAGGTCGTCCCGATGAGTTATCTGGCACTCGGTTCTTGTTTTCAACTGCTCCGGCATCGATGGAGTAAACAACTTCTCAAGCTGGTCAATAAACTTGCGCCGCTTCAGGCGATCAAGATTATCAGCTTGAGTTTGCCTGAGTTGCCGAAACGTCGCCTCAGAACGAAGGCTCTCTTTATCAAAAGGCAGTGCATCAAGAGCGATGAACAAACGACCTTCAAATTCATCAAGCGCCCATTCGTTGAGAAGGGTTCTATAATCATTAATATTTTGGACAATCTCTTCACTGTTCGGCAACAACAGACCAAATCCGCCGCCACCCGAGTAAACAACCGCATGACGATCGGAACCGACTGATGAAAGAATTTCATGGATGATATGCTCGCAGAGCAATTCGAGCATGAAGGACCTTGCTCGCAAGGTCTTGAGCGCTCCTTTCGAGGTTATGGTGTAAACCGTATCCTGAATTCCGGAAAAATCGCAACCTATCAGAAGGCACTGTTTTTTGGAATTACTCGATTTGATACAATCATACAGCGCGGTAACGCTCTTAAAAAGATCATATAGGGGAATCGAAACGTTAGCAGAGGTTGCAATAAATGTACCGTAACGCTCAAGAGCCACCAACGGATATGGAAATGCTTCTTCTATGCTCTTGCAATATGAAAAAACATCAGGTTCTGAATCCTTATTGGGAGTGTTGATGATGCCAGCCTCTAATTCAGAAGGCTCAAACCATTTCGGCTTAGCTTCTTGTCCATTTTTGTCGAGAAATACGGATTGTAATGCACGAAGTCTCAGCGGCTCATTGAGTTTGATGTCGAGAATAGAACAGGCTTCAGCAAAGGCCTCATCGAATTGATCTGCCCATCCCGCACTCAGCTCACCTTCGGGTGATTTCAAAAGCTGAACACCACATTCAATGACTGGATGATGACTCGACATAACAATACGGGATAATGCGCTACAAAAAAGGAAAAAGTCATTTTACCGAAAAACACGCAGAAGGGCCGGGGATAATCATACCCTGTAATGGTTATTATATGAGTACAGTCGAAAGGCTCAACAGGGGGCGCGTACTTGGTCATCATCAGGAGTGATCATAAGCAATATTATTAGCTTACGCTTTTTTTATCTCAAAATCAATAATAACAGAACAATGACAGCATTCTTCTCTGAATCAATCAGCATGAGATAATCACTGAAGGATCGAACTGCTCAATCTCTTCAGGACTACAGGGAATGAGAAGTTTGTCGTGATCGGGCATCTTTTTATCAGAAGACTGCAAACGTTCGATATCCTGCCAGAACTTCTTTGTATTCAGATGATCAAGTTTGTATCTGCCGTTACTTGAAGGCCTCATCTTTATCGTGCCGAGAATGCCCTGCAATTCCGCTCTGGTTATATCCTTTCTCTTAACAACCATCAATGGGACGATTTTTTGTTTTTTGTCGGTGCTTTCCAGAACAACCGAGACAATCTCGTTAAGACGTTTTTTTTCTTTCCGCTGCTTTAAGAGCTGCCGTAAGGCAAGAACTGCTGAAACAGCCCCACCCATGCTGATGAAGTCCGAAGCAATGCTGATTCCTTTTAAAATATCCATTCCACGTTACTGTTTATCTCGTGATTGATGACGCCCTCATGCAAGCTCATGATTTCTGCGGCCTCAAATCTTTGGTTTTTCACGCCTCACGTTACGAAATGATAAACGGACTTTGGATTTCAAAATGGCGGTTTCCGTCAATATCGACACGTTCTATGCATCCACGGCACAGAACATAATAACGGATACTGTCGAGCGGGTGATTCGGATCGAGCAGTTTTTGCAAGCGCATACGCATGAGGGCATAATCGTCCTCGGAGACAAAGCACTCGAAAACGCTGAACTGCACGGCAGAGCCAAACCCTTCAAGGACTTTATGAATTTTTGTCCGTCTTCGGTCATTTTCGATATCGTAGGTAACAAGGATAAACTGCATGAGTAAAAACAACCGGTGAAAGTCGCCACGACTTTTCTCAACAAATAAATTATAATAAATAATTACTTGCTTAATTACTTATTTTTCTCATCAGCACCAAAACAACACAGAACGCCTTCAATAGATGGGATGGCTCTACAACCAGATGGCATTGCCTGAAACTCTTTTTCAGGCATGGAACAAAGTTGTGTCCAACGACGGGATGCCGGGATATGACAAGCAGTCCATTCTCGATTACTCATGGCGCATTGAAGAACATCTTGCAGGTCTTGGCCGACAGCTGCTGACAGGAACCTATGAGCCGCAACCGCATCTGAAACTTGTCATGATAAAACCAGGCGGGTCACTGAGAAACTTGCTGATCCCAACAGTCATGGACAGGGTGGCACAAACGGCGGCGACCATCGTGCTGATGCCGCTCGTCGAATCGGAACTCGGAGCAAACACCTTCGGCTACCGTCCCGGACTTTCGCGCATGACCGCTGCCAGGGAAATCGAACGATTGCGAAACCTTGGTTACCAATGGGTTGTCGACGCCGACATCAGCAACTTTTTCGATACCGTCGACCACACGTTGCTCTTCAATCGATTCAGTGAGCTTTGTGACGACACTGAACTGCTGAAGCTGCTGAAAACCTGGCTGACCGCTGATATTGTCGATGGCTGTAACCCAAAACATAAAAACACTGTTGGACTACCACAAGGCTGCCCAATCTCGCCCATGCTGGCAAACCTTTATCTCGACAAATTTGATGAGAGAATGGAAACGGAGGGGTTCAAATTGGTGCGATTTGCCGATGACTTTCTCGTGCTGTGCAAGTCAAAACCGAAAGCCGAAGACGCCCTCAACCTCTCAGAAAGCGTGCTGGCTGAACTGAAACTCCAGCTCAATGACGAAAAAACCCGAATCACAACATTTTCGGATGGATTCAAGTATCTCGGATACCTGTTTATCCGCTCTCTTGTACTACCCACAAAAATGCATCCGGATGAGTGGTACGACAAACTCGGCAAGCTGAAGCTCCGCAAAGCGTCAAAAAACTTGCTGAACAATGAAAGTACAGGCGATCATGCTGAATATGAGCTGCAAACCGGAGACTCAGAATCGGTAACGGTTACAAAAGAAAATCTGTTGAAAACCGAATTCGGCGAAAAGCTCATACAAAGCCTTGAAAAACAGCAGGTTACGATTGACGAATTCCTTGACAAAGCTGCAAAAGAAGACCAGTTACGACAAAAGGAAAAGCATGAGGCCCTGAACAAGCTTTATTCCCCCCTGCTCAATACGCTTTACCTACAGGAACAAGGCAGCATTCTGCGCAAAAATGGCGATCGTTTCAGCGTTGAAAAAGATGGTCGTCAGTTAAACGAAGTTATTGTCCGCAGAATAGAGCAGATCCTTGTTCTCGGGAACGTCTCACTAACCACCCCGGTTATGCAGCACTGCATGAGAAACCAAATCCCCGTAACATTTCTCTCACAGCACGGTTCATACTTCGGCAGACTCGAAGCCACCACTGCCGACAACTCTGCCAATGAACGGTACCTGTACTTGCGTTCACTCGATGAACCGTTTGCTTTTGATATCGCACAAAAAATTGTTCTGACCAAAATTCAGAACTCACGCACCATGATTCAATAACGCAGATCAACGGCGTGGGAGAGCAACGGCGAGCTGAAAGAAAAATTCGACAACAATCTGCTTGTCATGTCGTCACTGGTCGAGCATGCAAACACCTGTGAGAACATGGATGCGTTAAGAGGATTTGAAGGCAAAGCAGCGGCACTATACTTTGAGCTGTATGGACTACTCTTCAAAAAAGAGCTTCCGTTTTATACCCCAAATTTCCACCGAGTTCGACAACCGCCTACCGATCCGGTCAATAGCCTCCTCAGCTTTGGCTATTCACTCCTGCATACCAATATTTTTTCTCTTGTGCGCATGAAAGGCATGAACCCCTATATCGGATTTCTGCATGCAGAAGATAAGGGCAACCCTGCTCTGATCAACGATCTGGTCGAAGAGTTCAGGACGATCGTCGATTCACTGACGCTCTATACCCTGAACAAAGGCATTTTACGGCACAAAGATTTTTACTATCGTAAAGACAAATGTGGCTGTTTTCTTACTGACGAAGCAAGAAAAACCTATCTGGAAGTGTTCGAGCGGCGTATGTGGGAGGAATCCACAGACCCAACAAGCGGTAAAACATTGAACATCAGGAGGCATATGGAAATGCAGGTACTTAAACTTAGAGACGTCCTCACCGGCACAAGGGAGAAGTATGAACCGTACCGGACAGAGTGGTGAAACCGGAGGATAATTTTCGGCAGCAAGCAAAACGGCAAAAAAACGACTTAACGCCTTACATAAATACGAGATACAAGCAAAACAACAAATCATTATCCTCAGGTTTTTGCATAACTCATTAATATTCTATAAGATACAGCTGGCAATCATCACAAAAACGAAGTACCATGTCCCTTGACATTACTGAAAAATACCGATCCTCCGGTTTTCGCGCCAGAAGCCCGCAACTGATGCAGATCTCCAGAGGGACACTTCATATCTTATCGCACGCATAGCGGATTGCGAC
>Ga0326726_10002388_pt1 | contig 17289 bp, 17 predicted proteins | sample MHFenrmetagenome_2_FD_207603 | JGI IMG/M metagenome (GOLD analysis project Ga0326726, IMG submission 207603) | Lab enriched peat soil microbial communities from Michigan Hollow, Ithaca, NY, United States - MHF15MN | ecosystem: Environmental > Terrestrial > Soil > Wetlands > Peat | place: USA... | reverse complement strand
AGGCCGAGATTCTATGAGCGCTGTCAAGCCGGCTTGGCACCTCCGAGGCGTGTGGGGTCGTAGCTCTCGCCGGTCTTGAACAGGTGGAAGGCGATGCGTGCGAGCTTGCGCGCGAGCACCACGAACACCGCGGTGGAGGCCAGGCCCTTTGCGCGGTGATGCTCGTAGAGCGCGCGCCACTGCGGGAGCTTGGAGGCCGCCATCGCCGCCAGGAACAGCATGTGGCGCAGGCCCACGTCGCCGTGATGGGTCAGACGACGCCGGCCTTGCTTCTGGCCCGAGTCGTTGGGCCGGGGGTCGGTGCCGGTGTGGGCGATGAAGGCCTGGGCGCTGCCAAAGCCGATGCGCGTGAGCACCTGCAGCAGGTGCGCGGCGACGATCGGGCCCACCCCGGGGATGCTGCGCAGGCGCTCTGCGAGCGCACACCACTGAGGGTCGGCGGCGATGAGCGCGGCGATGCGCCGCTCGAGTTCGCGCAGCAGCACGTCGAACTGCTCAAGCAGCGCACGCGCCGCGGCACCCAAGCTCTGGCGCGTGGCGCTCCTGAGCTTCTTGAGCTCAAGGCGCCGCAGCAGCAGCCGGCGCAGCTCGGCCTGCTCGGGGCTGGGCGGCTGGTAGGCATGCAGGTTCTTTGCCTCGGCGTCGATGTAGCGCGCGATCGCCATCGCGTCGCCCGCATCGGTCTTGCCGCGCAAGCCCAGCGCGCGCCGATAGGCGTACACCCAGCGCGGGTTGAGCACGTACACCGTGTGCCCGGCCTCCACCAGCGCGCGCGCCAGCATCTGGTGCAGCGTGCCGGTGGCCTCCATGCCGACGCGACAGCCCGCGGGCAACTGCGCCACCCAGCGCCTGATCGCGCTCTCGCGATTGGCGATCTGGGCGCGGCGGTGAGCCGCCGCGCCCAGCACCTGCACATCGATGCGGTCCTTACTGACGTCACAGCCAATTACCGTTTCCATCGCAGCCTCCTTGGGATTACCCTTGGTGTGCTGGGGTGGCTTCCGTGCCGTTGCCTTGCGTCAAATCGGCGGTCGGCAGTTCAATGCCGCCGCTAGATTCCTATCGACGGTGCCGGAAGAAGTGGGGAGAGATCTCGGTGAGTCTGTGCTCGCCAAACGAGCCAGATAGACTGTCCAGTCCCTCCACCCCAGCGCCTGCCACCTTACGGCAAGCGCCCCGGCGATACGTCATACAAGCACTGTCCGAAAAGGGGGTCAGGGTCGAATTTCGTCTCGCAGGCGAAATTCGGCCGTGACCCCATTTTCTCCGCAGGCCTCCGACGCCCGAGGACTGACGGCGAGGGGCTTTCGCGTCGCTGGGGAAGGCGCCGCCGCCGGGCTCCGCGCCGCTGGGCGACTTGTTCAGAGCTTCTCTAGCGTCCGAGTGCCGCGCGTATCCGCTCCACGCAATGCTCGGGCGCCTCGGCGATATCCACCTCAACTGCTGTGGCGGGCGGCTCGAGCGTCGCGAACTGGCTTTCGAGGAGCGAGGCCGGCATGTAGCGATGCCGGCGCGTCTGCATGCGCGCGCGAATGAGCTCGATCGGGCCGCGCAAGTGCACGAAGCGGCAATCTATGCCTTGCGCGAGCGTGCGGCGGTAGGACTCCTTCAGCGCCGAGCAGGCGAGCACCGCTTCCTTCCTCTTCTTAAGCTCCGCGTTGAGGCGCTCGAGCCACGGCTTGCGGTCCTCATCCGTGAGCGGCACGCCCGCAGCCATCTTTGCGACGTTCTCCGGCGGGTGGAATTCGTCCGCGTCGAGGAACTCGACGCCGAGCCGCTCGGCGAGCAGGGCGCCCACGGTGCTCTTGCCGGAGCCCGAGACGCCCATCACGACGACAATCACGCGCGCGCCGTGTGGATCACGCGCGCGTGACGCTGTGCCCGCCGAAGCCGGCGCGCATCAAGGCGAGGAGCTTTCTCGCGTAGTCGGAGCGACCCTGGCTGGAGAAGCGCCCCATCAGCGCCATGGTGATCACCGGCGCAGGGACGCCCAGCTCGATGGATTCGAGCGCGGTCCAGCGTCCCTCGCCCGAATCGGCGACCACCGGCGCCACGCCCTCGAGCGCGTCGTCGCGCGCGAGCGCTTCGGCGCACAGGTCGAGGAGCCAGGAGCGGATCACGCTGCCGTGGCGCCAGGTCTCGGCGAGGCGCCCGGCGTCGAAGCCAAAGTCCTTGCGCGCTGCGAGCAGCGCGAAGCCCTCGGCGAGCGCCTGCATCATGCCGTACTCGATGCCGTTGTGGATCATCTTCGCGTAGTGGCCGGCCCCCGCCGGGCCGCAGTGCAGCCAGCCGCGCTCCGGCCCCGGCGCGAGGATGCGCGCATAAGGCTCGAAGATCTCGATCGACTTGGGCGTGCCGCCGAGCATCAGGCAGTAGCCGTTCGCGAGCCCGAGCACGCCGCCGGAGACGCCGGCGTCGATGTAGCGCAGGCCTTGCTGCGACAGATCCATCGCGCGGCGCATCGAGTCCTTGTAGAAGGCGTTGCCGCCGTCCACCAGCGTGTCGCCGGCGGACAGGAGCGGCAGCAGTTCGCGCAGCGCGTTCTCCGTGGCGTCGCCCGCGGGCAGCATCAGCAGGATCACGCGCTCGCCCTCCATCTGCGCGCAAAGTGCGGCGAGGCCTTCCACGCATTCGACGCCCGGCTCCGCCCCGAGCGCCTCGCGAGCCTCCTGGCTGCGGTCGTAGGCAAGCACGCGCACCTCGCTGCGCGCCAGCCGCCGCGCCATGTTGGCGCCCATCCTGCCCAGCCCGACGATGCCGATGTCCATGCTTGCCTCCGAGTGACGAGGCCATTCTATAATCGCCGCAGAGGAGGAAACCCCATGACGCGTCTGCTCGCGGCCCTGCTGCTGTGCGCTTTGTCGGGCATCGCAACGGCCCAGTACCCGAACAAGCCTATCAAGATCATCGTCCCGTTTCCCGGAGGCTCGGCCACCGACACCATCAGCCGCATTCTCGGGGCGTCGGTGTCCGGTGCGATCGGGCAGTCGGTGGTGGTCGAAAACAAGGCGGGCGCCGACGGCGCCATAGCGGCCGGCGAAGTCATGCGCGCCGCACCCGACGGCTACACGCTGCTGATGGCGACCAACAGCCCGATGTCGGCAGTGCCCGCGCTGAAGAAGGTCCCGCCCTACGACCCGGTGTCCGACTTCACGCCGATCACCGACATCGGCCGCTACACCTTCTTCATCGTGGTGCACCCGGGCGTGCCGGCGAAGACGGTGAGCGAATTCATCCACTACGCGCGCGCCAACCCGGGCAAGATCAACTACGCGAGCGGCAACACCACCGGCATCGTATCCGCCGCGTTCTTCGCCTCGCAGGCCGGCATCGAGATGGTGCATGTGCCCTACAAGGGCGAGCCCCAGGCGATTACCGACCTGCTCGCGGGTCGTGTCCACCTGCTGTTCGCGTCCTCGAGCACTTCAGTGCCGCAGGTGCGCGACGGCAAGCTGCGCGCGCTCGCTACCACGCTTTCCCGGCGCAGCAACCTGCTGCCCGACGTGCCGACGATCGCCGAGGCCGGCATGCCGCAATTCCAGCTGACGTCCTGGGCAGGCCTGTTCGGCCCGGCGAAGATGCCGCGTGAGATTGTCGAGCGCCTCAACAAGGAGTTCGGCGCGGCGATGCAGCGCCCGGACGTGGTGCAGGCGATGGACAAGCAGGCGTTCCTGCTGCTGCCGAGCACGCCGGAGCGGCTCGGTGCCTTCGTCAAGGAGCAGATGGACAGCTACCGCAACGTTCTGCGCGCCGCCGGCGTGCAACCGGAGTGAAGCCATGACCAGACTCCTTGCGGCGATCTTCGCGTTACTGCTATCACTTGCGGCGCAGGCGCAGTACCCCACCAAGCCGATCCACCTCATCGTGCCGTTTCCGCCAGGGGGCGCGGCCGAGCTCGGCGCGCGCATCTACGCGCAACCGCTCTCGCTGGCGCTCGGCCAGCCGGTGGTGATCGAAACCAAGCCGGGCGCCGAAGGCATCATCGCTTCGGAAGCGGTCAAGCAGGCAGCCCCCGACGGCTACACCCTGTACTACGGTACGGCGACCGGAATGTCGTTTGCGCCGGCGGCCAAGAAGGTCCCGCCCTACGACCCGGTCAACGACTTCACTCCCGTGTCGCTGGTCGGGATTTTCGGCTTCTTCGTTTTTTCGCATGCGAGCCTGCCTGTCAACACGCTCGGCGAACTGGTGGCCTATGCGCGCGCGAATCCCGGAAAGCTCAACTACGGCACCGGCAACGCCACCAGCATTCTGTCGACGGCGCAGTTCGCAGCGCAGCAGAAGATCGAGGTGGTGCACATTCCGTACAAGGGCGACGGGCCGATGTCGGTGGACCTGATCGCCGGACGCGTGAATTTCGCGATCGCGACGCCCGGCACGCTCGCGCCGCAGGTCAAGGAAGGCAGGGTGCGCGCGCTTGCGACGCTGCTGCCGAACCGCAACCAGCTCCTGCCGGATGCGCCCACCATGGCCGAAGCGGGCCTCGAGCCCGTGTCGATTACGCCTTGGGGCGGCCTCTTCGGCCCGCCGAAGATGCCGAAGGAGATCGTCGATCGCCTCACGCGCGAAATGGCCGTGGTGCTCGCTAAGCCCGAGGTGCGCGACGCGTTCGGCAAGCTCGCCTTCGAGCCGCGCAGCTCCACGCCCGAGGAGCTTTCGGCCTTCGTCGCCGAGCAGCTCGAGGCGTACCGCAAGGTCACGCGTTCGGTCGGACTCAGCCTCGACTGACGGGCCCGGAGCCCCGGCCGGGGAATTTCAGGACCGCCCGAGGGCTGCGGCGAGCCTTTCCGCCAGCTCCAGGCCCGGGAGGCTTCGCAGCCAGGTAAGCTGGCGCTTGGCGAGCTGGCGCGTCGCCGCGATGCCCTTGTCGTGCAGCTCTGCCTCGCCGTACTCCCCCTCCAGGCAGGCCCAGGCCTGCCGGTAGCCGACGCAGCGCATGCTCGGCAGGCCCGCATGCAGCGCGTAGCGTTTGCGCAGCGCGCGCAGTTCCTCGAGTAGTCCGTCCTGCAGCATGCGCTCGAAGCGCGCGGCGATGCGGCGGTGCAGCTCCGCGCGGTCCTCTGGAATCAGAGCGAACGCGCGCAGCGCGAAGGGCAGCACGCTGCGCGCCCCCTTTTGCAGCTCCGACATGGGCCGGCCGGAGAGTTCCCATACTTCGAGGGCGCGCTGAATGCGCTGTGCGTCGTTCGGTGCGAGCCGCGCCGCGGTCACCGGGTCCACGCGCGCGAGATCCGCGTGCAGCGCGGGCCAGCCGTGGCGCGCGGCCCGCGCGTCGAGCTGCGCGCGCAACCCCGGCTCGGCCGGGGGCAGCGCATCGAACCCCAGGGCGAGCGCTCGGTAGTAGAGCATGGTGCCGCCGACGAGCAGCGGAATCCTGCCCCGCGCGAGGATGCCCTGGACCGCGCGGATCGCGTCCTCGCGAAAACGGCCGGCCGAATAGCTCTCGGTGGGTTCGACGATATCGATGAGATGGTGCGGCACGCGCGCGCGCTCCGCTGCGCCCGGCTTCGCGGTGCCGACGTCCATGCCGCGGTACACCTGGCCGGAATCCACACTCACGATCTCGATCGGCGCGCGCGCCGCGAGCTCCATGGCGAGGACGGACTTGCCGCTCGCGGTCGGGCCAAGGAGAGCGAACGCCTTACCTTCCACGCAGGAAGAGCTTGTCGAGGTCGGCGAGCGTGAGCTGGTACCAGGTCGGGCGGCCGTGGTTGCAGCTGCCCGAGCGCTCGGTCTCCTCCATCTCGCGCAGCAGCGCGTTCATTTCCGGGGGCGAGAGCGCCCGGTTGGCGCGCACCGCGGCGTGGCAGGCCATGGTGGCGAGCAGCTCGTTCTGCCGCGCGGCGAGCACCTGCGCCGCGCCGAACTCGCGCAGTTCCGCGAGCAGCGCGCGCGCGAGCGCGGCAACGTCGCCGCCGGCAAGCAGCGCCGGCGCTGCGCGCACCGCCAGCTCGTTCGGTCCCGCGACAGTGACTTCCAGACCGAGGCTCTCCAGGGCGGCGCGGTTCTCTTCGGCGGTCGCCACGTCGATGGCCTCGGCGCGGAACACGACCGGCACCAGCAGGCTCTGGCGCTCGAGCGCGCCGGCATCGAGGCGGGTCTTGAGCTTCTCCATCAGGATGCGCTCGTGCGCCGCGTGCATGTCCACGAGCACGAGGCCCGCCTCGTTTTGCGCGAGGATGTAGATGCCGTGCAGCTGCGCGAGCGCGTAGCCGAGCGGCGGCGCCGCCCGTGAAGCGGGCAGCGGCGCAGCTGCCGCCTGCGGGCGGTACTGCGCAATCGGTTCCGCCATGGCGAGCGCCGCCTGGATCGCCGGACCCGCGCCGGATACGGTCGCATAGCTGACCGGCGCCGCGGCGGCCGACGGCGCAAGGGCGCGCTGCAGGGCGTGAAATACGAACTGGTGCACGGCGCGAGCGTCGCGAAAGCGCACCTCGGTCTTCGCCGGATGCACGTTGACGTCCACGCCGCGCGGATCGAGCTCGAGGAACAGGACGTAGGCCGGCTGGCGCTCGCCGTGCAGCGTATCGCGATAGGCCTCGCGCACCGCGTGCGCGAGCAGCCGGTCGCGCACGAAGCGCCCGTTCACGTAGAAGTACTGCGCATCCGCGCGACTGCGCGCTGCCTGCGGCGTGCCGGCGAGGCCGTGCAGCCGCAGCGGACCGGCGCGCTCGTCCACCGGCACCGACGCCGCCGTGAACTCCGCGCCGAGGAGTGCGTCGGCGCGCGCCGCCAGCGGCTGCGGCGCGAGATGCGCCGAGACGCGGCCGTTGTGGCGCAGGCTGAAGGCGAGGTCGGGGCGCGCGAGCGCGACGCGGCGGAACACCTCGTCGCAATGGCCGAATTCGGTACCTTCGGTGCGCAGGAACTTGCGCCGCGCCGGCGTGTTGAAGTACAGGTCTTGCACGGCGACCGTGGTTCCCGGCGCGCGCGCCGCCGGACGTGCTTCCTGCGCCGCGCCGCCTTCGGCGGCGATCGACCAGGCGTGCGACGCACCGCGCGCGCGCGAGACGAGCTCGACGCGCGCCACCGCGGCGATGGAGGCGAGCGCTTCCCCGCGAAAGCCCATCGTCGCCACGGCTTCGAGATCTTCGAGCGTCGCGATCTTGCTCGTGGCGTGGCGCGCCAGCGCGAGCGGCAGATCCTCGCGCGCGAGGCCCGTGCCGTCGTCGTCCACCTGCACGCGTTTTGCGCCGCCCTCGGCGAGCGTCACCTGGATCTCGCTCGCGCCGGCGTCGAGGCTGTTCTCCAGCAGCTCCTTGAGCACGGACGCCGGCCGCTCGACGACTTCGCCGGCGGCGATCTGGCTCACCAGCAGCTCCGGCATCACGCGGATGGCGCCCATGCGAAGAGTATATAGAATCGGCCCATGGAACTTGTCGGCGCGCTGTGGGATTTTGTCGTCCATCTCGATGCGCATCTGGCGAGCTTCGTCTCGCAGCACGGCGCGTGGGTGTATGCGCTGCTGTTCGCGATCGTGTTCTGCGAGACAGGGTTGGTGGTCACGCCTTTCCTGCCGGGGGATTCGCTGTTGTTCGTCGTCGGCGCGCTGGCCGCGGCGGGCGGCATGGATATCGTGCTGGTAATGGCGCTGCTCGTGGCCGCGGCGCTCTCCGGCGACAATGTCAACTACTGGATCGGGCGCTGGGCCGGGCCGAAGGTGTTCCGGCTGGAGGATTCGCGCTGGTTCAATCGCAGGCACCTCGCGCGCACGCACGATTTCTACGACCGGCACGGCGGCAAGGCCATCATCCTCGCGCGCTTCTTGCCGATCGTGCGAACTTACGTGCCCTTCGTCGCGGGCGTTGGCGCGATGCCCTACGCGCGCTTTCTCGCCTTCAGCGTGGCGGGCGCGCTCGCGTGGGTGCTGTCGCTGTGCCTCGCGGGCTACTGGTTCGGCAACATCCCGGCGGTGAAAAAGAACCTCGGCGCGGTCATCCTCGTCATCGTCGTCATGTCGGTGACGCCGATGGCGGTGGCGCTGTGGCGTGCGCGCCGGCGGCCGGCGGCCTGAGCGCTTGCGCTGCGCGCTATTGCATCGCCAGCGGCCCTTGCGGCCGCGGCGGATTCTTGGCGAAGTAGCGCTTGATGCCCGCGAGGATGGCGCGCGCGAGCTTGTCCTGGTAGGCCTGGTCGTTCAGGCGCTTTTCCTCCTCCGGGTTGGAGATGAACGCCGTCTCCACCAGGATCGAGGGCACGTCGGGAGCCTTCAGCACGGCGAATCCCGCCTGCTCGACGCGCGCCTTGTGCAGCGTGTTGACGTGGCCGAGCTCCGCCAGCACCGCGCCGCCCAGCTTCAGGCTGTGGTCGGTGGTGGCGGTCTGCGACAGGTCGAGCAGCGTCTGCGCGAGGAAGCGGTCCTTGCCGTCGAGGTTCACCCCGCCCACCAGGTCGGAATCGTTTTCCTGCTTCGCCAGCCAGCGCGCGGCCTCCGACGTGGGCCGCTGCGACAGCGTGAACACCGAGGAGCCGCGCGCGTGCGGGCGCACGAACGCGTCGGCGTGCACCGAGACGAACAGGTCGGCCCTGACGCGACGCGCTTTTTCCACGCGTGTGTTGAGCGGCAGGTAGAAGTCGCCGTCGCGCGTGAGCACCGCGCGCATTTCCGGCTCGGCGTCGACCAGGCCCTTCAGGCGCCGCGCGATCATCAGCGTGATGTCCTTCTCGCGGCTGCCGCGCCGGCCGCGTGCGCCCGGATCCTCGCCGCCATGCCCGGCGTCGATGACGATGGTGGCGAGCCGCGACACTTTGGGCTTGCCGCCTTTCGCCGGCGCTGCGGGCTCCGGCGCCCCGCCGCCGATCTTGCCGTCGAGTTCGATCAGCGCCGCGAGCGCGTCGGGGGGCACCACGGGGTAGAGGTCGAGCACCAGCCGGTGGCCGTAGTCGGCGATCGGCTTGAGCGTGAACACCTGCGGCTTCACCTCGGACTTGAGAACGAGCACCACGCGCGTGACGCCGGGGCGATTGAGCGCGATGCGCAGGCTGGCGATGTACGGATCGCCCGCCGCCACTTTGTTCTGCAGTTCGTTCAGCACCGGGCCGGCGTCCACGCCGTCCAGGTCCAGCACCAGGCGCTCGGGCTCCTTGATCGTGAACAGCGTGTATTTCAGCTCGCTGCGCGACTCGAAGGTGACGCGCGTGTAGTCGCGCGCGGGCCAGATGCGCGTCGCGACGACGTCGGCGTGCGCTGCGGCTACGCCGGCGAAGAGAAGCGCTGTAGCGCCTGCGCGCGCCAGGCGTCGCCAGCTGGCGAGCCCGGCGTCAGGGTCGCGCGACGGCCCGCGCCCGCGATTTCCAGAAGAATCGCGAGGGTGGGCGGCGGGAGCTGGCCTCCAGCGCGCTCGGGCCACTCGACCACACAGGCCGACTGCGCGCTGAAGTACTCCCGGAATCCTGAATCCTGCCATTCGGCCTGATCCTTGATCCGATAAAAATCAAAGTGATACAAGTTTAAGCTTGAAACCACATAAAGTTCAACCAAGGGGTAGCTGGGGCTCTTGACGCGTCCGGCATGCCCCAGCGCCCGCAGCAACCCGCGAACCAGGGTCGTTTTCCCCGAGCCCAGCTCGCCTGAGAGGTATAACGTGCGGCCCGCCGCTACGCCGACCGCAAGCGCGGCCCCCAGGCGCAGCGTTGCCGCCTCGTCGGGCAGCTCGAGGCTAGACTCGGCGGCCATGGGAGACAAAGCGGACTACGCGGCGCTCGCGACGCGCATCAAGAGTTGGGGCGCGGAACTCGGCTTCCAGGCGGTGGGGATCGCGGACACCGATCTCGCCGCCGCGGAGAACCGGCTCGGCGAGTGGCTCGGCAAGGGCTGGCACGGCGAGATGGATTATATGGCCCGTCACGGAGCGCTCCGCGCGCGCCCCGCCGAGCTCGTACCGGGCACCGTGCGCGTGATCTCCTGCCGCATGGATTACCTCCAGCCGGAGACCGCCGCAGGAGCGGGCCCGCTGCACGCCTGCATCGCGCGCTATGCGCGCGGGCGCGATTACCACAAGGTGCTGCGCGCGCGCCTGCAGAAGCTGTGCGATCGCATCGCGGCACAGGCCGGCGCCTTCGGCTACCGCGTGTTCGCCGACTCCGCGCCGGTCATGGAGGTGGAGCTCGCGGCGAGAGCGGGCATCGGCTGGCGCGGCAAGCACACGCTCCTGCTTTCGCGCGAGGCGGGATCGTGGTTCTTCCTCGGCGAGATCTACACCAGCCTGCCGCTGCCCGCGGATGCGCCGGCGTCGGAGCATTGCGGGACCTGCGCGAAGTGCATCGACGTCTGCCCGACCCGGGCGATCCGCGGTCCGTACCAGCTCGATGCGCGTCGCTGCATCTCCTACCTCACCATCGAGCTGAAGGGCAGCATCCCGGAGCCGCTGCGGCCGCTGATCGGCAACCGAGTCTACGGCTGCGACGACTGCCAGGCAGTCTGCCCGTGGAATTCTTTTGCGCGCCCCAGCCCGGAGCCCGACTTCGCGGTGAGAAACGGCCTGGATCGCGCGAGCCTCGTGGAGCTCTTCGCCTGGTCGGAGGCGGACTTCGCCACGCGCATGGCGGGCTCGCCGATCCGGCGCATCGGCTACGAGCGCTGGCTGCGCAATCTCGCCGTCGGTCTCGGCAATGCGCCCTCGTCGCCCGCCGTGACGCGCGCGCTGCGCGCGCGCGCCGATCACGCTTCCGCCCTGGTACGCGAGCACGTTGCCTGGGCGCTCTCGCGGCACGCTCGGGCCGCATGAGCGCCTGGACGCCGGACCGGCTGCTCGCGGGCTTCGAGTCGCTCGAGCTCGCGTTCGCCGACGACTACGACGGGCGCGTGAATGCCACTCTCGTGCGGCTGCCCGCGGGCGACGCGCCGCGCGGCGCGGTGCTCTACGTGCACGGGTTCGTCGACTATTTCTTCCAGCGCCACATGGCGGAGCGCTTCGCAGCTGAAGGCTACGCGTTCTACGCGCTCGACCTGAGAAAGCACGGCCGCTCGCTGCTGCCGCACCAGCATGCCTGCTTCTGCAAGGACGTGGCCGAGTACCACGCGGACATCACGCGCGCGCTGGATGAGATCGGCGCGCCGGTGCTGCTGGCGGGCCACTCCACCGGCGGGCTCGTCTGCGCGCTCTACGCCGCGCGGGGCGAGCGCAGGGATCAGGTGCGCGCGCTGTGGCTAAACAGCCCGTTCTTCGATTGGAACGTGTCGCCCTTCAAGCGCGCGCAGCTCGGGCTCGCCGCGCTCACCGGCCAGGCGTTCCCGTTCCTCAACGACCCCAAGGCGCTCTCGGCCGCCTATGTGCGCAGCATCCACCGCGACTTCGGCGGCGAGTGGGATTTCGACCTGAAGCTCAAGCCGCTGCACGGCTTTCCGACCTACTTCGGCTGGGTCGGCGCGATCCTCGCCGCGCAAGCGAAGGTGCACGCGGGCCTGGACATCGCCTGCCCGGTGCTCACCATGCATTCGGACGAGGCGGACATCGTGCTCGACTGGCGGCACATCGCGCGCTGGGGCCGGACGCTGGGCCGCAAGGCGTCTGTGCTTGCGTTCCCGGGCGGTCTGCATGACCTGGTGCTGTCGCGGCGCGAAATCCGCGACGCGGTGTTCAGTCAACTCTTCGCCTGGACGGAACGAGCGGCAGTGTGACCCGGGGCGCGGAAAGGGATTGACTGATAGGCTCCGTGCACCATGATGCGAGAAGTCAGCCAGAAGCCCAAGCGCGCCCTTGTGGTGGCCGTACAGTTGCCCGATGCGAGCGACGTCGAGTTCGAGGCCTCGCTGACCGAGCTGCGACAGCTCGCCAAGACGCTGGGGTTCGAGGTGGTCGGCACCTTCACGCAGAAACGCGCCAGCTTCGACTCGGCGGGTTACCTTGGGGCCGGCAAGCGCAAGGAGCTGCACGAGCAGGTAACGCTTGATCGCGCGGATCTCGTCCTCGTCGACCACGACATCTCCCCCTCGCAGGCGCACAAACTCGAGAAGGAGGTCGGCTGCGAAGTCATGGACCGCACCATGGTGATCCTCGAGATTTTCCACCGGCACGCGCGCTCCAGCACCGCGCGAGCGCAGGTCGAGATCGCGCGCCTCGGCTACATGGCGCCGCGCATGCGGGAAGCCGCCAAGCTGGCCGGGCCGAAGGACCGGGCGCGCAGCGGCACCGGCGGCCGCAGCGGCGGCGAGTCGCACGGCGAACTGGACCGGCGCAAGATCCGCGATCGCATCGCCGAGCTGCAAAAGGAGCTCGACGCGATGGGCCTTGGGCGCAAGACGCAGCGCGCCCGCCGGCAGGACCGCCAGGGCCTCGCGCGCGTGGCGCTCGTCGGCTACACCAATGCGGGCAAGTCCACCCTGATGCGCGGGCTCACGGGCAGCGAGGTCCTGGTCGCGGACAAGCTGTTCGCGACGCTCGACACCACCGTGCGCGCCCTGCACCCCGCCAGCGTCCCGCGCGTGCTGGTCAGCGACACGGTCGGCTTCATCAAGAACCTGCCGCACGGGCTCGTCGCCTCGTTCAAGTCCACGCTCGACGAGGCGCTCGACGCGACGCTGCTCGCCCACGTGGTCGATGCGAGTGATCCCGGGTTCGAGCGCCAGATCGCGGTGACCGAAGAGGTGCTCGACGAGATCGGCGCGCAGGCCGTGCCGCGCCTGCTGGTCTTCAACAAGATCGACCGCGGCGGCGACGAGGCGGCGCTGCGCGCGAAGTACCCAGGGTGCATCGTGATGAGCGCGCGACGCGAGGGGGACGTCGCGAAACTGCGCGCGGCCATCGTCGCGTTCTTCCAGCGGCACCTCGTTGAAGCCGAGATCTTCCTCCCCTGGGCGGCGCAGAAACTGCGCGGCGAGATCTTCGCCGACTGCGAGGTGCTGGAGGAGCGCGCCGAGGGCGAGGGGGCGTTCTTGCGCGTGCGAGGCGAGCCCGCGACCGTGGAGCGCTTGCGCGAGAAGCTCAGCGCCTAGGCGGCGCCAGCCGCAGCGTGACGAGCGTCGCCGCGGCCCACGCGACGTAGAGGGCGGTGAACAGCCACTCGGGGGCACGGTAGTAGAGCAACCGCTGCACCCAGCGCCCGACGAAGGAATCCGGCCGCGCGCCGCCGCGCAGCGCGTCTTCCAGGAGCGTGAGCGGGCACATCATGCCGATGAGCGCTTCGAGCGCCACGAAGACGATGGCGGCGAGGTGCGCATAGCGGAACCACGGATTGCGCACCCAGCCCCAGCCGAGCGCTGCGCCCGCCCAGGTCAGGACGAGGCCACCGACGATGAAAACTACGACCGCGAAGTGCAGGACGAGGAGGGCGTCAGCCGCGCTCACGCGGCCTCTTCGGGTCCGCGATCCACTCGCTCCAGGATCCGGCGTAGAGGCGCGCGCCCTTGAGGCCCGCGATCTCCATGGCGAGCAGGTTGTGACAGGCGGCGACGCCCGAGCCGCAGCTGTGGATGATGTCCTGCAGCTTGCGCGTGCCCAGGACCGTGAGGAATTCCTGCTTCAGCACTTCCGGGCGCTTAAACGTGCCGTCGGCCTGCAGGTTGTCGTTGCTGAAGCGGTTGAGCGAGCCGGGGATGCGCCCGGCGACCGGGTCGATCGGTTCGGACTCGCCGCGCCAGCGCGCCGGCGCGCGCGCATCCAGCAGCGTCGCCTGTCCCAGGTGCGATTGCACGTAGTCCACGTCGACGGCCATCTCCGGCCTGACGCGCCCGGGATACTGCGTCGCCGGAAACGCCGGGGCTTCGGCGTTCACCGGCCGGCGTTCCTTGACCCATTTCGCGTAGCCGCCGTCGAGCACTGCGGCTGCGTCGTGGCCTACCCATCGCAGCATCCACCACAGTCGCGCCGCCATCGAGCCAGACCCGCCGTCGTAGCACACGATCTTGTCCGCGGACTTGAGTCCCTGCCGGCCGAGCCAGGCGATGAAGGCTTGCGGATCAGGCAGCGGATGGCGTCCGTTGGCGCCGGACTTGGGAGCGGAGAGGTCGCTGTCGAGGTCTGCAAACACGGCGCCCGGGATGTGCGAGGTGCGGTACTGCTGCTCGCCCAGCTCGGGCTTGAGGAGGTCGTGCCGGCAGTCGAATACCCGCCACTCGGGATGGCGGGCTAGCTCGTCGGTGGCGACAAGCGCGTTCAGCGTGCGAGCCCTTTCCTCACCCATTCGTGGAAGTGCACCATGGCGTCTTCCATCGGCGACTGGTAGGGGCCGGCGTCATCCTGCCCCTGCTGCCACAGCGCGCGGCGGCCGCGGTCCATGCGCCGGCAGATCTCGTCGTCCTCCGCCGCGGTCTCGATGTAGGCGGCCTGCTGCGCCTCGACGAACTCGCGCTCGAAGAGCGCGATCTCCTCGGGGTAGTAGAACTCCACGATGTTGGTCGTGCGCTCCGGCGAGCGCGGGATCAGGTGGCTCACGACGAGGACGTTCGGGTACCACTCCATCATCAGGCCGGGGAACCAGGTCATCCACAGCGCGCCCTGCTTCGGCGTGCGCCCGTCGAGGAACTTGAGGCAGGCCTCGTGCCACTTGCGGTACACCGGCGTGCCCGGCTTGCCGAGGCCGCTCTTGGCCTGCACGATCTGCACCGACCAGTCCGCCCCGTAGTCCACCGTGAAGTTGTCGCAGTCGGTGAAGTTGCCGAGGCCCGGGTGGAACGGGTTGACGTGGTAAACCTCGAGGTACACCTCGACGAAGGTCTTCCAGTTGAAGTCGTACTCGTCGATCATCACGCGGTCGAGCACGTAGCCGGAGAAGTCCCAGTCGCCCATCGTCGTCATGCGCGCGAGCGCACGGTGCGGGTCGGCGGGACCGGCGAACAGCAGCCCGTGCCAGTTCGTAAGGGGCGTGGAGCCCAGCTTCACGCAGGGGTTCTCGGGGAAGTGCGGCGCGCCGAGCAGCTCGCCCTTCATGTCGTAGGTCCAGCGGTGCAGCGGGCAGACGATGTTTTCCGTGTTGCCGCGGCCCTCCAGCATGATCGACTGCCGGTGGCGGCAGACGTTGGAGAGGAGCTCCACGCCGCTCGCGTTCCTCACCAGCACCCTGGCGTGGTCCTGCCAGGCGAGCGTGTGATAGTCGCCGACCTTCGGCACCATGAGCTCGTGGCCGACGTAGTTGGCGCCGGCGTCGAACAGCAGCTTCTTCTCGCGCGCGAAGACTTCGGCATCGAAATACCAGGACACTGGCAGCTGGCAGCTGGCCGGTTTGAGATGTCGTGTACTTGAGACGTCGGACATAGGGCCCGCGAACGAAAAATGGGGCGCATTCTACCCCAGGGAGGGTTTGACCGGGGAATGGCGCCTCAGCTAAGGTTTGACCATGCCCAAGCCCGCCGCCGAGCAGACTTTCGAGAAGGCGCTCGCCGAGCTGGAGAAGCTGGTCGCGCAGATGGAGGGCGGCGGCCTTTCCCTCGAGCAGGCCCTGGCCGCGCACAAGCGGGGCTTGGAGCTGGCGCGCTTCTGCCAGGAGCGGCTGGAGGCCGCGCAGCGCCAGGTCCGGGTGCTCGAAGGCGAAATCCTGAAGAAGCTGCCCGCGGACGCCGGCTCCGGTGACGACGCCTGATCCGGGCTTCGCGGCCTGGATGGGCGGCATCCAGGCACGCATGGAAGCCGTTCTGGCGCGCGTGCTGCCGGCGACCCAGGTCGTGCCGGCGCGCCTGCACCAGGCGATGCGTTACGCCACGCTGGAAGGCGGCAAGCGCGTGCGGCCGCTGCTCGCCTTTGCTGCCGGCGAGGTGACGCAGGCGCGCGCCGAGCGGCTCGAGGTGGCGGCGGCCGCGGTCGAGCTGATCCACGCGTACTCGCTCGTGCACGACGACCTGCCGTGCATGGACGACGACATGCTCCGCCGTGGCAAGCCGACGGTGCACGTCGAGTACGACGAGGCCACGGCGCTTCTGGTCGGCGACGCGCTGCAGTCGCTCGCCTTCCAGTTGCTCGCCGAGCACACGCTGGCCGACGATGCACGCGTGCAGCTCGACATGGTGAAGCAGCTCGCCATCGCGGCGGGCTCGCGCGGCATGGCGGGCGGCCAGCAGATCGACCTCGAGGCCGTCGGCAAGCCGCTCAGCGTGCCGGAGCTGGAGGCGATGCACATCCACAAGACCGGGGCGCTGATCCGCGCGGCGGTGCTGCTAGGCGCCTCCTGCGGCGGGCCGCTCGATGCCGGGCTGCGCGCGCGCCTGGATCAGTACGCGAAGACCGTAGGCCTCGCGTTCCAGGTGGTGGACGACGTGCTCGACCACGAGGCGAGCACGGCGACGCTGGGCAAGACGGCGGGCAAGGACTCCCGCCAGGGCAAGCCGACCTATGTCTCGGCGATGGGCATCGCGCACGCGCGCGAGTTGGCGCAGGAACTCAGGCACAATGCGCACCAGGCGGTCGAGCCGCTCGGCGCCGCGGCGCGGCGCTTGCGCGAACTGGCCGATTTCATCGTGCTGAGGAAGTTCTAGGAAGGTTTTCCGGCAATGGCGTCGATCCCCGGGGAGCTGCCGGCCGGCGGCTACAATCCCTCGATGTACGAGCTGCTGAACACGGTCAACGACCCGTCCGACCTGAGGAAGCTCGAGCGCAAGCAGCTGCACCAGCTCGCCGAGGAGCTGCGCGCCTTCGTGCTCGACTCCGTGTCGAAGACGGGCGGACACCTGTCCTCCAACCTCGGCACGATCGAGCTCACCATCGCGCTGCACACGGTGTTCGAGACGCCGGCGGACCGCATCGTCTGGGACGTCGGCCACCAGACCTACCCGCACAAGATCCTCACCGGGCGGCGCGAGGCGATGGCGCGCCTGCGCATGCTCGACGGCATCTCGGGCTTTCCCCGGCGCAGCGAGTCCGCCTACGACACCTTCGGCACCGCGCATTCCTCGACTTCGATCTCGGCCGCGCTCGGCATGGCGGTGGGGGCGAAGGCGAAGGGCGAGAGCCGCAAGTGCGTGGCGGTGATCGGCGACGGCGCCATGTCGGCGGGCATGGCCTACGAGGCGATGAACAACGCCGGCGCCATGGACGTGGACCTGCTGGTGATCCTGAACGACAACGAGATGTCCATCTCGCCGCCGGTGGGCGCGCTGACGAACTATCTCGCGCGGCTGCTCTCGGGGAGCGTGTACTCGACCGCCCGGCGCGCGAGCGAGCACATCCTGAAGCGCGTGGGCGTCTGGGAGTTCGCGCGGCGCACCGAGGAGCACGTGAAGGGCATGGTGACGCCGAGCACGCTCTTCGAGGAGTTCGGCTTCAACTACATCGGCCCGATCGACGGCCACGACCTGGACACGCTGATCGCGACGCTCAGCAACATCCGCAAGCTCTCCGGCCCGCAGTTCCTGCACGTCAT
>Ga0326726_10002387_pt1 | contig 17291 bp, 14 predicted proteins | sample MHFenrmetagenome_2_FD_207603 | JGI IMG/M metagenome (GOLD analysis project Ga0326726, IMG submission 207603) | Lab enriched peat soil microbial communities from Michigan Hollow, Ithaca, NY, United States - MHF15MN | ecosystem: Environmental > Terrestrial > Soil > Wetlands > Peat | place: USA... | reverse complement strand
CTCGCCACGCTGAGACTTGCGGAGGTCAATCTCGAAGACGGTTTTCTTGTCTGCCGCGGCAAGGGGGGCAAGGAGAGGATCGTTCCCGTCGGCCGCTCGGCCTGCGCCGCGGTCAAGCGCTATCTCGCCGAGGCCCGGCCCCTCTCCGATCCCGGCGGCCGGGAGGAGCTTTTCCTCTCGCGGCGCGGCCGTCCGTTCACCCGGCAGGGCATCTGGAAGCTCCTCCGTCAGCACGCCGTCAAGGCCGGCTTGACCGAGAAGATCAGTCCCCACATCCTTCGCCATTCGTTCGCGACGCATCTGCTCGAGAGGGGGGCGGACCTGCGCTCGGTCCAGCTCATGCTCGGGCATAGCCAGATCACGACGACGCAGATCTACACCCATGTCAGCCGGGAAAGGCTGCGCCGCGTCTACGACAAATTCCATCCGCGGGCCTGACGGCCGCGGTCAACGTGCGGCGAGGGCGATGACGGCCTCGGCCGTGTGGCTTTGGGCCACGACGTAGATCCGGTCCTTCTTGACGACGCGCCTCTCCCGCCGCCAATCCCAGGAGAAGGTCCGCTTGGGGATCCTCTGCAAAAAGTCCGTCTCCGGTACGGCCACCCGGCTCGAGCCGCGGCAGACGAAATCGCCGTAGCCCTGGCCCGGAGGACCGGGGGTCCGGCCCGACGAGCGCGGCAGCTCGAGGACGAGGGCGAGAGGGGAGGCGCGAAGAGGGATGGAGATCCCGCTGAGCTCGAAAAAGAACTCGACATCCCGGCCGTCCCTGAGGACGTAGCTCAGGCGCAGGGCCGGCTGAGGCGAGGCCGGAGCTTCCGCGACGCTTTCATGTCCGGCCGGGCCCGTCTTTTCCCGGAGACGCCATTCCAGGATCTCCGTCTTGATATGGACGAGCAGGAAGTCGTCACCATCAGGTTCCAGCCGCCCTTCCCAGCCGGCGCGGCAGGTGTACTCTCCCGAGATGGGCGTCTCGGCTCCCCGGACGACATACTCTCCCTTGGCCGCGACCGTCAGCCGCACGGTCCAGGACGCTGTGCCGCCGGCCGGGCTCTCCCCGGAACGGGCGGGCGGCTGGACTTGGCCGTGGAGAAGGCCGGCGAGAACGAGAACCCAGGCCGGCGATCCCGCGAGGCGCCGCAAGAAACCCTTGTCCATCGTCTTCCGAACTGCCTCGAGATAGCCCTTATCTTATCGCGGTTCGTCCCTCCCCATCGTCGCGATCCGGATGGCCGGATTCGAGGGCCCCGTCTCCCGCGGTTAGGCCTTGTACTTGAGGAACGCGCCGATCTCGCCGTACCGGTCGAGCTTCGACGGCGGATCGATCTGCTTGACCGTCCCGCCGCGCTTGAGGACGGTCTCGATGGCCTCGTCGACGATATCCTGGACGACATCGGTCTTCTTGTCGTCGATCGGGCACTTGAGCTCGTCGAGGTAGAGGAACTTGTGGGTCGGGCAGATCCGGCCCGGCCGGGAAAAATTGTGCGTGACGACGAGCGACTGGACCTCGAATTGGTTCAGGCGATGGATCGTGTCGCGCAAGCCCGAGGTCGCCAAGCCGCCGCGCTCGAGCTCGGTGATGAGCCTCTGGACGGTCTCTTCCTCCTCGGTCTTCTTCAGCCGGCTCTCGACCTCGAGGACTTCCTGGAGGACTTTGGCCGGCGGATCGGTCACGCGGGAGTGCAGCCGGGCCTTGACCTTGTCGCAGAGGTAGCTGTGGAGGTGGGTCTCGAAATCGCCGCTGTGGTTGTCCTCGCAGCTGATGAAGAGCCAGTCGAAGGGGTGCTTCTTGCTGATCTCGAACGTCCTCTGGGCCGTCTTCTTGTAGTGGTCCTGGAGATGGGCGTCGACGTGGCGTTCGATCCGTTTCGCCTCGGTCCCCTCGAAGCCGCCGTCGCGGACCCGGCTCGGGACGTCGCTCTGGATCTTATCGAGGAACTTGATCTCCCCCATCGACACATCGTACCAGACGGCCTCGCGCCGGCTGATGAGGAGGGCGCAGATGGGGCTGTATTTGTCCAGGATGGCCGCGAGCGGGCGGACGTAGAAGTTGGCGTCGAAGATGATCCGGTTGCGGGGGCCGTGAGGCAGCTCCATGGCCTGCCAGAATTTCTTTTGGCTCCCGGAGAAGACGGCCAGGCCGGGCACGGTCGACGTGCCCAGGGTCTGGCTGCCGTATTCGGCGATCTGGTCCAGGTCCCGCAGGAGCGATTCCGTCTTCTCTTTGCCGGCGGCGAGGCCGCAGGCCCGGTCCTTGGCATCGTTGAGCAGGTTCTTCAGGGCCAGCTGGATCTCTTTCCTGTTGAGCCGGCCTTTGTCCGTATCCATGTAGAACGAGGTCACCAGGTCGCCCTGGCTTTTGAACTTGGCCAGCGTTTCGATCTGGGCGCGGCTTTGAAACTTCATACATCCTCCTCTTATGAAATTCGGGGGGCGCAAGGGGCCGGAAGGGAATGCTTGATGCAGGGGATCATCAACACATCCACAATAGGCGGCGCTTGGCCCTTTGTCAAGTTGGCCTCGCCGCTCCAAAGCGCTCATCGGCATCAGAGGCTCCGCGCGGGCGGGGGGGCCCCACGCCGTTGTGTCGTCGCCCCTTGCCCTCCCGAGCTCCCTTCGAGGACGCCGCTCGGCCCGTTTCGAGCGGCATCTATCTCTCGTATTTGCGCGGGGGGCAAAAATCGCTATAATAGGCGTTCCCTGAGTGCGGAAGTGGCGGAATTGGCAGACGCGTAAGCCTCAGGAGTTTATGGCCGCAAGGCCTTGAGGGTTCGAGTCCCTCCTTCCGCACCATCTTTCCTTTTCCCGCCGGGCCGCGACGACCATGGGCCGAGCCAAGAACATCCTCCTCATCAATCCCTGGATCTATGATTTCGCCGCTTATGATTTCTGGATGAAGCCGCTCGGCCTTCTTTACGTGGCCTCTCTCGTCCGGCGGTTCACCCCGCACCGCGTGTCGTTCATCGACTGCCTGGACCGTTTCCATCCCGGTTTGGCCGGGCTCCCCGTGGGCAAGTCCGACGGCCGCGGGCAGTTCCCCAAGGAAGAAGTCCCGAAACCCGGTCCCGTCCGCGACGTTCCCCGCCGCTTTTCTCGCTACGGCATCCCCATCGCCCTGTTCGAGGACGAGCTCGCCCGGGCGCCCCAACCTGACGCCGTACTCGTGACCTCGGGCATGACCTACTGGTATCCCGGGATCCAGGCCGTCGTCGATCTCGTGCGCGCCCGCTTCGGCTCCGTCCCCATCGTCCTCGGCGGGATCTACGCCACGCTCTGCCCCGGCCATGCCCGGTCGGCGTCCGGGGCCGACCTGGTCGTCCCCGGCCCCGCGGAGACAGGGCTCCTGGAGGCCCTTGCCGGGGTCCTCGGCGGCGCCGCCCCGGCCGGCCCCGATCTTTCCGCCCCCGGCGATCTTCCCGCTCCCGCCTTTGATCTCATCCGCGACCGGACCTGGCTCCCGGTCCTGACCTCGCGAGGCTGTCCGCTGAGCTGCACGTATTGCGCGAGCTCGCTCCTCTGGACGGGCTTCACGCAGAGACCCGCCGCCTCCGTCCTGGCCGAGATCCTGGACGATCGCGCCCGCTTTGGGACACGGCACTTCGCGTTCTACGACGATGCCCTTCTTCCCGGCAAGACCGGGCATGCCTGGCCCCTCTTCGAGGGGCTGGCCGCGGCGGGCCCGCCGCCGGCCCTGCACGCGCCGAACGGTCTCCATCTGCGGGAGATCGACGCCGCGACGGCCCGGCTCATGCGGGCCGCCGGATTCGAGTCCCTTTATCTCAGCTTGGAGTCGACCGACGAGGACCTGATGCGGCGTCGCGGCCCGAAAGCGTCCCCGGCCGACCTTGAAAGCGCCCTCCGGGCGCTCGAGGCCGCCGGCTATGACCGAAGAGCCGTGGCGGTCTATCTCATCGTCGGCCTGCCGGGGCAGTCGTTGACGGCCGTCGCCGAGAGCGTCGCCTATGTCCGCGGCCTGGGGGCGGCGCCCCGCGTGGCGTATTTTTCGCCCATCCCGGGCACCGCGGAATGGGCGGCCCTCGTCGGGTCCGGCGTCCTCGCCGATGATGTCGACCCTCTCCTCCACAACAAGACCGCGTTCGCCTACCTCAAGAGCGGGGTGCCGCCGGACGCGACCGGCTCCCTCATGCGCGCCCCGGCCCGCGGCCCATCTTGATAATTCGCCGCCCAAGGACTACCTTAGAAAACGAAAGAACGAGGAACCGATGACAACGCCTTCCCCCAGAAAACCCGTCGCGGCGGCCCTCCTGGGCGCGCTGGGCCCCTTCCTTCTCTTGGCCGGCTTGGCCGCGTACTCCGCCTGCCGGCCCGTCAACCCCGCCCATAAGCTCCAGCCGGCCCACGCCGATTTCCTGGGCAAGGTCAGCTACATCATCACGAAGGAAGAGCGCAAGATCTTCCTCGAGCTTCCGGACAGCGGCCGGGACGACTTCATCAAGGAGTTCTGGAAGCGGCGCGACCCCGATCCGGACACGGAGCGGAACGAGTTCAAGATCGAGTACGAGGACCGGGTGGCCAAAGCGGGGGCCCTCTTCCACGGCGAGGGGCGCCCGGGCTGGCAGACCGACCGCGGCAGGATCTTCATCCTGTTCGGCCCGCCATCCGAGCGGCAGACCTATCCCATGGACGCTTCGGGCTTTTGCCGGGAGATCTGGTACTACGGCGCCTTTCCCGTCGTCTTTATCGACGAGCACTGCTCCGGCTATTTCGTCATGACGGCCATCAACCTCGAGCATCTCCAGGAGCTGAACATCGCCCAAGGGTACTTCCAGAAGACCTATTCGCGGGACAAAAAGCTCTTCGACTATCAAGTGTCCATGCAGAAGACCCAGGCCGGCGCGGGCTCCTATGAAGGCAAGGTTTACGTCGATATCCCCTACGAAACGATATGGTTCAACTTCAAGGGCGGGCGGCTGGAGACCGAGTTCGAAGTGCGGCTCGAGATCTCGGACCAATCCGGGACGACGATCTGGCGGGCCGGCGGCACCTTTCCCCTGTCGCTCGAAGAGCGCGATCTCACCGAGAACCGGAAACGCCGCTTCCGGATGGAGTTCCCTCTCCTCATCGACAAGGACCTCGACCGGCTGAAGACGCAGAAGCTCCGGATGGACGTTTCGGTCAAGAGCACGACCGAGGGCGAGGAGCTGAAGAAGGCCGTGGCGTTCGAGCTAAAATTTTAAGCTGAAGTTCAGCCGGACGACGCGCGTTCCCCAAAGGGGCGTATAGGTCCCGTACGTGCCGCTGATGATGCGGGTGCCCGCGCTGGCGCCGGCGTCGTCGGGAGCCCACGTTCCGCCGTCGTTGAGGTCGAGGGTCCGGTACTTGTCCCCCAGCAGATTATAGACGTCGATCGAGATCGCCACGAGGCTCCGGCCGGCCCGGGAAAAGTCCTTCTCTAAGCGGAAATCCAAGGTCTTCCAGGCGCCGAAGCGCCTCGATCCCGGGCTCTCCAGATAGATCGTGACGGGGGTCGCGACCGCGCCGTTGGCCGCGGCCCAGGCGGCCGGCGGGAGGATCGTCACCGTGCGGGCCCAGGGGGAGCCGCTTTGGGCTTTGAAGAGGACGCTGGCGAAGATGTCCCAGCCGAATCGGACCGTTCCGGCCAGCCGGGCGACGAGCGGCCGGTCCTGGAGGAGCCGGTCGGTCGCGGCGATGTTCGTGAATGAATTCGGCGTCAGGAGGACGGGAGAATTCCCGGCGCTCCAGCGCGAGGCGACGCTGGTCGTGCCCGTGGCCCGGTTCCAGGTCAGGGACCCGAAGGCCTGCCAATTGTGGGACATCTTCTTGCGGAAGGTGAACTCCAGGCTCTGGTAGCGGGCTTTGAGCTCGGGCACGTTCTCGATGCGCTCGAAGAACGCGGGGGCCGTCGCCGAGGGCAGGACGAGGTCCACGGCGACGTCGGGATAGCCCTGCGTTCCCGGGACGACGGTCGAGAAGGGGACCCACCAGCCTTCGGGGGATTGGTCGAGGCGCCACCAATGGGCCCCGGTCGAAGGATCGTAGACGACGTGGCCGATGTTGTTGGAGCTGCGCCGGTCGATGTATCGCGCGCTGAGGGTGAGATCGCGCCCGATCGCCTGCTCCAGGCCCGCCGTCCACTCTTCGATCCAGGGGGCGGACATGTCGGGATCGACGGCCTGATGGAAGAACTCGCTCTTGTAGACACGGAAATCGTAAGGGACGACGGAGAAGGTGTCGGTCGTGGTGACCGTGCCGCTGGCGTCCTCGTCGTACCAGATGAAGTCGTGGGAAGCCATGGGATCGACCTGGGCCAGGTCTTGGGAGTAGCCCAGGCCGAGATATTCGGGGATCCTCGCCCAGGTGGCCTTGAGAAGCGTCCGGCCGCCGCCGAGAAGGTCGAAGACCAGGCCGGCGCGGGGGGACAGGGTGTTCCAGACGATGGCTTTGTCCCAGGCCCCGAGGCTGATCGAGCCGAAGAGGTTATAACCCAGGAGGGGGTCGATGAGGGACGTCCCCAGGTTGACGCCGACGGAATTCCCGCTGGCCCCCTTGGAGAAAGACCCGAACCTCGCCTCGGAGCGGTCGAAGCGCAGGCCGGCCGAGAGCGAGAGCCGGGTCCCGATCTTTATCGTATCCTGGGCGAAGAGGCCGATCCTCTTGAGCTCGCGCCGGAGCGACATCGTGTCGGAGCTCGGGGCGATGTAGAATCCGATGAGCCCCCAGCCGACCTGCTCGCCCGAGGTCGGGGAGACCGTCTGCCCATACGTATAAGGGCTGCCGGCGGAGTAGTTGTAGATGAGGTTGTCGGACTTCCAGGTGGACGAGGTCGTGAAGGTCGTTTCGTACTCGCCGCCCACGACGAGCTCGTGGAACATCCCGAAAAGCCCGTCCTGGAGGCGGGTCAGGGCCGCGCTGGCCCGCATGCGGCTGGCCGCTTCACTGTCATTGAGCGCCCCGCTGCCCCAGCTGTGGCCCGTGATGACGTCGAAATATTGGGGCTTGGCGCTGGCCGTGTCATTGAGGAGGAGCGGCTGCTTGTACTTCGCGTAGCCGACGTTGAGGTCGAAGCGCGTCGACTGGTCGACGACGTAAGTCCCGCCGATCCGGGCCAGGGTTACGCCTTGGCCGTCGAGCTTGCGGGTCGACGCCTCGGGCCGGAGCTTATCGACATCCGGCTCGTAAACGGGCTCGCGGAGGCCGTCGAAACCGAACTCCAGGACGCCCTTGAACTTGTCGAGGACGTTCATGGACAGCTTCAGCATCCCGGAGAAATCGTGTTCGGTGTAATCGTAGACGAAGTGCCGGACGCCGACGGGATCGGTCCAATAGACGAACGGCGCTCTGCGGCCGAGGCTGTTGTACCGTAGGCTGGCGAAGATCCAGGCCATGTCCTCGAGGACGGGCCCCCCCAGCGTGAAGGACACGTCATGCTCCCTCTTGAGGGCCGGAGTGGTCGCTCCGGGCATCTGATCGAGCTCCGCGGCCTTCCAGAGCGTATCGACGAGGCCTTTGCCCGACGCGCTGTAGGACAGGCTGCCTTGCGGAGAGGCCGCTCCCGGCCGATGGACGATGTTGATATAAGCGCCCTGGGCCGGTCCGGTCTCGGCCGAATGGCCGGCCGATTCGACGACGACTTCGTCGATGAGGTCGGTGTTGATGCGGTCCATGATCCGGCCGTCGGTGGGGTGGGTCACGATGATGCCGTCCTGGACGATGACGCCGGCCGTGAGGGGGGCTCCATTGAGGGACATCCGGCCGTCGGCCACGTCGGACTCGAAGACGAGGCCGGGGATGAGCCCGAGGAGGGCCGTAAGATCCCGCCGGAGGGGCAGCCTCTCGATGAGGTCCCGGTCCAGGACGATCGCGTAGCGCGCCGAGTCCCGGTCGAGGCCGGGTCCAGGCCGCGCGGTCGTGCCTTCCTCCTCGGTCGCCGTGGGCTCCATCCGGAAGTTCATGGTGAACGTGGCCCCGGCCGAGATGACGATGCCTTCGACCGTGACGGTCTTGAATCCCGGCATCTCGGCGATGATCTTGTAGCGTCCCGGCGCCAGGCCGACGATGCCGTAACGCCCGGACTTAGGGGTGATGTAGTTGGCGATCCCGAGGGCGGTGGGCGAGCTCAGATAAAGATAGGCCCCCGTGAGAGGCGCGCCTTTATCGTCGACGATACGGCCCTTGATGGCTCCCGAGGGACCGGCCGGCGAGGCGGGCAAACACAGCGCAAGCACGGCCGCGCAAATGGCCAGAGAAACGAGGGATTTTCTGGTCACCGCGGCCTCCTTGGACTCACTCTTCACCGTTCTTTTATATTTTTTTCGCCCGGGGTTGTCAAAACAATTAACTCCGGTCTCCCCCGGATGGTTACACCCGGAAACGCCGCGGGGATTGCCGATCATCCCCGGGGCCCCGCCTTGAGACGGGCCCAGGCGGCCGCGCCGACCAGGCCGGCGTCGTTGCCCAGGGCCGCTTTCTCGATGCGGCAGCCGGCGAAGGGTATGGGGTGCGACCAGCGGCGGGCTTCCTCCGCCACCGGCTCGAGCAGGAGCTTTCCGGCCGATACGACCCCGCCGCCGATGAGGACTTTTTCGGGATTGAGCGAGGTGATGACGATGCCTATGCCGATCCCCAGCCAGTAGGCCAACTGCCGGAAGCTCTCGAGGGCGGCCGGGTCGCCGGCCTTGGCCAGGAGATAGACATCCTTGGAATCGGAGATATCCGCCCGTCCCGAGAGCGCCCGGTAGTTACGGACCATCCGTGGCGCCGAGGCTTCGGTCTCGAGGCAGCCGCGCCGGCCGCAGCCGCAGGGCTCGCCTTCCGGATTGACCGTGATATGACCGAGCTCGCCCGCGTAGCCGCCCTCCCCCTCCCACAGCTTGCCGTTGAGGATGATGCCCCCTCCGATGCCCGTCCCGACAGTCAGGAGGACGAGGCTGCGGGCGCCGCGCCCCGCCCCGTGCCTGAATTCGCCGAAAGCGGCCATGTTGGCGTCGTTGCCGATGCGGACGGGGACCTCGATGAACTTGCGCAGGGCCGGCAGGATGGGGTAGCCATTGAGGCCCGGGTAATTGGGCGACTGGAGGATCTTCCGTTCTTTGATGCTGTAGAACCCGGCGATGCCAAACCCGCAGGACCGGACAGGTCCGGGCGCCCTCTTTTTCAGGGCCTTCCAGGTCTCCTCGAGGACGGCCAGGATCTCCGGCATGGCCTCGGGGCTGCGGACCCGGCCCTTTTGGACCAGGCGCCCGTCGCGGTCGACGAGCCCGAACTTGATCTGTGTGCCGCCAATATCGAATCCGGCGTCATAGGAGGATGTCATGGAGGATGCTCGAGAGCGCGCCCGGCCACGGCGTCAAGCGGGAGGCCGGGAAGGGTCGTCAGCTCTTGGGGGGCTCGGGGGTCTTGGGACCGCCCTGGTCGTCCTTGGTGTTCATCGATTTCTTGAAGTTCTTGATGCCCTCGCCGATGGATTTGCCGAGGTCCGGCAGCTTCCGGGCGCCGAAGATGATGATGACAATGAGGAGGATCAGGATCAGTTCGGTGGGTCCGATGGATCCAAGCATGCGAATCTCCTTAGATTTCAGCCAGTTTCTCCCCTAGAGGATACGCCCGCCCCCCCCAAAAGTCAATTCGGCCGGGAGGGCGTGTCCCTGGACGCTCCAGGGGAAATCTGCGATAATGACCGTTTCCATGAAGAATATCAGGAACTTCTCCATCATCGCCCACGTCGACCACGGCAAATCGACCCTGGCCGACCGGTTCATCGAGCTGACGGGGGCCCTATCCGCCCGGGAGCTCAAGGAGCAGGTCCTCGACACCATGGATCTCGAGAGGGAGCGGGGCATCACGATCAAGGCCCAGACCGTCCGGCTGACCTATAAAAGCCTCTCGGGGGAAGACTACATCTTCGACCTCATCGATACGCCGGGCCACGTCGATTTCTCCTATGAGGTTTCGCGGAGCCTGTCCGCCTGCGACGGGGCGCTCCTGGTCATCGACGCCTCCCAGGGGGTCGAAGCCCAGACCCTGGCCAACACCTATCTCGCCGTACACAACGACCTCGTCCTCGTCCCGGTCATCAACAAGATCGACCTGCCCCAGATCCAGATCGAGGACTCCCTTGAGCAGATGGAGCACATCCTCGGCCTGCCCCGGTCCGAGGCCCTCCTCGTCAGCGCCAAGACGGGCCAGGGCCTGCCCGAGCTCTTCGAGGCCGTGGTCAAGCGCATCCCGCCGCCGAAAGGCGATCCTGACGCGCCGCTCAAGGCCCTCCTCTTCGATTCCTGGTTCGACACCTATCGGGGGGTCATCGTGCTTGTCCGGGTCCTCGACGGGGAGCTCAAGGCGGGCGATCGGATCGTCCTCATGGCCTCGGGCGCCGAGTACGAGGCCGAAGAGGTCGGCTATCTCACGCCTAAACCGGTCAAGTCGGGCGCGCTGCGAACGGGCGAGGTCGGCTACCTCATCGCCGGGATCAAGAAGCTGAGCGACGCCCGGGTCGGCGATACCGTCACGCACAGGAACCGGCCCACGGCGAAGCCCCTTCCCGGCTTCAAGGAAGCCAAGCCCATGGTCTTCTGCGGCATCTTCCCGGCCGGCGAGAGCAATATCGAGGAGCTCCGCGACGCCATGGAGAAGCTGCGCCTCAACGATGCCTCGTTCCAGTATGAGCCGGAGAACTCGCCGGCCTTGGGCCTCGGCTTCCGGGCCGGCTTCCTCGGTCTCCTCCACCGGGAGATCGTCCAGGAGAGGTTGGAGCGCGACTACGGGCTGACCCTGATCACGACGGCCCCCAGCGTCGGCTACCGGGTGACCGACCGGAGAGGGGAGACGGCCGAGATCCACAATCCCTCCGAGATGCCCGAGCCGACCGAGGTCGCCGTGATCGAGGAGCCGGTCATCGAGGCCATCATCCTGACGCCCGACCGCTATCTCGGCGGGCTGTTCAAGCTCCTCGAGGAGCGCCGCGGTATCCAGAAAAAGATGGAGTACGTCGCGCCCGGACGCGTGCTCCTCGCCTATACCCTTCCGCTCAACGAGGTCGTCTTCGACTTCTACAACCAGCTCAAGCAGCTGTCGCAAGGCTACGCCTCCCTCGATTACGAGTTCGTCGGCTACCGCGAAGGCCCGCTGGTCAAGCTCGACATCCTCATCAACGGCGACGCCATCGACGCCCTGTCGCTCATCGTCCACGAGGACAAGGCCGTGACCATCGGCCGGGGCCTCGTCGAGCGGATGCGCAAGGTCATCCCCCGCCAGCAGTACGAGGTCGCCCTCCAGGCCGCGATCGGCAAGCGCATCATCGCCCGGGAGACGGTCAAACCGTTCCGCAAAGACGTCCTGGCCAAGCTCTACGGCGGCGATTACACCCGCAAGATGAAGGTGCTGGAGAAGCAGAAGGCGGGCAAGAAGCGGATGCGGCGCGTCGGCAAGGTGGATATCCCCCAGGAGGCCTTCCTGGCCATCCTGGAAGTCAAATAGGCCTCGGGGACCGATCTCGTAAAAGGTTTCCGGCTCAAGGGCTCTTCCTCCCTCGGCGTCACCCCCATCCGTGCTCGCCGCTCCAAAGCGCTCATCGGCATCAGCGGCTCCGCGCGGGTGGGGGGCCCCCACGCCGTTGCGTCATGGCCCCCTCGCTGGCTTTCTCTTATCGCTCGACTGGTCCCCTCGGCGGGCGGGGCGTCTTTGATTTTCAGAGGGGAGATGAACGGGAAAAAGGGAATGCCGTATAATGGAATATCGATTTTCTGAAAAGGAGCTCTACATGACAAGGAACAGCCTGAAGAAAACCGCGGTCGCGCTCGGCATTCTCGCGTTCGTCGCCGTCGCGGCCGTTCAAGCCCAGGACGCGAAGCCGTTCATCGGCGCCTGGAAGGGCACATTGAGCATCGCCGGACAGGAGCTCGAGATCGGCCTCAACTTCACCCTCGACGAAGCCAAGAAGATCCAGGGCACCTTCGATTCGATCACCCAGGGCGCGTTCGGGCTCAAGCTCGGGAATTTTGAGATCAAGGACAAGACGATCTCCTTCGTGCTCACCGATCCCAACGTTCCGGGCGAGCCGACGTTCAAGGCGACCCTCGACGAGACCGGCAAGAAGCTCGCCGGCGATTTCACCCAGGCCGGCTATGCCGGCACTTTCGCCGTCGTAAAGCAATAACCGCAAGAGGGACGGTCCCCTCCGGGGACAGTCCCTTTTGAGGGATGGCTGATGGGGGTTGGCCATGGCCAAGAAAGAGGTCGAAGCGGCCCTCGCCCGGGGCGTCGAGCTCCTCAGCGAGCTCCTGCCGCTCAAGTCCTGGCTGTTCTTCCCCATCCTTTACGCGGCCTGCGTCTGGGCCGTCCGGCGCGTCTTCGATTATCGCGAGCGGATCTTGGCCTGGCAGGTCTGGCTCGATCCCGATTTCGTCCGGACGAAGCCCGATGATTTCGTCCTCGATTTCTTCCGCGGCAACGACGCCCTCGGCCGCGAGTACGCGGAGGAGATCGCGCGGCGCGACCTGCGCGCCCTCCGGGCCGCCTTCCCCGCCCTCTACTGCGTGATCGGCCTCGAGGACGCGTTCCTCAAGGCGCTGTTCAAAGCCGAGATCGAAGCGGCCGATTACCGGGCCGTCGTCGTCGAGTTCGCGGCCCGAACGGCCAAGGCCAGGGACGACATCAGGCCGGCCGCGGCCGACCCGGCGTTCTGGAACGCGCTCGAGCGCGTCGGCCGCGAGGCGGCCTCGCTCGGGCTTCATCTCCTCGAGGACGAAGAGGTCCAGGACATGATCGTCGCCCTGATCAAGGGGCCGGTGGGCCTGGGCCCGTCCATCCCTCCCGAAGCATGACCAAGCCGATCTTCCGGAGCGCCGCCGTCGTTCTCGTCCTGGCCCTGTCCGTTTCCTGTCTCGCGCATCTCAGCCGGGCCAAGCGATATTATGCCGATGGCCAGGACCAGGCCCGCGCCTCCATGACGGAGCGGGCCGTCGCCTCCTGGAAACGAGCGGTCGAAGAGGCCGGCCGGGAGTGCCGGCGGAAGCCTTCGGCCCAGGCCTTCATGGTCAAGGGCCTGGCCGAAACGAACCTCGGCCGCTGGCGCGAGGCGGAGGCGTCGTTCCTCAAGGCCTTCAGCCTAGGTTTCAACGACGGGCAGGCGTGGGCTTCGGACGCGGCGCTTTCCGGGCTGGCCGCGTCCTTCGAGGAACTCGGGCTCGAAACCCCGGCCCTCCGCATCTACGGCCAGATCCTCGACAAGTCCGACTTCAAGCCGGCCCTCATGATCGCGGCCGAGAAGAGGACGAACCTCGTCCTCGCCCGCGTCGCCGATCTCGATCCCGCCGAGAAAACCAGGACCCTGGCCGGGCTGACCAAGACCCTCGACCGGCTCATTGACAAGGATTTCGCCTGCGGCCTCTATCACTATCTCCACGCCCAGGCCGACGCCCACCTCGGCGACCTCCGCCGTTCCTACGAAGAGGCGGTCATGGCCCGCGAGCTCGGCCTCCCCTCGGAAAAGATCGGGCGCGACAACGACAACGGGCTCGTGTATTGTTATATTCGTCTCAAGGATTCACTGCCTACGGCCGAGAGGGACGCCCTGACAGCGGCCCAGGCCGGCTGGGCGCGGAAGTGGGGCTGGCGGGATGACCGGACGCCGGCCTGGAAGAAGGAGTGACCGATGCTGCCGACGATCGCCTGGCGCGGCCGTTCCGTCATCATGATCGACCAGCGCAAGCTGCCCGGGCAGGAAACCTACGTCCGCTGCCGCACCTACATCCAGGTGGCCCAGGCTATCGAGAAGATGGTCATCCGCGGCGCCCCGGCCATCGGCATCGCCGCCGCCTACGGCCTCGTCCTCGGGGCCATGGCCTTGAGCGCGGAGACCGGCCGCTCGGTCGACCGCGATTTCGAGAAGATCTATCATCGCCTGGAGCGGACGCGGCCGACGGCCCGGAACCTCTTCTGGGCCCTGGAGAGGATGAAAGCGGTCTACGAGCGGACGCGCGCCCAGGGATTGCGGGCCATCCGGGCGGCCCTGCTCGAGGAGGCCAAGGCCATCGAGCGGGAGGACGCTGAAGCGAACCGGGCGATCGGACATCATGGCCGGGAGCTGCTGCGGGACGGCTGGACGGTGCTCACCCACTGCAACGCCGGGGCGCTGGCCACGGCGGAATATGGCACGGCCCTCGGCATCATCCGGGCCGCGGTCGCCGAAGGCAAGTGCATCCGGGTTTACGCCGACGAGACCCGGCCCTTTCTTCAGGGCGCCCGACTGACCGTCTGGGAGCTCGACCGGGACGGCATCCCCGTCGTCCTCATCACCGACGGCATGGCCGGCTGGTTCATGCGCCGCGGCGAGATCAACGCCGTCGTCGTCGGGGCCGACCGGATCGCCGGCAACGGCGACACGGCCAACAAGATCGGGACATACTCGCTCGCCGTCCTGGCCAAGGAGAACGGCCTCCCGTTCTATGTCGCGGCGCCGACGAGCACGATCGACCTCACGCTTGCCGACGGGGCCGGCATTCCCATCGAGGAGCGCAATCCCGACGAGGTCCGGGAGGTCGGCGGCCGCATAACGACCGTGCCGTACGTCGAGGTCCGCAACCCCGCCTTCGACGTCACGCCCGCCGCCTACATCACGGCCATCGTCACCGAGCGCGGCATCTGCCGTCCGCCCTACGAAACGAGCCTGAAAAGCCCGGCTTGACGGGCGACCGGGGCGATGGCCGATCGCGGTCACTGCCAACGGATCGATCGTCCGGACCGTACTATGATTGAAGCGGCATCGCGTTTCCCGTGCTCGGAGGGATGTCCATGAGAATCACAGTCTTCCTCGTCCTGTCTCTCCTCCTTTCACCCATCCTGCCCGCCCAGGGCCCGGATCTCGTCAAGAACGACGGCATCATGAAGCCCATGCCGCCCATTCCGACGCAGGCCGTCCGCCCGGGCGGAGGCTGGGAGGTCTCGGCCGACCGCCATGATCTCGGCAAGATCCGGGAGCTCAAGCGGAGGATCGCTCAGAAGGAGTTCAAGGACATCACAAGCGTCGTCGTCATCAAGGACGGGAAGCTCCTCGTCGAGGAGTATTTCAACGGGGCGGACCGGACGACGCTCCACAATCCGCGCTCCGTGGGGAAGACGTTCACCTCGGCGCTCATGGGCGCGGCCATCCGCGACGGCTATATCAAGAGCATCGACCAGACGCTGGGGGAGTTCTATGACCTGAAGTCCTTCGCCAACTATTCGCCGAAGAAGAGCGCGGTCAAGCTGCGGGACCTCCTGACCATGAGCTCGGCTTTCCTTGGGTCGGACGCGGACGCTGCCTCGCCCGGGAACGAAGAAAACATGTACCCGACGCCGAACTGGGTGAAATTCGCCCTCGACCTTCCGATGGACGAGGCCAAGCAGAACGGGAAGCAATGGGACTACTTCACGGCCGGCGTCGTCATTCTGGGCGACATCCTCGACCGGTCCATTCCCGGAGGATTGGAAAAATACGCCGACCGGGTCCTGTTCAAGCCCTTGGGGATCACCCGATACGAGTGGCAATACACGCCGCAAAAAGTCGTGAACACGGCGGGCGGCCTCCAGATGTCCTCCCTGGATTACGCCAAGTTCGGCCAGCTCTATAAGAACCGCGGCCGGTGGAACGGCGTCCCCGTTCTGCCGGAAGAGTGGGTCGCAAACTCGTTCCGGAGGTACCTTGCCGTTCCGAACAATGTCGATGTGTTTTACGGGCTCTTGTTCTGGAACATGACCTACCACGTTGATGGCCGGCCGTTCGAGACGTTCTTTTGCACGGGGAACGGCGGCAACAAGATCTTTGTGTTCCTGGACCAGCCCCTGGTCGTCGTCGTCACGGCCACCGCCTACGGCAAGCCCTACATGCACGCTCAGGTCGACCAGATGATGGAGAAGTACATCCTGCCCGCGGTGATCAAGTAGATCCGAACGCGGCGGCCTCGCGAGATTGTGAATGGGGGCGGTTTCAAAGTAGAATAGCGGGCCGGAAAGGCGTGCGGATCGGTCGAGAAACCAGATCGAGAATGAAAAGGATGATGATCGCCGCGGCGGGCGGAATGCTTGCCCTCGTATCGGCCTTCTTCGCCTCGGCCGGGAGCGGCGGCCGACAGGAGGCGCCGGTCGGCTACGTCCCGGGAGACAGGGTCGTCGCCATGGCGACGGCCGCCGACCCCTCGATCACCTCCTTCACGCCGACGCCGGAGGCCTTGGCTTCGTTCGTCGCCCTGGTCGACCCGATCCATCTCCGGATATTCTTCCGGTCCTCTCAAGCCTCGGATGTCGCGCTGGCCGCCAAGATCGCCCGGACGGTCGAAGGGGCGGCGAATCCCGCGCTCACCGCGGAGTTCGTCGCCGTTTCAGACGACCTCGCCGAGCCCAAGGGCCCGATCGCCGACAACGGCGTCACCAAGGCCCTCGAGATCATCGTCTACTGGATGGGCCAGGAGGTCGGCCGGATGCATCCTGTACCGGGGGCCGTCATCGATAGCGAGGTCGCCGATTTCATCCATCAGGCCCGGGCCCAGATCGCCCAAGAGATGCTCCTCGATAACGAGTTCTTCAAGTACACCTACCACAAGGACCTTCTGGAGCTCGACTGCAAGCGCTGTCACGGGCCATCCGGGAGCGGACTCCCGGGGGCGAACATCGGAAGGGCCGCTGAGCGACTCGGAACGGCGCTTCAGAGAAATATCTGAAGAGAGCTCTTCCCGGGGGCGCGCTACTCCCGATCTTTCTTGAACAGCCCTCTCGCCTCGCGGGCCTTTTCCGCCCCCCAGGCCCTGAGCCCGTCGCCGTGATAGTAGAGGACGGGCAGGACGATAAAAACAAGGATCGTCGAGCTCGTCAGCCCGCCGATCGTGCACAGCGCCAGCGACGACCAGATCTGCCTCTTGTTGGCCTCGGCGCTGATCAGGAGCATGGGCAGCATGCCGAAGATGGTCGTGGCCACGGTCATGAAGATCGGCCGGATCCGGTCCCGCGTCCCCCGCACGACCGCATCGTGGAGGCCCAGCCCCTGCCGCCGCTTCAGGTTGATGTGGTCGACGAGAAGGATGGAATTGGAGACGACGATGCCCGACAGGAGGATGACCCCGATGTAGGCCGTCGGATCGAAGGGCGCCTTGGCCACGATGAACGCGACGAAGACGCCCACGAGCGACAGCGGCACGGCCAGCATGATGAAGAAGGGCAGGATGAACGACTCATAGAGGGCGGCCAGGATCATGAAGATGATGATGAGGGCCACGGCGATGGCGAAGTTGATCTGTTTCTGTTCCTCCTCGGTCACGTACCACTGCTCGTCGAGGGTCGCC
>Ga0326726_10002386_pt1 | contig 17293 bp, 14 predicted proteins | sample MHFenrmetagenome_2_FD_207603 | JGI IMG/M metagenome (GOLD analysis project Ga0326726, IMG submission 207603) | Lab enriched peat soil microbial communities from Michigan Hollow, Ithaca, NY, United States - MHF15MN | ecosystem: Environmental > Terrestrial > Soil > Wetlands > Peat | place: USA... | reverse complement strand
GTCGATCTTGCCGTTCGGATTCCGCGGAAGGCTGCCCTCGCGCACCGTTACGCGGGCCGGCACCATGAACGCCGGCAGCTGCCGCCGGCATTGCGCGAGAAGCGTCTCGGCATCGAGTCGTGCGCCGCCGCGTGCCGTTGCGACTACGACGATCGCTTGTCCGAGAACTGGGTGCGGAATGCCGAGCGCTGCCGCCTCCGCGACCAGCCCAGTCGCGTAGACGACCTCCTCGACCTCGGTCGGGCTCACGCGATATCCCGAAGTCTTTATCATCTCGTCGCGCCGGCTGACGAAATACAGGAAGCCCTCTTCGTCCATCCGCACGGTATCGCCTGACCACACCGCGATCTCCGGCATGACCAGACCTCCGGGTTGGCCAGGGGCCGGCTTGAAGCGTTCGGCCGTCTTCTCCGGATCGTTCCAGTAACCGAGCGACACCAGCGCACCGCGATGTACAAGCTCACCAGGCTCACCCGGAGCGCAGGGCGAGCCGTCGTCGCGCACTACCAGCACCTCGGCGTTCGGGATCGCCTTGCCGATCGAATCCGGCCGGCGATCGAGTTCCGAAGGCGGGAGGTAGGTGGAGCGGAACGACTCGGTCAGTCCATACATCAGGAACGGTTGCGTCCTTGGCAGCGCCGCCCGGAGCATATCGAGAGTCGCCTTGGGCATGCGGCCGCCGGTATTGGCGATGTAGCGCAGGCTGTTGCGCGCGGCTTCCGGCCACTCGAGCTGCGCGAGCTGAATCCACAACGGTGGCACGGCAGTGAGCCCCGTGATTCGTTCCCGCTCGACTGCGGCGATGATGTCGCGCGGGAGGAGATAGTTGATCAGCGTGACGCTGGCTCCGACATGAAACGCGGTGGTGAGCTGGCTGAAACCGGCATCGAAGCTCAACGGCAACGCGGAAAGTATTCGGTCGCCCTCGTGATTTTCGAGATACTGAGCCACGCTCTGCGCGCCGGCCACCATGTTGCGGTGGGTGAGCACGACGCCTTTGGGCTTGCCAGTGCTGCCCGAGGTGTAAAGAATCGCGGCCATATCCGTGTCGATGACCCGGTGCGCTTGTACCCCGGCACCTGTGCTTACGGCGTTTTCCCAGGAAACCATGCTGATACCCGGAAGCCGTTCGGGATCGACGGCCGACCCTACGATAATTACAGCGCGCAGATCTTCGCATTCCTTGAGAGACCCGGCGAGAAGATGCAGGCGCTCCGGAGACGTAATCAGAACGCGCACGTTGCAGTCTTTCAGGATATACGCAACCTGCGCTTCCTTGAGCACGGGGTTCACCGGTACGAACACACCGCCGGCGGCGGCGGTGCCGAACATCGCAGCGACAGTTTCCGGGCGCTTGTCGAGATACACTCCGACACGATCATGACGCCCGAGTCCTAGCTCCAATACTGCCCGGGCGGTCCGATCTACCAGGTCGGCGAGACCGCCGTAGCTCATGACCTGTTCCCGGTACGCGAGCGCCCGGCCGTCCGGCATCCGATCCGCGGTCAGATGTATTAATTCGTGCAGGAGTGCGGCCACAGACTTGAGGGTCCTATTTTCATCGGTATGTTAGGCAGTCGGCGTCCCGGTACTCTCTTGAATGTCCCTCTTAGTACGCAATTTCATCGCCATGTTTCTTACCTTCGGCAGGAACGGCCACCGATAGTAGTTGACGTGATACATCGTGCGCACATCGTCGCTCCATTTGGTATGCCAATCCATCACTCTGCCGTAGAACTCGATTCGCCTTATCTGTCCCTCTTCGAACAGTCTCCTGAACGCTTCCTGCCGCATCAGGAACGCGGGAGAAATTGTCTTGATAGATTCATCATAGGTGGTCTTGAGTATGACAAGCGCTCCGCCGCCCTCGATGCACAGGTCCACTGCAACCACCCGCTCGCCGAAGCGGTAGCGATAAATGCGCCCTTTCCCTGCATGGCAAAACGCCTCGAGCATGGTGCGGTAGAAACGGCCCTGGACGTTGTCGGAGCTTATGGCCGTGCCGCCGGTGACCTTCCACCCCGCGCTCTCGAGACGACCGTAGTCTTCGATGGCCGAGGCTACTTCTTCGGCGCGCGTCAGGACTTCCAGGTGCGTCGCGACGCCATCCTGTGCTAGTTTGGCACGCTGGCGTTTCATATTGTGGCGCAAGTTCTTGCTCCGCAGATTCCAGTAGTCGTCGAAGCTGCCGATGACCGGGACTCGGGCGGTCCGTATGTAGTCGAGCGTATGCAAAGAGGCCGACTCCGTCGGCCTGGGGACGCAGCCGGGATCCTGCTGCGTTATGCCGATGACCAGCGCAACGCCCGGAAGACTTTTCGCAAGCGTGGACAGCAAGGGTTCGAAATCCTGGTCCGGTCGCATCACCCACGCGCCGAGCGGTGACTGGGAAGGCTGAAACGATTCCCAATGCACCAGACCTCTTCGCGACAGCACGCCCGCGGCGACCGCCCCTTGCGAATCTTCGCATAGGGCGATCTTCAGGCTTCGGTCGCCAAATGCATGGCACAGGGGCAGGATGAACCGCGAGTGCAAAAACGGCAGGTCGCTGGCGCTGGCGTTGAGCGCGTTCCAGGTCGGCGCGAGCTGCTCGAGCTGCGTGATAGGAAGAAATGTCCACTTCATGCGCCGCCGCCTTCGACCGCGTCGAGCAGGTCTCCCAGTTCGCGCGCACGCTGCAACCTGGACGCCCCGGCCGCGAACGCAGCGCTCGGCAGAGCCGCGGCGCCGGGTTTCGCCCGATCGAGGAAGCGCCGCAGCTCGACCCCGATCTCTTGCGCCGAATCGAGCGGGGCGATATTTTCGACGCCGGCTTTCTGCAGCAACGATGCGGTGTCGCCTGCAGGATCGGTCAAAGCGATGATAGGGCGCCGGCAGCGCATGTACTCATAGACCTTGGCCGGTATCTGGTCATTGCAGTTGCTTGCCTGAAGTACAAGCAGCCCGTCCGCGCGCAACATCTCCTGCAGGGCGTCGCGATAAGGTATGGGAGGGCAAAGCTCGACGACTTCTCCCACGCGGAACTTGTCGATCAGCTTTCCCAGCATATCTTCATGGGCGGGAGCGCGCAGGCGCAAACGCAATTCCCGTGCCTTCAGCCGGCCTTCGTCGAGCATCAGCCGCAAAGCCCGGAACAGCTGCGTGGGGTCGCGTTCGCTCGGGTAGACGATGCCGCTGTGGACCAGCGTGAATGTTCCCGGCAGCAACGGGCTCTTATCCGAACCCTCGAGCCGCGTAAAACTTTCTTCGTCATAGCCGTTTTCGACGACAGCGAGACGGGCAATGGGCACGTCCGGATAACGCTTGCTGTACATCCGCGCCGCCCCAGGCGCAGCGAACACGCAGAAGGACGCGTCGTGCAGGGCGCCTTTCTCGATCTTCCTGAAGCTCTCCCAGATTTTCGGATCCGCGGGATAGCCCTCCTGGGCCATGGGATCGCGAAAATCCGCGATCCAGGGCAGGCCGGAAAGACGATGAAGGGTATTCCCGATCATGTGCGCGGTCGCCACCGGGTAGGTGCTCCATATTGCGTGGGGACGGTAGCTCCTGATCATGGCGAGGCCTTGGGGAACCGCGCCGAGCCACCAAGTGACCCAGCGGTCCGGCCGTGCGGCAAATGCGGGGTAGCGACCCATAACGGCGATATGGCGCGACGTATCCAGGGCGAATGCGCGTTTCACGACGGTGTCCGAAGGCAGGTCCATGAGCTGATCGTCGCTCACCCGCTCGTATGCACGCGGATGTGCGGTCAGAATGAGCGGTTCCCAGCCGAACCGGGGGAGATGGCGCGCGAAGCCGATCGTCCGCTGAATGCCGCTGCTTCCCGCGAGCGGCGGGAAGTGGAAGGCAATCATCAAAACCCGTTTCATGCGGTCACAGGCTCACTACGCGCCCTGGAGGCTGCCTTCCGTCGCCGCGAGCAGCGCCTCGCACTCCGTGATCTCGATTGTGGACCAGAACGGCTCGCCTCTGACGGCTGTCGTGCGAACGTCCAGTCCCTTCGACCGCCACGCGTCCATTGCACGCTGGGATGTCGGCGAGGGCTTCGGTTCCACCGCGGCAGTGACTTCCAGGCAATGCACCCGCCTGACCGCAGGCACCAGGTCGGCAAGGCGCAGCGCGTCAATCTCTGCCGCCAACCGCGGGTGCAGATCGTAGCCGGCGATCTCGAGAGATCCTCCGTTCCCGAGCGTCTCCCGCAGCTCGCGTACTCCCGTCTGCGCCGCTCCATCCGCAAGCATCTCGGCCGCCAGTCGCAGCCTCAGAAACTGCGTGAGGAACATCTCGCCGCTTCCGACCGGCTGCCACAGCAGGAGCTGCTCGATGCCAAGGGCGGGGTCGCGTGCGACATCCGCGGCCAACGTCGCTCCGAGCCGCAATCCCCATATGCTCAGGGGCCCTTCCACGCGGGATTTCAGCCAGCCGAGGGCGGTCTGCAGATCTTGTTTCCAAATCTCCCATCTCGCGTCGGCAAAATCTCCGCTGCTGTCGCCGCAACCAAACAGATCGATTTGCAGCACGGCATACCCCGCGGCAGCCAGCCTGCGCGACTGCAGCGCCGCCATCCTGCGTGACTTGTTCATCTCTTCGCAAAACGGATGCGCATACACGAAGCCACCGCCCGAGATCGCGTCCGCGGGGCGGTGATAGATGCAGAATCGGTTGCCGGGTTCTGCCGGAAGGAAGAATGCGCTGGACACGTCCGCCCGCGGGCCGGCGCCTATCCGGAAAGCTTGCGCTCGATGAACTGTGTCAGGCTCCCGAGCGTTTCGAAGGTCGACGCGCCAATCTCGTCATCCGCGACCGCGATACCGAAGTGTTCTTCCAGCGCTGTGATGAGATTGACCACCGCGATCGAGTCGAGCTCGGGAACGGCTCCGAGCAGCGGCGCGGCCGCATCCATCTGCTGCACCCGGCTGCTGATCTGCAACGCGCCACCCACGACCGTCTTCACATCGTCGAGCAACATCGGAATTTTCTCAAGGGCCGCAACAAGTCATGGGGATCGTCAACGGAAACGCGCCCGCAGCAATATGCATCAGGATACCGGGAGTGTCAAACCAGCCGCGGTGCACGGGCCGAGCGCTGGTGGGATAGCTTCCGCTGGCACAGCGTGCGGCGAAGCCAATACAATGCTGCAGGATGCGAATTTACCCGCGATTACCGGTGTTCGGCTGGCAGGCATTTTCCGGTGAACACGCCGCGACCACTCCCGGGGTGCTGAGCGCCCGTCATCGGCGCTACACCACGAGCGGCCGGGCCGCTATCGCGCTCGTGCTTCGCATGCTCGAGATAGGGCCGGGCGACAAGGTTCTCGTTCCGACCTACCATTGCTCGACGATGATTGCGCCCGTGTTGGAGATCGGCGCACAGCCGATGTTCTACCCGATCACGGTGTCCGGCGGAGTGGACGTGGAGTGGCTCCGGCGTGCGCCCCTCGCGGGGGCGCGCGCTGTGCTGGCGGTCCATTATTTCGGATTTCCGCAACCGATGTCGAGGCTTCGCACTTTTTGCGATGCGCATCGAATGGCGCTGATCGAGGACTGCGCCCACACCTTTTTCGGCGTGTGCGAAGGGCTGGCGGTGGGGAGCTGGGGAGACCTTGCGATCGCGAGCCTGCCGAAATTCTTTCCCGTGCCCGAGGGTGGCCTGATCGCGTCCGGCGCGCGCTCCTTGAATACTCTCGCATTCGCGCCATGCAGTTGGCGCGACGAAGTCAAGGCGGCCGCCAACGCCATCGAGATCGGAGCCATGTACGACCGTTTTCCCGGGCTGAACGTGCTGCTGCGGAGCGTCTTCGGCGTGAAGACCTGGCTGCGCGGCGCTGCCTCTGCCGGGATCCCGGCAAACAGGGGCGGCGAACATTCCGGGTTGTCCGCGGACGCCCGTCTCAACTCGCTTCGGCCCGTAGCCGTCGCGCGCTGGATCGCGGGCAGCGTGTGCAAGGCCCGGATAATCACTAATCGCCGCCGCAACTACGCGGCGTTGGCAAGCGGGCTCACACGGATTGATGGAGCGCACGCACTGCGTCCCGATCTGCCGGCGGATGCGACGCCTTACGTCTTTCCGCTCTACGTGAATGACCCTGAGGCAAGCTATCAGCAACTGCGCTCCGCGGGTGTGCCGATATTCCGCTGGGACGAGGTTTGGGCCGGGACACCCGTGCTGGATGGAGACCATGGACTGGACTGGGCCCATCGGGTCTTTCAGCTTGGCTGTCACCAGGACTTGTCTCTGCATGACATCGACGCGATAGCGGCCAACGTGCGCGCGATCATCCAGAAATAGTTGTCGTCATGGCCATCAACGAACAGACGCTGATGTTCCAGTGCGAGGGGAAGCAATTGATTGGGGTGTTGAGCACCGCCCCCGACCCCGCCTCGCGCGGCGTGCTGATCGTTGTGGGCGGGCCGCAGTACCGCGTGGGAAGCCACCGGCAGTTCGCGTTGCTATCCCGCCATCTTGCGGAACGCGGCGTGCCCAGTTTGCGGTTCGACTACCGCGGGATGGGAGACAGCGAGGGCGAGGTGCGCACGTTCGAGGACGTGGGTGCAGACATCCGCTGTGCAATCGACCGGATATTCGCGAGCGTCCCCGGGCTGAAGGACGTTGTGCTATGGGGCCTATGCGACGCGGCCTCGGCGGCACTGTTCTACGCCCAGCAGGACGCGCGAGTGGGCGGACTGGTGCTGGTCAATCCATGGGTGCGCACGGAGCAGGGGGTTGCCCGCGCGCACCTCCGGCACTATTACGTGCGGCGGCTGCTTCAGGCCAATCTGTGGCAGAAGGTGGCACGCGGCGAGTTCAAGTTTCGCGAGGCTGCGGTAGCGCTCGGTAAGTTGGTTGGTGACGCGATGGGATACGGCCTTTCGTCGGGCGCCGTCGAAAAGATGCCCACCGGTGAGGCGCCGCTTCCGGACCGTATGGAAGACGCGTTGCGCAGGTTTCAGGGCAGGGTGCTCTTCATTCTGAGCGGCAACGATCTCACGGCGCAGGAATTCAAGGACTTGGTTGCGGGCTCCCACCGTTGGCGGCGGCTGCTCGAGGAGAAGCGCGTAACCCGACACGAACTGCCCGAGGCGAACCATACATTCTCGCGGCGCGACTGGCGCGAACAAGTGGCACGCTGGACCGAGGCGTGGGTGAAGAGCCTTTAGAGCTGACGATTCAGCACTTCCACCCTCTCTCTCTTCCTCGCGGGCGAGCAAGTCGGGAACCAGAGAGGGGGTCATCTTGTTAGGCGCTCTTAGAGCTTATCGCTCGCGCCGGTATTCGAGCGCACCGAGGTCGAGCTTTCCCGAGCTGTTTCATATGCTCATGAGGCGGCAATGGGGACTCGTGCGGGTCCTTGCTGAATCACGTTTCCGATCACAAACGAGAGCCGCCATTGGGAAATTCGACGGGGTAGCTCGACCTGCCGTCGTTCTCGTCCATGATGCGATTGTAGGTGATATGGTTCCTCAGCTCTCGGCTTTCACGTTGCACGACATATTCGACTACATTAAGCTAAGCGAGGAACTGTGGAAGAGCCCTTCCGGCGCTTCATCGAACAAGAGGCGTTCCATGCACAAAAAACTGGTCTTTTGATCTGTCCAATCCAAGCTCCCGAGCGGCACCGACCGAGGTCACTAAATGACATCAGATAGTTCTCTTGGGGTGATCGCCTTGGTGCCTGATGACTGGGACGCTATCGTCATGCCGCGCCATCAGGTGCTGCGGCGACTCGCAAGCCACTTTCCCACGGTTTGGGTCGAGCCGGCGCGCAACTGGCGTGACCACCTACCGTGGTTCGGCGACCGACCTCTGGCGCCGGATCGCTGGTCCGCCCCTGTGGGCGGGCTCGAGGTACTCAGGACCGGCTGGCGTCATCCGGGGTTTCGTCGACCATCGTGGCTAGCAGCTACTAGTTTTCGTTCGCGATTGTCCGTTGCTCGGCAACGGCTTATGGACCGGGGCGCAATACGCATCGCACTCTACATCTGGCGCGATGAGTTCGGAGCTGCTCTGGACCTCATCGACCACGATTTCAGCTGCTATCACATCGATGACGAATATACTTTTTCAGAAAGGGACCTGCCGAACTCTGCGCGCGAGACGCAGCTTCTAGGGCGGGTCGATCAGGTCATTGTTCACTCCCGCGCGCTGTTTGAAAAGAAAGGCGGGATCAATCCGCGCACGGCACTCATCCACAACGGCGTTGATTTCAAGCACTTCTCGGAACCACACGCAGAGCCTCTCGATATGGCGCGGATCCCGCATCCTCGCATCGGTTACGCGGGTGTGATCAAGAAACAGCTCGATCTCGCGCGGCTGGTCCGTCTCGCGCGAGGCCTGCCGCAACGTTCGTTCATCCTCGTCGGCCCGATCATGAATATTTCAGGTAAGGAAGCGGAGCTGGCTGAACTGAGGCAACTTCCGAATGTTTTCTTGTTGGGCGCGAAGCCAGCCGAGGCTCTGCCGCAATACATACAACATTTCGATGTCTGCCTCATGTGCTATGAGGTCAACGACTACACGAAGTACATTTATCCGCTGAAGATCAATGAATATCTGGCGACCGGGCGGCCGGTTGTGTCGTCTCCCATCGATGCCGTAAAGGAATATCGCGATATCGTTGCCATCGCGAGTAGCGATGCCGAGTACGTTGATGCGATCGAGAAGGGTCTGTGCGATCCAGCGCGCGCGGCCGGGGCGGTCGCGGCACGGCAGAGGATTGCACAGGCGAACGATTGGGATGTTCTCGTGGCACGCATCGCCGGCCTCTTCCACGCTGGCAGCGCCAGTTCTCGAAGCACGAAAACAATTGTCGAAGCTTGAGCCGCTCGAGCAGGAACCGGAGGGTGTGTCATGAGGGAAGGGAATTCAGTCCTAGTGACCGGTGGGGCCGGATTTCTCGGCTCGCACCTGTGTGAACGGCTGCTTGCAGAAGGTCGCGAGGTCGTCTGCGTCGATAATTTTTTCACGGGAACACGGCGCAATGTCGAACACCTGGTTGGTAACAAGCGCTTCGAGCTCCTCCGGCACGACGTAACGTTTTCGCTGTACGTAGAAGCGGATCAGATTTACAACCTCGCCTGCCCTGCGAGCCCCGTCCACTACCAATTTGACCCGGTCCAGACGACCAAGACGAGTGTTCATGGGGCCATCAACATGCTGGGCTTGGCAAAGCGGCTGCGAGCCCCGATCCTGCAGGCTTCAACGTCGGAAGTATATGGCGATCCCGAGGTGCACCCGCAGACAGAATCGTACTGGGGGCGCGTGAATCCGATCGGAATTCGCAGTTGCTATGACGAGGGCAAGCGGTGCGCCGAAACCCTTTTCTTTGACTACTACCGCCAGCATCGGCTGGCAATCAAGGTCCTCCGCATCTTCAATACCTACGGCCCGAGGATGCACCCGAACGACGGACGGGTCGTCAGTAACTTCATCGTTCAAGCTCTGCGAGGCGAAGACATCACGATCTTCGGCGAAGGCACGCAAACGCGGTCCTTTTGCTATGTCGATGATCTGATCGAGGGCATGACGAGGATGATGGCCACACCGGCGGATTTTCCGGGCCCAGTAAACGTCGGCAACCCGCGCGAATTCACCATTCTCGAGCTGGCCGAGCTTGTCCTCCGAATCGTGGGCGGCAAGTCCAAACTCGTATTCAAGCCGCTACCTTCCGACGACCCCAGGCAACGACAGCCCGATATCTCTCTTGCGCGCCAGAGGCTCGGATGGGAACCAAGAGTGACGCTAGAAGACGGTCTGAAGGAAACGATCGCGTACTTTCGCAAGACGCTAGGGCAATGAAGGCGGAGGCCGCGGAACTGGGGACCCTGGCAAAGGGTGGAATGATCCAGGAGCTCTGGGCCTTCCGGGAACTCATCTACTTTCTGGCGTGGCGCGACGTAAAGGTACGTTACAAGCAGACCGTCCTGGGTGTGTTGTGGGCTGTCATTCAGCCGTTGTTTACCATGGTGGTATTCACGCTGCTGTTCGGTCAATTGGCGAAAATCCCTACTGACGGGATCCCCGGGCCGATTTTCTACTTCAGCGCACTGGTGCCCTGGATTTATTTCTCCTCGACCGTAACCAATGCGGGGATGAGCCTCGTGGGCAACAGCGGCCTTCTGACGAAGATCTACTTCCCCCGCATCATCCTTCCGGCTGCCGCAGCGCTCAGTAACCTAGTCGACTTCCTGATCGGTTCCGTTTTCCTGGTCGGGTTTGTTGTCTTCTACAAGGTTCCCATCAGCTGGAACCTGCTTCTGTGGCCGGCGCTTGTCATGCTACTACTGCTGCTAGCGCTCGGCCTGGGCGCATTCTTCGCGGCACTCAACGTCAAGTACCGCGACATCAAGTATGCCTTGCCCTTTTTCATTCAGCTCCTGCTGTTCGCTACGCCGATTATTTATCCGGCAAGCATGATCCCTGAACGATTCCAGTGGCTGTTGGCCCTCAACCCGTTGAGCGCGTTGATCGAGATGTTCCGCTATGTGGTGGTCCCCAGCAAGACTGTCGATTGGAACGCTCTGGGAATATCCATGGCCGTCACCGGAGTGATTTTCATTGCGGGCGTGGCTTACTTCAAGAGCACGGAGAAGGCTATGGCGGACCTCGTGTGAAACAGGGTAACTACCGTGACACATAGCCTAGAGGTTCGAGGGCTCTCCAAGCGATATCTGCTCGGACGGCCCCAACACGACCATATGCTCCGGGAGCGGCTTGTCGAGATGATCAAGCACCCTTTTGGCGGGACCATGGAAGCAGAGTCCATCTGGGCGCTGCGAGATGTTTCATTCGACGCGGACGAAGGGGAAGTCATCGGAATTGTCGGACGAAACGGAGCAGGGAAGAGTACGCTGCTCAAGATATTGTCAAGAATCACCTACCCGACGTCGGGGGAAGTAAGCGTAAACGGGCGTGTTGCCTCCCTATTGGAGGTCGGGACCGGTTTTCATGATGAGTTGACCGGCCGGGAAAATATTTATCTCAACGGCTCGATTCTCGGTATGCGGAAGCGCGAGGTCGAAGAGCGCTTCGATGCCATCGTCGATTTTTCGGGCGTCGAGCAGTTTATCGACACACCGATCAAACACTACTCATCCGGAATGCGCTTGAGGCTTGGGTTTGCGGTTGCCGCGCACCTGGAACCGGACGTCCTCATTGTCGATGAGGTATTGGCTGTGGGCGACGCGGGATTTCAGAAGAAATGCATCCAAGCCATGGAAGGATTGCGAAACAGCGGACGCACAGTGTTGTTCGTCTCGCACAATCTGGCCGCCGTCGAAAATCTTTGTTCCCGCGGGATCTGGATTGATGCGGGGAAGATCCGGATGGACGGGGCCGCCAAAGACGTCATCGCGAGCTACATGGGCTCGTTTTCCGGCGAGCGGGTTTCAGGTTCCGATCTGTCGGCGACGAAGGACCGATTGGGCAGCGGCGAGATCCGGTACACGAGGCTCGAATACTTGAGTCCCGACGGCACGCCCTGCGCGATGACAAGAAGCGGAGACGCTTTGATCCTCCGGTTTTACTACCGCGCCGCGAAGACCATCCGCGATTCGAGCTTCGGGTTCCGGCTGTACACCGAGATGGGTACGCTGATCACGGAAACGAGCACTTGGCACAATGGGATTCACATTCCCAAAGTTGGGCCCGGAGACGGGCATGTCGACGTGGAGATCGAGTCGCTGAACCTGGTTCCCGGTCAGTACTCGTTTTCACTCTGGATTACCGGCCCATCGAATGCCGTATATGACGGCGACGTACGTGCCTCGCTGGAGGTCGAGGTTGCGGATGTCTACAAGTCTGGACGCATGCTCGACAGCAGGTATGGCCTCGTATATTTTCCGCAGCGGTGGAGGGTGGAGCAGGCGTAGAAGCCCGGCTGCGGGTTCATCTCGGCTTTGACCCGCCGCGGCTATAATGGCAAGGATTCGCACACGACGCACTAACTAGAGAGGGCGCCCCTTCGCCTCGTGTCAGGCACATGACTTCAATCGTCCCGCCGCCCTCATCTCCAGCGCCGCCTGTGTCCGGACGGCGCGACGCCGATGCGACAGCCATCGAACTCACGATCGTCATGCCTTGCCTCAACGAGGCCGAAACGCTCGCCGCGTGCATCACCAAAGCACGCAGCTTTTTCGATCGATCGGGCGTAAAGGGCGAAATCGTCATCGCCGACAACGGCAGCACAGATGGCAGCCAGCAGATCGCTATCGGGCTCGGCGCGAGGGTCGTCGACGTTCCCGTGCGGGGCTACGGCGCTGCGCTCGCAGCGGGGATTGACGCCGCGCGGGGCAGATTCGTCGTGATGGGCGATTCCGACGACAGCTATGATTTTTCCCGCCTGGATGCTTACGTAGAGAAACTGCGCGACGGATTCGAACTGGTCATGGGAAACCGATTCAAGGGCGGCATTGCCCCCGGAGCGATGCCTCCACTGCATCGCTACCTCGGCAATCCCGTCCTGTCTACGATCGGCCGCATGTTCTTCCCTACCTCCGTCGGCGACTTTCACTGCGGGCTGCGCGGCTTCGACAGAACGGCGGTGCAAGGATTGAATCTGCGTACGACGGGCATGGAGTTTGCATCCGAGATGGTGGTGAAAGCCTCGCTCGCGAAACTGCGGATCGCGGAGGTCCCCACCACGCTGTCGCCCGATGGACGCAGCAGGCCGCCGCACCTGCGCAGCTGGCGGGACGGTTGGCGACACCTGCGCTTCCTGCTGATGTTCGCCCCGAGATCGCTCTTCCTTTATCCGGGGCTTGCACTGATCGCGTTGGGCCTCCTCGCCTGCGGACTTGTATTGCCGGGACCGCTGCGCATGGGCTCCGTCGTGTTTGACGTCCATACGCTCGTCATCGGCATGGCCGCCATTCTTGTGGGCACCCAGATGGTGATCTTTTTTCTGCTGGCAAAGCAGCATGCTATCAGCGTCGGCGTGCTTCCGATGGGGGACAACTTCAGCGCCTTTCGGCGTTTGTTCAGGCTCGAATACGCCCTCCTCCTCGCTGGAGCGCTCGTGCTCCTCGGCGTCGCCGGAATCCTCGTCGCGGTGGCCAATTGGAGTGCGCTGTCTTTCGGTGTGCTCGACTACTCGCGAATGATGCGCCTCGTGGTGCCTGCCGTCACATTGCTGGCCGTCGGCGTCCAGGTCGCGATGGCGGCTTTTCTTTCCAGTATTTTGGACCTCGAGATCAACAAGGTATGATCGCCGGCTTGCCGAGGCGTCCGTCAACGGCCGGGGCGAAGAACTAATTCACGCTCCCGGGCCCGACTACCTGTACGATCCACGCTTCGCAGTACTGCGCCGATACTATCTTCATTGCAGGAGGTTCAAGGTATGTTGAATTACGTGGCGCTCGGGATCTTCGCTTCGGTTCTTGCCGCTGGACAGGTCTTCTTCAAATACTCTGCCTCCGCGCTCAAGAACAAGCCGGTCGCAGACGGATTTCTCGAGTTGGCACAATCGCCAGCGTTCTACGCCGGCGTAACACTTTACGGCGCCGCGACGCTTCTCTGGGTATGGATATTGTCCCGCGTCCCGCTCTCGCAGGCCTATCCCTGGGTTGCCCTTGCGATGGCGGCCGTACCGATCCTCGCGGTAATCGTTTTCCGCGAGCGTTTCGATTCGAGTTATTGGCTGGGTGTGGGGTTGGTCGTGCTCGGTGTCTTCATCACGCAACGTGCATCACAGGGCGGCTGACCAAGCGCTTGCGCAAAGCAGATGCAATCGGGCAGGCCGATCCTCGTTACCGGCGCAGGGGGCTTCATCGGCAGGGATGTCGTCCTGCGGATGGTCGCGCGAGGTTCTTACGTGCGCGCGATGCTTCGTCCTGGCGCCGAGTCGCCGTTTCCGGCGCACGAACGGCTGCAGATCGTCCGTGCAGACATGCGCGATGGCGATACGCTGGTGCCGGCCGTCCGAGACTGTGCCGCAGTGGTTCATCTAGCGGCCGCGAAGGCGGACGAGAAGGAAAGCGAAGATATCAACGTCGGCGGGGCGCGCCGTCTGGTGCGTGCCTGCGAACTTGCCCACTGCCGCCGCCTGATCAACATCAGCACGCAGTCGACGAAGATCGCGCGCAAGGGGATTTATGCGCGCACCAAGCGCGCGGCCGACGAGGTGTTTCACGGTTCCGGTCTTGAGGTAACCAGTCTTCTGCCCAGTGTCGTCTACGGGGAGGCGAAGGGCGGGGTCTTCGGAACGATCCTGCAGTTCCTGCAGAAGGCGCCGATCGTCTTGGTCCTCGGCGACGGTAAGTGGATTTCTGCGCCAGTTTACGTTGGCGATGTCTGCGCGGCTGTGATCGCGTGTCTGGAAACACCCCGCACGATCGGTAAAGCGTACGACATTGGCGGACCGGACGCAGTCAGCTTCGACGATCTGATCGATCGTATTGGCGCCGCGACCGGGCGCTGCCCGCCGAAGCTGCACGTACCGTTCACCATTGCGCTCTGGATCGCGCGCGTCGTTGCCCGACTCCCCAAGGCCCCGATCACCGTGAGCAACGTTCTCGGATCAAATCAGGACACGCGGATCGACATCGGGCCTGCGCGAAGGGAGTTCGGGTTCGATCCGCTTGGACTTGACGCCGGATTGCATATCGTCGTGGATGCGAATGGCCACGGGCAAACGGCGATCGAGAACCGGCCAGCGACGACCGAAAGCGATGTGCAGCTGGCGCGCGACTGCAAGGTGATCTCCCTCTATCTGATCGGTCGCGAACCGACGAACGATCTGATCGAACGATATTGCGCTGCGATGCGACTGAGAGTTCTCGCCTCGGATCTTGATGACGCCGAATGGCGCTGGGCCCGGCGGTATCCTCGCGTCCTGCCGTATCTCGACGCTGCGGCAGCGCTCGTCCGGCCTCGGTCGTCGCTGCGGCAGCGCATCTACGTAATGACGGCGATTCTGGAAACCTCACCGGCACACGCCGGGCAGTTTCTGCCCCGGACCCGGACAATCACCGGTCTGATCGCGGGGCTGATCTGGAACGCAACGCGTGCGGCGGTCAACGCGGCGATCGGTCTACCGTTGCTCGAGTGGGCGCGTCGCTTCGGATGACTGAGCGGTTGGATGCCATCGTCATTGGCTCGGGTGCCAGTGGCGTACACGCCGCCTTTCCTCTGGTTGAGGCCGGACTGCGCGTCGTCATGCTCGACGTTGGACACGAAGACCTTGCCTATGAGCGCCTGATCCCGCCTGCCCCCTTTGTCGATATCCGCAAGAGTGACGGGAATCAACATCGGTACTTCCTCGGCGATCGGCTGGAGGGTGTCTCGATCGGCGCGGCCGACGCCGGGCCCCAGATAACACCGCCACGCGCATATGTGCTCAAGGACAGCCAGAGGCTGGCCCCGAAGCGCGCGCGGAGTTTCGAACCGCTGGAGAGCTTTGCGCTCGGCGGTCTGGCAAGGGCATGGGGAGCGGTCGCGTTTCCGTTCCAGGACGTTGAGCTGTCGAGGTGCGGGTTGCCCGCCGCAGAGCTTCCCGAGCACTATGAAATCGTTGCCCGCAGAATCGGGATCAGTGGGCAATCCGACGATGACCTTTGCTCGGTGCGCGGGCCGCTCGCCGCTTTGCAGCCACCTCTGCGGCTGGACCACAACGCTGTCGCGATCCTTGATCGATACGCTGATGTGCGCAATCGGTCGCTGCGCGACGGGTTCCACATGGGCCAAACAGTTCTGGCCGCGCTATCTGAAGCGCTTGGAAATCGTGAACCTAACAGCTACAGCGACATGGACTTCTGGTCCAATCACGGGCGATCAGTGTATCGTCCGAACATCACGCTGGACGAGCTCCGGGGACGCCCGAATTTCATCTATCGATCGGGCTTTCTCGTTTCTGGATTTTCGGAAACCGGCGACAAGGCCGTCAGGGTCACCGGCAACATACTCGAGGACAACACGCAGGAAACCTTGACAGCGCGGTCGCTTGTCCTTGCGGCGGGCTCGCTGGGTACGACTCGACTCGTGTTGCGCTCGCTCGGCATGTACGACCACCCAGTCCCCTTTGCCTGCAATCCCCACACCTACATGCCGTGCCTGCACTATCGTGGACTGGCTCTGTCCCACGCCGACCTCTGCCACAGCCTGGCGCAGTTGACGATCATCTACGACCCAACCATGGACCGCGAGCATCTGGTGCAGGCACAGATGTATTCCTATCGTTCACTCCACCTGTTCCGATTGTTGAAGGAGACACCACTGCCGCATCGCGAAGGTCTGCGCATCATGCGTGCGCTCGCGCCTCATTTCGTGATTTGGGTGATACAGCACGAGGACGTGCCGACTCCGGGCAAGTACTGTGTCCTGCGACGCGGCCGGGAGCCGGCCGACGAAACGCTGGAGATCGAATACGGAGACTCGACCGAAGAACGCGCGCGTCGCGAGCAACACGAGAAGCGAATCGCTGGCTTTGTGCGCCGGCTGGGCTGCCTTCCCCTGAAGCGCGTACACGCGATCCACGGATCGAGCGTGCACTACGCGGGCCAGTTTCCGATGACACACGAAGACCAGCCGTTGACGACCGAGCCTTCCGGCAGGCTGCGCGGAACGCGCGCCGTTTATCTCGCCGACGGTGCCGCTTTCGCGTACCTCCCCGCGAAAGGACCGACCCTCACGCTCATGGCTAACGCCAATCGAATCGGCGTCAGCGTACGCGACCGACTTCGCGCCTGACCTCGCCACGCGCGCGGCTTAGACTGCGGGCGTTACGGGCCTCCATTGCTATCGGTGAGCGGTTGGGAACGGACCGGTCGGCGTATGTCGATTTCGGAAACGCCGGGGTCTCCTGGACGTGCGACCCTCGTTAGTTAGCCGATGCGCGGGCGTTTCGCTGCCTCGCAAGGAATCCGCCGCGATCGCTCTCACGAGGCGCCATCCGTTGCGGTGTAGTTCGTGAATCCGTAGTCACCGTTCGTGCCGGCGCATCCGGCAGGAGCGTTCTCCAGGTTGAACCCCATGCCGGGGTTGCCGCTTGTGAAAACAGTGCCGCCGATGGACCTGATATCGACCTGCCCCTTCTGCACGTTATTGATGAAGGCCGTGATCACGTTGCCGACGATCTTTGCGCTCACGACGTCCCCGTCCTTGACCGCAAATGTTGTGCTGTGGGCGGGGTTGTATAGGTAGTCGAAGCTCCCGACGGGGCCATTCCCCCGCACGATGATCAGGTACGCGTCCGAGGTTTGCGACATATGGAAACTGATCTCGTATCCCGAGTTGACGTGCGCGGAGATCGTGCTCCGCAGGCGCAGCTCGACCTCCTGGAAGCACGCGTCTTTCTGGTTGA
>Ga0326726_10002385_pt1 | contig 17296 bp, 15 predicted proteins | sample MHFenrmetagenome_2_FD_207603 | JGI IMG/M metagenome (GOLD analysis project Ga0326726, IMG submission 207603) | Lab enriched peat soil microbial communities from Michigan Hollow, Ithaca, NY, United States - MHF15MN | ecosystem: Environmental > Terrestrial > Soil > Wetlands > Peat | place: USA... | reverse complement strand
GTCGATGCGGCGACGAGCGTGGCCTGCGAGGTGCGGCTGTACGAGCGGCTGTTCAAGGTGCCGCGGCCCGAAGAGGGCGGCGGTGATTTCCTCGACCACCTCGATCGCGACTCGCTCCAGGTGGTGAAGGGCGCCCGGCTCGAAGCGTCGCTCGCCAGCGCGGCGGTCGGCTCGCGCTGGCAGCTCGAGCGCGTCGGCTACTTCATCGTCGACCAGGACTCGCGCCCCGGGCTGCCCGTGCTCAATCGCATCGTCACGCTCCGCGATGTCGAGAAGCCGAAGCTCGCGGCCGCTCCGGTGGAGAAGAAGACGAACGTGAAGGCCACGACGCGACCGAAGAGCAAGTCGCCGGCCGAGTACCGCACCGAGGCGCGCGCGCGCGACAGCTACCTCGCGGGCGTGTACGCGACGGCGCAGGCGCTCGGCTTGTCGGCCGATCACGCGGATCTCGTCTCCGGCGAGACCGCGGTCGCGCAGCTGTTCGAGCACACCGCGAACGCGACGAATGCGGACCTGGTGGCGAAGTGGATCATCAACGAGCTGCCGCGCGCGCTCGCCGGCAAGGAGCTCGCGGATGCGGGGCTCGATCACGTGCGGTTCAGCGAGCTGTTGACGCTCGTGAGCTCGCAGGCCCTGACCACGAACGCGGCGAAGCAGGTCCTCGCGCAGATGATCGCGACCGGCAAGCGAGCGGGCGAGCTGGCGGCGGCCGTCCCGGCGAGTGCCTCCACGAGCGATCTGGGTGCGGCCATCGATGCCGTCATCGCTGCCAACCCGGACAAGGCGGCGCAGTACAAGGCCGGAAAGACGGGGCTTCTGGGCTTCTTCGTCGGGCAGGTGATGAAAGCCACCCCCAACGCCGACGCCGGCGCGGTCAACCAGGCGATCCGGGACCGGTTGACCTGAGGCTCCGGACCCCAGCATTTGGGCGGAGATCCCCAGTCGGCAAGCCGAGATGGAGCATGTAACACTTGCTGCATGGTGAGGCTCGTCGCGATCGCATCGGCTGCGATCGTCGTCGTCGTGGTGGGTGTCGGGTGCGATGCGCGTCTCGGTCATCCCGCAGGAACCAGTGCGGACTCGAACAACCCCGGTGGCTCGAACGATAGCGGCGGCGGTAGCGGTGATGCGGGTGGCAGTGGCGCCGCGGCGTGCGCGACCGGTCGGGTCGTCTATCTCGAGTTCGAGGGCGCGACGCTCGCGCAGACGAACACCGCCAGTGATGCCACGCAGAGCAAGGCGGTGTGGATGGGTGTCGCCTCCGCGACGCTGCCGAAGTTCCGCCCGAACGCGGCCGATCGCGCGACGCAGATCGCCGACGTCGTGAACCTGATCAAGCAGAAGCTCTCGGTGGCTCCCGAGATCACGGTCGTGACCACGCGCCCGGCCGCGGGGCCGTACTTCATGATCGGTTTCGGCGGCGTCCATCAGACCGTCAACGTGCCGTACCTCTACGCGGTCAACCGACTCGACTGCGGCGACACCGCGACGAAGAACGATGTCGCGTGGGTGTTCGAAGATTCGCCGACCACCCAGAAGACCGCCGACTTCGCGGTCGGTTCGATCCTGTTCGGGCTCGGCGCGACCGGTACGACCGACACGAACGACTGCATGTGCGGCTGGTTGACGAACTGCCAGCCGTCGAACAACGCGTGCACGGTGTCACCGGCCATCAGCGCGGCGATCTCGTGCCCGAACCAGACCAACCCGCAGAACGAAGTCTCGATCCTGCACTCCTTCTGCCAGTGATCTGCTGTCGTCGCGTGTAGGTGTGCGTCCGGGCCGTCCGCTCGGACGTGGGTTTGATAGTTCCGGTGGTACCTGGGATGATCGGGTTGCGATGATCGGGACGACGGTTGGGAGCTACCGCATCACCCAGAAGGTGAGCGTCGGTGGCATGGGGACCGTCTACAAAGCCGAGCACGCGCTGATCGGCAAGCTCGCCGCGGTCAAGGTGCTCCACCAGGAGCTGCGCAACAACCGCGACGTGGTCAATCGCTTCTTCAACGAGGCGAAGGCGACCACGCAGATCAAGCATCCGGGGATCGTCGAGATCTTCGACTTCGGCTACCTGCCGTCGGGCGATGGCTACATCGTCATGGAGTTTCTCGAGGGCGTCTCGCTCGCGCGACGCATGCGCAAGGGCAAGATGGCCGAGGGCAAGGCGGCGGTGCTGCTCAAGGGGGTGTGCAGCGCGCTCGGCGCGGCGCATGCGAAGCACATCGTCCATCGCGATCTCAAACCCGACAACATCTTCCTGTGCCCGGATCCCGATCAACCGACCGGCGAGCGCCCCAAGCTCCTCGACTTCGGGATCGCGAAGCTGTCCGACGCCAACCTCGCCGGCTCTGGCTCGGCCACGAAGACCGGCGCGGTGATGGGCACGCCCACGTACATGTCCCCGGAGCAGTGCAAGGGGGCCGGGCTGATCGATCACCGCGCCGATCTCTACGCGCTCGGCTGCATCTTCTACGAGCTCGTGTGCGGCGTGCCGCCGTTCGTGGCCGAGGGTGCCGGGGAGCTGATCGGCATGCACCTCTACGTCGAGCCCGAGCCGCCGACCACGCACGAGCCGTCGGTGTCGGCTGCCGCCGAGACCCTGATCATGGCGCTCCTCGACAAGGATCCCGCCAATCGGCCGCAGACCGCACGCGAGCTTGGCCAGCGGTTCGCACTGCTCGCGCAGTCCGCCGGCTGGCTCAGCACCACCGGGCCGACGGCGATGGCCGCGGTTCCGGAGGTTGACGACCCCGAGGACGAGCCCGCCGCGATCTCGAGCGTCGTCGCGAGCAGCGCCGACGCCACGCCCGCTTTCGCCTCGCCGTCGGCGCCCGAGCCACGCGTCCACGTCACGTCGAAACCGACCACGCTATCCGGCGCCGCGAGCCAATCCGTCATCGACGTCCCGCGCTCGCGCAAGGTGTTGTGGCTGGGCGCCATCGGGCTCGCCGCCGCCGCCGTCGTCACGGTCGCGATCGTGATGAGTACCGGCTCCGGTGACAGGAAGGCCGCGACCGCCGGCTCGGCTGCCGCAACGATGCCGTCGACGGGAACGACCGGCACGCCTGGGCCGGACACCGCCCACGAGGCCGCCGGACACGCGACCGATACCGGACGCGGGACCGACACCGGACGCCCGGCCGACGACACCGGACGCCCGGCCGACACGAAACACCCGACCGACACCGAGCACGTGGCCGTGCCGTCCGGATCGGGCACTTCGATCGGGACCGGACACGCGGACACCGGACATGCGGACACCGGACACGCGAAGCCGGACATCGGTCGTCCGAATCCCGGACATTCAACGACCGGCCACGCGAAGACAGTCAAATCCGATCCCAGGACGACGGCCACGGGCACCAAGCCCGATGGCACCAAGCCCGATGGCACCAAGCCCGACACCACGATCAAGCCAAGCGGCACCACGAATGGCTCGGGGTCGGGCAGCAAGATCTTGATCGAGAACGACATCTGACCAGGTCGGACAGGCACGATCGTAGACGTCCCATGAAACGAGCCGCGCACATCCTGATCGCGATCGCGACGAGCGCGCATGTCGCGATTGCACAGGCGCCAGCACCACCGCCACCACCGCCACAACAGCCGGCCGGCAAGGTCGACGCCAAGGCGCTGATGCAGTCGGGCCTGAAGCTGTTCGACGCGAAGGACTACCTGGGCGCGCTCGCGGTGTTCAAGGACGCGTACGCGCGCTTTCCGAGCGCGAAGATCTTGCTCAACATCGGCACCACGCAGCTGCTGCTCGACCGCAAGGCCGATGCGGCGAACTCGTACCAGAAGTACCTCGACTCGCGAGATGCCGACCCGGCGAAGCGCGCCGACGTCACGACCCAGCTCGGCGAGCTCGACAAGTCGACGGGCGTGCTCTTCATCGCGGTCACGCCGGACAATGCCGAGGTCCAGATCGGTGATGACTGGCTGCCGGCGGATGCGGTGCGGACCTGGCGCGTGACGCCGGGGCCGTACACCGTCCGCGCGCGCAAGCAGGGCTATACGCAGAGCGAGAAGCAGGACACGATCGCGGCCGGCGCGAAGGGCTCGGTCTCGATCGATCTCGTCGCGATCCCGCAGCGCGAGAAGCAGGTGTTCGTGACCGTCCCGGGCGAGGTCGACGAGGGCCCGCGGTCGCGATTCGGCGCGATCGTGCTCGCGCATGTGAGCGTGAGTCCGCGGCTGGGCAGCGCCTTGTTCGTCGGAGGTACCGCGGATCTGACCGAGCAGCTCTCGGTCGATGCGACGATCATCCTCGGTCCGGGTCTCGTGAACAGCACCGGGAGCGCGTCGCTGCCGCCGCCGAAGCTCGGCGCCTACGCGGGCGCGAGCTTCGCGTTCCTGACCGGCAAGCTCCGGCCCCGTGCCTCGTTCGGGATCCCGGTGTTCTTCGACGACGGCGCGCGGTTCTTCGTCCGTGGCGCCGGTGGGCTCGAGCTCGTCGCGAGCAACCATCTCTCGGTCGAGATCGAGCTCGGCGGCGAGATCGATCTCAACGCCGCGATGGATATCGATCGGTTTGCCCTCGTGCCGTCGCTCGGCGTGTCCGGCCGCCTCTGAGCGACCACGCAACCTCGCCATGCCTCACGTGTCTCACGCGACGATGCGATGGCTGGCCGCCGCGCTGCTCGCGAGCTGCACCACGACCGTGGTGATCGACCGCTCGGTGATCACGCACGTACCCGCGGACGGCGAACGCGATCGGCTGTGCGTGCTCGATGGTTGCTGGCTCCATCGCGGCATCGACTACCAGGAGCAGCTGTGCTGGCAGCGACGCGGCGACGGCCGGTGGCACGGTCAGGCTCGGCTCGACGACACGGTTCGCGCCGACTACGAGCTGGTGCCGGGTGCCGACGCGCGCGTGATCACGCACGAGCGCTGCGATCCCGGGACGGCGTGCGCGTACGTCCACGGCGAGACGAGCACGCACCGGCTCGTGTTCGAAGGCTGGAACGATGCCAGCTACGCGCCGTGCGCGAACACGCCGCTGACCCGCGAGGCCTGTGCGGCAGGCGCGCCGCTGCTCATGTTCGGGATGACGATGCACGCGCTGTGGCTCGGCATCGATCCGATCACGCACGAGCTCCTGTACGGGAGCCCCGAGGGCGTCAGCCGCCTCCAGCGCGATCCGCACTCGGTCGAGTCGCCGGCGTGCGCGGGTCAGTCGACGACGCGCAGCTTGCCGCCGGCGTAGACCGGCTCGGCGGCAGCGTGCCGCGGGCGCGGCTCGACGACCTTGGCCGGGCGGACGTCGGACGCGCGCTCGGCCCACGCGCGAGCGACGTCGCGGTCGAGGAGGTGCGTCGGCCGCACGTTGCGGAGCGCGTTCGCCATCACCGCGCGAACGTGCGGGTGCTGAGCCTCGAGCTGGCCGAGCAGCGCGGTCATCGCGTCGCGCTTGAGCCCGTCCTGCGAGCCGCACAGGTTGCACGGGATGATCGGAAACGCGAGCTCGGTCGCGAACGCGGCGATGTCCTTCTCGGCGGCCTCGATCAACGGACGAATGACCTCGAAGCGGCCATCGTCGGTGCGATAGCTCGCGGGCATCGCCTGGAGCTTGCCGCTGTAGAACAGGTTGAGGAGGAACGTCTCGAGCGAGTCGTCGCGGTGGTGACCGAGCGCGATCTTGTTGCAGCCGAGTCGCTCGGCGGCCGTGTAGAGGATGCCGCGGCGCAGGCGCGAGCACATCGAGCAGTAGGTCGCGCTGTCATCGAGGTGCGAGGTCACGACCGAATACGTGTCCTCGCGGAGGATCTCGTACGGCTGGCCCGAGGCCTCGAGGAACGCGCGCAGGCTGGCGCCGTCGTAGTTCGGCTGCACCTGGTCGAGGTGGACGGCGACCAGCTCGACCCGGAACGGCAGCCGGGGCACCAGCCGCGTGAGAAGATGGAACAGCGTGTAGCTGTCCTTGCCACCCGACATCGCGACCATGATGCGATCGCCTGCGCGGAGGAGCTCGTAGCGCTCGCACGTCTCGCGGACGATGCGATACAACTGCTTCTCCAGCCTGGCGACCTCGGTCATGAGCGAATTGGTACTCGATCGTCGACGGTTCGTCATGGGGAATGTGTGGCCCCGACGCTGATCGCGATCGCCTGCGTGGCCCTGCTGTCGTTCACGACCGAGGGCGCCATCGGGTTCGGCGGCACCGTGCTGGCGGCCAGCATCGGCGCCCAGCTCGTGCCGCTCGACATCCTGCTGCCGGCGTTCGTGCCGCTCAACCTCGTCCTGTCCACGTGGCTCCTGCTGCGCGGCGTGCGCGCGATCGCGTGGCGCACGCTCGCGGTCGAGATCGCGCCACCCGTGGCGACCGGCGCCGCGATCGGGCTCGCGGTCTTTCACCTGCCCGGCAAGACCTGGCTCATCCTCGTGTTTGCCGCGTTCGTGGTCGGCCTCGCGACGTTCGAGCTCGTGCGCCCGAGCGAGCGCGAGCTAGGCCGCGCGCCGCGGCTGGTCCTGCTCGCGCTGGGTGGGCTCGTGCATGGCCTGTTCGGTACCGGCGGGCCGCTGATCGTCTACGTCGTGCGGCGCCGCCTCGGTGACAAGACCGCGTTCCGGTCGACGCTCGCGGTGGTGTGGCTCGTGCTCAACATCGCGCTCCTCGTCAACTTCGCGTCGTCCGGACTCTACGTCGCGCCCGTCGGCGAGATCCTCGTCGCGATCGCGATCGTGATCGTCCCAGGGCTCGCAATCGGCGAGCGCATCCATCGCACGCTCGACGCCACACGGTTCGAGCGCATCGTGTGGGTCCTGCTCCTCGGCGCCGGCCTCGCGCTCGCGATCAGGTCCGCGCTGGCGCTGGCGTGACGAGCGGCGACCACTCGCCGGGGGTGAGCAGCCACAGCCAGTCGCGGGCGCGCGTGGCCGCGACGTACAGCGCGCGCGCCAGCTCGGGACTTCCGGCGGGATAGAACGCGGGTGCGAGATCGGGAATGACCACGGCATCGAATTCGAGGCCCGACACGGCCGGCGCGGTCGTGACGATCACGCCGGGCTCGAAGCGGAAGTCGCCGTCGAGCACGAGGCTGTTGTCGACGCCGCGCGCGAGCTCGGCGTGGAGCCGCCGTGCATGCTCGGGGTTGCGAGCGATCACGGCGATCTGTCGCCACGGATCGCGGGAGAGCAGCGCGTCGAGGTGCCAGCACAGCTGTGCGGCCTGCGCGAGCGCGCCATCGCACGGCGACGCCCACACCGCGGGGTCCGCGGGCGGCTCGCTCGGGAGCTGCAGCGTGCGCGCGAAGTCCGCGATCGCCGGCACCGAGCGATAGGTGATCGCGAGCGTGATCTCGTGCCAGCGCTGCGCGCGAACTTCCTGGCGCGCCGCCGCCCAGCCCGCGAAGTACGCGGTCTCGTCCGTGGCCTGGCGGTGATCGCCAGCGAGCGTGATCGTGCCGCCGGCCACGAGCGCATCGCCGATCGCAGCGAGCTCCATCGGCGCGCGCAGCTGCGCTTCATCGATGACGATGTGATCGTAGTGCGGGAGCTCGGCGGCAGGCAGCGCGCCGCGGCGCACGAGCTCGAACAGGACCGGGATGTCCTCGGCGTCGTACGTGTTCGCGTCCTCCATCGGCGTGCCGCTATCGAGCGCTTTGCCATCGAGCGCGACCAGGCGGTCGGCATCGACGCCGCGATTCGCACGCTCCGTGGTGATGTCGTACTGGATCCGCGTGTGATGCATCGCCGCCGTGATCCCGCGCGGTGGCAACACCCCACCCGCCGCGTCGAGCACGCGCTGCAGGCGATCGCGATCGCCCCACAGGTGCAGCAAGCGCTGCCGCGACCGCGCGATGTTGTCGATGACGTCGAGCTTCGGCGGTGGCTTCCAGCCGATGAAGTCATCGAGCACCACGCGGACTGCCGGGTGTCGCTTGAGCGCGATCACCTGTGCCGTGGCGCCCTCCGAGAGCCGCTTCGGCAACCCCGGGAACGCGGTGATCGCGCGCTTCACGAGCCAGTCATCGAGCACCGCGATCTCGAGCTTGGGGATCGCGAGCCGATCCGCGAGCAACCGGCACAGTCTGCGTAACCCCTCGGTCGGCACGAGGACGAGCGCGCGAAACCGCCGCGACTTCGCCTCGGCGCGGCGCGCGAGCGAAGCCACGCGATACAGCGCGACCAGCGTCTTGCCGACGCCGGCTTCGCCATCGACGACGAGCGACGTGTCCGCCGGCAGATCGACCGCGCGCTGCTGCTCCGGATCGAGCACGATGAGCGCGCTGCGATCCGGCATCGGCCCGGCCTTCGGCGCCGGATGCGGCCGCGCCTCGACCCGGCCATCACGGTGCACGATCGAGTCATCGCCGATCAGTGCGTCGACCTTGCCGCGGCCCACGATCACCCACCGCTCGCGCACCTTCCCCTCATTGGTCCGCTCGCCGGACTCGATCTCGTACGGCTCGCCGGGCGCGGCGCGAAAGAACGCCTCGGCCAGCGGCGCCGTGCGCCAGTCGAGCATCGGCGGCGTGGCATCCGTCACCGTGCGTGGCCCGAGGAGATACGACCGCTCGCCCCGTTCCGTCACGACGACGAGAAAGCCCTGCGCGGCCGGCACTTCGGCGAGCGCGGCCTCGAGCTCGGCAATTCGCCCCGACGGCATGGCCCCATATTCCTCACTGCGCGCTCCCAGGCAAGCTAGTTTCTGCCGCGCATGCTCTGATACGATCGATCATGTCGAGGATGCGCTGGCTGCTCGTCGCTGTCGCCGCATGTGGCGATCCGGCGCCCATCACCGCCGACGCCTACGTCGCGCTCGACGCCCCGGCTCGCGAGGGTCCGGGCCCCGGCGGCGGGCTGCTCGCGGAGCTGCGCTTCGCCGTCGTCGGCGATACCCGCCCCGCGAACCTCGACGATACCGCCGGGTATCCGACCGGGATCGTCCAGCAGATCTTCGCCGACGTCGAGGCCGAGGCGCCGAAGCCGGTATTCGCGGTCACGACCGGCGACTACATGTTCGCGTCGACGAGCGGGGCCGAGGTCGGGCCGCAGCTCGACCTCTACTTGAACGCCCGCGCGTCGTACACCGGCTTCATCTACCCCGCGATGGGGAACCACGAGTGCAACGGCTACACGAAGTCGAACTGCGGCCCCGCGGGCAACGACGGCCAGCCGCCGAACTACACGCAATTCATGGCGCGGATGATCGAGCCGATCGGCGAAGCCCGGCCGTACTTCACCGAGCGCTTCGCCGCGACCGACGGGTCGTGGACCGCGAAGTTCGTGTTCGTCGCCGGCAACGCGTGGGACAAGGGGCAAGCGACCTGGCTCGACCTCGTGCTCGGCGAGCCGACCACGTACACGTTCGTCGTCCGCCACGAGCCGCCGGAGTCGAACACCGCGCCCGGGGTCGACCCGAGCCAGGCGATCATGGCGAAGCACCCGCTGACGATGCTGATCGCCGGCCACACCCACACGTACCGGCACGTGCCCGCGTATCGCGAGATCATCGTCGGCAACGGCGGCGCGCCACTGACGAGTGGCACGAACTTCGGCTACGTGATCGTGGCTCGCCAGCCCGATGGCACGCTCGACATCACGTCGAAGGACTACCTGACGCTCGCGCCGATCGATCACTTCGCGATCACGACCAATGGCCTGGTTCCGTAGCGCGGTGCTCGCCGTCGCGATCGCGGCGTGCAAGCAGCACGGCTCGAAGCTCGATCGCCTCGATCCGCCACCACCGGCGACGCGGATCGCGCTCGATGGCGAGCTCGACGAGCCGGCCTGGAACGCCGTCGCGATGCGCGGCGTGTTCGAAGCGAACGGCGTGCAGGCCCGGCCCTACGCCGAGATCCGCCTGCTGCGCGACGAGACCCACGTGCTGGTCGGGCTCTACGCCGCCGACGAGGACATCCGCTCCGACGACAGCTTCGACCTCACCGCCGGAGCCTTCGTCGCCCACCTCACGGCCGATGGTCGCGCCACGCCCGCGACGGTTCGCACCGCGGTCGATCGCGACGGCACGCTCGACGATCCGAACGACGACGACGAGGAGTGGGTGATCGAGGCCGCGATCCCCATCGCCGCGCTCGGTCCGGCGCCGGTCGCGATGTCCGCCGAGCGCTGCGACCGCACGAAGGACGGCGTGAAGCGCTGCTCGAGCTGGCGCGGCTCCTTCGATCCGAAGACACTCGCGCAGATCCGATGAGCGCGTTGACCGACCGCATCGCCGCCAAGCTCGACGGTCACATCATCGAGAACTTCGCCGACATCTACACGATGGAGGACGAGCTCGCGAAGCTCGAGCGCACGCAAGATCTCGACGATCCAGAAGTGATCGCCGCGATCGCCACGTGCGCCGACGTCGCGGCCGCGCAGGCTCGCTTGACCGCACGCCCGCCCGCCGCGCTCGCGAAGGGCCTCACCGCGGCCCTCGCACGGCCGAAGCTGCGCGCCACCGCGGTGCTCCTGATCCAGGCCCTGCTCGCGGGCGCCACGCTCGAGCAGGCTCGCCCGGTGCCACCGCCGGCCCCGAAGTCGAAGCAGAAGCCGCTGCCCGCGTTCGCGCGTCCCGAGCGCCTCCCCGCGCTGATCGCCAAGGGCAAGCCGGCGAGCGTCGCCGAGGTCGAGGCCGCGGTGCGCGCGATCGCCACCGCCACGCTCGACGATCCACCCGAGCTCGACTACACGACCGAGTCGCTCACCGCGCTCGGTCGGGCGCTGGCGCTCGGCTGGCTGTCGCACGGCGCCGATCCGAAGCAGGTCTGGGGTGCGCACGCAGCCTCGCACTTCCCCGACGACGCCACCGCACGCGACCTCGCGATGATGGCGAAGGAGCTCGCACCCCGCGTCGGCCAGTTCGGCAAGGCACAGGTCCTCGTCGACGTGCTCGCCGCGATGGACACGCGCGCCGCGCTCGCCCAGCTGCTCGAGCTGACCAAGGTGAAGACGCGCTCGGTGAAGGACCGTGCCCGCGCCGCGTTCGACGCCGCCGCCAAGCGCTCCGGCATCACCGAGCACGACCTCGCCGACAAGCTGATCCCCGACGGCGCGCCGGTCGGCAAGGACTTCGCGAAGCGGCTCGAGCAACGCATGATCACCGGCGCGACGATGACGGTCACCGAGCTCGTCGAGAACATCCTCCAGCGCGACGCCGTCCGTACCGCGAGTCGCGGAGTCGTATTCTTCGCGAAGCACAAGTCGAAGCTGACGACGTTCGCGATCGGCGACGACGGCTTGATCGACCGCGGCGGCCACGCCGTGACGCCGCCGACCGCGGCGAGGATCGGCGTCGTGTACCCGCTCGAGCTGTCGAAGTCCGACCTCGCCGCCTGGCGCGAGCGCATCGCGGCGCCACCGTTTTCGCAGCTCGATCGCCCGGTGCAGCGCTTCATGTCGCTGCGCGCGATGGTCAAGCACGCGGCCGCACACGCGCGCTCGATCGCGGAGCTCGAGGAGCGGTATCTCCACGCGCTCGAGGGGCTCGGCTGGAAGCGCGGCGCGGTCGTCGGCGGCTCGTACTCGGAGCTCGTCCGCGAGCTCGACGGCATCACCGTCACCCTCGAGGTCGAGCCGGGCGTGTATCTCGGGCGCGGCATGGCGCGGTTGCAGCGCGTCACGAAGGTGACCGCGCGCGGCAAGGGCCCACCGCGCGCGATGGCCGAGGTCGCGCGAGAGATCGAGACGCTGCGCTAACCCGCGAGGCCGCGGCGCAGGCGATCGCGCTCGTGCCAGTCGTCGACGGGATCGCGGGGATGCACCGGCCCGTCGAACGACAGCTGGAATGCCGCGTCGAAGTCGGTGGTACCGCGGGTGCGCACGAAGATCGTCTTGCGGTTGTACGGCAGGAAGAACATCAGGAACGGGAAGAAGTTCTTTACGATCACGATATCGGCCTTCCACGGATCGAGCCCGACCTCGGTATAGAACGACGGCCGCATCACCATCGACGGCCCTTCGGTGATCACGATGCGCACGTGATCGACCGCGAGCACGACGGTGCGGCCGAAGCCCTTGCGATCGTGCTTGCTGACGACCGTCCCGCGCACCGGCAGCGGCGACGACCGTGCGGGATCGAGCGTGCCGCCGATCGACATCGCCACGACATCGCCGGACTCGCGCGACCACAGCTCCCCGATCGCGCCCGGATCGCGCACCGCCGCATACGTGATCATGCCGCCGCCCTGCTCGACGAGCGCGCGCAGGAGGTGCGTCGAGTCGCCGGGGGCACCGGCGGTGACGACGTCGCTGGCGTCGGCCATCGTCACGCAGCCGAGCTTGCGACGGAACCGCGCGCCGCGGGCCTCGGCGATCGCGTCGTGTGCGCTCGGAAACTCCGGAGGTTGTTCGTGGCGCCGTGCCCAGCACAGCTCGGCAAGCTCCTCGGCGAGCCGGTCGGCCGCATCGTGATCGCGATCGGCGATCGCGATCGTCGACCAGCCGAGCCCGGGATCGTCGTTCCATGGATGGACCATGAACGTCGACGCCGCGAGCACCTCGCCGGAGCGCTCGGCCGCCGCCATGCGCCGGAACACGGTGCGCATCGGAGCCAGGAAATCGATGGTCTTGCCGCCGCCGAGGATCATCGGCAGCGAACGCCACGCGACGACCGGTTTCACCTCGCCGAGCACGGTGCCGATCGCGATCCGCCCGGCCTTGCGACCGATCCTCGCGTGATCGCGATGCGGGTTCGTCTGGTACGCGACGATCGCGTCCGCGAGCTCCACGCGCGCGCGTGTGAGGTTGCCGTGCAGGTCGTGCGACACGACCAGCGGGGCGCCACCGATCACCGTGCGCACCGCGCGCAGCAACCGCGACTCGGGATCCGCGATCCCGTGGACGCCCATCGCGCCGTGGAGGCAGAGGTACATGCCGTCGAGCGAGCCGGCCTCGCGGAGCCCTTCGACGAGCCGATCCTCGAGAGCCTCGAAGGCCTCCTTCGTGAGCGGGCCGCCCGACGCGGCCCACGCCGACATGATCGGCACCGGCTCGATCTCGGCCTTGCGATCGCGGACGGCGCGCATGAACCCCGACAGCTCCGCGCGCTTGAACATCCCGGCGACCTCGGGGCCGTCGGTCGTCGCCGCGAGGAGCTCGGGGCCGGCGAGGAAGTGCGCGGTCTCGAAGTCGTGGAGCGTCGTCGGGACCGGCGACAGCGCGTTGGTCTCCTGAGCGATGCGAGCGTAGGCAATTCGCTTCATTTGTACATCTCCGCGATCACCTTGCGAACATTCGAGGCGACCAGCCGACGTATTGGCATCTTCGCGGCCATGCCGTACATCGGGGCGCTGCCCGATTTCGCGAGCGACGGGTCCTTGCGGACCTCGTCCACCGCCGCACGCAGATCGGCGAGGTACGTGTCGACGATCGGCGCGTGATTCGCCGTGACCGTCAGGTGGATCGACGACGGCCGGTGCTGGCGATCGACCGACCAGCCCCGCGCCTCCAGGCGATCCGCGATCGCGTAGACATCGAGCCCCGACGTGTAGCTCACGATCGTGGCATCCGGCCGCCCGAGCAGCTTCAGGCCCGGAATGGCCTGCACACCGGCGCGCAGCGCATCCGCGGCCAGGGCGGCGCGTCGCGCGAGCTCGAGGTAGCCATCCTCGCCCACACTCTGCAATGCCGCCCACGCCGCCGCGATCGGACCACCCGGGCGCGTGCCGATCATCGTCGGCGACGCGTAGATGCCGCCCGGGAAGTCGGTGGCCACGAAGATCTGGAACTTCATGTCGTCGAGCGATCGCCACAGCAGGAGCGACGCACCCTTCCCGGCATAGGCGTACTTGTGCAGGTCCGCGCTGATCGACGTCACCCCGGGCACGCGGAAGTCCCACTTCGGGATCTGGCGGCCGAGCTTCTCGAGCCACGGCAGCACGAAGCCGCCGACGCACGCGTCGACGTGAAGCGGCAGTCCATGCTTCATCGCCAGCTCGCCGAGCTCCGCGATCGGATCGATCACGCCGTGCGGATACTGCGGCGCCGAGGCGACGAGGCCGATCGTCCGCCACCCGATCGCCTTCGCCATCTTGCGCACGTCGGCGCGCATCTCGCCGTCGACGTCGACCTTGACGAGCTTGACGCCGAAGTAATGTGCCGCCTTGTCGAACGCCGGATGGATCGTCTTCGGCACCACGAGCTCGGGCCACCGGATCCACGGCTTCTTGCGTCGCGCGCGATCGCGATACGCCGCGACCGCGCACAGGATCGACTCGGTCCCGCCGGACGTCACCGTGCCGACCGCGCCGGAGCAATGAAACAGCGCGCCGGCGCTTTGCACGATCTCCTTCTCGAGCTGCTTCAGGCTCTTGAACGCGAGCGGGTTGAGCAGGTTCGCGCTCGCGTACATGCCGTGCGCCTGCTCGAGCAAGGCTTCGTGTGCCTCGCCTGCGTGGTAGACGAGCGAGAACACGCGGCCGCCACGCCAATCGGTGTCACCCACCGTGCGCGAGGCGAGGTCGGCGAGCACGTCGTCACTGGAGCGTCCGTACTTCGGGATCACGATCCCGAGTTATCTCGACGACGCGTCGTCGTCCATCACGAACATCGTGATGGCAGGTTCTATTCGCCACGCAGCGCGGCCTGGACCACGCTGGGCGCCGGCAGCTTGGCGTCGCGAAACGCACGTGCCATCGCGATCGGGCTGCCGTACCCGACCGCCGTCGCGACCTCCGCCACGGTGCCTTCCGGGGCCGAAAGCAGCAGCGCCGCGCTGCGCAAGCGCAGCGCCAGTAACGCATCGCGGTAGCCGCTACCGAACCCGAATGTCGCCGCGAGCTCCTTGGCGTCGCGCCCGACCTGGCGCATCGACATGCCGAGGCTGTTCGCGAGCTGCTTGAGCGACACCGTGCCGCCGTACGTCTGATACAGCGGCTGGATGGCCTCCCACAGCCGCCGGTAGCGGTCGGGTTCCTCGGGCTCGATCGTGACCGATCCCTTCGTGATGCCGGTCGCGGCGAACGCGTCGAGCAGTGCACCGAAGCACGCGCTCGGAGCCTCGAGCATGTGTGCGGCGGCTTGCCAGGCCGACGGCGCGAGCGCGAGCGGACCCGTCGCGAGCCCGACCGGCACGTTCAGCTCCGACAGGTCGAACCGCATGTGGATGACGTCGACGCGCTCGCCATCGGTCCGGAACGTGCGCGACCTGGCGCCGACGCGCTCCATCTCGTCGTCGGCGAGCACGACCGCGACCGGGGCCGGGATCGCCTCGCCGACCGCGGGTACGAACCGCCCGGCGAGCAGCAGGAACACGTGCGCGACCTGCTCCGGCTTTCCGGAAGCGGCCGCCGAGAACCGCGTGTCGTAGGCGAGCCACTGCCGGCGCACGACCGTGGCGCGAACCCGGCGCTCGAACACCAGCGTGGTGTGCATGCCGGCATTGCCGATCCGGGTCTCGGTGGTCGCGGTCAGCACGGCCGGATCGTACACCGAGGGGTACAATGAGGCGTGACCGACGACGCGTTGGTGTGGCGCCTGGGCGCTCGAGTCCCTGGCCACGACTACCGGATCTTCACGACCGCGTTCGTGGACGGCCAGCATCCGCGGACCGGCGCTACCAAGCGGTTTTCGCTGATCGACAGCGTCGATTGGGTCAACATGATCGCGCTCACCACCGACGAGCGCGTCGTGCTCATCCGTCAGTACCGCGTCGGCGCGGGCGAGGTCTGTCTCGAGATCCCCGGCGGCATGGTCGATGCCGGTGAGACTCCCGCCGTGGCCGCGGCCCGCGAGCTGATCGAGGAGACCGGCTACACGTCGGCGCGGTGGACGCAGATCGGCCGGGTATCGCCAAACCCGGCGATCCAGACCAACCGCCTCTACACGTTCCTGGCGCTCGATGCCGTCCAGACCTCGGCGCCCCGTCCCGAGGGCTCCGAGGTGATCGAGGTGTCCACGGCGACGCTCGCCGAGTGCCATGCCGCGATCCGCGATGGCCGTGTCGATCACGCGCTCGTGATCGCCGCGTTCGCGCACCTCGCGTTCCGCGACCCCTAGCCTGGCCAACAGGTGCGGTTCGTGGTGAGAATCCCGCCATGCCCCCGAAGACCGCATGCCCCGTGTCGCTCGCGCAGTTCCTGGAGAAGGCCGAGCCGATGAAAGTGACGATCAACGGCCAGGAGATGCTCGCCGAGGTGAAGCAGTTCTCGACCGGCAGCTTCGGCTGGTACATGAACGGCAAGACCGTCGTCAGCATCGACGGCAAGGCGCTGTCCGTGCAGATCGGCATGAACCTCACCGTGGTCGGCAGCAAAGACGCCGAGCGCGGTTAGCGCGCACATGACCGGTACACGCATCGCGCAGGTGCTGGCGGGCCAGGTGCCGGTCGGCACGAAGGTCACGATCGAAGGCTGGGTTCGCACCCGCCGCGACTCGAAGGCCGGGCTGTCGTTCGTGGCGATCCACGACGGCAGCGCCCACGACGCGCTCCAGATCGTGGCGCCCCAGGAGCTCGCGAACTACCAGACCGATGTTCTCCGCATCACGTCGGGATGTGCCGTGCGCGCGACCGGCGAGGTGGTCGCTTCGCAGGGCAAGGGCCAGGCCGTCGAGGTGCGCGCCGACGCGATCGAGGTCGTGGGCTGGGTCGACGACCCCGATCACTACCCGATGCAGCCGAAGCGCCACACGATGGAGTACCTCCGCGAGGTCGCGCACCTGCGGCCGCGCACCAACATCATCGGCGCGGTCACGCGCGTGCGCCACACGCTCGCGCAGGCGGTGCATCGCTTCTTCGACCAGCACGGCTTCTTCTGGATCCACACGCCGATCATCACGGCGTCGGATGCCGAGGGTGCCGGGCAGATGTTCCGCGTGTCGACGCTCGACTTCGCGAACCTGCCGCGCACGCCCGACGGCAAGGTCGACTTCGACAAGGACTTCTTCGGCCGCGAGGCGCGCCTCACCGTTTCGGGACAGCTCAACGTCGAGACGTACTGCATGGCGCTGTCGCGCGTGTACACGTTCGGGCCCACGTTCCGTGCCGAGAACTCGAACACGCGGCGTCACCTCGCCGAGTTCTGGATGATCGAGCCGGAGATCGCGTTCGCCGATCTCGCCGACGACGCCCAGCTCGCCGAGGACTTCCTCAAGGCGATCTTCAAGACGCTGCTCGACGAGCGCAAGGACGACATGGCGTTCTTCGAGAAGTTCGTCGACAAGGACTGCATCACGCGGCTCGGCGCGATGATCGAATCGAAGTTCGCGCGGCTCGACTACGGCGACGCGATCAAGGAGCTGCAGAAGTCTGGCGAGAAGTTCGAGTTCCCGGTGTCGTGGGGCATCGATCTGCAGAGCGAGCACGAGAAGTTCCTCACCGACAAGCTGATCAAGGGCCCGGTCGCGGTGATCA
>Ga0326726_10002384_pt1 | contig 17300 bp, 13 predicted proteins | sample MHFenrmetagenome_2_FD_207603 | JGI IMG/M metagenome (GOLD analysis project Ga0326726, IMG submission 207603) | Lab enriched peat soil microbial communities from Michigan Hollow, Ithaca, NY, United States - MHF15MN | ecosystem: Environmental > Terrestrial > Soil > Wetlands > Peat | place: USA... | reverse complement strand
GCATCGGAAGCCGAACTCACGCGCTACCGCCGCGAGCACGTCGGGTTCGTATTTCAATTCTACAACCTGATACCGAGCCTCACGGCACGCGAGAACGTCGCGCTCGTCACCGATATCGTCTCCAATCCGATGAGCCCTGAGGATGCGCTCGCCCTCGTGGGCCTTAAGGACCGGCTCGACCATTTCCCGGCACAACTCTCCGGTGGCGAACAGCAGCGTGTCGCGATCGCGCGCGCCATCGCGAAGCGGCCCGCGGTTCTCCTGTGCGACGAGCCCACTGGCGCACTCGATCATGAGACCGGCATCCTGGTGCTCGAGGCCATCGCGCGCGCCAACGAGGAGCTTGGCACCACTGCAATCGTGATCACGCATAACGTCGTGATCGCGGGCATGGCCCATCGCGTGTTGCGCATGCTCGACGGCTGCATCGCCGGCGAAACGCGCAATGCCACGCGCGCGAAACCGGCGGACCTCGCCTGGTGAAAAGTCTCGACCGCAAATTGTGGCGCGATCTGGCACAGATGAAGAGCCAGGTATTCACCATCGCGCTCGTTGTCGCGTCGGCTACCGGCGGATTCGTCGGCTGCATGAGCACTTACGCCTCGATCTCTGCGGCGCGCGATGACTACTACCGCGTCGCGCACTTCGCCGACGTGTTTGCCGATCTGAAACGCGCGCCACGTTCGCTCGCCGGACGAATCACCTCGATTGACGGCGTCGCGGACGTCGATCTCGCGATCCACGAAGTCACCCAGCTGTCCTTGCCCGGCGTCCCGGAACCCTTGACCGCCGCGCTCGTGGGGCTGCCCGCGACGCAAGTCTCCAAACTCAACTTGCTCCACGTGCGGCGCGGACGCGGCATCGACCCGGGCACCGCGAATGAGGCGCTCATCGACGAGGGCTTCGCCAAGGCGCGCCACGTGGGACCCGGAGATGAGGTGAGGATTCTCCTCAACGGCAAGAGTGAGACGTTTCGGATCGTCGGCATCGGCCTGTCGCCCGAATTCATCTTCGCCGGGGTCGCTGGATCCATGCCGGACCCGAAGAGCTTCGCGCTTCTCTGGGTGGATGAGGATCGGCTCGCGGCCTCGTTCGACATGCAGGATTCCTTCAATCACCTCAGCGTCAAGCTCATGCCGCGAGCGTCCGAAAACGATGTCATTCGCGAGCTCGATGCCGTTCTCACACGCTATGGCAGCGGTGGCGCGTATGGCAGAGCCGAGCAACTCTCACACCGGGCGCTCTCGCAGGAAATCAATCAGCAGTGGGTGTTCGGCACGGTCTTGCCTGGAGTATTTCTCTGGGTCGTCGGATTCCTGCTGCATGTCACGCTGAGCCGTCAGATCACGACGCAGCGCGAGCAGATCGCCGCGCTCAAAGCCCTGGGTTACGAGAATCGGCGCATTTTTCTCCACTACCTGGAGTTCATCCTGGTCGTCGTGACCATTGGTCTCGCCTTCGGTGTGGCCATCGGTGCCTGGTTCGGCCAATACATGACAGCCATGTACAGTGATTTCTTCCATTTTCCCGAGGCGCCGTATCGGCTCGACTTGTGGGTTATCTCTGTTGCCGCGGCGGCCTGCTATCTCACAGCCCTGCTCGGCGCATTGCAGGCTGTCTCGCAGGCCGTAACGCTCGCGCCGGCGCAAGCGATGCGGCCGCCCTCGCCCGCGCAGTATCGGCGCATGCTGCTCGAGCGGCTGAATCTCGCCCGCTGGATCTCACCGGGCACGCGCATGATCATTCGCAACATCGAACGGCGACCGTTGCGCGCCTTGCTGGCCGTACTCGGCATCGGCGGCGCGGGAGCGCTGGTGGTCGCCGGCACGTTCTGGTGGGACTCGTTCAACTACATGATGGCTGTGCAGTTCGGCGTCATCGATCGCAGCGACGTGGTCGTCTCCTTCGCCGGACCCGTTCAGGTGGGTGCCCGCTTCGAGGTCGCGCGCTGGCCGGGTGTGCTCGCCAGCGAGACCCTGCGCTCAGTTCCAGTGCGCATGCGCGCCGGTCAGTACAACTATCGAACGGCGATCATGGGAATGGCTGACGGCGCAACGATGCGCCGCGTACTCGATCGCGACTTGCGACGGGTCGCCGTGCCCGCCGAGGGCTTGTTGTTGTCGACGCTTCTCGCCAAACGGCTGCGCGTGCAACAGGGCGACCTGGTATCCGTGGAGCTGCTCGAGGGAAACCGCTCGAGCCGAGTGCTGCCCGTCGCAGGTGTGGTCAAGGAGCTTTTCGGCCTCATGGCATACATGAACGTCGACGCCTTGAACCGCCTCGCTGGCGAGGGCGACGCGATCTCGGCCGTCACCCTGCGCTACGACGCCGCCGCCGAAAGCCGCCTTTACGACTGGCTCCGAGAGTCTCCGCGAGTTGCGACGGTCGCGGTCAAACACAACATGCTGGCGAGTTTCCGGGAGACTTCGGCGCGTAACGTGCTCGTGTTCACGACTATCATTGCGATGTTCGCCGCTGCGGTCGCCATCGGGGTCGTCTACAACAACGCGCGGGTCGCGCTGGCGGAGCGCGCCTGGGAGCTGGCCAGCCTGCGTGTCCTTGGTTTCTCGCGCGCGGAGGTGTCGGTGCTGCTGCTCGGCGAGCTCGCCATCGAGCTCGCCATCGCCGTGCCCGCGGGACTTCTCATGGGCTGGGGGCTTGCGGAATTTCTCTCGGCCGTCATGCACAACGAGACGATGACCATCCCAGTCGTGATCTCGGCGAAAACACTCGCCATCGCGGCATTCACGGTCATCGGCTCCGGCGTGCTGAGCGCACTCATCGTCCGCCGGCGCATCGATCAACTCGACCTGGTTGCCGTCCTGAAAACCCACGAATGAACATGAAAAAGAAAATCATCTGGATTGGACTCCTCGTCTTTGCCGGCCTGGCACTCGCATGGGTGCTGCGGCCCCAGCCCGTGCTGGCGGAAACGGCGCGCATCACTCGCGGCGCATTCGAGCGGACGGTCGATGAGCAGGCGAAGACCCGTGTACGCGAGCACTTCGTCGTTTCGACGCCCCTCGCGGGTCGCGTCGAGCGCATTGCACTGATCGAGGGCGACATCGTGCGCTCGGGCGAGACCCTTGCTGTCCTGCATCCGGTCGAGCCCTCGCTCATCGATGCGCGAACGCGCAGCGAGCTCGAAAACCGGGTGGCGGCCGCGCAGGCCGCGAAGGAACGCGCGCAGGTGAGCGTCATCGCGTCCGAAGCTGAATTGAGCCAGGCGCAGGCCGACTTCGAGCGTTCCACGACACTGGCGGCGCAAAAGCTGGTGCCGCCGGCGAAGCTCGAGGCCGACCGCCTGCTCGTCGCCCTCAAGACGCAGGAACTCGCGGCGGCCCGCGCAAGCGTGCACGTCGCCGGCCACGAGATCGATGTCGCGCGCGCGGCGCTCAGCCGAGCCTCGGGAGCCGATCAGGGAGGTGCCGCCTGGTTCATCCGTTCACCCGTTGAGGGACGCATCGTGCGTGTCATGCAGATCAGCGAGGCGACGGTGGGTGTCGGGACGCCTCTCCTTGAGATCGCCGACGCCCGTAATCTCGAGGTCGTGGCCGAGGTGCTGACCTCGGAGGCCGCCCAGCTCAAGCCGGGCGCACGGGTCGATCTCACGAATTGGGGCGGCGCAACGACGCTCGAGGCACGCCTGCGGCGCATCGAGCCGCTCGCCTTTACCAAGATCTCCGCGCTCGGCGTCGAGGAGCAGCGGGTCAATGTGCTCATCGACATCGTATCGCCACCGAGTGAATGGACGACTCTCGGCGAAGGCTATCGAGTCGACGCACACATTTCGGCGTTCCATAGCGACAACGTGCTGCGCGTGCCGACCGGCGCCCTGTTTCGAAGCGGCGAACAATGGACTGTTTACCGCGTCTCAGCCGATGGCCGCGCCCGGCTCACTCGTGTGGAGATCGGACAGCGCAATGCGACCGATGCGGAACTCCTCCGCGGTCTCGCAGAGAACGACCGCGTGATCGTCTATCCGAGTGATGCGATCAAGGACGGGACGCGTGTTGCATCCTCGGGCCCGTAGTCGATATGGCGACTCGAATCGCTCCAATCGCGCAGGCTGTTACGCGAACGGATCGCGCAAGACTATGGTCTCGGCGCGATCGGGCCCGGTCGACACGATATCCGCGGGCACCGCGACCAGTTCGCTCAGGCGCTCGAGGTAGCGCCGCGCGTTCGCCGGCAGCGCCCGGTAGTCCGTGATGCCGATCGTCGATTCCTTCCAGCCAGGCCACTCTTCGTAGACGGGTTCGCATTCGGCGAAAACGTCCGGAATTGCCGGCGCGCAGTCGATGCTCGTGCCATGCAGCCGATAACTCGTGCACACGCGGATCGTGTCGAGTCCGTCGAGCACGTCGAGCTTCATGATGCAGAGTCCGGACACGCTGCTGTTGATGACCGCGCGGCGCAGCGCCACGGCGTCGAACCATCCACAGCGGCGGCGGCGCCCGGTAACCGCGCCAAATTCATGGCCGACGCGGGAAAGATGCTCGCCCGCTTCGTCGAACAGCTCCGTCGGAAACGGACCCCCGCCGACGCGCGTCGCGTACGCCTTCACGATGCCGAGCACATAGTGGATGTTGCGGGGCCCGAGGCCTGTGCCCGTGGAAGCGCCACCAGCACTCGTGTTCGACGAGGTCACGAACGGATAGGTACCGTGATCGACGTCGAGCATCGCGCCTTGCGCGCCCTCGAAGAGAATGTTGCCGCCGCGGGACTGTACATCTACGAGCGCCAGCGTGACGTCCGTGACGATCGGCCGCACGCGCTCGGCCTGCACCAGCGACTCGTCGAGCGTCGTCTGAAAATCGATCGCGTCCGCGCGGTAGTACTGGCGCAGCAGAAAATTGTGATAGTCGAGAATCTCGCCGAGCTTGGCCGCGAATTCTTCCCGATGGAATAGATCCGAGACCCGCAACGCCCGGCGCGCCACCTTGTCCTCGTACGCGGGACCTATGCCGCGTCCGGTCGTGCCGATCGCCTTTGTGCCGCGTGCCCGCTCACGCGCTTTGTCGAGCGCGATGTGCGAAGGCAGGATCAAAGGACAGGCGGGACTGATGCCGAGCCGCTCAAAGACAGGCACACCTTTCTTGATCAGCATGTCCGCTTCGGACAGCAGCGCCGGCAGCGAAATGACCGCGCCATTACCGATGAAGCAGCGCACGTTCGGGCGCAGGATACCGGCTGGAATGAGCGAGAGGATCGTCTTCTCGCCACCGATCACGAGCGTGTGGCCAGCGTTGTGGCCGCCCTGAAAGCGCACCACCGCGGCGGCGCGCTCGGTCAGCAGATCAACAATCTTGCCTTTGCCTTCGTCGCCCCACTGGGTTCCGATGACAACTACGTTCTTGCCCAAGGGACCGCTACTTGCCGTTTGGCGACTTCAGATACTTGAAGAATTCACTATCGGGCGCGAGCACCATCACGTCGGAATCGCGGCCGAGCGAATTTCGATACGCCTCGAGGCTTCGATAGAAGGAGTAGAACTCGGGGTTCCTCGTATAGGCCTTGGCATAGATGTCGGTGGCGAGCGCGTCGCCCTCGCCGCGCAACTGCAGCGCCTGTCGCTGCGCGTCGGCGAGAATCTCCGTGCGCTCGCGGTCGGCCGTGGCCTTCACGCGTTGCGCACTCTCGTCGCCTTCCGCGCGGTAGCCCGCCGCAAGCGCCCGGTAGTCCTGGCGCATCCGCTCGTAGACGGAGCCGACCACGCCTTCGGGCAGTTCAACGCGCTGCATGCGCACGTCGACGATCTGGATGCCGAGTTGATCGACCGACTTCGCCGCGCTCGCAAGCATGTCGCCCATCAGCTCCGACCGTTCGGCCGCAACGAATTGTTCGAGCGAGCGCCTTTGCGCCGCGCGCTTGATGCCGTCGCGCACGATGTCGCCGAGACGCGCGTGCGCGGTCTCGCGCAAGCCTCCGGTTGTCAGGCGATAGTGCGTCACGTCGGAAATGCGCCACTTGATGAAGAAGGCAACATCGAGCTGCTTGTTTTCGTTGGTGAGAAACTGCTCGCCCTGGAAGCTCTCCGTGAGCACCATCTTCGGGTACTTCTCCACGGAGTCGATCCAGAACGGCATCATGAAATGCAGGCCCGGCTCATAGTCGGCGCGCGTGATTTCCTTGAATGTGAAACGAATCGCGAGTTGCGTTTCGCTCACCGTGAAGGCGGACCACCAGAAAACGCCGAGCGCCGCGAGCACGACAACGACAATGCCTAGCGCACGATTCGACATCAGCGGCTCCCCCGCGCAGCATCGCTCTGCGCATCATTACCCGAGGGCGTGCGCACCGTGCCGTCGCGCGGCACGGCTGGCAGGCCGGCGGCGCCCGACTCGAGCAGCTTGTCGAGCGGCAGATAGAGTATCTGGCCATTGCCGCGCGTATCGATGATGACTTTCTTGGACCTGGCCAGCACTTCTTCCAGCGTCTCGTAGTACAGGCGATTGCGTGTCACAGCGGGAGCCCGCTCATAAGCGGCCAATATCTGACTGAACCGGGAGGCGTCGCCCTGCGCGATTGAAACGACGCGCGCCTTGTAGGCTTGCGCGTCGAGGATCTGCGCCTGCGCGAGGCCGCGCGCCTTCGGCACGATATCGTTCTCGTAGGTCTGCGCTTCGGCGATGCGGCGTCCACGGTCCTCGACCGCCTTGTTGGAATCCTGCTGCGCATCGCGCACCGCGTCCGGCACGTTGATGTTGGTCAGATTGACCGTCGTGATGCGAATACCAGCCCCGTAGCTGTCGAGCGTCTTCTGCGCGAGTTCCTTGGTCTTGTCGATCACGACCAGACGGCTGCTGGCAGCGAGCACTTCGCCGAGCGTGGTCTGACCCACGACTTCGCGAATGGCCGCCTCGACGACGTCGAGCACGGTCTCCTCGGGCTTCTGCACGTTGAACAGGTACTTCTTCGGATCCTCGCGCAGGTATTGCGCGCCGAGCTCGATGGTCACGAGGTTCGCGTCCTTCGTGAGCATCGTCTGCGTATCCTGCGTGCTGCCGTAGTTCTGCACCGCCACGATCTTCTTCGTTTCGACAGGCCACGGCAGCTTCATGTGGAAGCCCGAGTGCACGACACGGTCGTACTTGCCGAAGCGCTGAATCACCGCGGCTTCGCTGGCGTCGACCTGATAGAAGGTCGAGATAGAGACCAGGATGACGAGCACCACGACGACGAGCGGCCCCCAACCCGGCGCGCTGCCGGTGGTTCCGCCTGTGCCGCCCGCTCGCCGGCCGCCGAATATCGTGCTCAGCCTGCGTTGAAGATTCTTCAACACTTCGTCGAGATTCGAGCCTTGACTTGGCCTTCGATCCCAGGGATTTTTGCCGCCGCCCGGCTCATTCCATGCCATGACTGTTGGTCTACTCACTGCCTTGTTGGCTAAAGTTGATGGAGGAAAAAACTTGGGCTACCCGCATCAGATCCTGCGCTTGGCTCCAGGTTCAGCTCTGCTCTTGGCCCTGGTGTCAGCGACGGCACGACGGCGAGTGCGTCCAGATTGTAGGAAGGCGCTCCCGGGGACACAAGGCAGCTTCGACTTCCTAGCCGAGCGCTTGGCCGCAAGCGCGACGCCGGGCCGGCGCAGCAATTCCGCGAGCTGACTCTTCGACAACTCGACATCGATCAGCCAGCCGCCATCTTCCAGCACCTCATCGGCGCGTACAAGCTTGCGCGTAAAGAGCTGCGAGCGCACACCCGCCGCGGCGAGCGTGACAGTCAGACGATGGCGGGCGACATCCGGGTAGAGCACTCCCTCGATCAGTTCCAGCAGGCCGTCAAGTCCCTTGCCGCGCGCCGCGCTGATCCACACCTTGCCTGCAATCCTGCCGGCGTGCCGCTCCACCCGCACTTCGAGGCCGGCACGATCGATCTTGTTGTAGACCTCGATCTGCGTCAGCCCGCCGGCGCCGATCGACGCAAGTACCTCATTCACCTGAAGTGTTCGTTCCGCATGCTCCGGATCGCTGACGTCAATGACATGCAGCAACAGAGCGGCGTCGCGCGCTTCCTGCAGCGTCGAGCGGAATGCCGCTACCAGCTCATGTGGCAGATCGCGAACGAAGCCGACTGTGTCCGCGAGTGCAACATTCTGCGAACGCGGGAGCTGCAGCCGGCGAACCGTCGGATCGAGCGTGGCAAACAATTGATCGGCCACATAGGCGCCGGCGCCTGTTAGTGCATTGAACAGCGTCGACTTGCCGGCGTTGGTGTAACCGACGATCGCAACTGTCGGCACGGGTAGTTCTTTGCGCCCCTGCCGGCCGGTGTCGCGCTGCCGTGCAAGTTTTTCAAGACGGCCTTCGAGTGTCTTGATGCGCTTGGCGATGAGTCGACGGTCGGTTTCGAGCTGGGTTTCGCCAGGTCCGCGCAGACCGATACCGCCCTTCTGCCGTTCAAGGTGGGTCCAGCCGCGCACCAGGCGAGTCTGCAGGTGCTTCAACTGCGCGAGCTCGACCTGCAGTTTGCCTTCGAAGCTGCGGGCGCGCTGCGCAAAGATGTCGAGAATGAGGCCGCTGCGATCGAGCACGCGCTTGCCGGTCAATTCTTCGAGATTGCGCTCCTGACTGGGAGAAAGCGCGTGATCCACGAGCACGACATCCGCTTCGTTGGCGCGGGCAAGTTCACGGATTTCGTCCGCCTTGCCGCTGCCGACGAAGAATCGCGGATCGGGACGCGCTCGATAGCCGCCGATGCTTGCCACGGGAAGCGCACCTGCGGCGCTGGCGAGTGCGGTGAACTCCTCGAGTTCCTCCGGGGTCGCGCGAGTACCAACACCGATGCGCACCAGGATGGCGCGCTCACCGGTCGCGGGTCGCTCAAACAATGAGCCACTCCTTGAGCGACAGATGCCTCACGCGGCCGGTGCTGCTTCCTGGCCATCCTCATCGGACGCCGGGAGGTGAACATTACGAGCGGGCACGACCGTGGAGATGGCGTGCTTGTAAACCATCTGGCTGACACTGTTCTTAAGGAGCACGACGAACTGATCGAACGAATCGATCTGTCCCTGCAGCTTGATACCGTTCACGAGATAGATCGAAACGGGTACGCGCTCCTTGCGCAGGGCATTCAAAAAGGGGTCTTGCAGAGACTGACCTCTGGCCATTTGTATCTCCTTGTTATTTATCCATTTTTATCTGCGCTGTCAGCTGCGCACGGGGCGAGAGGGCGCGATGCTGGCCGGCACTAAAAAATTTGGCCGGCGAATGGCGGCAGATATTATCACAGCGAACGTCAGGTAAATGGCCCGAACCCCAGTGCTTCACGAACGTGCTCCGAGATGTGGGCGGTCGCGTCGGACTCAAGCGGGTCGTACCACTCGACGTCGCGGTGCCGCCGGAGCCAGGTAAGCTGCCGTTTGGCGAGCTGGCGTGTCGCGGCGCAGGCGTGGCGGACGGCTTCTTCCTGCGAAAACTCCCCGGCCAGAAAGCCCCAGAGCTGGCGATAGCCCACCGCCCGTATGGCGGGATGATCGCTTGTCAGGTCACCACGCGCACGCAGCTCCGCAACCTCGGCGAGGAATCCCTCGCCCATCATCGCCGCAAGACGTTGCTCGATCCGCTCGTGCAAGCGCCCGCGCTCGCTAGGGGAAACGACTAAGCGCGCGACACTCGCGCGTTCAATGAACGGCGCGCGCGCGCGCTGCAACTCTGAAATCGGCGTGCCCGTGACGTGAAAGACCTCGAGCGCACGCTGAATACGCTGCGCATCGTTTGGCTGAATGCGGCTTGCAGCTTCCGAATCGACGCGCGCCAATTCCGCGTGCAGCGCCGGCCAGCCCTCGCGGGCGGCGCGCTCATCGAGTTCGCGCCTGAGCTCCTCGTCGGCCGCCGGCAAGTCCGCGAGTCCTTCGAGGAGCGCCTGAAAGTAAAGCATCGTGCCGCCGACGAGGAGCGGCGTGCGGCCGCGCGCACGAATGTCCGCCATGGCGGCGAGCGCGTCGCGTACGAACCGGCCCGCGGAATAGCTCTCGGCAGGATCGAGCAGATCGACGAGGTGATGCGGCACGCGTGCGCGGATCGCGTGCGATGGCTTGGCGGTGCCGATGTCGAGTCCGCGATACACCATCGCGGAATCGACACTGACGATCTCGAGCGGCAATTGCTCGACGAGCGCGAGCGCAATGTCGCTCTTCCCGGCGCCCGTGGGGCCCATGAGAAAAATGGCCTGCGCAGAATCCGGAGGCGCCATCGAAACCTTCTCTAGCGGCCGCGCAGGAACAGGCGGTCGAGCTCCGGCATCGTGATGCGCGTCCAGGTCGGCCGCCCGTGATTGCACTGATCGGCCCGGTCAGTCGTTTCCATTTCGCGCAGCAGCGCATTCATTTCGGGGAGCGTCAGCTCACGATGCGCACGCACGGCGGCATGGCAGGCGACGGTGGCGAGCAATTCATTCGCTCCTTCAATGAAACGACGCGTGGTGCCGTGTTGACGCAGATCCGCCAGCACATCGCGCACGATCGGCCCCACATCGCGATCCGCAAACAGCGCGGGCACCTGGCGCACGGCGATTTGCTCGCGATCGATGCGGTCGATCTCGAAGCCAAGCTCGGCAAATTGGTGCTGTTCGCGTTCGGCGAGTTCCGCTTCATCGCGACTCACGGCGAGCGTCACCGGCACGAGCAATCGCTGATGAGCCGCTGCACCGCCATTGAGCGAGTTCTTGAGCCGCTCGTAGAGCACGCGTTCGTGTGCCGCGTGCATGTCGACGAGCACGAGGCCATCGCTCGTCTCAGCAAGAATATAGACGCCGTGCAGCTGGGCGAGCGCGTAGCCGAGCGGTGGCACGGTGCCGGCCGTCGCGTGCACCGCCGTTGCCCCGTGGTGGTGAACCGCCGTCGGCCGATACTCGGCGCGCGGCTCGCCGAGCAGCATGCCTACTTGATTCTCCGGCGCTGCGTTCGCCTGCAGCGCATTGATCTCGTCTCGATGGCCTGGCCCATGACCCGGGAAGAGCGCCGCACGATTCGCTGAACCCAATACGCCGGTGGCCGGCCGCGTTGCGACCAGCGCGTGCTCCACCGTACGAAATATGAAGTCGTGCACCGAACGCGGATCGCGAAACCGCACTTCCAGTTTCTGTGGATGCGCGTTGCAGTCGACGGCGCGGCTGTCGAGATCAAGGTGCAGCAGGTACGCCGGATGACGCCCCGAAAAGAGCACGTCGCGGTAACCGACACGCACGGCATTGCCGAGCATGCGATCGCGCAACATGCGGCCGTTGACGCAGAAATACTGCAGATCCGCCTGGCTGCGGCTGAAGGTCGGCGCCGCCAGCCAGCCGCTCAGGCGCATGCCAAGGGCCGTGTGTTCGATATAGAACGCGTGCTCGAGGAACTCCGCGCCACAGATGGTCGCGACGCGCTGCTCGCGCCCGAGCTGACCGGAAGCCGGCGGCACTGCGAGTACCGACTTGCCGCGTATCTTCAAGCTAAAACCCGCGGAGAAACTCGCAAGCGCCAGACGTTCCACGATGCGTGCGATGTGCTGCTGTTCGGTGTTTTCGGAACGCACGAACTTGCGCCGGGCAGGAACGTTGAAGAAAAGGTCCCGCACCTCGACGCTCGTCCCGACGGGATGCGCGACGGGTTCGATCGGTCCGATCGCGCCATCGATGACGCTCACCCGCCAGCCATGGGGCTCCGCGGCCGTGCGCGACGTGAGCGTCAGTCTCGAGACTGAAGCGATGCTCGGCAGGGCTTCGCCCCTGAAGCCGAGCGTCGCCAGCGATTCGAGATCATTGAACGCCGCGATCTTGCTGGTCGCATGGCGCGCGAGGGCGAGCGGCAGCTCGTCGCGCTCGATACCCTGCCCGTCATCGCGGACGCGGACGAGTCCGACACCGCCCTTCTCCACTTCGATGCTGACTGAGTGCGCCTGCGCGTCGAGGCTATTCTCGACGAGTTCCTTGACCACGGATGCGGGGCGTTCGATGACCTCGCCGGCAGCGATTTGATTGACGAGCTCAGCAGCGAGAACCCGGATAGCCATCGGCCGGTAACTTCAAAGCGAGGAAAGTGCGGCAGTCTACCGCGCATGGCGGTCGACGACTCTATTGCGCGCAGGGGCAAACGGCCTATGGCGTTCTGGCAATGATCCGGGGCGATGCCGCCGATTCGGCAGAACTGGCGGAAGCGGTGGATACCGTCTCGGCGTGGCCGTTGCGCTGCGCGGCGGAAAGCTGAGCGATACGCGTGCCGGGCGGGGGATTCTCGTAGAAGTAGCCGCGCACCCCCGCGAGTATCGCGGCGGCGAGACGCGCCTGATGTCTGGGATCCTTGAGCCGCTGCTCTTCCCCAGGATTGGAAATGTAGGCGGTTTCAACGAGCAGCGACGGTACATCGGGCGACTTGAGCACGACAAACCGCGCCTGCTGCACGCGCGTCTTGCGCACTTCACCGACATTGTCGAGCTGACCCAGCACGCGTTCGGCCGCATCCATGCTCGCGGTCATGCTCGCAGACTGCGACAGATCGAGCAGGACGGAAGCGAGCACGTTGTCCTTGTCGTCGAGCGACACGCCGCCGACGAGGTCCGACGCGTTCTCGCGCTCGGCGAGAATCCGCGCCGCGGTATCGCTCGCGCCGCGCGCCGACAGCACATAGACCGACGATCCGGCGACGTTGCGATCGCGGATGCTATCGGCATGGATCGACACGAAAAGGTCGGCTTGCTTCTCGCGCGCCTTGCGCATCCGCTCCGGCAGCGGCACAAAATAATCGCCGTCGCGCGTCAGATAGGGCTGCATGCCAGGCTCGCGGGCCACCGCATCGCGCAGCGCTCGCGCGATGGCGAGCGTGACATTTTTTTCCCGCGTACCGTTGCGGCCGATGGCGCCCGGATCCTCGCCGCCATGGCCCGCGTCGATCGCGATGATCAGGTCGCGCGCCGTATTACCGGGAGCGTGTTCGGCTCGCACTGGCACCGCGTCCGCCGGCGGTGTCAGATCGATGACGAGTCGATAGCCGTAAATGCCGTTGGGCACGGCAATGAAGCTCTTCGCCTGCACCGGGCGGGCGAGATCCAGGACCACGCGCAGATCGCCCGACTCGCGCGGCGCGCCGCGAATCTGCTTGATGACGCCTTGCCCGGCAGGGAGCGACGCTTTGCCCATCCGACCGTTCGGGATGTCGACGACCACACGCTCGGGATCGTGGAGCGTAAACAAGGTGTGCTCGATCCGGCTGCTGACGTCGAGCACGACACGCGTGCTGTCCGGCGCTGCCCAGACGCGCACTTCACGCACCTCCGACGATGCCGCGGCGAAGGCTGCATTGGCGACAAAGTAAGAAAGCAGGATGGCGGTACGCATCACGGCGCTAATGTACGCTCGACGATGCCGCCTTTTCAATACAAATTAATGAGATACGATCTCTAAGTCGACCAATGCATGAGGACATGCGCTCAACTTGCGGCTGGCATTCGCTGCGCGATTGCGGATAGCAGCGCCTCACCCGCTTTAGAGCGGGCGCGTAAATCGCTCCGGCGCGAGGCCCCGCTGACGGCCCCGCTGACGGCCCCGCTGACAGTGATCTCAATCGCGAGATCGGCGACTGGCAATCCGCCGGCAACGTTCTCGGGCCACTCGACGAGCAGCAGGCGCCGGCCCGCGAGCAGGTCCCTGACCCCGAGATTCTCGAGCTCGGTGGCATCACGCAATCGATAGCAATCAAGATGGGCAACGCTCCATCCCCCCGCCTCGTATTGCTCGAGCAAGGTATAGCTGGGACTCGGCACGGGACCGACGTGCCCAAGCGCGTCGAGAATGGCGCGAACCAGGGTTGTCTTGCCGGCACCCAGCGCGCCCGACAGTGTGATCAGCATGGGCCCGGATTCGAAGGCAGCCAGTGACTGAGCTATCGCCTGGCCGAGCGACCGCGTAGTGTGTTCGTCGGAGGAATCGAGGGCCCAGGACGCCGGCGCGCGCGTGACGCTCGCCATCGTCAATCTCCCATGTTGATGAGCGACGGCAGCTGCGGATAAAGGTCGCTCGCCAGCATGCCGCGCTCACCCCTGCGCGCGGCCGCATCGCCCGCCAGCGCATGCACCAGCACGCCGACACACGCTGACTCGTAGAGACTGCGCGACTGCGCCCAGATACCCGCGATTATCCCGGTCAGAACATCGCCCATGCCGGCGACGCCCATGCCGGGATTGCCACGATCGCAAAGAGCGGGCACCCGACCCTGCATCCCGACAAGCGTACCGGCGCCCTTCAACACGACAACGCCGCCATAGCGTTCGAGCAGCGCATGCAGCGCTTCGAGCCGGTCACGTTGCACAACCGATGCGTCGACGCCGAGCAGGCGTGCCGCTTCGCCGGGATGGGGTGTGAGAACCCAGTCAGCGCGCTTCGACGGATTTGCCGCCAGCAGATTCAATGCGTCGGCATCGATCAGCAGGGGTCGCGCGCTCGCGATCACGCGTTCGAACAACGCGCGTGCCCAGGCGTCCTGCCCGAGCCCCGGCCCGAGCGCGATCGCATCCGCACGCTCGATGAGGGGATCGATCGCCGCGGCATCCTCGACGCCGTGGCAGATGAGTTCCGGGCGGCCGCTGACAATCGCAGGCACGTTCAGCGTGCGCGTGGCAACAGTTACGAGACCCGCACCCGCGCGCAGACACGCTTCACCCGCCAGGCGCACGGCTCCCGGCATCCCGATGCCGCCGCCGACGATGAGAACGCGACCATGATCGCCCTTGTGAGCGGTCCGTGCCCGTCGCGGCAACAAACGCCCGATCGATGCGTCCATGAGGCGCTCGGCAACCGGCGGACCGATATCCGGCGGTGCGGGCGGGATACCGAGATCGTCGAAGAACAATTGGCCGGCGCAATTCGGCCCCTTGCCGACGAAAAGTCCAATCTTCAGTCCGACGAACGAGATGCAGGCATCCGCCTGCACGGCGCTGGTGAGTGGCTGCCCGCGATCGGCGTCGAGGCCGCTCGGCAAATCAATCGCGAGAATGGGGCGGCCGCTCGCATTCAGCTGATCGACGCGCTCAAGATATGCGCGCGGCATGGGCCGATCGAGGCCCGTGCCGAAGATGGCGTCGACCACGAGTTCGGCCCGATCGAGCTCGGCGTCCTGCCATTCGAGCGTGGTTCCGCCCGCGGCGATCAGATCCTGCCAGGCGCGGCGCGCATCCCCCTTGAGCGCCGCGGGATCGCTGAGCGCGACGACGCGGACGGTGAGGCCGGCCGCGAGCGCGAGCCGCGCGATGACATAGCCGTCGCCTCCATTGTTGCCGGGTCCGCAGAGGACAGTGATGCGTTCGGCCGCCGGCCAGCGCGTGCGCATGAGGCGAAACGCGGCCTCCCCTGCTCGCGTCATCAGGCTATAGCCCGGAATGCCGCACCGTTCGATCGCAAAGCGATCGAGTGCGCGCACCTGCGCGGCCCGGTAGATCGGCGACGGAAGCTCAAACATGGCCGCATTATACTGGCCCGTGTTGCCAGCAAGCGGCGGATTCCCCCGCGCCGGACCCTATGCAATGGACGCCCTGACTGATCCTCATGCATTCCTGAGCGACCTGCGTCGCTGGGCGGACGAACTCGGCTTTCAGCAGCTCGGCGTGAGCGGCGTCGATCTGGACGAAGACGAGGCGCACCTCAACGACTGGCTTGCGGCTGGCTGGCACGGTGACATGGGCTATATGGCGCGGCACGGTACCCGTCGCACGCGGCCAGCCGAATTGCAGCCTGGCACTATCCGAGTCATCTCCGTGCGGATGGACTACTGGCCAGGCGAGGCCGCGGACGCGGACGCGACGCTTGCCAACGGCGCCTGCGCCTACATTTCGCGGTACGCGCTCGGCCGCGACTATCACAAAGTGCTGCGCCAGCGCCTCAAACGGCTTGCCGATCGCATGACGGCGAGCGTCGGTCCCTTCGGCTATCGCGTGTTTGTCGACAGCGCACCGGTGCTCGAGAAAGCGCTGGCCCGCAATGGCGGCCTCGGCTGGATCGGCAAGCACACCAATGTCATCAACTCGCGCGCGGGCTCGTGGTTCTTTCTCGGCGAGATCTACACCGATCTGCCGTTGCCGGTCGACGTGGCTGCCACCGATCACTGCGGTACTTGTGCGGCCTGCATCGATATTTGCCCGACACAGGCCATCGTTGGTCCCTATCAACTCGATGCGCGCCGCTGTATTTCCTACCTCACGATCGAGCACGCGGGCAGCATTCCCGTCGAGTTTCGCCGGCCGCTCGGCAATCGCATTTACGGTTGCGACGATTGCCAGCTCGTCTGCCCCTGGAACAAGTTCGCGCGCGTGAGCGCCGAACCCGACTTTCGCGTGCGCCACGGCCTCGACAGCGCCGGGCTCACGGAGCTTTTCGCCTGGACCGAGCAGGAATTCCTTACGCGCACCGAGGGCAGCGCGATCCGCCGCATCGGCTACGAGCGGTGGCTCCGAAACATTGCCGTCGCGCTTGGCAACGCGCCCTCGAGCGAAACGGTACTTGCCGCTATCGAGAGTCGGGCCGATGACGCCTCGGAACTCGTGCGCGAACACGTCCGGTGGGCACTCGATGAACATCGCGAACGTGCCGCCGCCCTGGCATTGCCCGCGTAGCTCGCCGTGAACGCGCATCCACACATTGTGATTGTGGGTGGCGGCTTCGGCGGCCTGTTCGCCGCCCGCGCATTGCAGCGCGCCGCGGCGGACATCACGCTCATCGACCGCAATAACTACCATCTGTTCCAGCCGCTTCTTTACCAGGTTGCATCTGCGGCGCTCGCACCGGCGGACATCTCGCAGCCGATCCGCACCATTCTGCGCGGACAGAAAAACCTGAGCGTGGTACTCGGTGACGTGACTGCCGTGAATCTCAGCTCGAAGGAGCTGACAGTCGACGGCACGCCGATGAGCTACGACTTCCTCATTCTCGCTCCCGGCGCGGTCGACAACTATTTCGGACACGAGAGCTGGCCCCAATTTGCGCCGGGCATGAAGCAGCTCGACGATGCGACGCGCATCCGCTCACGCCTGCTGCTCTCCTTCGAAGCGGCGGAACTCGAAGGAGACGAAGCGGAACGCCGCGCGCGACTCACGTTCGTGATCATCGGCGGCGGCCCGACGGGCGTTGAACTCGCGGGGGCGATCAAAGAGCTCGCGGTCGATGTGATTCCACGAGACTACCGCTACGCGGATACGCGTAATGCCCGCGTCGTGCTGCTCGAAGCCGGCCCGCGATTGCTCGCGGCGTTTCAGGCTGATTCCTCGGCGCGCGCTCAGCGCCAATTGGAAGCGCTCGGTGTCGAAGTACGGGTGTCGAGTCCGGTCACG
>Ga0326726_10002383_pt1 | contig 17306 bp, 20 predicted proteins | sample MHFenrmetagenome_2_FD_207603 | JGI IMG/M metagenome (GOLD analysis project Ga0326726, IMG submission 207603) | Lab enriched peat soil microbial communities from Michigan Hollow, Ithaca, NY, United States - MHF15MN | ecosystem: Environmental > Terrestrial > Soil > Wetlands > Peat | place: USA... | reverse complement strand
CACGTCGAGCGCGATGACGCTCGCCGCGCCGCGCTGCAATAACACGTCGGTGAAGCCGCCGGTCGACGCGCCGACGTCGAGCGCCTCGCGTCCCCGTGGGTCGATGGCGAAGGCGTCCAGCGCGTGCGCCAGCTTCACGCCGCCCCGCCCGACGTACGGATGATCCGGCGTCGCAAGGGCGAGTTGCGCGTCGCCCGCCACGGGCGTTCCAGCCTTCGACACCACCCGACCATCGACGGTCACCTGGCCAGCCAGAATCAGCGCCCGAGCGCGTTCTCGTGACGCGACGAGACCACGATCGACGAGGGCCGTGTCGAGGCGCGTTCCCTTAGCCATTGGTTGATGTGGAGGATTTCATGTCCGTGGGCTTCCGGCAATGATATTAATTGTATGTATCATACATATGACTATAAACTATTGATTTAATGAGCCCACGTCCTTACACAGCCATCCGTCGACGGGCGGCTGCTGAGGCGACCAAACGTCGCGTGCTGGCCGCCGGCCGCGACCTGCTTGTCGCCCACGGCGGCAAAGGATTCACCATCGACGCCGTGGCCGAGCGCGCAGGCGTCGCGCGCATGACGGTCTACTACCAGTTCGGAACGAAGAAAGGCCTGCGTGACGCCCTCTTCAGCGATCTCGCCGCCCACGCTCTCGTCGACCGGCTCCGTCACTCAGCCGCGCAATCGGCGCCGTTTGACGCTCTCGCCGAGTTCATGGGAACGCTCGTCGGCTTCTGGGCTGCTGACCGGTTGGTCATCCGACGTCTGCGAAGTCTGGCGCTGCTGGACCCTGCGGCCGACGGTGACCTGCGCGCCGCCGACGCGCACCGCCTCGACGCCGTGCGCCACATCGTCCGGCGTCTCACGGAGCAGCACGGGCGCCCTTCGCCAGCGGTCGCCGACGATGTGGTTCTGATCCTCTTCAGCCTGACGAGCTTCGAGACGTTCGACGCCCTGGCCGGTGCCGCGCGGACGCCCGAAGACGTGGCGACGCTGCTCATCCGCGCGGCCCACGCGGCGCTCGGACTCGAAGCGTAAGGTCTAATTTCGGCGGCGGACGATCCAGTCGGCGATCGGCGGCAGCCAGCCCGCGGCGAGCCCGGCGTCGACGAGTGTCTGGTGCGCGCGTTCGGCGCATTCATCGGCGAGTTGGCGCGATCGGGCGAGACCGAAAAACGCGGGATACGTCGGCTTCGCACCAGCCGCGTCCTTGCCCGCAGTTTTTCCCAGCGACGCCTGGTCGCCCTCGACGTCGAGGATGTCGTCGACGATCTGAAATGCAAGGCCGATGTCGGTGGCGTAGCGATCGACGGCGTCGACGAGCGCGCTGTCTGCGCCGGCCATGATCGCGCCGCTGACCGCCGCCGCGCGGATCAGCGCGCCCGTCTTGCGCGCGTGCATCGCCCGGAGCGCCTCGGCGTTGAGCGTCAGGTCGTGGCCGGGCGCCTGACCAGCTGCCTGGAGATCGATCGCCTGTCCGCCGACCATGCCGGCGGCGCCGGCCGCCTCCGCGACGGCGCCCAGCACCCGCAATTTCCGTGCGGCGATCGCCGGGTCGTCGCTCGCGGGCTCGCGCGCCAGCAGCCCGAAGGCCTCAGCGTGGAGCCCGTCGCCCGCGAGAATCGCGATACCCTCGCCGTACACGACGTGCAATGTCGCCCGCCCGCGTCGCAGGACGTCATCGTCCATGGCCGGCAGGTCGTCGTGGATCAGCGAGTAGGTATGGATCATCTCGATCGCGCACGCGGCCGGCAGCGCCAGCGCTGTGCGGGTGTCGGGCGGCACGTCGTGCCGGCGTGCCACCGCGTCGGCTGCCGCCAAGGTCAGGACCGGGCGCAACCGCTTCCCTCCGGCGAACACGCTGTAGCGCATCGCCTCGCAGACCAGCGCCGGGCTGGCAGGTGGCGACGGCAGGTACCGCTCGATCGCGGAATCGACCTCGGTGCGCGCGTGTTCGAGGAAGGCGGAGAGCGATTCGGTGGTCACGACCGACTCAGCCGCGGCCCTCGCCCCGGCCGGCCTCGTCGGTCAGCGAGGCCGGCGCGGCCTTCAACTCGCCGCGCTCGTTGAGGATCTCGATCCTGCGTTCGGCGTCCTCGAGGCGGGTATGACAGAAGCGCGAGAGCTGCACGCCGCGCTCGTAGAGCGCCAGCGACTGCTCGAGCGCGAGATCGCCTTCTTCGAGCTTCTTGACGATCGACTCGAGCTCGGCGAGCGCGGCCTCGAAATCCTTGATGGACGGTCCTGCAGGCTGATTCATTCGGTACCTGACACCTTAGCCGTAATTTTTCCTTTGCTCAAGTTCACGCGGACCGTGTCGCCGATGGCGACGTCCGACGCGGCACGCACGATTCGCGTCTCATCCCCCGTCCAGCAGACCGCGTACCCGCGCGCGAGCACGGCCAGCGGATTAAGCGCCCCGAGCCGCGCGGCCGCGCTCCCGAGATCGGCCACCGCCCTCGCGCGTCGCCCGCGCGCGACGCGCAGCAGGTCCGTCGACGACGAGTCGAGGCGTCCGCGAAACTGCGCGAGGCGGCGGCCCACGTTGAAGTTTGCCAGCTGGCGCTCGAGCGACTGGCGCTGCCGCTCGCGAGCGGCGAGCGCGGAGTGAATATGGCGGTCGAGCGCGTGCGCGAGATCGCCCGCATATCGCGCGCGCATCACCAGCCGACCGTGGAAGCCGGCGAACGCCGGCCGGCTGTCCGCGGTGTGCAGCCGCCGGCTGACGCCCTGCAGGCATCCGCGCGCCGCGGCGCGCAGCCGGTCGCGGAGCGCATCGATCCGGCTCGAGAAGTCGTCCGTCGCTGCGACGACCAGCTCGGCGGCCGCGGACGGCGTCGGCGCGCGCAGATCAGCGACGAAATCGGCGATCGTCACGTCGGACTCGTGGCCGACGGCGGAAATCACCGGCACGGGACACTGCGCAATTGCCCGCGCGACGATCTCTTCATTGAACGCCCAGAGATCCTCGATGGACCCGCCGCCTCGTCCGACGATCACCACGTCGACGCCGCTGACGCGTCCAATGGCGCGCAGGCCACGCGCAATCTCGAGCGCGGCGCCTTCGCCTTGCACGCGTGCCGGCCGGATGACCATGTGCGCATTGGCGTGGCGGCGGCGAAGGATCTTGATGATGTCGCGAATGGCGGCGCCGTCGAGCGACGTCACGATGCCGATCTTTCGCGGCAGCGCCGGCAATGGGCGCTTGCGCGCGGCGTCGAACAGGCCTTCGTCCTGGAGGCGCTTCCGGAGCTGATCGAAGGCGAGTTGCAGCGCGCCGAGGCCCTGCGGCTCCATGTACTCGCAGACGAGCTGGTACTCGCCCTTCGGTTCGTAGACCGACACGCGTCCGCGCGCAACGACACGCAGCCCGTCGGCCGGCTTGAACTTGAGATAGCGCAGAGCCGTCCGAAACACCACGCCGCGAATTTGCGACGACCCGTCCTTCAGCGTGAAGTACAGGTGCCCGGTGTTCCAGATCTTGCAGTTCGACAGCTCGCCTTCGACGAGCACTTCCGCGAACTCGGCCTCGAGAAGGTCACGCACTCTGACGGTCAGTTCGGTGACGGTCAGCACGCGTCTGGCGGCGACAGGCGTCGGCGCTGGCGCCACGGGCGGCGCCGGCCCGGGCTCCGTGACGTCCCCTTCATCGTGTTCGAACGGCAGATCAAAGAGATCTGACATCAAGAAATTCAGACTTCAGATGGCAGATTGCAGATTAAGGGAGGAGGCGAGCGCCTTCAACTCGTCAAGGCTCTGGCTCACGCGCTCGATGCTCGTCGCCTTGCCCGTGGCGTCGTCCGCATCCACGATCACCGCGTTCAGCCGCGGGTTTCCGGTGGCCGTTTCGAACTTCGCCGGCATGGCCGTCAGGAACCGGCCGAGCGCGGCCTCGACCTCGACGCCGATGATTGAATCGTGCGGCCCCGTCATGCCGACGTCGGTCATGTACGCGGTGCCCTTGGGCAGCACGCGCTCGTCGGCCGTCTGTACGTGCGTGTGCGTGCCGACGACGGCGGTCGCCTTGCCGTCCAGATGCCAACCCATTGCCTGCTTTTCCGACGTCGCTTCGGCGTGGAAGTCGATGAAAACGATTCGTGTGCGGGCGCGCAGGCCTTCGACTTCGCGCAGCGCCACGGCAAACGGATCGTCGATACCGACCATGAACACGCGGCCCATCACGTTGACGACGCCGACCGGCCGGCCATCCTGCGTGCGCGCCAGATAACTGCCCTTGCCGGGCGCGCCGACGGGGTAGTTGGCGGGGCGGAGCAGCCGCGACTCGGCGCCGATGTAGTCGAGCGCTTCCTTTCGATCCCAGATGTGATTGCCGGAGGTCATCACCTCGACGCCTTCGTCGAGCAGGTGATCGCCGATCTCGCGCGTGATGCCGAACCCGGCGGCCGCGTTCTCGACGTTGGCAATCACGAAGTCGATGCGGTGGTGTTCAATCAGCGCCGGCAGGCCCGCCTTCACGAGGTCCCGGCCAGGTCGTCCGACGATGTCGCCAATAAAGAGGATGCGAAGGGAACCCATGGGACGCTGGACGCATGATGTCACAGAGACGATGCCGGCCGCCAGTATCACCGTAACATCAAGATGAGGAGCAGGATAGCCAGCAAGAAATATATGAGTTTAATACACTAAGATTAGCTGCTTGACATACACTAATAGTCATCTTATGATTGCGTCATCTGAAGAACAGCGAGGAGTACTCCATGGCTGGCAAAGTGATTGGAATCGATCTGGGCACGACGAACTCGGTTGTCTCCGTCATGGAAGGCGGACAACCGACGGTCATCGTGAATCAGGAAGGCGCGCGCCTTACGCCGTCCGTCGTGGCGGTGACGAAGGAAGGCGAGCGGCTGGTTGGTCAGGTGGCGAAGCGCCAGGCGGTCACGAACCCCGAAAACACGATCTTCTCGATCAAGCGCTTCATGGGCCGCAAATTCAGCGAGGTTTCGAGCGAAGCGTCGCGGGTTCCGTACACCGTCGCGAGCGCCCCGAACGGCGACGCGCGCGTGGACGCGCGCGGCAAGACGTACTCGCCGCCGGAAATCTCCGCCATGGTGCTGCAGAAGCTGAAGCAGGCCGCTGAGGATTACCTCGGCGAGAAAGTGACTGACGCCGTGATTACGGTGCCGGCCTACTTCAATGACTCGCAGCGCCAGGCGACGAAGGACGCGGGCAAGATCGCCGGCCTCAACGTTCTCCGCATCATCAACGAGCCGACGGCGGCCGCGCTCGCCTACGGCCTCGACAAGAAGAAGGACGAGACCATCGCGGTGTACGACTTCGGCGGCGGCACGTTCGACATCTCCGTGCTCGAAGTAGGCGAGGGTGTCGTCGAAGTGAAGGCTACCAACGGTGACACGCATCTGGGCGGCGACGATCTCGACGATCGGATCATCGAGTGGCTCGTCAGCGAGTTCCGCAAGAGCGACGGCATCGATCTGTCGAAGGATCGCATGGCGCTGCAGCGGCTCAAGGAAGGCGCCGAGAAGGCCAAGGTCGAGCTGTCGACCGCGATCGAGACCGAGATCAATCTGCCGTTCGTCACTGCCGATCAGAGCGGGCCGCGGCATCTCGCCATGAAGCTGACGCGGGCCAAGCTCGAGCAGTTGGTCGACGACCTGCTGCAGCGGACGATGGCGCCGGTGCGTCAGGCGCTGACGGACGCGGGGATCGATCCGAAGAAGGTGGACGAAGTCGTCTTGGTCGGCGGGTCGACGCGCATGCCGAAGGTGCAGCAGCTCGTGCGGGAGTTCTTCGGCAAGGATCCGCACAAGGGCGTCAATCCGGACGAGGTCGTGGCGGTTGGCGCGGCCGTGCAGGGCGGCGTGCTGTCGGGCGAGGTGAAGGACGTTCTCCTGTTGGACGTGACGCCGCTGTCGCTCGGCATCGAAACGCTCGGTGGCGTCATGACACCGCTTATCACCCGCAACACGACCATCCCGACGCGGAAGAGCGAGGTCTTCTCAACTGCGACCGACAACCAGACGAGCGTCGAAGTGCACGTCCTCCAGGGCGAGCGTCCGCTGGCGCGCGACAACCGCACGCTCGGCCGCTTCCACCTGGTCGGGCTGCCGCCGGCGCCGCGCGGCCTGCCGCAGGTCGAGGTGTCGTTCGATATCGACGCCAATGGCATCGTCAAGGTGATGGCCAAGGACATGGCAACGGGCAAGGAACAGAACATCACCATCAGCGGATCGAGCGGGCTGTCGAAGGACGAGGTCGATCGCATGGTGAAGGAGGCCCAGAGCCATGCGTCCGAGGATCAGGCGCGCCGCGATCTGATCGACGCGCGCAACCAGGCGGACTCGCTCGCGTACCAGGTGGAGAAGACCATCAACGAAAACCGCGAGAAGATTGCGGTCGGGGAGCTGTCCTCCATCGAAGCCGCGATCGCCGACGCCCGGAAGACGATTGAAGGCGAAGACGTCACGGCGATCAAGAGTGCGACGGAACGGCTGCAGAAGGCATCGCATGCCATCGCCGAGGATCTCTACAAAGCGGCGCAGGGCGGCGCGCCGGCGTCCGGTGGCGCTCAGAGCTCGCCCAACAGCAACGTTAAGGACGCGGAAGTTGTCGACGCGGAGTACGCAGAGACCAGGTAAATCAGGAGGACTTATGGCGATCGTTCGTTGGGATCCATTCCGTGACTTCGGGTTCGTGGCCGCAAATTCGTGGGTGCCGCCGGTCGACATCTATCAGAACGGCGATCACGAGCTGGTACTGAAGGCCGAGCTGCCGGACATGACGCGTGAGGACATCAACATCACCGTCGAAAACGGCACGCTGACCATGTCCGGCGAGAAGAAGCTGTCCAACGAGGTGAAGGAAGAGCAGTTCCACCACGTCGAACGGCGCTACGGCTCGTTCAGCCGCGCGTTCTCGCTGCCGCAGACCGTCGACCCCGCCAAGGTGTCGGCGGAATACAAGAACGGCGTCCTCACCGTGCGGCTGCCGCTGCGTGAGGAATCCAAGCCGCGGTCGATCAAAGTCGACGTGGCTGCCTGAGGTCGGGTGGGTCAGGTGGGTCGGGTGAGCTACCCGGCCTACCAGCCCTCGTACCGCTTGCTCCGACGTACTGCAAGTTGCTACCCTTGAGGTCCGTCATGGAAGACACAACACTACATACTGAACAGCCAGACGGCCCGGCGATTCCTACCGAGCCCGCGCCGCCGATCGGCAGCCGATTCCTGTTTGTCGACGTCGCCGCGCTTCGGGCGAAGCAGCTGCGCAAGGGCGCCCGGGTCAGGTTGGGCGAGGACGTGCCGCTGGCGCACAAGGCCGAGCGCGTCGCGATGGAAGAGGTCAGGCGCGGTCTGGTCTACTACAACATTCCGGAGCCGAAAACGGCGACCGCGGAGGCTGAGGCATGAGCGACGACGTCATCCAGATAGCGATTGGCGCCCTTCAAGGGCTGGCGTCGAGCACGGTCTTCGTCCTGGTCCTCTTTATCGGGTTCTGCGTCATCGTCGGCTTCACGAAGACGAAAAAGACCGCCGGTGGCGCCGCCCGCGTGGTGAAGAGCCTCGACGAGCGAATTACCCATCGGCCGATGGTCTACCTCTCGCCGAGCGCGCCGCACGGACCGGCCGATCAGCTCCGGGCGCCGGAACTTGTCGAAGCGGCGGCTCGTAAATGACGGTTATATGTTCTTCCTGCTGACGCTGCCGTTCCGGTTGTTCTTCGGCCTGCTGTTCGGCATCCTCTGCCTGCCTTTCGCGCTGCTCTTCTTTCCGTTCTTCCTGCTTCGGATGCTCATCAAGACGACCGTGGCCCTCGTCGTCCTGCCCATCGTGCTGGTGACCGCGTTCATCGGCGTCGCGATTGCGGTGTTCGCCGTCGGGTTCGCGCTCCTTGTTCCGCTGCTTCCGATTCTGGCGCTGGTGGCGCTCGTCGTCGTAATCGTGAAGCTCGCCTCGCGTCCCGCCTACGCCCGCTGACGCGCCTCGGCGGGCAAGCGCTCTTCACGTCTTCACTTCTTCCTTCTAAGGTCGAACTTCTAACTTCCTCAAGCCACACTCTCAGGCTGCCAGCGCAGACCGAGGTTGATGATCCGCTGCAGCACGCCCTCGTAGCTGATCCCGGCTTTCTCGGCGGACGCCGCGAAATCTTCGCCGTGCGCAATCTGGGGATTGGGGTTCGCTTCGAGCACCCAGGCATGGCCGGCCTCGTCCAGCCGGAGATCGATCCGCGCGAAGCCGCTCAACTCGAGCGCCCTGTAGGCGCGCTTGCACAAGTGCTGGATCTTCTCCGCCTGCACTTCCGTGAGATCTTTCGCTGGGCCGCTGTCGATCCCGTATTTCTTCTGGTACTTCACGCTCCACTTCACGCGATCGGTCGCGATGCGCCGGGCGTCAGGCGGCATGTTTGAGAAGAACAACTCCCACACGGGCAGGGCTTGCAGCGCCTGATTGCCCAGGATGCCGACGTACAGCTCGCGGCCCTCGATGTACTGCTCAACGATCGCCGCCGTGCCGATGCTCTGGTGGATGAACGCGACGCGCTCGGCCAGCTTTTCGTCGCTGTCGACGACCGACGCCTGCGAGATACCAATCGAGGCTTCCTGCGTCAGCGACTTCACCATCAGCGGGAACGTCAGGCGCTTGGGCCGGCGCACTGGCCGGCCGACTCTGAACACCTCGAATTCGGGTACGGAAATCCGATGGTACGCGAGCAGCTTCTTCGACAACGACTTGTCGCGCGCGAGGAGCAGGCCCCGCGGATTGCAGCCCGTGTACGGCAGCTTGAGAAGCTCCAGGTGCGAGACGACGTTCTGGTCGAAGATGACGATGTCGTCGAACCCTTCGAGCAGGTTGAACGCGATATGCGGCTTCCAGTCGGTCGCGGCGCGGCGGATGTCGCCGAGGTCGTCGTGGACGCCGAGCACCTGGACCTCGTGGCCCATGCCGCGGAGCGTCGACATGACGTCGTACTCCGTGCGCCACGGCGCGGAGGTGATGTCGGTGCCGGCCTCGATTTCATCGGGAGGGATGAGGTGCCGGTGCACCAGCGCGAGAACTCGCAGTTTGACGTTGCTCACAGAGCCACGCGGTGCCGCCCGCTGTGCAGGTAGTTCATCGTCTGGACCGTGAGAAAGACCAGGAAGTCGGTCTTGGATTCCCGTTCGGATTCGGTCAGTCGCAGGCCTTCGGCGCGACAGCGCTCGATGATCGTCTCAATCAGCTGATCGATCGTGTACTGGTAGCTGTCCGTGAAGCTCGCGACGGTGCTGCGCACTTCGCGCCGGATGCGGCGGATGAACTGCGCGGCGAGCGGCCGCTTCGCGTACTGCGGCGCGTCCGAAAACAGATACCGCAGATCGCGATCGTAGAAGTCCGGATGATCCAGGCCGTAGTGCTCGCGCTTCTTCTTGTAATGCTCGCCCAGCGTCTTGCGCAGCCGCGGCAGGGGATCGACGGTCGCTTTCGACCGCACCCGTGGACGCGTGCGCGCGAGCTCGCGCATGAGGCGGTCCATGTACTCGAGCTTGCGCAGGGCGGGCCAGCCCGAATGCTGGGCGGCCCACGCCGACTGTGGATCGAGCCACACGGCGAAGGTCTCGGCGAAGTCCTCGTCGGGATGGCTCTGTGCATACCAATGATCGAGGTGGTGGACGAAGCTCTTGCTGTACGGCTTCGGCGTGTAGTACTCGGGATACGGCGTCTCCGGATTGCCGAACAGGCGCCGGCGTGTCGGGCGCCGCCGCAGCGCGTACGCGTTGTCGATCGCGTGGCCTGCCTCGTGCCGCAGGATGCGCAAGCACGACACCGGGTCGCCGCCTTCGACTTCGAGCATCTGCGCGAGCTCGAGCCTCTGCAGCCGCGGATGCGCCAGGTAGAACGGGATCGCGATGCCCGGCACGCCGTCCGGTGTGAACCACTCGTCCGAGAGCCAATAGCGGATGCGCACCTTCAGGCCGCGCGCGACGAGCTCGGCGTCGAGCTGCGCGATGCGCGGCTCGAGCTCGGTGCCCTCGATCGACAGACCGAGATCGCACATGCGCAGCCCGAGCAGCGCTTCGTCGGTGAGTGCCGCCCAGTCGGGCGGCTTCACCCCTTCACGATCGGCGGTGCCGGTTTCCACCATTCGGTTTCGCGCTGATACGCGTCGGCAAGGCGGAGCAGCGCCGCCTCGTCGAAGCGGCGGCCCGTCAACTGAAGACCGATCGGCAGGCCAGTGTCCGTGAAGCCGCACGGAACGCTGACGGCCGGGAGACCGGTCAGATTCGCGCTCACCGTGAACACGTCGATCAGGTACATCTGCAGCGGATCGTTGACGCGCTCGCCGAGTTTGAACGCCGGCATCGGGCTCGTCGGCATCGCGATCGCGTCGACTGCGTCCGGGCCCGTGAACGCCTGCTCGTAGTCCCGCAGGATCAGCGTGCGCACCTGCTGCGCTTTCAGATAGTACGCGTCGTAGTACCCCGCGCTGAGGACGTAGGTGCCGAGCATGATCCGCCGCTTGACCTCAGGACCGAAGCCGCGCTCGCGGGTCTGCGCGTACATGGTGCCGAGTGCCGCGTGCTGGGTGCTGGCTGCCGTGCCGGGTGCTGAGTGCTGGGTGCCGGGTGCCGCCCGAAACCCGTACCGCACGCCGTCGTACCGCGCGAGATTCGAACTCGCCTCCGCCGTCGCCACCAGATAGTAGACCGGAATCGCATAGCCGGCGTGCGGCAGCTGGACGTCCACGAGCGTCGCGCCGCGCGCGGCGAGCGTGTCGAGGGCCGCCGCGATCGCGCGCGAGACTTCGGCGTCGACGCCCTGCTCGAGCAGCGCGCGTGGCACGCCGATACGCGCACCGCGCGCGTCGCCCGTCAGCGCCGCCGTGTAATCCGGCACGGCCTCGGGCGCGCTGGTCGCATCGCGCGGATCCGGGCCGGCCAGCACGCCGAGCGCCAGCGCCGCATCGTCAACGGTGCGCGCGATCGGGCCGATCTGATCGAGTGACGACGCGAACGCGATCAGCCCATAGCGCGACACGCGGCCATAAGTCGGCTTGAGCCCGACGACGCCGCACAGGGACGCGGGTTGGCGAATCGATCCGCCGGTATCGGAGCCCAGCGCGAGCGGAGTGAGGCGCGCGGCGACCGTCGCCGCGGATCCGCCGCTCGTCCCGCCAGGAATGCGATCGAGCGCCCACGGGTTGTGCACCGGCCCGAACGCCGAGTTCTCGTTCGACGAACCCATCGAGAACTCGTCGCAATTGGTCTTGCCAACGATGACCGCGCCGGCGGCTTCAAGGCGCTCGACGACGGTTGCGTCGTACGGCGGCACGTAATGCTCGAGCATGCGCGACGAGGCGGTCGTCCGGACGCCACGCGTGCACATGTTGTCCTTGAGCGCGACCGGCACGCCCACCAGCGGCCGATCGCGCCACTGATCGAAGTGCCGATCGATCTCGCCGGCTCGCGCGAGCGCGCGCTCGGCCACGACGGTGTTGAAGGCGTGGAGCTGTGGGTCGAGCGCCTCGATGCGTGCCAGCGCGTCGCGGCAGACGTCGGACGCGGATCGCGCGCGCGATCGGACGTCGTCGCGGACGCTGCGGACCGTGGTCTCGCCGTCGGTTGTCATCCGGGAAGACGGCATCAGATGACTTTGGGCACTCGAAAGAATCCCGCGTCCATCGCGGGATCGGGCGCGCTCTCGAGTGCCACGTCGCGATCGAGCGACGGCCGCAGTTCGTCGGCGCGATCGCTGGCGTGGCGGGTGACGACGCTTGCGGTCGGAGGGACGCCGGTCGTGTCGGCGCGCTGCACCTGTTCGGCGTAGGCGAGGATCTCGCCCAGTTGCCGCGCGAACAGGTCCCCCTCGTCCGGGTTCAGTTCGAGGCGGGCCAGCGCGGCAATCGCCGCAATCTGGTCCCGCGAAAATTCCGGAGGCATGGCAAATGCTAGCATGCGAGGAGAGGGTGCCGGGTGCTGAGGTGCCTGGTGATGAGTGCGCGTGCTGGGTGCGGGGTGCGGGGTGCGGGGTGCAGAACATCCGACGTGCGGCGGTCGCGGGCAGTTGGTATCCGGGTTCGGCGTCGGCGTTGAGCGCCGCCGTCGACCGTCATCTCGCCGCGACGAGTCGCGATCTGGACGGCGATCTCGTCGCGCTCATCGCGCCCCATGCCGGGCTGATGTATTCCGGTCCCGTCGCCGCGCACGCCTACCGTCTGCTGCGAGGCCGAATGTTCGACCGCATCGTGCTGGTCGGCCCATCGCATTTCGTCGCCTTCGAGGGCGTGTCCATCGTCGCCGACGGAGGATTCGAGTCGCCGTACGGCGTGGCGCCGATTGACGCCACGTGCGCGCGTGCAATGCTCGCGGCGTCGCCCGTGATTCGGGAGCATCCGCCTGCGCACGTGCGCGAGCATTCGCTCGAGATGCAGCTGCCGTTCGTCCAACGCCTGGCGCCGGGCGCGCCGATCGTACCGCTCGTCATGGGGCATCAGACCTCGGCGACCGCGCACGCGCTCGGGGACGCGCTCGCGCGCGTCCTCCGCGGCACGCGGACGCTGCTCGTTGCCAGCACGGACCTCTCTCACTATCACGAGGCCGGTACGGCAGCAGCGATGGATCGCGTCGTCATCGACTGCGTGTCGCGATTCGATCCCGACGGCCTGCAGGCGGTTCTCCATGCCGAGCCCGACCACGCGTGCGGCGGCGGACCGACGGTCGCGGTGATGCGCGCGGCGCGCGAGCTCGGCGCGCGCGACGGGGTCGTCCTCGACTACGCTGACTCAGGGGACGTCTCGGGCGACAAGTCATCCGTGGTCGGGTACCTCGCGGCGGCGTTTGGGACGTTTCACGATGGGGAAGCACCGAGGACGGGGAACGGATGACGTCTCATGAGGATCGCCGTCTCCTGCTGAAGCTGGCGCGCGACGCGGTGGTCGCCCACGTGGGCGCCGGCGTCGCGCCGGCGCCGCCGCCCGCCGGCGTGTGCGCGCGGCGTGGCGGCGCGTTCGTCACGCTGCACCGGCACGGCGACCTGCGCGGCTGCATTGGCCATGTCGAGGCGGCCGATCCGCTCGGCCACGTGATCGTACGGTGCGCCGTCGCCGCCTGCAGCACCGACCCGAGATTCCCGCCGGTGACCACTGCGGAATTGCCGCACATCGACATCGAGTTGTCGCTACTCGGCCCGCTCGAGCCGGTGATCGAGATCGACGAGATCGAGGTCGGCCGCCACGGCCTCGTCGTGGAGATGCACTGGCGCCGCGGGCTGCTGCTGCCGCAAGTCGCGACCGAATGGCAGTGGGACCGCGAAACCTTCCTGATGCAGACGTGCGTGAAGGCCGGACTGTCGCGCGATGCCTGGAGGACCGGCGCCACGCTGAAGCGGTTCGAGGCGGAGGTGTTCGGCGATCGCTGATCGTTCAGCGGCCGAGCGTTTCGTCGAGCACGCGGCCGTCCGGGCCGATGCGGACCCGCGCCGTGAAGAGATTGTCGCGGCGAAGCGGCGAATCGACGGGCGCCGGCCCAGCCACGAACCTCATGTCCGTGATGCGCACGGTCGTGATGTGCTGCGGATCCTCAACCGATCGCGCTGCCGGAAACCGCGAGAACCCCAGAAACACGCCGCCGGTGACCGTCGTCGCCGCGGTCAAGACGGCCGGCGTCCAGACGTTGGGGTAGCGCACGTTGGTGCGCCACGGGACGTCCGAGTCGTCACCTGAGCGCAGCCGCGCGTCGAGGACGTCGATGTCGCGCAATTCGTACGCGTTCGAGAACTGCGCGACGATCCGCCACGAGAACGGCGAGCTGAACGACGGCAGCGCGGCGGCCTCGACGAGACAGCGCGTGCCCGTCGACCTGACCGGTGCGACGGGACGCGGCCACGAGTCGAGCAACGTTTGCGGCGCGGCCGGATCGCAGCGCGCCGGCAGCGTCGGCCCGAAGACGCGCGGCACGAGCGCGAGCGCCTGCTGATGGGCGACGGCGCGCACGCCGTAATTGGCGGCCATCAGCACCAGGACGATCGTCGCGTTGCGCCGCCGCGCGTCGGCGGACCCGCGCCCGAACACCATCCCGGCCATGAGGACGATCAGGAGGTAGATGTCGACGATCGGCATCCAGTCCCACGCGAACCAGTGCCAGTCGAACGGGCTCAGGATGCGCGATCCGTACGACGTCGGCAGATCCATCAGAATGTGGAACAGCACGCCGATCATCGAGATGGCGACGAGCATCGGAAACGGCGCGTCCGGCGACTCATCCTTCCACCGGCGGTTGAAGCGCTGGCCGGCCCAGACGAGCGCGGCCGTCGCCAGCCCAAGTCCGACGATGCCGAGCGGTCCGTGCGTCGGGCCGCGATGCCATCTGAGATAGTTCACGGCGCCGCCCGCCGTGGAGACGAAATCGATGTCGGGCGCGTTCGAGGCGAGGACCAGTGCCGCCGTCGTGCCGCGGCCCGCGCGCCCGAGCGGCGTGCGCCCGAGCGTAATCGCGAACAGGGTGTGCGTCAGATTGTCCAAAGTGTGACGTGGCCCGCGGCTGGCGGCTCGCCTAATATACCAGCATGCGTCACGGATTCCTGGCCTCGGTGGTATTGGTCGCACTGATCCTCGCGCCCTCGCCGGCGCGCGCGTGGGGCTTCGCCGGGCACCGCTACATCATGGGGCGCGCCATCGACCTCCTGCCGCCGCCGCTCAAGCCGTTCTTCGAACACTATCGCGCCGAGATGATCGTCCGTGCCATCGATCCCGATCTGTGGCGAAACGTCGGGTGGGAAGACGATCCGAATCACTTCATGGACTTCGGCGCGAGGGAATTCGGTCCGCCGCCGTTCGCGGCGATGCCGCGCGAGTACGGCGCGGCGCTGGAGAAGTTCGGAGCCGCTGCGCTCAAGCGTCTCGGCCTGTTGCCGTGGCGGGAGGCGGAGATGTTCGGCAACCTGCGGCGCGGCTTCGAAGGATTTGCGCGGGAAGGACGGTACTCCCCGAACGATATCGCGCTGTTCGCGCCCGTCGTGGGGCACTACATCCAGGACGCCAACCAGCCGCTGCACGCGTCGAACAACTACGACGGGCAGCTCACGGGGAACACCGGCGTGCACTCACGGTTCGAGGCGGATCTCATCGAACGTTATCTTTCGCGGCTGAGCATCAACCCGGCGGCGCCAAGGACCGTGACGAGCGCGCGCGATGCGGCATTCGACGCGCTGATCGCGGCCAATCGATCGGTCGACGCGATCATCAAGGCGGACAGCGCTGCGATCGCGGGTCGCGATGTCTACGACGACGTCTACTTCGAGAAGTTTTTCGCGACGGTGAAGCCGATTCTGGAGAAGCAGCTCGCGTCGTCGATCACCGATACGGCAAGCCTCATCATCAGCGCGTGGGAGCAGGCGGGAAAGCCCGCGCTGACGCTCGAAGGCGCGCGGACCGTGCAGAAGGTCAAGAAATAGACTACGGTTTGCGCCGCTCGAAAAAGTCTTCGACCGGCTGGAGGAGCGCCAGCACGACCAGCGTGATGAGCGTGGCGACCGATGCGATCACGTACTCGCCGGCGCCCGCCGCGGTGCCGACGGCCGCATTGACCCAGATCGTCGCCGCCGTCGTCATGCCGTGCACGGCGCCGCCGCTCTGCAGGATCGCTCCCGCTCCGAGAAATCCGATCCCCGTCACGATACCGGCCGCGATGCGATCCGGCGCCCCGGCTGGGGCCCCGATGCGAATCGACATCACCGTGAAGAGCGCCGAGCCGAGGGCGATGAGCATGTTGGTCCGCAACCCCGCGGACTTTCGGCGGAACTCGCGTTCGATGCCGATGAGGGCGCCCAGGCCGGCGGCCAGCAGGAGCCGGAGAGTAAGGTCGACGGGAGTCATCGGATGATGAATTTGTTCATTGAGTCATCTAGTAATCTGGTCATTGGATTGATCGATTGCGCGCCTCGCAATGACTCAATAACCAGATGACCACATTACCAGATTCACGATCAGATCCACTCGTGGTCTATCTGATTCCGTTGGCCGGCGGGCGCTTCGAGCTGGAGTCCGATGCGCCCGACGAGAGCCATGCCACGGCGGGCGCGCCGGACGGCGTCTGGCGCGGGAGACTCCGCGCGCTCGAGGACAAGTGGAATGCGGCAGTCGCGGTCGCGGAGGGCAAGGGCGCGTCAGGATGGTTCGCCCGACTCCGCGATCTTGCCATCCGCTCCGCCGCCGAGTCGATCGACGAGCAGCGCACGCTGTGGCGGCTGCGTCAGGCGGCCGAGGCGACGCTCGTCCATCCGGCGGACGTCGACGAGGCCGCGGCGCGCGACACGTCGCGCGGGCTGCTCGCGCACGCGCGGCGTCACCACGCGTGGTGGCTCGCGATCGACGGGCTCGCGTTGATCGTGTCGGGATTGCTCGCGATCCTTCCCGGACCGAATCTGATCGCGTACTACTTCGCGCTGCGTGTCGTGGGGCATCTGTTGTCGTGGCGCGGCGCGCAGCGGGGGCTCGGCGCCGTGTCGTGGCGCGCGCGGCCGGGCCGGCCCGGCGACGATCCGCGTGTTATACTCGCGCGTCCCGCCGCAGACGATTAACGCTTTGACGCTTCAGGACATCGCCGATCGGTTGCACTGCCGTCTCGAGGGCGACGGCCAGATCGAGATCCGGCGCGTGACCGGCATTCATCAGGCCCGCCCGGGCGACCTGACATTCGTGGCGAACGCGCGCTACGCGTCGCAGATCGCGACGACGAAAGCCTCCGCGATCATTCTCGGGCTGCAGGACGTCGCGCCGGCGCACCTGGCCGTGCTGCGCTGCGACGATCCGTACACGGTGTTCGCCCGCGCGCTGCAGTTCTTCGTCCACACGACACCGCCCGCTCCTGGCGTCGATCGGCTGAGCGCGGTCGCGCCCGACGCGACGATCGGACCCGGCGTGTCGATTGGGCCGTTCGTCGCGATCGGCGCGGGCGCGTCGGTCGGCGCGCGGACCGTCGTTTATCCAAACGTCGTGATCGGTCCCGGCGCGCGCATTGGCGACGACTGCGTGATCCATTCGCAGGCCTCCATTCGCGAAGGCGTGGTCGTCGGACACCGGGTCGTGCTGCACGACGGCGTCGTGATCGGCAGCGACGGCTACGGATTCGCGCGCCAGAAGGACGGCACGCATCTCAAGATTCCCCAGCACGCCGACGTCGTGATCGAAGACGACGTCGAAATCGGCGCCAACTCGACGATCGATCGTCCGGCCGTCGGCGAGACGCGCATCGGCGCCGGCACCAAGCTGGACAACCTCGTCCACGTCGCGCACGGCGTGACGATCGGCAAGCGCGTGCTGCTCGCGGCGCAGGTCGGGATCGCCGGCAGCACG
>Ga0326726_10002382_pt1 | contig 17311 bp, 19 predicted proteins | sample MHFenrmetagenome_2_FD_207603 | JGI IMG/M metagenome (GOLD analysis project Ga0326726, IMG submission 207603) | Lab enriched peat soil microbial communities from Michigan Hollow, Ithaca, NY, United States - MHF15MN | ecosystem: Environmental > Terrestrial > Soil > Wetlands > Peat | place: USA... | reverse complement strand
CGGTATCGCCGCGGCCAGGCGAGTATCGAGGCGTACGCCGAGGACTACGCCTACCTGATCTCCGGCGTCCTCGAGCTCTTCCAGGCCGATCCGGATGTTCACTGGCTCGAGTGGGCGCAGGCGCTCCAACGCCGGCAGGACGAGTTGTTCTGGGACGATGTGAACGGCGGCTGGTTCAGCACGACCGGCCGCGATGCGACCGTCCTGTTGCGGATGAAAGAGGATTACGACGGCGCGGAGCCGACGGCGAGCGCGGTCTCGGTGTTCAATCTGATCACGTTGTCGCACCTCGAGAGCGAGTCCAGGGATCCGGCGCGGGCCGAGCGCATCGAGAAGACGTTCCGCTATTTCGGATCGCGGATCGAGCAGATGGGCCGCGCCGTTCCGATGATGGCCTCGGCGCTCGGCACTCAGCTGACCGGCCTCCGGCAAGTCGTCATCGTATCGGGTGAGCGCGCCGACAACAGGCTCGGCGCCGTGGTCGCGCGGTCGTATCTGCCGTTTACGCTGACGCTGAACCTGTCGCCGGATCAGCAGGCCGCGCTGGCGCCTGCGTTGCCATTCGTCGCCGCGATGCGCCCCGTGGGCGGCATGCCGGCGGCGTATGTGTGCCACAACTTCACGTGTCGCGCGCCGGTGACGACCGAAGCCGATCTCAGGCGGGAGCTCGAATGAACATTCCGGTCGACATCTGGATTCGCGGCACCGACTTCGCCACTACGACCGAGATCGACGCCGTCTCGCGCGAGCCCGGGGCGTGGATCGACGACGACGTGCGCGCGGTCCTCGAGGGCATGCTGCACGCGATGGACGCGGCCGGGCACCCCGGCCAGGCCAATCGCGTGGCGGCGCTGCGCGGCTTCAGCTGGATCGTCAACCCGTTCGAGGGCGGCGTGCTCGTCGCGATTGAGATGACGCTTGGCGCCGCCGTGGCCGGGCCGTTTGCGATCGAGAAGACCCGGCTGGAGGACATGATCACGCGCGTGCTGGCGGCATCGAACGCCGGACCGCCGACCGTGGTGCACTAGTCTCCCCAGACGTATACTGAAGCGCCTTCACGGGCTCATCCATGGGTATCCTGGTCTGGCTTGAATCGCTTCCGCTCTCGGTCTGGGTGCACGAAGGCACTTCGGTATGGGCCCAGCCGACGGTGTTGACGCTGCACACGATGGGGATGGGCGTGCTGGTCGGTGCCAGCTGGGTGCTCGACCTGCGGCTGCTCGGCATCAGCCGCAACATCCCGCTGTCGGCCTTCCGGTGGGTCTTCCGCGCCGTCGCCATCAGCCTCGCCGTGAATCTCGTGACCGGCGTCCTGCTCTTCATGGCGCGGGCGACACTCTGGGGCACGGCGTTCCCGTTTCTGATAAAGATTCTTCTGGTTGTCGCCAGCGCGGCGACGCTGCTGCCGATCCGCACCTATGTGCTCCAAAGCGACCCGGAGCAGCGCGATGCCAGCAGCAGGGCCAAAATGCTGGCGGTGCTCTCCATCGCCACATGGGCGGCGGCGATCACCGCGGGCCGGCTGCTCGCCTATACGGTGGCGGGCTGATGCCGTCGATCACTTCGTTCAATCTCGCGCACGTTCATCTGCTGTTGAACCACGTGCCGACGATCGGCTCGGTCGTCGCGCTGGGCCTGCTGATCGTCGCCTACATCCGGCGTGACGAAGGGCTCAAGCTCGTCGGGCTGGAAGTCCTGTTTGCGATCGCGCTGCTCACGCTTCCGGCCTACATGACCGGCGTCGCGGCATTTCAGAAGCTGCGCGGCCAACCCGGGGTCTCCGATACCGCGATCAGACTCCACCAGGACGTCGCGCTCTATGGCTTCACGTGGATGGAATTTGCCGGCTTCATCGCCTGGGTGGCCTTGTGGCAGGCCCGGCGCCACGGCCGCGCGGCACGTGGGCTCGTCGCGACATCGACCGCGCTGTTGCTCGTGTCGTTCGTGGTGATGGCGCGCGCGGCGAATCTCGGAGGCGACATCCGGCATCCGGAACTCGGAGGCACCGCGGCAACGATCGATTCGGCGGAATTCCTCGCGGCGAAGATCAGCAACGTCATGGTCAACAGCCCCTGGGCCTGGCCGGCATCCGAGACGGTGCACTTCCTCGGATTATCGCTCTCCTTCGGCGTGCTGCTGGCGATCAACCTCCGGATTCTTGGCGCGATGAAACGAGTGCCGTTTGCGGACGTCCACCGGCTGCTGCCGTGGGGCATGCTGGGCTTCGGCGCCAATCTCATCACCGGGATGCTGTTCTTCGTCGGGCAGCCGAAGCAGTACCTCGACAGCGCGCCGTTCTACTGGAAAATCGTGTTCCTGATGATCGCCGGCGCGAACTTTCTCTACCTGACGGTGTTCCGAAAGGCCTGGACCGAACATCCTGAGTCGCGATGGGACGCGACGCTCGCCGACAAGGCCATGGCCTTTGTGTCCATGTTTGCCTGGCTCGCCGCGCTGTATTGCGGCCGCATGCTTCCCTTCATCGGTCACGCCTTCTGATGCTGCCAGGCACAATCGTCCCCATCGTCGTCGTAGTTGTCGTCGTGTTTGTCGGCCTCGTCGGGTACATCCTCGATCGCACTGCCTGACGGTCCGGCCGCCGCTGCCGGGTGCTGCACACCACTGCCGATGCCCTCGCCTTGCGGGTGCGGACTGCGTCTTGTTAGTATTCGGTGCTCTCACACTGGAGTAGCCACTTATGACGAAACCGCTCGCTCGACTTGTCGTCGTCTCTGGATTCCTGTTGGCCGGCGTCACCGTCGGGCTGCAGGCCCATCATGCCGTGGCGGGCGTCTACGACCTGAATAAAGAGATCGTCCTGCAGGGCAAGCTCGTGAAGTTGAACTTCGTGAATCCACACGCGAGCATCGTTCTTGAAGTTCCGAACCAGGACGGCTCGACGACGGAGTGGGTGCTCACCACCGCATCCGTCCAGGTGCTGACCCGGCAGGGGGTCAACAAGACTTCCATCAAGCCTGGCGAGATCCTCAAGGTCACGGTCCTTCCGGCGAAGAACGGGCACCCGGTGGGATTCATCAGGTCGCTGGAGCTCGGCGACAAAGAGATCCAGCTCTTCTTCGCGAACGAACAGAACTAGCTGATGCGCGCAGACCTCGCCATGGCCTTTCGACCATCTCTCGTCAGACGTCTGCTCGTGGTGCTCGTCGCCTTGGGCGGCGCGACGCTCTGGGCACAGGCGCCGACGCCGACCCCGGGGGCTCCGGCCGCCGGCGCGCAAGGCCGAGGCGGGGCGGGGAGAGGCGGGTTCGGTCGCGGGACCGCGTTTACGCCGACACCCGGTGCAAAGGATTTGAAGTCGGTCCTCTACAACTGGACCTGGCACATGGGGATGCTGCGAAGCGGGAACGAGTCCGAGCTCGTCAAGACGCTCGAGTACCAGGCCGAGGGCGGCACGATCCAGATGAACGGCCAGCCGTGCGCGCTGAAAAAGTATCGCATCAGCGCCAACTACCAGATCCCGGGATACCGGACGCAAATCGAGTGCACACGCCCCAACGGCCAGACCTATAAGAACGTTGAGACGATGAGCGGGGAGTACGCCTGGGACGAAGACATTCCCGGCGCGGAAATCGTCCCCGGCAAGGGCAAGGCGACACCACGGCCCGACGCGCTCCAGGAGCGCCTGATCCGTCTCTGGGCCAGCCCTCACGGTGCGCCCAAGGCCGCCATCGCTGGCGCGGCTGGCCTGCCGCCGTCCGAGTCGTTCGGCCAGAGCCCCGCCACCCTGCTCGATCGCCAGACAGCCGCCGGCGCGAAAGCGACGACGACGCTGTCGTGGCAGGGAGAGAAGGCCATCATCACCTATCCGATCCCGGGAGTCCCTGGAGCGATTGCGACGGCGACGCTCGACAGCGGTTTCCTGCCGGAGCGCGTCGTCGTGAAGCACGGGACGAACACGACAGAGTTCGTCTACGGCAACTTCGACGACTGGAATAATCCGCTGTTCAAGATCGAGGCGCTGTACGCCGGCACCATCGTCGAACGCCGGAACGGCACAGTCGTTCGCGACCTGAAGACGAAGGTGACCGAGATCGGCCAGGTGTACGTCGTCGTGCCGGTGCCGGACAGCGTGCAGAAGGCTGCCGGTAAGTAACGTCAAGTGAGGATTGCCATGAAGGCGACCATGCTCGCACTCGTTCTCGGCGTCATTGTCGGTGCCTGGGCCACGCCGGTGGCCGCGCAATTCGGCCCTCCTCCCGCGCCGTTTGATCCGAACGCGCCCGTGCCCAAGTTGGCCAACGGGAAGCCTGACCTCTCGGGTTCCTGGCAGCCGGCCGGCGGCGGTCAGCAGGGTTCCGGCGGGGACATGTTCCGCCGATGCACCCCGTTCCAGTCGAAGAACTGTATGGAGTGGACCAATCAGAGCGAAGACTGGCCATTCATGTCGGCCACTCGGCTCGATCAGCGTCAGCCGCTCTACAAGCCCGAGCACTGGGACAAGATCATCGAGCTCGACCAGTGGACGAACAAGTACGACCCGGTCATGACCTGCCTCCCGCTCGGAATTCCGCGGCAGGGACCGCCCTCGCGGATTTTCCAGACCGACAAAGACATCACGATGATCTACAGGGGCGGGGGCGACGGCGGCGGCGGGTACGCGGAGTTCCGCATGATCCCGGTCGACGGCCGTCCGCACGATCCGCAGCGGGCACTGCAGTACACGTACATGGGGTACACGGTCGGCCGCTGGGAAGGCGAGTCGCTGGTCCTCGATTCCATCGGGTTCTCCGACGAGACCTGGCTGGGGCGCGGCGGCTTCTTCCACTCCGACAAGATGCGGGTCCTGGAGAAGTTCACCAGGACAGGGAACCAGATCCTCTACGAAGTCACGATCGACGACCCGGAAGTGCTCGTCAAGCCGTGGGTCATGCCGTCGAGGACCCTCCGCCTCTCAAGCACCAACGCGATCGTCCAGGAGCGGGGAAGTTGTGGCGCGGACAACGAACTGAAAGAAGTCGCCACTCAGTTCCGGCACTGATCATGTTGCCTCGCAGCGCCTGACTAGAATCCCAGAACCTCGAAGTAAGAAGTCAGAACTGAAATGCTCTCACTTCCAAGTTCTACGTTCTAGCCTTGCATTTCGTCGACGAGTCGCGCTGATACCCCTCATGACAGGGCAACCGCGCACGCTGCTCCTCGGCCTCATCGGCGCGGGCATCGACGCGTCACGCTCTCCCGCGATGCACGAAGAGGAAGCGGCTGCCCACGGTCTGCGCTGCATCTACCAGCGCATCGATCTCGCTCGTCTCGGCCTGAGCGCCCAGGCGCTTCCAGATCTGGTGACCGCGGCTGAGCGAATGGGCTTTGCCGGGCTGAACATCACGCACCCGTGCAAGCAGACGGTAGTGCCGCTCCTGACGGACCTGTCAGACGAAGCCCGCGCGATCGGCTCCGTCAACACGGTCGTCCTCGGCGGTGGCCGTCGAGTCGGGCACAACACTGACCGCTGGGGCTTCCGGCAGAGTGTCGTCGAGAACTTGCCAAGCGCCCCTCTCGGGCGGATCGTTCAGCTGGGCGCTGGCGGCGCAGGCGCGGCGACGGGATATGCGGCGCTCGAACTGGGTGCACAGCAGCTGATCATTGTCGATGCCGTTCACGAGCGCGCTCGCGCGCTGGCTGATCGATTGGCTGCGATGTTTTCCGGGCGTGTGTACGCGGAACGCGATGTGAGCACGGCGCTGCGCGGCGCCGATGGCCTCATCCACGCGACGCCGACGGGGATGACGTCGCACCCCGGCATGGCCCTTCCTGCGTCCCTTCTTCGCGCAGACCTCTGGGTCGCCGAGGTCGTGTACTTCCCGCTCGAAACCGAGTTACTGCGAGTCGCGGGGCGGATTGGATGTCGCACGCTCGACGGCGGCGGCATGGCCGTACACCAGGCGGCGGAGGCCTTCCGGCTGTTCACTGGTCTGCACCCGGACGTCGCGAGGATGCGGGGCGTCTTCGAATCGTGAGCGCGCGCATCGGAATCCTTGCGCTCATCTCCTTAGCGGTCGCGATCAACTACCTGGATCGCGCTGTGCTGGGGATCGCGGCCCCGCTGATTCAGCAGCAGTTCGCGCTCAGCCCGGCCGTGATGGGCATCGTGTTTTCGGCGTTCTCGTGGTCGTACTTCCTCGGTCAGGTTCCCTCTGGCGTCCTGCTCGATCGGTTCGGCACGCGCGCGATCTACTCGCTCTCGCTGCTCGGCTGGTCGCTGGCAACGCTGCTGCATGCCGCCGCCACGGGGGTTGGATCGCTGCTGGGCCTTCGCCTCGCGCTCGGCCTCGCCGAAGCGCCCTGCTTTCCCGCCAACAGCAACGTCGTCGCGAAGTGGTTCCCGCGCAGCGAGCGCGGCCGTGCGATAGGTGTCTACACGGCTGCCGAGTACGTCGGCCTGAGTTTCATGAGCCCTGTTCTGTTCTGGATCCTGAACAGCTTCGGCTGGCGCGCGTTGTTCGTCGCCGCAGGCGGTGTCGGCGTGGCCGTCGCGTTGGTGTTCGCCACGCGGTATCGCGACCCGGCCGATCATCCGACCGTGAGCCGAGCCGAACTGGAGTACGTGGCCGCCGGCGGCGGAGATGTGGGCAAGCCGGCGCCGGCCGGGTTCGCCTTGAGTCAGATTCGCGCCCTGTTCCGCCATCGACAGATGTGGGGGCTCTGCATTGGGCAGTACGCGGTCTACTCGACGTTCGTTTTTTTTCTCACGTGGTTCCCTACGTACCTCGCCACCGAGCGGCACATGGACTGGATCCGCGTCGGCATCTTCACGGCCCTGCCCTACATCGCGGGGTTTTTCGGCATCCTGTTCGCCGGCTGGTGGTCGGACCTGATGCTCGCCCGCGGTGGAACCCTGAACACCGCGCGCAAGCTGCCGGTCATCGCCGGACTGGTCGGGGCATCCACCATCGCCGTAGCCAACTACGTCGAGAGCGATTGGATAGTGATCGCGATCCTGTCGCTGGCGTTCTTCGCACAGGCGATGTCCTCGTCCGGCTGGTCTGTGATCTCGGAGGTGGCTCCGCGGTCGCAGCTGGGTGTCGTGTCCGGACTCTTCAGTGCGTCGGCGAACCTGTCGGGCATCGTCACGCCACTCGTGATCGGAGCGATCCTGCAGGCGACGGGCTCGTTCTACGGTGCGCTGGCGTTTGTGGGCGGGGTCGCGCTGGCCGGGGCCTTGTCCTGGATCTTTCTCATTGGCGATATCCGCCCGATCGAAATCTAGCGCGGCTCCGAGGTGTTCTTCGGCGGCCACTCCGGCCACGCGTTGCCGCGTGTCGCCTCGATCGGAATCGGCCCCTGCAGCGAGAATCCCGGAACACGACCCGGCGGGGGAGGGGGCGGTGCCGGCTGGTGGTCGGCCGCCGTCGTGCAGCGCAGCTCGTTCCAGCCGACGTGACAGGTGAAGTGCTTGTAGAACGTCGGCAGCTCTCCGTCCGCCCAGTCCTCATGGAGGAGGTTGAACTTCAGCAGGTCGCCCTCGATGCGGACGTCGTCGAGCGCTGCCATCGTGTACGGGTTGTCGCACGTACCGCACACCATGCCGCGCAGCTTGTCGCCGACTTTCTTGATGATGAAAAACTGCTTCGGCGAGCCCACACCGAATCCGAGCCACACGCCGATCACATCCTTCTCGGTCAGCTTCGACTTCCACGGACCAGGCTGAATGTAGGGAAGTCCATCCGCGCCGTCCGGGTTTCGACGGGCGGGGTTGCCCGGCACCGACGGACGATCCTTCGGCAGCACGGACACCAGCACGGGAATCGGATCGGGTCCGTGCGGATCTTTGATGAGCACGCGATCGAACTTGCCGCCGCCGGGCGCGCCGCTCGTGCCCGTCACCGTCAGACGGCCCGCGCTGAACTTCGCGATCGCCTTGTCCTTGTATGACGTGCTGCCGTCTGCCTTCACATGGATCACCTCGAACCTGATGCCGTCGGGTCCGAATGTTCCATCAACGAACGCCAGCGTCGTCGCATCGGCGCAATAGGTGCAGTAGACGCCTCGGACCGTCGCGCCGCGAATCGAGAATTCGTAGGTGTGGGCCTCGCCGCTATCCGTGCGCCAGCCGCCGCGATAGTCGTCGGCGTTCTGGCCCGCTGCCACGCGAGCGCACGCGAGTACGGCGACGAGGATCACCACGTTCTTCATGAGCGCCTGAAGGTTCCTCTTAACATCGTGCGCCTCCGTGAGGCTGCTGTCGGCAGAGGGTAGCACCCCCAGCGCCCGGCTCAAAACACGTCGAGGTCATGGGCTTCCACGACCTTGCCGGCGTAGAACTGGTGCATCTCGGCCAGGGCCTCCGCCTCGCTTCCCGAGGAGCCGCAGTTGGTGCCGACCTGATCGCATCCCGGATTCGCGCGGTGGTACAGGACCAGCAGCCCCGGCCGGCTTGCGGTGGCGATCTCACCGAGTTCCTTCGTGGACGTGTGGTACGCGCGTCGATACTCCCGCCACGGCTGGGTGACCTTCTCGGTCGAGCCCATCGTGTAGACCTCGAAGATCAGCACGTCGCACTTCTGACAGGCCGTGGCCAACGCCGGGCTCGGCCGCGCATCGCCGGAGAGCACGATGGTCTTGTCGCGTGTCTCGATGCGGTACGCAAACGCCTCCCACGCGCCATGGAGCACGGGGATGGCCGCGACCGTCACGCGCTCGTCTCGATAGACCTGCCCTCCCTGAATCTCGTGGACGTTGACCTGCCAGCCGCGCGGCGTGGACGGCTGCAGATCGTGCAGGCGCCGATCGATGTCGAGGGCCCACGCTTTCTGGATCCCATCCGTCATCGCGCGCGTTCCCACCGGTCCGTACAACTCGAGCGGTTCGGTTCGACCCATCGTCCACGGGGTGAGCATGAGGTCGGGCAGCCCCATCGTGTGGTCGGAGTGGAGGTGGGTGAGGAATGCCGTTTTGAGATTGACGGCGTTGAGCGCGGCGATGCCCTTGCGCGCGCCAAGCGACGCGCGACGCACCACCCCGGCGCCCGCGTCAAACAGATACGCGGCCCAGTCGACGACGACCGCTGTGGCCGGACCTGATCGATCGGGGTCGGGGAGCGGCGTGCCGGTGCCGAGGAACACCACCTGCGTTCCGCCTGGATTCCCGGCCGTGGCAGACTGTGCCGGGAGCGGCGCCGGACTGCACGCCGCGGCGAAGATCAAGATGCCCGGAAGAAGAGTGCGCGCGAAAGCCGCGTGCATCATGACGGGATTCTACCGAGCAGGTCCCAGCGGTTGCCCTCAAGGTCCAGAAACACCGCGACCCGACCGTAAGGCTCCGAACGCGGCGCGGTAACGAACGTGACACCCGCGGCGACCATCCGTTCGTGGGCCGCCTCGAAGTCATCCACCCGCAAGAAGAAGCCGACTCGGCCGGCGAACTGCTGGCCAACGATTCGCGTCTGCTGGTCGCCGTCGGCGCGCGCGAGCAGGATGCCTGTCACACTGCCCGAGGGACGAACCACGACCCAGCGCTTGGGGCGACCATCGTTCGTCAACGACGGGACGTCCTCAACGAGCTCGAACTCCAGGATGTTGACGAAGAAGTCGATCGCCGGTTGATACTCCCGCACAATCAGCGCGACCAGTTCGAGGTGCGACACAGCCCCTTTTCCTATTCCCATCGAAACACCTTGGTCGATGCCGCGGTGAATGCCACGAACATCACGGAGAGGATCGTGACGTCACCGAGATGAGCGGACCAGCCCTCACCATGCCAGATGCCTCGCAGCAGCGACACTGCGTAGGTGAGTGGCAGCACGCGGGCCACAGCCTGCAGCAGCGGTGGCAGCGAGGCGACCGGCACGAACAACCCTGACAGGCCGACCATGGGATAGAGCAGCAGCGTGCCGATCGGCTGTGCGAAGCGCGCGGTGGGCACGAGGCTGGCCAGCAGAAATCCCAGAGACAGGATGCTCACGGTGCTGAAGAGCAGTGCCAGCGTAAACGACGCGAGCGGAACGCCGGGGTCCACCGCGAAGTAGCGCCGGCCGGCCAGGAGCATGGCCGCCAGCGTCACGGCCGTGAACAGCAGCTTGACCAGCACCTGCGCGGTCAGGATCGTGTAGGGCCGCAACGGCGTGGCTCTCAGCCGTCTGAGGATTCCGCCTTCGCGGTAAATCGCGATGATCGCGACGAGTGAGAGCACCGCGCTCGTGGTGATCAGAATGGACGTCAGGATCGGGAGGTCGACCGAGACCACACGCGGAACGCCGGGCGAGCCCCGTCGTGCCGCGGCGCCAAACATCCGGCCGAACACCACGAAGATCAGCACCGGGATCCCCACTGTTCCCACGACGCCCAGCGGTTCCCGGACGAAGATCTTGATCTCGAGCCACGTGAGTTTCCAGAGGCCGCGCAGCATGTGAATCGCCTCAGTCCCGAATCATGTGGCCCGTCAGCTTGAGAAAGACGTCCTCGAGTGTCGGGAGCTCCGTGCGGAAGTCGATCACCTGGATCCGGTGTTCCGCGAGACATTCGATCACCCGGGTCACCAGATCGCCGGACTGTCCGCGAATCGTCAGTTGCGATCCCGCGCTGCTCACCGACTGCACCTGCGGGATCATCCGAAAGCGCTCGGCGGCGGTTGGATCCTCGCTGACGATGATCACCGTCCGTTCCGGGCAGTGTCGCCGGACGAGTTCGGCCGGAGTGCCGATGTCGATGATGCGGCCGTGGTCGATGATGGCCACCCGGTCGCAGAGCCGCTCGGCTTCCTCCATGAGGTGCGTCGTCAGAAAGACCGTTTTGCCGCGCTGGCGGATCCCGCGCACCAGATCCCAGATTGTGCGCCGCGCCTGCGGGTCCAGCCCGGTCGTCAGCTCGTCGAGGAAGACCAGTTCGGGATCGTTGATGAGCGCCAGGGCGATGAAGAGGCGCTGCTTCTGCCCGCCGGACAGCGTCATGAACCACGCGTTCTTCTTGTCGCCCAGCCCGAGCTGCTCGATCAGGCGATCGCCGTCCACGGGTTTCCGGTAGAGAGACGCCCACAGGCCGACGGCTTCGCGCACCTTGATTCGCTTCTGGAGCTGCGCCTCCTGGAGCTGCACGCCAATCCGCTCCTGCAGCGCGTACACGTCTCGTCTGGGATCCAGCCCCAGCACGGAGATGAGGCCCCGATCGGGAATGCGCAGACCGTCGACGCACTCCATGGTCGTGGTCTTGCCGGCGCCATTCGGCCCGATCAACCCGAATATTTCTCCCGGCTGGACGTCGAACGAGATCTCGTCCACGGCGACCGTTCGGCCATACGTCTTGCGGACTGCGGCCACGTGGATGACAGGTTGCTCGTTCATGTGCGCGGGCCAGACATTGTGCCATGCGCGTCGCGTCGGCTGGCGACGCGATGGTTCGACTAGAATCACCGCGTCCATGCGGTGCTCGACCTGCCACAGCGAGGTCCCGGAGGCCGGCCGCTTCTGTCTGTCATGCGGCGCGCCGCTTGTCGGATCGAATGTCGCGACCTTCCCGGCCGCGCCGCGTCCTCCACGGCCACCTTCGAGCGCGCCCATCGACGAGTCTCGATTCATCCCCGGCACCATGCTCGCCGATCGCTACCGCATCGTCGCGCTGGTCGGCCGCGGCGGGATGGGCGAGGTGTACCGCGCGGAGGATCTCAAGCTCGGTCAAGCGGTAGCGCTCAAGTTCCTGCCCGCGGACGTGGCGCAGAACGCGGATCAACTGGCGCGATTCCACCAGGAAGTGCGCGTCGCGCGCCAGGTGTCGCATCCGAACGTGTGCCGCGTGTACGACATCGCTGAGGCCGAGAGCGGCGATGGCAACAGAGCCCGTCTCTGTTTCCTCTCGATGGAGTACGTGGACGGCGAAGATCTCGCGTCGCTCCTGCGCCGGATCGGCCGGCTGCCGGCGGACAAAGCGCTCGAGCTGGCGCGCCAGCTCTGCGCCGGGCTTTCCGCCGCGCACGATCGCGGCGTGCTGCACCGCGATCTCAAGCCGGCCAACGTCCTCATCGACGGGCGCGGACGCGTGCGGATTGCGGACTTTGGCCTCGCAGGTTTGGCTGAAGAGCGGCGCGACGGCGACGTCATCGCCGGGACACCGGGCTACATGGCGCCGGAGCAATATGCCGGGCAGGGCACGTCGACACGGACCGACGTCTACGCGCTCGGCCTCGTGCTCTACGAGATGTTCACGGGAAAGGCCGCCTTCAGCGCGATCGACGCCGAGCGCTTCGCACGGTCGAGCGATTCCTCGCCGGCCACGAGTCCATCGACGCTGATCCCCGACATCGATCCCGCGGCTGAACGCGTGATCGTGCGCTGTCTCGAAAAGGATCCCGCGCGACGGCCATCGTCCGCGATTGCCGTCGCAGCCGCGCTCCCAGGCGGCGACCCGCTGGCGGCGGCCCTCGCGGCCGGAGAGACGCCGTCGCCGGAGATGGTGGCGGCGGCAGGCGACGAAGGTTCGTTGTCGCCACGCGTCGGCCTGGCGTGTCTCGCCGCGGTGGCGATCGGTCTCATTGCGTTTGTGTGGATGTCGCACAGGACGACGCTGTTCAGCTTCGTGGCCATGGAGAAGGGGCCTGAGGCGCTGGCGGATCGAGCGCGGACGGTCGTGAGCGATCTTGGCTATACCGAAAAACCGGCCGACTTCGCCTACGGATACGGCCTTGACGACAACTATCTTCAGTTCATCAACGACCACGACCGGTCGGTCAACCGATGGGAAACGCTCCGGCTCGGACAGCCCGCTGCCATCTGGTTCTGGTACCGGGAGAGCCCGAGCCATCTCAGACCGATGGCGTTTGGTGCCGGGTTGCGTGCGGTGTCGGCCGATGATCCTCCGCAGACCGAGCCGGGCATGGTGTCGATCGTCATGGACCCCGTCGGGCGCCTGACGAGTCTCAGAGTGATCACACCGCAGGTCGCTCCGACTTCCATCGCCTCGAAATCCGGCGAGGCGCCGGATTGGCGCACGCTGTTCGCTCAGGCGCAACTCCCGATCGAACGTTTCACCCCGACGCCCTCTCAATGGGTGCCCCCGGTCTATGCCGACGTGCGGGCCGCGTGGGACGGGGTGTACCCAGAACGTCCGGATGTGAAGATTCGCGTGGAAGCGGCCGGGGTTGCCGGCAAGCCGGTGTACTTCGAAGTGGTGGCGCCGTGGATGCGTCCGGCGCAAGCGCCCCGTCCTCAAACCAACGCGCAACGCCTCGTGACCTCAACATTCCTGTTGTCGATCCTCGTGGGCGGCCTTCTGCTGGCGCGACGAAATCTGCGTCTCGGACGCGGCGACCGGCGCGGGGCATTTCGCGTCAGTATTCTGGTCGGCGCGACAAGCCTGCTTGGCGACTTGCTCCTGACGCATGACATCGCCGACCTGTTGCCGCAAACCTCGCTGAACCGCGACGCCGAGAGCCTTGCGGCCGCAGCCTGGGCCGCCCTGATGGCCTGGGTCATGTACATCGCGATCGAGCCGTACGTGCGCCGAGTGTGGCCAGAGACGTTGATCGGATGGACTCGCCTGCTGGCCGGACGGGCTCGCGATCCGCTCGTCGGCCGGGACGTTCTCGTCGGCGTGCTGGGCGGCGTCGTTTCGGCGTGCGTCTTTCATCTCGGCAGGCTGGGGCCAAAGTGGATCGGCGTGGCCCCACCGCCACCGCTGACGTCGATTCTGGGCCCACTCGGGGCATCTGCCGTACTCCTCGGCGGACGCCACATTGTGAGTCTCATGGTGGGGATCCTGGCCGGGAACCTGCTCAATGGAGTCATTTTCCTTCTGATGTTGTTGCTGCTGACCGTGCTCTTGAGGAGTCGTCGCGTCGCGGCTGTTGGTCTGGTGGCCATCTTTGTGGCCTTTCTGGCGGCCGGCGGTGTAGGCGCGCGCATCGATCTGGAACTCATCCCGGTGATCGCGCTAGTTCTCGTGCTCTGCGTGGCCGTGCTGACCCTCGTTCGGTTCGGCCTGCTCTCGACCGTTGCGCTGTTCTTCGCGTTCTACTTGCTTGGTTCAGCGCCTTCCGCGTTCGATTCGTCCCCGCCGTACGCGTTCTCGTCCTATCTGATGCTCGGCACGCTCGTCGCCCTCTCGGTCTACGGATTTCACACCGCCCTTGGCAGCCGATCGATCTTCGGCGCGGGCCTCCTGAAAGACGAAGCCGCCTTACGCTCGCGCACGTAAGGCGGCTCTCGAGAGACTCGCAGGCTACGGAAGGACGATGATCTTGCCTTTCATTCCCAGGTCGTCGTGCAATTCGCAGATGTACGAATACGTGCCGGCGTGCGTAAACGTCACGCGGAAGCGCGTGACCCCGAGGGGTGCTTGCGGCAGGAACAGCCGTTCTTGTGGCTCCGAGACGATGAGTCCGGAGTGCGCCGTGTCGGCGCTGCTGTGGATCGTGGCGTGCCGCGCCCCATCCTCGTCGATGGTGACGTTCCCGGACGGGGGGATCGGGTTCGCGGGCTCTGACCCGAACGTGACCGTATGAGGAGTCACCGGATCCTCGTTCGTCCATTCGATGGTGCCGCCGACGTGAATCGTGACGGTGTCGTGATTGAACCGCAGAATCGAGAGCGTTTGGGAGCCGCCGCCAGTGGCCGTCACCTCGCCGGTGCCTGCGACCACCGCATGACCGAGGTGATGCGCCCCGCCGTCCTCATGCCGTCCCCGATGCCCGTCGTAGTCGCCACCGCGGTCGGTATCCAACAAGAGGTCACGGCGTTGATCGGCCGCTTGCTCGTTGTAGTCTTCCTGTTCGAAGGGAAGCGGTGTGAGCCGGTCCAGCACGTGGACCACGCCGGTCATGTTCTCGTGGACGAGGCACACCAGCTTGTAGTTGCCCTTCGTCGGGAAGGTGACGCTGAACGTCTGGCCTTTCACGATCGGCGGGGTCGTCACACACGTCGTTCCGTCGAAGCTCGCCGGGCTCGAGGAAAATCCGGGACAGCCGGCCGGGAAGGGCGGGCGGGCCTGTGCGGCTGGATCCGTTTTCAGGAACGTGACCGTGTGGATTTCGTCGACGTCGGACTTCCACGTGATCGTGTCACCCTCATGAATCCAGAGCTCATTCGGCAGGAACGCCAACGCCTGGTGTCCAAGATCCTTGCTCTGGGCGCCGACACCGGCGTGCCATTGCCACTGCGCGTATGACGAGCGAGGCAGACAGACGATGGCCAGCAGGACAGCCGTGCCTGTCGCGACAAGGCGGACGGCGGAGAGGAACAACGGGCGGGGGGAGGTCTTCTTCATGAGCACGTCCTTTTCACGATGTGTACTGAACGGGACTCGAACAAGGCCGCGAGAGCGGCGTAAGCTCGACAGTCTCAATCATCTCGCCATGTCCCCCTGTGCAATTGAGGACAACGTCCTGTACATGCGCTGAGGTAAGAAGAACGACTGGAGGAGAAAGAGCGATGAGGATTCACAACCAGAAGGGCTTCACGTTGATTGAGCTGCTCATCGTCGTCGCGATCATCGGCATCATCGCGGCGATCGCGGTGCCCGGCCTCCTCCGCGCCCGCATGTCGGGCAACGAGGCGTCGGCGATCGGATCAATGCGCGCCGCGAACACGGCGCAGCAGAGCTACTCGCAGCAGTGCAACGGCTTTGCGCCGGTGCTGACCGAGCTGAAAGCGGCGGGCAACTTCCTGTCGCCGGATCTCACGGGCGGCGCCTCCGTGGTCAAGAGCGGCTTCACGGTGGCGATGGCGGCGGGCATGGGCAACACGCTGCTTCCGACGCCGCCGGCCGGCTGCACGGGCACGGGCACGAACTACTATGCGTCGGCAACTCCGCTCGCCACGTCGACGGGCAGCCGCGCGTTTGCGACCGACGAACAGGGCAGCATCTGGCAGAACAACGCCAAGCCCCCTGTCTTACCGGCGCAGCCCTTCACGGTGGCGGGGAACACGTCGCCCATCCAGTGACAATTGCACGAGCCTGTGGGTCATTTCGCGGGCAGATGTTCTTCCAGGAAGTCGGCGACGACCTTGCGCGTGATCTGGCCGCCGAGGCTGCCCCACACCAGATCGTATCCGTGCTCGCCGTACGGCACACTCAGCCACGCTGTCGGCACGCCTGCGTCGTGCAGCGCGACGACCATCTCGGCGTGCCCGGCGACCGGCACCAGATGATCAACCGCGCCCGAGGCAATCGCTCCGTTGACAGGCGGGCTGAGTTTCTACGCGCGCGCTTTCACTCGCGCAGCTTGTCGATGGACACGCGTGTACGCCCTTGCGGCGGGCCGTTCGATCTTCTTGCAGCGGTCGGAGCAGAAGGCACCGCGAGCATCGGGGGCGACAAACCAATGGGCACACTGCGCTCGCTTGCATCGGTGGAGCCGGGGTCGCAACGGAATCAGTTGTCGCACGCCGACGGTCGTCGTCGCGCGGACGATGTCCATGGCGACGTGGACTGATTCATCTTCTGTCGATGCCGCGATCGCGCCTTCGGCGCGGGCGTTCTGTTTCAGCGATTCGAATCGGCGGCGCGCGTACTCGTGCAGCTGCGAGGACGCCGCGCAATCGACCCGGTCAAGATCGCCGGCTTCGCCGCTGGCGACGGCCGTCAGCTGTGCCTGGACATATTCACGAAGCCACTCGAGCGGTTCTACCCGCGCTGAGTCGATCGGGGGGTTGTTCGCGAGGTGGAAGATGCCCGTGTTCGCAAAGCGCAGCGCCGCAGCCGCGGCCGGCGATACCTTCGGGCGCTTTCGGGCAAGGACCTTTAGCTTCCGTCGTGGCATGTGCGCTGTCTCCTCGAGCGGCCTCCGTGGCGAGACGTTCAGCCGCGGATTCGTCGTTACACTTGTCGGCGGGATCTTCGACCGGCAATAGCTGACGTTGTGACCGCCGGATATACTTCAACATCAACAGGTTGGCCCTCACTTCAGGCACGCGCTTCGGTCCTTATGAAATCCTGTGTCCATTCGGTGCCGGCGTCCGGGAGCTGGTCATCGGCGACCGACCACCGCAAAGGATGATGGAGTTGGATGGCCAAAGACTTCACGCGCGTCTTTGAGGCGCTGAAACCGGCGCTCGCGGGCCAGGCGTCGCGCCTGACCGTGCAGACCGATTCGCCAAGGGAGTACACGCTCGTCACGAAATCGGCGTCGCCGTATCCACAGCACAAGGGCCAGCCGATGTGGTTCGGCGCCGTGAAAATCGGCAAAGCGTACGTCAGCTACCATCTCATGCCGTTGTACATGAACGAGCCGCTCGCCAGGACCGTCTCGCCGCAGCTCAAGAAGCACATGCAGGGCAAGTCGTGCTTCAACTTCAAGGCCCCGCCGGCCCCCAATGCCGTCGAAGAACTGCGTCGCCTGACGTCGGCCGCGGCCGACCACTGGGGCCGCC
>Ga0326726_10002381_pt1 | contig 17313 bp, 16 predicted proteins | sample MHFenrmetagenome_2_FD_207603 | JGI IMG/M metagenome (GOLD analysis project Ga0326726, IMG submission 207603) | Lab enriched peat soil microbial communities from Michigan Hollow, Ithaca, NY, United States - MHF15MN | ecosystem: Environmental > Terrestrial > Soil > Wetlands > Peat | place: USA... | reverse complement strand
TCAGAGTGTGATCCTGCCGGAGAAGACCCATCTGACCGCAATTGCCCTGGGCGCGCCTATGACTCCGCAGTACGCGGACGCCCTGAGCCGATTCATCGATGCGTTCGACGAGCCCTAGGCGTGCGTTGATTTGCTTTCTTTTTGAACGCAGGCGTTCCCGCATTCACCGACGATAAACGCGCAACGACTAACCGGCCGGCCGGTTCGGCCGAGAGGAGCATGCTGCATGAGCACGTCGCGACGGATTCTGTTCGTCCTGTCGATGGTTCTGGCCCTGCCGCTGTCCGCGTACGCGCAAGCGTCGATCGCGGGCGTCGTGAAAGACGCGTCGGGCGCCGTCCTGCCTGGTGTGACCGTCGAGGCCGCCAGTCCAGTGCTGATCGAGAAGGCCCGTACCGCCGTCACCGACGAGACCGGCAGCTATCGCATTGTCGATTTGCGCGCCGGCATCTATACGGTCTCGTTCTCGCTGTCCGGGTTCAGCACGATCCGCCGCGAAGGCATCGAGCTGTCCGGCTCGTTCACGGCCGTGATCAATGCGGACCTGAAGGTCGGCGCGATTGCCGAGACGATCACCGTCACCGGCGAGACGCCGATCGTCGACACGCAAAGCGTGCGCCGGCAGACGACGATTGGCAGTGATCTCATCACGGCGGTCCCCTCCGCTCGCTCGTATGCCGGACTGATGACCCTCATGCCCAACACAGTGGTGGCCACCGGCTCCGCGTCGGACGTGCAGGTCGTGCCCGGCATGGTCGTGTTCGGCGGCGCCGGCGGACGCAGCAACGAAGGCCGCCTGCAGCTGGACGGGATCAGCGTCGGGTCGGCATTCAACGGCGGCGGCGTCTCGGCGTACATCGCCGACGTCGGCAACGCGCAGGAAGTCGCGATGACGACGTCGGGTGGGCTCGGTGAAGCGGAGGTCGGCGGACCGTCGCTGAACGTCGTGCCGAAGACCGGCGGCAACACGGTGAAAGGCAGCGTGTATCTGTCCGGAGTGACGAAGGGGATGATCGGCAGCAACTACACTGACGATCTGAAGACCCGAGGTCTGCTGACACCAGGCTCGAACACGAAAATCTGGGACTTCAACGGAGGCGTCGGCGGACCGATCAAGAAGGATCGGTTGTGGTTCTTCTACACCTTGCGCGACGAGGGCAGCCATCGGACGGTGCCCGGCATGTTCGCGAACCTGAATGCGGGCGATCCGACGAAGTGGACCTACGCGCCCGATCTGAACAGGCCGGCCGCTGTGGCCGCGTCGTTCCGCACGACCTCGCTGCGGCTCACCGCCCAGCCCACGCCGCGCAACCAGATCCGCCTCTTCTGGGATGAGCAGATGCCGTGCGAAGGCGCGGCGTGGCCGGGCGCCACCGGCTCCGCCTGCCGCAAGTCCGGAGACAACGAGATCATCGCGGGCGGCACCGCGGCGCCGACGCCGACGTCGAGCGCGACAGCCGCGCCGGAAACCGCGGCATACCGCGACTACGGCACGCGTTTCCGTCAGGTCTCGTGGCAGTCGCCGATGACGAGCCGCGTGCTACTCGAAGCGGGCGTCGGCAACTACGCGAGCCGATACCTCGGCAAGCCAATGCCGGGTACGCCTGCCCTCGACTTCATCCAGGTGACGGAACAGTGCGCGGTGACCTGCGCCGCCAACGGCGGCATCCCGAACCTGTTGTACAGAGCCGGGACGCTCGGCACGAGCTGGCAGTCATCGAACAACTGGCGCGCATCCATGTCGTACGTCGGAGGCAAGCAGTCCATGAAGTTCGGCTATCAGGGCGGATACCTGATGGACGATCGCTTCCCCTACACAAACAGCCAGTTCATGACCTTCCGCATGAACAATGGGAAACCCGATCAGATCAACGAGATCATCGATTACAACCTGATTCAGCAGCGCGTTCGCTACGATGCGTACTACGCGCAGGATCAGTGGACGATGGGCCGGATTACGCTCCAGGGAGCGCTGCGGTTCGATCGCGCAACCAGCATCTTCCCGGCGGCGCAGATCGGCGGCGTCCGCTTCCTGCCGACGGTCACGTCGTTCCCGGAAACCAAGGGCGTCGATGCGTACAAGGACCTGACGCCGCGTGCCGGCGCGGCGATCGATCTCTTCGGCGACGGCAAGACGGCGCTGAAGTTCAACGTCGGCCGCTACCTTGAGGCGGCGCAGAACGGCGGCCTCTTCATCGCGAGCCGTCCGACCTCGCGGATCTCGACGACGGCGTCGCGCACATGGACCGACAACGGCAACTTCGTGCCCGACTGCGACCTGTCGAACAACGCCTTGCAGGACCGGCGGGCGAATGGCGGCGATCTCTGCGGCGCCGTCGCCAACACGAACTTCGGCAAGTCGGTCTTTGACACAACGCAGGACCCGGCGCTGTTCAATGGCTGGGGCGTTCGTTCCGGCGACTGGCAGTGGGGCGCGTCGATTCAGCGGCAGGTGGCGCCGCGAGTGTCGGTCGAGCTCAGCTACCTCCGCCGCTGGCTGCTGAATTTCGTCGTGACCGACAACCTCGCGATCGCCGCTGGCGACTTCGACAAGTTCACCGTTTCTGCCCCCGTCGATGCGCGGCTTCCGAACGGCGGCGGCTACGCCGTCCCCGGCGCGCTGTACAACGTGAACCCGTCCAAGGCATCCGTGGCCGCCAACAACTTTGTGACGCTCGACACCAACTACGGCGGGCAGACACAGACGTCGAATGCGATCGCGCTCACCCTGAACGCGAGACCGCGAAACGGCCTCGTCATTCAAGGCGGCTTCAATACGAACAACACCTCGTTTGACTACTGCTCGATCCGGGCGGCGATGCCCGAACTCACCATCGTCATCGGCCCGCCGACGCTCAGTCCGACCAATCCGTACTGCAGCTACAGCACGGGCTGGGTCACGCGGTATACCGCGCTCGGCTCCTACACGATTCCGAGGATCGACGCGCAAATCGGAGCGACCGTGCGCAGCGATCAGGGCGGCACGCTCGCGGCGAACTGGGCAGCGCCGAACTCGGCCATCTCGCCGTCGCTCGGCCGGAACCTCTCGAACAACGCGCCGTCGGCCACCGTGAACCTGATCACGCCGGGCACGCTGTACGGCGACCGCGTCAACGAACTGGACCTGCGGCTCGCGAAGAACATCCGCATCGGCCGCGTCCGGACGAACGTCGGCGTCGACATCTTCAACGCGTTCAACAGCGCGGCGGTGTTGACGTATAACCAGGCGTTCGTGCCGGCGACGGCTACGTCGGCCGGCAGCTGGCTGACACCGACGTCCGTGCTGCAGGCACGGTTCTTCAAGGTGAGCGCGCAGATTGATTTTTAGACTTTTCGCGTTCGTGATCGCCGGGGCGCTTGCCGCCCCGGCGGCCGCGGCGGACGGCGTGATCGGCACATGGATGTCCGGCGCCGGTCCGTCCGCGAAGACCTACGTGTTCAAGACCCACGACCACGCGTTCATCGGCACGGTGTGCGGGCCTTGCGACGACCCGTCCACTGTGTTCCGCGTCGCCGACGGCGCCGTGACCGATGCCACACACGTTTCGTTTTCCATCGTCGGGGGCGATGGCCCTGCGACGTCGACGATTGCGTTGACGCGCGTGGACGGCGAAGGGTCGCTGCTCGCAACGGTGAGATCGGTGGCCGCGCCGAAGCCGGCGCGGTTGGACGGCCGCTGGGTCGCGGCGGGCCGAGTCGCGCAGCAGAACGTCACGCTGAAGCTGCGCGACGGCAACACGGTGTGGGGTGTCATCTGCGGCCCCTGCGACAAGCCTTCGGGCGTGTTCCTCATCGAGGACGGCATGCTCGATGGCGACGCGATTTCGTTCTTCATTCACCACACTGAGCGCCGCAACTTCATGAAGGGCGTCATCACTGGTAACGTGATGAAATTCAAGTGGGTACGCGAAGGGCGGGAGAGCGAGCCGGGCGGCGAGATGACGCTCATCGGTCCGATTCGATAACTATGCCATCACGAAGAACGTTTCTCGCGGCGATGGGCGCCGCTGCGTGCGCCGGACGCGCGCCATCGTCCTGGGCCCAGTCGCCGCCCGCGCTGCCGCTCGAGAATCTGGGCCTCGAGCACCTCGACATCGTCGTGCCGGACACGGCGGCGTCGGCGAAGTTCTACAACCGGATCTTCAAGTCCGCTGTCCATCAGCAGCCCGTCCGAGATTCGCTGCGCTACTTCATCCTGCTCGGCGATCTGCCGGCGGATCGGCAGGTCGGCTACATCGCCATCGGCGCCGCCGCGGGACGGCCGTCGTCCATCGGTCACTACTGCACGCTGGCGAAAGTGTACGACCGCGCCGGTATGGCGAAGCAGCTCGAGGCCGCCGGGTTTCCCGGCATTCGCGGCAACGGCGGGCTGGGCATGTGGCCCGACCCGGACGGCCTCGAACTGCAGCTGTTCCAGCCGCCGGCGGGTCTCGTGACGGCGGCGGTGCCGTCGACGCTTGACGTCGCGAACGACGGCCTCGTCACGCCGCTCGGCGTCGATCATATGCTGCTGCTCGTAAAGGACGTTGAACGATCGCTGCCGTACTACCGGCTGGTGTACGGAGCGCAAACGGAAGGGCCGCGCGACACGAACGGCCGGGTGTGGTTCCGACTGGAGCGCAACACCCGGATCGGACTGCAGAAAGTCGCGAACGGCGAGTCGCCCCGTATCGGGCACTACGCCATCAAGGTCGCGCGATTCGATCGCGGCGCCGTGACCGCGCGGCTGCAGCAGATCAACGCGAAGATCGTGCCGTCACCGGATGAGCCTGACGTGCTGAGATTCCTCGACACCGACGGTATCGCCGTCGAACTGCGGGTGGTGTGATGAAGGTGCTGATGCGCACGGTGCTGGCTGTGACGGCGGCGGTCGTACTCGCCATAGCGAGTCCGGGGGCGCAGTCGAAGTTCACGCTCAAGGTTCATACCGGCCGCGGCCAGATCGGCTACGACGTCAATTCGACGATGGTCATCGGCGAGAAGGACATACTGGTCATCGACCCGCAATTCTCGCTGAGCGAAGCGCACAAACTGGCCGCCGAGATTCTGGAATCGAAGAAGACGCTCGCGGTGATCTATTGCACCCATCCGCATCCGGATCACCTGTTCGGCCTGGCCGTGTTGAAGCAGGCGTTCCCCGACGCGAAGATCGTCGCGCTGCCGGCGACGGTCAACGCAGCAAAGACCGGCTGGCCGGCCCGCCAGAAGTTCTGGTTCGCCACGTACGGCACCAACATTCCCGGCCCGGATCCCGTACTGCCGGAGCCGCTGGCCGAACCTGTCCTGTCACTCGAAGGCGAGCAATTTCCGATCACCGGCGGCGTGCAGGGCGCCGACGGTCCGGGCAACAGCTTCGTCTACATCCCGTCGCTCAAGGCGGTGGTGACCGGCGACATCGTCTTCGATCGCGTGTACTTCGGCGTTCCGCGCGATGCCGCGCGGGAGAACTGGCTGAAGACGATCGCTCAGATTGCGGCGTTGAGTCCGGCGGTGGTGATCCCGGGCCACGAAGGACCGGGCGCCACGCACGACATGAAGGCCGTGGACTTCATGAAGAAGTACATCGCCGACTGGGACGTCAACGTGGCGCGGTCGAAGGACGCCGGCGAGATGAAGGCGAACGTGCTCAGGCAATACTCGGGCCTGGGCATGGAGTTCACCCTCACGGATCGCGTCGCGACGTACTTCCCGGCTACTTCGGCGCGGTGATCTTGATCGCCTTCAAGGCTTCGGACTCCGCCGGCAGGTCCTTCTGCGCCAGCGGGTACTTGTTGAAGTTGAGGATGAACGCCACCAGATCGGCGACCTGATCGCGCTTCAGGCTCCCCGGGTTGTCCGCGGGCATCGTCGCGCGGATGCGCTCGAAGAGCGAGCCCACTGTTTCGTCCTTCCAATTCGCGCTGAAGTCCGTGCCGGCGAGCGCCGGCGCCGTGCCGCTGCCGGCGAGCTGGGCATCGTGGCACGCCGCGCACTGCATTCCGTACACGTCGGACCCGCGCTTGACCTGCTCCGCCGTGCCCACGCCGTCGTTCGTGGTCAGGCCCTGCGCATACAACGTGGCGGCCGCGAGCGCCACAGCGGACATAAGAATGAATCCAGGAGTTCTCATCGTCATGCTCCGTATTTTACATTTTTCGAGCCCGGGCCCAGAGCCCCGGGCCCCGGCTTATCTGTAGTTGCCAAAATGCAGCGAGACGCCGAAGTCGTGGCCGCGCAGAACCTGCATGGCGGCCTGCAGTTCGTCCTTCGAGGGAGAGGTGACGCGCAGCTGGTCGCCCTGAATGGCGGCCTGCACTTTCTTCAGCTTCTGGTCTTTGATGAACTTGACGATCTCGCGGGCCGCCTCGATCGGGATGCCCTGCTGGATCGTAATCACGCGCCGCAGCTTGCCGCCCGCCGCCGGCTCTGACGTGGCGTCCTTGAAGTTCTTGACCGGCACGCCGCGGCGTACCAGCCGCGTCTGGACGATTTCCCAGACGGCCTTCATCTTCATCTCGTCGTCGGCGAGCAGCGTGAGCGTCTTCTCGGCGGCGTTGAGCGTGATCTCGACCGTGGCGCCTTTGAAATCGTAGCGCTGCCCGATTTCCTTGCGCGCCTGATTGAGCGCGTTGTCGAGCTCCGCGAAATCCACCGGCGACGTGATGTCGAACGACGACGTGTCGGCCATGGCCCAACATTCTATATGGGCCGCGCGGGGCGCATTACAATACCCGCCGTGACCACCACTGCTCTGGCTGAATCGGCGCCTCTGCTGTCGAAGGAACGGATCATCGCGCCGCCGGCATTCAATCGCTGGCTCGTGCCTCCGGCGGCGCTCGCCATCCATCTGTCGATCGGCATGGCGTACGGGTTCAGCGTGTTCTGGCTGCCGTTGAGCAGAGCGGTCGGCATCACGCAGTCCGCGCCGGACGACTGGAAGATCAGCACGCTGGGGTGGATGTTCACGCTGTTCTTCGTGATGCTCGGATCGTCGGCCGCGCTGTTCGGCGCGTGGGTCGAGCGCGAGGGCCCGCGCAAAGCGGGCGTCGTGGCGGCGTGCTGCTGGAGCGGCGGGTTTTTCATCTCCGCGCTCGGGATTCAACTGCATCAGATCTGGATGCTGTGGCTCGGCTCCGGCGTCATCGGCGGATGTGGTCTGGGCCTCGGCTACATCTCGCCCGTGTCCACGCTCATCAAGTGGTTTCCCGATCGGCGAGGCATGGCGACAGGCCTCGCCATCATGGGATTCGGCGGCGGCGCGATGATCGGAACGCCGCTGGCCGACCTGCTCATGAAGTACTTCGCGACGCCGCAGTCGGTCGGCGTGTGGCAGACGTTCGTTGTCTTCGGCGTGATCTACTTCGTGGCGATGATGGCCGGAGCTTTCGGCTATCGGCTGCCGGCTCCTGGCTGGAGGCCGGCCGGCTGGACGCCGCCTCCCGACACGCACGTCACCGCGGATGCCGGATCCGTGCCGGTCAACGCGGCCTGGACGACCAGGCAGTTCTGGTTTCTGTGGGGCGTCCTGTGCATGAACGTCACGGCCGGCATCGGGATCCTCGGTATCGCGTCGCCGATGATTCAGGAAATCTTCAAAGGTCGTGTGACCGCGTCGGCGGCCGCCGGATTCATCGGCCTGCTGAGCCTCTTCAACATCGGCGGCCGCATTTTCTGGGCGTCGCTCTCGGACCGCATCGGCAGGAAAGCCACGTACATGGTGTTCTTCGCGCTCGGCATGCTGCTGTATGCATCGGCGCCGACGGCGGGCGCGAGTGGTAGCCTGGCGCTGTTTGTCGGCATCTACTGCGTGATCCTCACGATGTATGGCGGCGGGTTCGCGACGATTCCGGCGTATCTCGCCGACACGTTCGGCGTCGGAAACGTCAGCGCGATTCACGGCCGGCTGCTGACGGCGTGGTCGACCGCCGGCATCCTGGGTCCCGTGCTCGTGAATTACATCCGCGAGTTCCAGATCAGCCACGGCGTAGCCGCGTCGAACGCCTACACGTTCACGGTCTACATCCTCGTCGCGTTTCTTGGGGTCGGATTGATTTGCAACCTGGCGGTGCGGCCGGTGGCACGCGGCCTCTTCACGCTCGCGCCGACCTCGCCCGCGCGCGCTCGGGCCACAGGCGCGTCGGTTGATGATCATCCCGGCGAGTGGGGGCTCGTCGCGATCGGTTGGCTCCTGGCGGGCATTCCAATCGCATGGGGCGTCTACAAGACGCTGACGCTTGTCAGCCAGATGTTCAGATAAGGAATTGGGTCATATGGAGGGATCTTGAAGAAACGCGCCGCTGTTGCGATGACGCTCGCGTCTCTGCTGTCGGTCTCACTCGCAGCGCAATGGCTCGATCATCCGACGGCCGGCATTCCGCGGCTGCCGAACGGCAAGGCGAATCTCGCCGCGCCGGTGCCGCGCAAGCCGAACGGCCAGCCCGACCTGTCGGGCATCTGGCAGGTGCCGGGCCTCAAGTACCTGATCAACATCGCGGCCGACCTGAAGGACGTGCCGTTTCAGCCGTGGGCCGACGCCATCTACAAGGAGCGCGTCGCGAACTTCGGCAAGGACGATCCCAACAATCGATGCCTGCCGTCGATCACGCCGGAGAAGATCGCCGTCACGTCGCCGTGGAAGATCGTCGAGATGCCGGGTGTGACGATCGTTCTTTACGAGTCGCGGACGATCTTCCGGCAGATCTTCACCGACGGCCGTCCATTCCCCAAAGACATGCAGCCCGCATGGCAGGGATACTCGGTGGGCTCGTGGGACGGCGACACCTTCGTCGTGGACACGAGGGGCTTCAACGACAAAGGCTGGCTCGACACGAACGGCCATCCCGTCACCGACGCGCTGCACGTGATCGAGCGCTACACCCGCAAGGACTTCGGTCACATGGACGTCGCGATCACGATCGACGATCCGAAGGCGTACACGCGTCCCTGGACTGTGGTCGAACCGGCGGTCTACCAGCCCGACACCGAGCTCATCGAATACATCTGCGAAGAAAACAACAAGGACCCGCAGCACATCGTCGGGAAGTAACATCGCGACCGATTCACGCACGTAGCCGCAGAGGCGCAGAGAACACAGAGAACGTACGCGGAGAATTCTTCTCTTAACCTACCGGCGCATTTTCAGGTTGCGGATCAGCCGGTGGAGGTAGTTCGGATGAAGGCCGAGCTGGCGCGCGGCCGTGGTGTGGCTGCCGCCGCTGTCCTTCAACGCGCTCGTGATCAGGTCGACCTTGGCCTGCTCGATCGCCTCGCGGAAGGTCACCAGCGCCGGCTGCTCGCCGTGCCTTCTCGATGCGAACCGTCCGGCCACGACATCAGGAAGATCATCGAGGACGATCGATTCCTCAACGCCGAGGATGACGGCGTGCTCGATGGCGTTCTCGAGCTCGCGGACATTGCCCGGCCAGTCGTACGCCGAGAGCGCCTCCAGCACGTCCGACGAGAACCCTGAGAGGTGGCGCTGCGCCTTGTCTCGATGGCGCCGGAGAAACCAGTCGGCGAGCGGCGCCACGTCCTCCCGGCGCTCCCGGAGGGGCGGCATCTCCAGAGAGACGACGTTGAGGCGGTAGTAGAGATCGTGGCGGAACCGGCCTTCGTCGATCGCCGTCATGAGGTCGCGGTTCGTGGCAGCGAGCAGCCGGAAATCGACATGGACCGGCCGGGTGCCTCCCACTCGCTCGAACGTCTTGTCCTGCAGCACGCGCAGCAGCTTGGCCTGAAGCGCCGGCGACAACTCGCCGATTTCATCCAGGAACACGGTGCCGCCTTCGGCGATTTCCAGCTTGCCTCGCTTCTGCGCGACGGCTCCCGTGAAGGCGCCCTTCTCGTGCCCGAACAGCTCGCTTTCGAGCAGGGTCTCGGTGATCGCGGCGCAGTTGATCGCGACAAACGGACGGTCGGTGCGTGGGCTGTTGCGATGGATCGCGCGGGCCACGAGCTCCTTGCCGGTCCCGCTTTCGCCGGTGATGAGCACCGTCGAATCGGTGGGCGCGACACGGGCGATGCGCCGGTACACCTCGCGCATCGGCGTGCTTTCGCCGACCATGTTGTGGTGCAGTTTGATCTCGGCCTGCAGCCGGCGGTTCGTGCTCTCGAGCACCTCCATCTGATGCGCGTGAGCGAAGGCGGTGGCGGCCACGCCGGCAATCGCCATGACGAGCCGAAGATGGCCCTCGTCGAAGCTGGGCGCTCCGCGCCGATCGCCCGGCCTTCCCCGGTCCGCTTCGAGCACAATCGCGCCGATCACGTGGTCGAACGCCACCAGCGGAGCCGCCAGCACCGACAGGTGCGAGCCCTCGTCGCCCGCGCACAGGACTCCGACCAATTCATTGAGCACCCTGTCGAGCACCGGGCCGCTCACGCGGAGCGGTCTGTCGCTCGATCCGTTCCAGGCGATCGCCGAACGCGAGTCGCCGGCGAACACGAGAGCGCCCCGGCTGGCCGGCACGGCGTCGGCGATGAGCTCGATGATGGGGCGCTCGAGCGCCACCAATCCGCGTACGGAGTTGATCGCGGCGCTCGTTCGTATCAGCGTCGCGAGATCGCGCGCGAGCCGATCCGGCGACGCCGCCCGTGGTGCGGCCGCCGGATCGAGCACGTCCTCACGACGGAGGACGACCATGCCGGGTGGGACTGGAAGAGCGTTCTCGATGTGAAAGACGTCCGACGGACGTGTCCGAGCCGCGTCCAGCCGGAACACGAGCAGCGAATCGCCGATCTGGATTTCGTCGCCGTCATGGAGTATGCGCTGGCCGGTCGGCAGGCCGTTGACGAACGTCGGATTGCGCGGGTCGCAGTCACGAACCCGCACCTCGCCCTGGCTGCTGGTCAGGACGCACTGCCGCGGAGACACGCTCGGGTCGGCGATGGCCAGGTCGCTCGCTTCATCGCGCCCAATCGAGGTTTCCCCTTCGTTCAACGGCATCGAATTGCCTGCCAGGGGTCCGGCGACGGCGACGAGGCGCGTCGGCATGCGCGCCATCCTACTATCCAAATGGCTAGGGGACCCTATCCGATCGGATAGAACATCCACCGCTCTCAGGCCCGTCCTCGCACCGCCGATCTCCAGTTGTCGACGAAAACGCTCGGAAAACCGCATTGAACGCGCCATTCCCCGGGGTGTTGCGGTCGTGCCGGGAATGGCCGCCGGTTTGCTCAGACACCGGCCAGAAAACATCAGGGTCAATCGTCAGATTCCAAGGAGGCTGTTATGAAGCGCATTACGTATCTTGCCGCGATCGCTGTGAGTGCCCTGGCTTGGGCCGTGCCGGCGCAGGCGGCCTCTGAATCGTTCACGGGCAGCGTCAAAGCGGTGTCCGGCTCGTCTATCACTGTCGAGCGCGGAACGATCACCGGCGTGTTCACCGTGAGCGGGGACACGCACCTGACAGTCAGCGGAGCGACGGCGAAAACGAGAGAAGCCCGTGCCGCTGGCAAGCCGGGCTTGACGGTTCCCGATGCCGTACACGTCGGTGACCAGGTGACCGTCAAGTACGTCGAGCAGGGCAACGGGATGGCCGCGGCGGACATTCACGTGCTGGTCTCGCTGGCGAAGAAATGACTCCGTTGTAAGCTCGACAATTGGCTAAGATTGGCGCTCCGCGGGGGGCAGACGGCGATCATGCCGGGTCCTGTTCCGCGAGGTGAATGGGTAGGCAAGGAGGAGTTTCATGAAGCGCAACGTATTCGTGGCGATGGTGGCACTGCTCGCACTCTCCGGTGTCAGCGCGTGGGCGCAGACCACCGAGTCGTTCCTCGGAACCGTGAAAGCCGTGAGCGGTTCGTCCGTCACGGTTGAACGCGGGACGATTACCGGCATCTTCGCGTTCGATTCGAAGACGCACGTCGCCGTGGCCGGCGCGACGGCGAAGACGAAGGAAAACAAGGATGCAGGCAAGCCTGGCCTCACGGTGCCGGACGTCGTGCACGTCGGCGATCAGGTGGTGGTCAAGTACGTCGAGAAGGCCAACAGCATGATCGCGAGCGACATCCAGGTCCGCGTCTCCCTCGCCAGCAAGAAGTAGGATGTGGTGGCCGGCACTGGGAGTCAGATTTCCAGTGCCGGAGCGGCGCCCGGGGATTCACCCATGGTCACCACTCGCACACGACTGCCAATCGCCGCCGCGCTCGCACTCATCATCGTCGCGAGCGCGGTTTCGCGTCGAACGCCAGCCGCCGGATCCACCTGTCAGTTCACCAACGTCGATCGCATCGTGGCGGTGGGCGACGTGCACGGCGCGTACGATCGCTTCGTCGAGATACTGCGCGCCGCGGGCGTGATCGACGAACGCCTGCACTGGACCGGCGGGCGAACGCATCTCGTTCAGCTTGGCGACGTCGTCGATCGCGGCCCCGACTCGCTCAAAGCCCTTGACCTGCTCGATGGGCTCAAGCGGGACGCACAGCGGGCCGGGGGAGCCGTGCACCAGCTGCTCGGCAATCACGAAGTCATGCGCATGCTCGGCGATCTGCGGTACACGATGCCCGGCGAGTACGCCGCGTTCACCTCGTCGAAATCGACCGAGGTCCGCGACGCCTACGTCGAACGCGCGAAAGCCACCGGCGATCCGGTGGCGACGCCGCCGCCCCTCGGCTTCGTCGAGATGCGCGTCGCGTTCGGACAGAACGGCCGGTACGGCAAGCTGCTGCGTGCGCTTGACGCCGTCGTCCAGATCGACGGCATCGTCTTCGTCCACGGCGGCATCAGTCCGGCCGTCGCCGAGCTCTCGTGCGACGTCGTCAACGAGACCGTGCACAGGAATCTTGGAAGCGATCTCGCGCAGACCCGCGGCGAACCGCTGGCGCAGCTGGTGACGCGTGTCGACGGCCCGCTGTGGTACCGGGGCCTGGCGGAAGAATCCGATGCGTTTGCGCCGGCGGTCGATGATATTCTCGCCAAACAAAACGCCAGCGCGATCGTCGTCGGTCATACGGTCACGGCCGACGGACGTGTGCGCGTGCGCTTCGGGGGCAAGGTGATTGAGATCGACACCGGAATGCAGCCGGCGTACGTGCAGACTGGCCGGGCGTCGGCTCTCCAAATCGACCACGGAACCGTCACCGCGATCTACGCGGATCGACGCGATGTGGTGTCGAACGAGAGCGCGGCGCCGGCTGCCGTCGCTGCCCCGGCGCGATAGCCGAAGAACGGTGAGGAGGCTGCCAATGGTCAACCGAGGGAAATGGGGAGCCGCCGCCGTCGCCGGCCTGATGGCCACTGCGGTGCTCGCCGCACAGGAGCCCGCCAGGAAGGCCAAGGCGCCCAACGCACCATATCTGAAGCTGGCCGAGGCCTGGCCCGACGCCGAGACGATGCGCCAGCGCAAGATCGAGGCGGAGAAGCGCCCTTTGTTCGCGGGCGACGAACCGCTGGCCCTGACGCTCAAGGCCGACTTCAAGGCCATCAACAAGGACAGGACCGAAAACAGCACCAGGCGGTATCCTGGCACGTTCTCGATGGGTGGCGATTCGTCATCTGCAATTCCAGTGGACCTCGGATCGCGCGGACACTCCCGTCTCAACGCCAGGACCTGTGGCTGGGTGCCGCTCCGGGTGGTGTTCAAGAAGAAGGACGTCGCCGGGACGGTGTTCGACGGCCAGTCCTCACTCAAGCTGGTGACGCACTGCCGCGACAACGACGACTTCGAGCAGCATGTGCTGCGCGAGTACGTGCCGTATCGGATCTACGGCCTCCTGTCTCCCATCGCGTTTCGCGCCAGGCTGGCGAAGGTTGCCTACGTCGACGCCGCCAGCGGCAAGACGCTGACGACGCGCTACGGGATGTTCATCGAAGACGACTCCGACGTAGCCCGTCGCGCGGGGGCGCGGTCCGTCGATCTCCCCCGAACGCAGTTCAAGGACCTCGACCCGGAATCGCTCATGACGATGAGCCTGTTCGAGTACATGATCGCCAACACGGACGTGTCGATCTTCAAGCTCCACAACATCAAATTGATGGTGACCGAACAGCACACGACGTACCCGGTGCCGTACGATTTCGACTATTCAGGCCTGGTCGATGCGCCGTACGCGAGTCCGAATCCGAAGCTGGGCATTGCGTCGGTGCGTGACCGAATCTATCGCGGCCCCTGCGAATCGGAAGCGGACTTCGATCGGGTGCTCGAGAAGTTTCGTGCGAAGAAGGCCGAAGTGATGGGGCTCTTCGACTCGGTGGCGGATCTGAACGCGGGCTACCGCAAACAGGCGCGATCGTACCTCGAGGGCTTCTACTCGGCGACCGATCGGAGCCACCTCAGGAAAACGCTCGTCGACGGCTGCGTGCGCGCGCCGGCCATGTGACGCCGGGAGTGGAACGCCCCGATCGTGTCGTCGCGTCTCCGGCGGGATGCCGCGAGGCGATCCTCGAGGCCATTCGAGGCGCGACCCGCGAGATCTCGCTGGCCCTGTTCCGGTGCAACGACAAGGAGATTTTCGAGGAGCTTGGCCGCGCTCGCGCGCGCGGAGTGGCGGTGGGCGCGCTGGTCACGGCGCGGGCCGACGGCAGTTCGAAGAAGCTCGAGAAGCTCCGCCTCGCCCTCCTCGAGGTGGGCGCCTCCGTCACCGTCTACGCCGACCCGGTCGTCAAATACCACGCGAAGTATCTCGTGGTCGACGATGGGCCGGCGATCGTGGCCTCGCTCAACTTCACGAAGAAGTGCTTTTCGCGGACGCTCGACGCGCTGGTGGTGACCTACGACCCCGACGTGGTGAGGGGACTGCGCGATGTGACGACGGCCGATCGCGAGCTGCGCCCCATCCCGGCGACGCTTCCGGCACGGCTCATTGTCGGACCGGAGAGCGCGCGTGCGCGGCTCACGGCACTGATGCGAGGCGCCGCGTCGAGCATCCGCCTGCTGGACGCGAAACTCTCCGATCCCTCGTTTGTGGCCCTGCTGGCGGAGCGCCGCGCGGCCGGCGTGCGCGTCGAAGTGCTCGATCGGAAAAGCTACGGGGATCTGAAATCACACGGGAAGGTGTGCCTGATCGACGAGCGCGTTGCCGTCGTCGGCGGGCTCGCGCTCGCGGCGCTGTCGCTCGACTTCCGCCGCGAAGTGGCGATTGTGGTCGAGGACCGTGACGCGATCGCCAGCGTGCGGGAGTTCCTCGACTCCGTGCCTGCGCGCTCATCGGGCGCGGAGGCGGCGGCCGAGGCGTGAAGGGCGACCGGGGCCCAGGTGCCGTCGCGTGCGCGCCGCCAGCGCCCGTCCGTCGAGCCACTCGAGATGCACGCATCCGAACTCGATGAAGCCGGACGTCCCGCGCGGGCGGGCGGCCGGGGCTGCGCGGATCACGTGCCGTTCTGAGGGTTTGCGCGCGAACCGGAACAGATTGTTCAGCCACTTCGCGGGAAGCCCGCACGCGCGGCCGAACGCCATCGCGGTGTCGACGTAGGGCGCCGCCACGACAGTGCGGCCCTCGTCCAGCGCCGGCTCGATTTCCCACCGCAGCCGGAACGCCAGGTCGGCCGCGTAGAGCAGCAGCAGCAGCCGGGCCGAAGTCGTCGAGATGTCGTCGCCGGCCATGACGAGCTGCTCGAACAGGCCGGAGGCATCCCACCGGCTGACGCTTTTCTCGACGCCGTTCACGTCCGCCATCCGTTCCGCGGCGGCGAGCAGCGCACGCCCGTTGGTGCCGTCGACGGCGATGAGCCGCGGACGTTTGCTCATCGCGCGCCCCCGTTCCGGCGCGCGAGCCACTCGGCGACCGCGTCGACATTCCAGTCGGACCATGGCCGCTGCTGGCCCTCGCGAAACAGCCGCCGCAGCTCCTCGTGCTGATCCCGGATCGATCGCTCGGCGTCGATCGTGATGAAGTTGAAGATGAGCGCCAGCGATTCGTACTCGCGGATCACCCGTGCGATGAACCGGTGGTAGCTTTCGACGGGATCGTCCACGTCGGTGACGTCCTGGCCCGCCTCGTAGAAATTCGGCGTCCGCGTCGTCGTGACCCGCAGGCCCGAGGTGGCCGGCGAGACCGAGAAATAGAACACCAGGTCCGGCCAGAGCAGCGGCGCGTACAGGTTGATCACCCAGTCGAGATCGAGGCCGCGCGCCACGTCGCGCGCGAGGCCCGTGAACAGAAAGCGATCGGCGATGACGGTCTTGCCCGTCCACAACGCCGGCAGGATGATCGATTCCACGCGGTGGCGGAAGTCCGCGGCGTGCAGCAGCGAGAATTCGGTCGGGCTCAGCACCCGCAGCGTCTTGCGGGTCTTGACCAGCGGCTTGATCAGCTCCGACGAGTTCCACTTGGTCGTCACGACGTCGTGGCCTTCGGCCTGCAGCCAGGTCTTGAACAGCTTGCGCTGCGTCGTCTTGCCGGAACCGTCCGGGCCTTCGAACGCAATGAGCAGGCCGCGGCGCCGCGAGGGGTCGGTGAATCGGGCACGCGCACGGGCAGCCGGCGAGCGCGGCGATGTCGGCGAAGTCGACAAGGTCGACAAGGTCATCAGGGGGCGGGTGATGATAGCTCAGCTCGTGGCCTGGATCTGGTGCAGCTCCGCGTAGAGGCCGCCCCGCGCCAGGAGTGAGTCGTGCGTCCCGAATTCGACGATTCTGGCGTCGTTGACCACGAAGATCACGTCCGCGCGCCGGATGGCGTTCAGATTGTGTGCGATGACAATCGAGGTCCGGCCGTCCATCAGCCGATCGAGCGCCTCGACGACGGCCTGTTCGGCGGCGGCGTCGAGCGCGGCCGTCGGCTCGTCGAGGATCAGGATCGGGGTGTTGCGAACGATCGCGCGGGCGATGGCGATGCGCTGGCGCTGGCCTCCGGACAGCGACATCCCGCGGTCGCCGACCATGGTGGCGTAGCCTTCGGGCATGTTCATGATGAACTCGTGCGCGTTGGCCAGCGTCGCGGCGCGTACCGTGTCCTCGGGATCGGCGTCGGGCCGGCCGTACGCGATGTTGTCCCAGATCGACGCGCGGAAGAGCAGCGTGTCCTGCAGCACGAAGCTGATCTGATCCCGCAGCGATTTCAGCGTGTAGTCGCGGATATCGACGCCGTCGATGCGCACGGATCCTGACACCGGATCGTAGAATCGCGGGACCAGGCTCGCCAGCGTGCTTTTTCCGGCGCCGGAGGGTCCCACGAGTGCCGCCACCTGGCCAGGCTCGATGCGGACGCTGACGTCGGAGAGGGCCGGGCTCCCGCCGTTGTAGCTGAAACCGACGCGGTCGAATTCGACGAGCCCTCTGAATCGAGGCGCCTCACGCGCGCCCGGCCGATCGCGGATGCGGCTTTCGACGTCCAGCAGCTCCTGCACCCGCTCGTAGCCGACCGCCGCCTTTGTCACCGTGTCGGACATCTTCGACA